>Ga0207748_1000059_pt1 | contig 120659 bp, 78 predicted proteins | sample HigsolmetaGSP13D_FD_184841 | JGI IMG/M metagenome (GOLD analysis project Ga0207748, IMG submission 184841) | High solid enriched microbial communities from the Joint BioEnergy Institute, USA - SP1-3-D (SPAdes) | ecosystem: Engineered > Bioreactor > SSF (Solid state fermentation) > Aerobic >...
AATGATCCAAGACTATGAGCTATTCCACAAGCCTCAGAGACCCAGGAAGACAGCATGTATATAAAGACGCTCCTTTCAGACAGATTCCGACCCCCGTGGTCGACTCACATAGCAACCTGTCATATAGGCATTGCTAGTAACACAGGTCTATTCTTGCTCTTATATTGCTCACCCCCTTGTTTCTTGTCTTCAAGATAAACCAACGACCCCTTTAGGTCTAATTATCTAGGCCTGTTGTTACAAAAACTTACACATATATACATATATATAATACCTCCTTTTTATATACCTATCTATAAACAAGGGCCCTCTTGGCTCCGCATGCAGGGTATAAATCAAGCTGAACAAAGCCAAAGCCAGCCTGCGTGAAGGATCTGAATAATCTCCAAGAAGAAGAAGAAGAAAAGGGCAGAGCAGGGCAGGGTGCGAACCGTTTAATTCAATATTAGATATGATCTCCCTTCTATAGGTACTAAGTACTATACTGTACTATACTACAAAACTCTCTAAGACACCATGGCGCTGTTATTATTATTATTATTTACTGTCCGTTGTTTATTATGCATGCATGGGGGGGGGGGGGAAGGGGAAGGGGGAAAGACTGGTGCTTCCCAATTCGCATGCATTATATTATCTAATATTACAGCACTAGACGAGAGTTGCTCTAATGAGAGTCATGAATAACGAGATGAGATGAAAGTTGAAGGAAAAAAAGGAGAACTCATAGTAATAAAAGTAACGCCAGGCAGGCACCCTACTACGGAGTACTACAGAGTATATACTGCCCACAAACCTACCTACCTACCGAAGAGTCGCAATTCGAAGGCAAGACAATCTGACACTCGTTCCTGCTAATTAATTGAGAACACAGTTTCACATCTCATACTGTACCTAAGATTCTGCAGGAGAGTGAGTCCTGTGATTTTTTTTTCTTTTTTTCTTTTTTTCTTTTCTTTGGCAGGGGGAGGGAGGAAGAGAGAGAAGGTCATATTGATTGATTCCCAAATGCCAAGCCTGCGTCGCGCCAAGAAAGCGCGAGAGAGATGTAGTGCAGCATCTTCCGTGTCAGGTGTCAGCATGAAGCAGTAGTTGCGCGACTCGTCAAACAGCGGAGGATAAGCGAGGCTTTCTCCTATCCTATCCTATCCTCTCCCATCCTGATGCCCCCAAGTTGGGGATGTGACTGATTTTGGGAACAGGGGTCAGGAATACATGGGTATATATAAAAGGGTTGCCATCTCCAACCCGTCAATTTGCTCTGCAGTTCGATTCAATTCATTCACTTCGACTTGGACCGGCGATCTGGTATCGCGGTTTGATTTGATTTTTTTACCACTCCTTTTTCTTGTTATTTCTTGACTTCTATCTAGGATTCTTCGTGCTTCCATCCATCTATCCAGACAAACAAAAGTTCCTGAACAGAAACAGACAATAAAAGATAAAAATGTACATCTCCAAGTTTGCCGTTGTCTTTGCTCTCGTCGGCTCGGCCCTGGCGGCGCCCATTGCGAATGCCAACAACGACGGCCAGATCGGGAAGCGCGCGACGGCGCGCTCGTTCGCCGAGTTGACCATCAGGTGAGTTACCTAAAACCCAAAGAACATCCCCCCTTAACCCCCATTAAAAAAAAAGAATTCATAAAACTGACGATAAACAAAATCGACAGCTCCGGCAAAGCCGGCAACGCGGCGGCCGAGGCGCGCGCCAAGTTCCCCACCCCGGCCGACCTGTCCGCCGTGTCGGCCGACGACCTCGAGGTGCTCAAGACGGAGCGCGAGACGGCCGAGGCGGCCGAGACCGAGGCCTTCAACCCGGCCATCGATGACACCGACGACGACGCCACCAAGCAGGCGCTGCAGAACGGCAAGATCAAGAACAAGGTGCTCAAGCTGACGGCCGAGGTTCTGGCGCTGCAGATCGAGCAGGCCCAGGGCAAGGACGTCACCGACAAGCTCGCCGAGGAGCAGGCCAAGCTGCAGAAGAACATCCAGCTGGACCAGGAGGCCGCGGGGCAGGCGAGCCAGACGGTGGAGTTCGATGGGGATGGGAGTGACGATGACGATGATGATTAGATGAGGGGAAGCGGCGGCAAACCGTTCGTGCTATGGGGTTGATACATTATGTCAGGTGCTGTACTGTATATAGGGATTCCAAATCCACATGGAGGACGAAGAATGTAGATATATTCGATTCTTTTTTTTCTTTATATTTTGAAATTGTTGCAGGGGCAGGAGATATTCCAAAACAAGGTCCATCTCCTTCACTCTAAATCTAAGTACAGTGTGTACAACTGCGACGGACGACAGGTGAGCAATTCATGCTTCCGTAGAAAGATGGCCGTCAGCAACGAACATACATAAGAACCCCAACGTATTTCCCTGGAAACAAACAAAAAAAAACTTGAGTTATTGAAGCCTTCGGTCTCATGGTTCATTGTACAGTACTGTACGGAAAGAACCGCGCGAGAATCGCATTCTCAGCGACCAAAGCAGATATTTTTAGGACGACTAAGTGCCATTTCCATGGAAACTGAGATGTATGTTAAGATCTGAGTCAATGTTCGAAAACAACGACACGAGGGAAAGTTTATCAGGGATGTATTGCACAGTATAAAAGCAGAGAACCCAGAGAGGAGAAGGCCCCCAAATTGGTCATGAGAGGAATTGACTGGCTAATCTCGAAGGACTATGGCAGACGTAGAGGGAGGTACATGTACAAATGAGTCTTTTCCTAATTTTAATACTATATAATAATCGGTATTAGTAGCATCTAGTTGTGCCATCTGCCATACAGCCTGCTTACCACCTGGTGAGCTTTCTCATTAGGCATAGTGTGACCTGGTGAGCTCAGGCCCAATTAGAACCCATTATGATCTATTCCCTACTGGCTCCCTTACTATACCGACCCAGTAGATTATGGTACTACTGGTCATAGCGACCTGGCGACCTGGGACCTACACACTCCATCACCGCTGCCGTCGGTCTTGGCATGTTTGTTCCCCCCCCCCCCCCCTCTCCGCGTGTACTGTACGGTACGGTACGGTAACAAACTTCGGAGCCCGGAAATTCGATCAATGATCAGCAGCGCGACCGATCTGATGATTTGATTTGATTTGATTGCCAGCCAGCCAGCAAAAGCATTCAACGTTCTCGGACAGAGAGAATGATGCCTGGCTTTGAATTCATTCTTCCCTTTTGTTTGTTTCAGATGAAGTTACTTCAGTGAACGATAAGGATTAATGCGATGGGCCATAGGTAGGGTAGGTACGTGAAGATACTTCACCTATGTGGTGGGATTTCAAATGCGGAGATTTGTTGATGTGCTTTGATGCTGATTATTGATGATGATATCCTCGACAGCGCACACACACACACACACACACACATGAGCTATTCCTATCCCATGCTCGCATGAAACGGCAATAAAGTACAGAGTACATCTCAATTGAACCGAACTCTTTATCTCATCATCGACAATGGCACGCCCCGCCGCCGCGGCCGCACGCACCCTCCTCTCCCACACCTTCATCCACAACAACTCCTCGACCATCCGCTGCGGCACGAACTTCCTACTCCGACACCACTCCTCCTCGTCGTCGTCATCCGTCTCCGCCGATGAGCTCTCGCACTTCTCGGCCCTCGCCAGCAGCTGGTGGGATCCGATGGGGCCCTCGCGGGTCCTGCACCTCATGAACCCGCTCCGGCACGACTTCATCGCCGAGTGTCTGGCGGAGGGGTCGCCGAGGCGGGCGCAGCAGCCAGATAGTATCTCTACGGGATATGCAGATACCACGAAGACATCATCATCCATCTCCACCCAGTCGGAGGAGGAGGGGGAAGAGGTGGAGGAAGGACTGCACTACCTCGACGTCGGCTGCGGCGGGGGCATCTTCGCCGAGTCCCTGGCGCGGACGATTCCGCTGTCCTTGTCGACGTCGACGTCGACGACGGCGGAAGAAGGAGAAGGAGGAAGAAAAGGAGGAGGAGGAGGAAGGGATGGCCCGCTCACAGCCACCGACGCGGCCTCCATCCTGGCTATCGACCCCTCGACGACGTTGATCCGGATCGCGAGGGAGCACGCCCGCACGGACCCGACGCTCCACGCACACATGCGCAGCGGGCGTTTCCGGTACGAGAACACCACGGTGGAAGCACTGTCCAACCCGGCGGAGGCGGAGGCGAAGAACAGAGACAAAACAAACGCCACCTCCAACAACGAGGGCCAGGGCCAGGGCCAAGGCCGGGGCAGGAACAGGAACAGGAACGCCTTCGACGTAATCACCCTCTTCGAGGTCCTCGAGCACGTCGAGTCCCCCCTGACCTTCCTGACACATACGCTCCGCCTGCTCCGCCCCGGAGGGTGGCTGATCGGGTCGACCATCGCGCGCACCCTGCCCTCGTTCCTCGTCAACCAGGTGATCGCGGAGGCGCCCTGGCCCCTGGGCGTCGTGCCGCGGGGCACGCACGAGTGGAGCAAGTTCGTCAACCCGGACGAGCTGCGCGGGTGGGTGGAGGAAGGGCTGATGAGGGCCAAGGACGGCGCCGCGAGGCGGGCGGGGAGCGAGGCGCTGGAGGGGATGCGGTGGAAGTGCGCGGGGGTCGTGTATGTCCCCGGGATCGGGTGGAAGATGGTCAAGGGGACGGAGAATTGGGGGAATTATTTCTGGGCTGTGAGGAAGGGGGTGTAGACGTCCCATCCGTCTTTCTATTCTCTCCAAGCTGTTAGCTCTGATGGTGGTTACGGGAGACTACTAAGCCAGCGAGCCTCCGGGGACACAATTGACGTGACGTATGTGGACTTCAGTTCCTGTCGCTGTATTCCATGTTGTGTAGGTGCATGCATGTACTACTAACGCATCGGAAACGATATAGAAAAAGAGGAGGCGCAAGTGATCAATCAGCACGTCTCAAGCATTGTCCAAGCCGTAATCTGATAAAGAGCTGTGGGGGTTGCTGTCTGTGCAAGCTATACAGTGGACAGTGCTTTGTACAGTACATACAGTACATACTATACGGGTCGAGTCAGGTGCTAACGTCGATTATGTGAAATGCTATTTATGTGTGTATGCATGGAAATGATTCAGATGTGGCGCAGATGGGATGAAGTGTCCCTCTGGTTCTCGCCTCGTGAACAAGGAAGGTACTTGAAGAATAAATAAATAGATCGGGTATACACAGTGTGTCATCTGGCAGATGTATAACATAGTGCATGCAGGAGATGTTTTACAGGGGTCTCAGCGATGCAGGCCTAGACGGGATGATAATAATAGATGGTACTGGCACAGCACTCGTATGCTAGGCACATAATGAGGCTTGCATGCAACAACGAGGCCGTTTCATGTCATGCGGGCACTAAGTCGTACAAGGCAACCGAGATAACCTTGCTGCGGAATGCTTGGAGGTCATAGGACGGTTGGCACGCAGCCTGCGGGAGCCCCGGAGTGCATGCGCAATCTGTATGGAGAACTCCGTATGTGGTAGCAGGTCGCACACATGGACAGTGCATGGCAGACCGCATGTGGCGTGGCATGAAGACTCGAGCAGTGTCCTGCGGCTGCCACCGTCAGTCGACATGACATGTTCAATGTCAGTTCCCTTGGAGACCTATGTTAATAAGCATATCGGGTGGCTGGAGGCTGGATCTTCCACAGGTGGAAGTCCAACCCAATCAAAACCGCTTCCGACGACGGCTCGGAAAATTATCACGTATCGGAAGAGCGCCAGGTAGATTATTGGACGGGGATGGTCGTAGTCACACGGACTACTCTGTATTTGAGACTGCAGCGCTGTCTTGTGATTGAGGTGTGGATCGCGGATTTGCATCCGCCGGGGAGAAGGAGAGAATCGTCGGAGACTACTGGCCCCTGCAGCGAGATCCATCCATCCGTGTCCATCGATGTCATCAGTTCCAGGTCACAACGGCCGCAGGCCCGACGCTATGGACGGAATGCGACGGGGGAGCCGGTTGCTGCGCTCCGTCGAGCACGGGGGTCCGCCGCAGGGGCCCGCAGGAAGAGGCGGTCAGCGCACCCATTGGATCTCTGCCGGGCTTCTAGGGGACTTCTAGAAGGATTTTGATCTCCATCCCACCGGCGATGATTGACTAGTTGCTGCATCCGGCCATCGCTCTAGCGCGTCTGATCAGCCTCCCGTTTTGCGGTAATCCTCCGTGGCCGGACAGGGGGGCCCTGGATGGTGTATCGTACCGTCCGCCTCCAACACCAGACCGTGCTGTCCTTTTGTTTTCCCCTTTGACCAGGAAGAAGATCGTGATATTCTCCTCCGTAGGCAGCAGTGACAGCGAGGGTTCTGTCAGATGTGGGATGAGCCGGCTCGGCAAGCATGGACCGCATGCTTGCCGCTGCAGACGGGACGGTCCCTGACAGCCGTTCACGATTCCAAGGCACCCGGATTCCGTATCTAGCAGTTCTAGCACTGCTGATCGGCGTGCAGGACGGAGGTCTCGGGTGCTCAGTGCATAGTGGGTGGGGATCGAGTCCGTCTCTGAGTCTCTCGAGAGTCCGTCGTCGCTCGTCGGCCTCATAACGCCTAGAGCGACCCACAGGGAGACCGCGTCGAGTCGTCGAGATGAGACAGGGGGCTCCCTCCGCCTGCGAAGCTCCGGCCGTCGATGTGGGAAGCCTTCCAGAAAGTTCTGGCCTCAAACCCCCTGTCTGGTGATAATAATAAGAAATAAAAGAATTTAAAAACTGAGCCTTCCGCACCGTGTGACAAGGTCACAAAGGAGAACCCCTGGCCCCGGTCGTCCGTCCAGCGCCGTGTGGAGAATGTCGGTGGAGCCACCGAGCGCCCTGAACTCTAAGCGCACCGTACACACAGTGGTACATGCTAACTGCGTAAGGACGGGGAACGATGACGATTATTGACCAGGCTGCCGGTGAGCCTTTGTGTTGGTGAATTAGATGCTGGTAGTAGTAGTAAGCAAGCAATGTCCAGTACGGAGCAGTGTGATCAGATGCCCAAACCGACCAGTGAGTTGCGTCGACATTTGGACACCTATAAACTGTTTTGCGGTTGGTGTATCATTTTTATTCCATAAGGGTCAAAATACGTTGCAGCCTGAACCTGCAGGCCTATCGATGCCTCAATGATGGGACCCATCCTAGCGACATTCGATGGCGGAGATGACGGGGGTATTCCGTAGAACGATGTTAGTAATTGGGTGCATTGCATGTTTACTACGGCGTTTAATGATAACTCGGAGGATCAAATGAGATCCCCGCTGTTTTCTCAAGAAGGATCCTAGATATCGATGTGTTGACTTTTGGATGATGTCATCAACCTGGTGATTCCCCAGATGCGAAGTTAACAATGTCGTGCTGGAAAGGGGGAAGGGGGGGGGGGGTTGTTGGCCGTCCTTCCGGTCAATAATCAAGAGGGGCCTGTTGGTCTCTCGGGGATCGGAAGCCTGAGCGGGTACGATACAATAGGGCGAGGGGTCCGAAAAGTCGTCCGCGCAACTAACCACCTTCAGGGATGACTCGGGGCACTGCTTGATACGGAACATCTAGTTACGGGGGTGGCGAATCCCGAGAGAAAAGTCTCTTCGGATGATATGCAGGGTATTGTTCCCCAGCCCTACCCGGTCAGCGGAAAGTGGCCGAGTGCTGGCCATGGCACTTCCCGGCCGGCAAAATAATGAGAATTCCAGCAAACTGCGTAGTATGGTGGTGTGCTTGTCAGCAAAGACTATCTTTTAAGACATCGTCATCACCGAGCCTTCTGCCACAACGTGAGCGGCTACCGTCGTAGATGACAAGATCGCAGAGTATCGTCAAACTCACCTTGATTAGGTAGCGTAAGACGCTAGTGATAAAATCCATTGGAACAGTACTTTTCATTATCGAAGTTCGTATTTCGAGGCATACTATGATAGGACCTCCTTCCTCAACGGAGATTGATCTTTCGGATGGCCAAGTTGGGCAAAAGAAGGCAAGTCGATCACGTTTCATGAATTGTAATAGTGCGGCAACTGTTTGCCATTGAAGTTCTTGCTAGTCAACAGATGCATATATCTGCCAGAGGTCTGAAACACAGGTATGCTTGATGTGTCCGGGTATAGGCTTTTGTATATGTCCTGCTTGAATCAGTAGTAGCTTTGATGTGCTCCGTAGTCTGTGTGGAGGACTCTGTATGTCCAGGTGATATGACTTTGTCCAGAACACGATCGCCATTGCAAGACCGTTAAGATCTCGGGACGCTAAGGACGCCGCGGACTGAATAGTCTATGGAGCCACGGCCACCTCTTCGTGTTCCTGGACCGGTGCGGCCAGATCGGGCGGAATCCAGGCCAGGTTCTAAAGCGGAAGCATGTGCAAAGAGAGGGCTAAGCACGCTGCTGAAGCCAGATACCCCATTCAACTACCGCCTACCGGATGCAATTGTCATTATGATTATTGCTGTCTGGCAGTGTTAGCATTCAACCAAGGCGGCTGGATTTACTGTGTACGGAGTAAGGTACAGACGGCACAGGCACAATAATGGCGGAGGATTGCATATAAGGCATGCTCCGCTGCCGCAATGCTCATCCGACCGAGAACCATTCTGTTTCCGTCCGCAGACTCGACGTGTAGTACTACTCCATCCGGAGTAGTACGCCGCATAGCCTGGGGCTGGGAGCGCCCTGGGAGCTGTCAATTGTGGCCGGGTGTGGCTCATCCATGATCCGGTTACGCTGGCTGCGACATGGCGCGGTGGGCCGGGGGGCAGACGCTTTGGAAGGCTTCCATGTCGGTTCCAAAATGCTTCTGGAAGACCATCAGAGGACTGAGCGGGACTTGGCGACAGGGATGGCCTCGCTTGCCGGGCGACCGCCATGGCAGCTTGCAGTTAGTCCGCGCAAGCACGACCGCAGGGGACACCGCGAGCGACGATGCGGCGCCCGGGCGCAGGGCCGTAGGCCCCAATGCACGCCTGGATCCGGGCCCGAGGAGGCTGTGGCCCACCGTGCATCCAACCAACTAACATACCCGGCCAGTATGCAGCTAGAACGGTGACAATGACGGGCTTGTCTCAAGTACACCTGGAATCCTTGCCGGTGGAGCGGACGATCTTGCGGTCTGTCGGTAGAGGCAGAAGATAATAATACGTCTGCTGGGCGAGTCCCTGACTTGCGAGCAGGTGGCTGTCCATCGAGGGTTCAGCAGTCGGAGTGGGCATGACAGCGGTGGTAAATAATGGACAACACTAGCGGGCACAACCCCGTTGGCCGGTGACTGATGGACGACGGAGGCCCGAAGGCTTGACTCCTGGGACCCTGGTGAGGTCCTGGCGGTTTGACGGACCCGTAGCCTGTCCGCCTGGTTGGTCCCCAGCGCGCAAATAGATCCCTATCGGGTGGATAGTGAGGTGCGTGTGGCTCTGGCTGACTGCTCCCCACGTTGCACGAGATCGACAGGTCGGGGCAATGGCTGGTGAGGAGGTGTTTCTGAGGGCGCAGAGGTATCCCGGACGGGGGATATGGCGATGCACAGCGCCATCTGCCCGCCCATGTCCGCTCGAAACGGGAAACAGATCGCGGAGGGGACCTCGTCCGCCGGCATCCTTGCGTCTCAGGGTTCTCGTCAGCGTCGACAGTGCCGAATCTTCAGATCTGCGCCGGGCGTACAGGCCGTATCCACCGCGACGCCGGCGCCTCGCTTGGTCTGAGGGACGGGGAAGGGCCACGTTGTGGAGCCGGCGCTGAGGGAGCGACCGTTTGGCGCGTCCGGACGACAGCTCCAGGACCAGGCCGGCAGTGGAAACGTGGGAAGCTGTCACCTCCGTAATAATAATATTAATGTTGGATCCTCGTCGAGGCGCGCAGCCCTGCTCGTGGTCAATAAGTACTCGATCGTGTACTCCACGCCTCCCAGCTCCGCCAGCACTCACCTCCCTCCCCCGTCCGACAAGCCTGCTCCGCCCCGAGTCGACGCCCTCGTCTCGAAAAAACACCTCGGATCTTCGCCTGCTGCGTGTTCGAGTCTGGTGTGCTGGTCTGTTGCGTGCCGCGCATCTCGTCGGGTGTTGTCCTGTACGTGGTCCTCCTCCCGCTGCTGAAATTCGCTCGGGCGGTTGCGCCGCCTTGGTCGAAGTCTCTTCCTCCATCCTCCTCGCCCCCGCCTCCATCGCTGCCCTCGCCGGCGCTGCCTGTCCCTTGCTGGCGGCATCGTCTGCTCTGGTCTCCGGACGCTCGATACCTGTATGTGCATCTCTCCTGCTACTCCGCTGCTGGACGGCCACTCCCCGCTGGTGTCTCGATGACGCACTGGATCCCGCGTCTTGACGTGTGAACCGTCGTGCGCTGCTGGCATCCATGCTACTTCTGGCAAGTGTTGCTCAGAACGCGAGCCTGACTGTGCTCTTGTTTTTTTCTTTGGAGCCCTCTCGGGAGTGAGGCAGTCTGGGTGTCACGCATCAGCAGCCAGTTCGAAGCACTCAGCTACTTTGGGGCGCTGCTAATTTCCGGCAAAGCCAGCGGCGGGGAGTGCATCGTCTTTTCATATTCACACCACTTAGCACACATCTGTATTGGCCGCTTTACTGATATCGTTGGTTCTGACAGAGCCTCTGATCCAACGCGTCGAATAGCGTCGTCGTGCAATCCCACCACACGGTTCTTCATCCACTGCTTGTCCCACCTGTGTCGTGTCCATCTCTCGCTGGACGTCCTCTTCCGTTTGAACCCAGCCTGAAAAGGGAGAATCCAGGTGTGGTTGAAACATCTCAACTTTGTGCCACAATTTCCGTCACTTGGGGTGGTTCTGTGAAGTTTTCAACAACTCGTCGGACGTCACCGCACACAGACGACTTCACCGCACTTGCATTAATCTCCCAGTCACTGCAGAGTCAGAAAGGGATTTTGCTTAGTACTCGGGGCTGGAAATCCAGACAATTACTTGGCTCTGACAAAATCTCACTTCTGTCCCCGCCCAAGCAAGATCGAGTCTCTGCCGCATCTATCCGTCGGAGCTTTGAGTAGCCGCCTCTGCGCTGAGTGACGGTTCTCTTTGTCCTCCGCGCAACTCGAGGGTCTCGGTCGTTCCCGCGACGGCTCGAAAAACTTGCCCTTGCCTCGTCCGCCCGCATTCCGTTCTATGCGAATCGGGCGATCCGGCGATCTTCATTCTTCGACCACATCGCACTTTCCTCAGCAGGGAGCCTCGCGTACAGATACAACGCACGGTGAGTCTCCTCGCGTTCTCTCGCGGCCCGGGTCTTTTTTCTCTTTCAGAACCGCTCCTTTCCTAGTCGTGTTGGCGTGGACCTACTCCGAGGATTTTTCCTACGATAGAGTCTTCGCTCCTCTTCGCGCTTTCTCTGGTTTCTTCATGCTCAACGTAAACTGGATACTGATGTCCTTTTAGGCCAGAAATAGCTCTCCGCGCCGTATCTAGACGCGTCTGGCAAGCATTCCGCCGCGACTTAAAACTTTCGGGCTACCTCACGAACGAGAACCCCCGTCTACCTCAGCTCGCAACGGCCACACTTGGGAGACACGTAGTCTCGGTCTGCGGTGTTTGCGGGGCCTGGAGGACGCCGGGAATATAGTTCTGCGACCACCACGTGTCAGAGGGCCCGTCTTGGACACTCCTTGACCCGTCCTTGACCGCAGTTTCTCAGCTAGCCGCTGAGCCAGGTCATGGACATCACGACCATCTTGAATAAAAAAGGACCTGCCGCCGTAGCTGCTGCAGACGTACAATTTCAACAACAACTCGCACAAGCTGTCCACCTTGATTCTCGAACATCGTCGGAGATGGGTTCAGAGCACGGTGCCTCCCAAGCTGGGGAACACCCAGTGCTAACGTATCCCCCGAGTGCTCCATCCCTCCATCAGATGACCAATATTCCGCAAGGAATGCGATATCCTCCTCCACCACATCAGAACAATGGCGTGCCTATGATGCAGAATGCATACATGCACGAGGGATATCCGGGAAATTCTCATATGCAGAATGGTGCCCCTCAACAGCGTGAGCCAGCACCCAAGACGTTCCACTGTCAGACGTGCGGCAAGGGATTTGCCCGGCGTAGCGACCTTGCACGACATGGTGAGTACTGCGGTGATATTGTGACTCGATACAAATAAGCATCTAACTCGGTTCTCAGAGCGGATACATACTGGTGTCAGGCCTCACGCTTGTGACTGGCCCGGTTGTGGAAAGCAGTTCATCCAACGTTCTGCCTTGACAGTACACGCTCGTGTCCACACAGGAGAGAAGCCGCATATGTGCGAGAGATGTGGCAAGGTGTGTTAAACGTCTAATATGCTGATACCAATAGGGGCACAGCTGACGAAAATGTCATGTATAGCCATTCAGTGATTCGTCCTCGCTAGCCCGACACCGCAGGATCCATTCTGGAAAACGACCGTACAAATGCCCGTACGCGAACTGCCAAAAGACCTTCACTCGCCGCACCACTTTGACGCGCCATCAAAACCATCATACTGGTACCATTGAGGAGGCAGCTGCAGAAACAGAAGCCACTCTGAGACAAAACAAGGAGAGAACGAGCCGTCCTGCTGAATCGATCTACTCTGAGACTGCTTCTTCGCACTCAACTCCTTCGCCGGCGCAACACGCGTCGATGTCACCGGGCGGCAGCGAACTGCCGCCCTTGAATCTACATCGTCCTGTCGGCGACTTCTACATGGGAAATGGGTCGATCCCTCCTCACGTGCGCGGGGACTTCCAACAGCCAAGCCCTCGTTCATCTCCGACAGCGACATCACCATCTCTGTCGAGCTTCAGCAGCGCGCCACTCCCTCGACCTTCGCTGACTTCGCACCCCAGCGGCTATGCTCCGCCGCAGCCGCTTGAACCTCCGGCCAACACTGACCATCGGCCGAATAGCGTCAGCGGCAGCCCACACATGACGAGTCTTGGGTGGGCGTCGCCGTCGCACGGCAGCATTCCGTCGCCGGGATCTGCAACCGAGTACACCTACCCGGAACCGAGTGGACCGGCCTACCCGACCTCCATGCCACCCCACATGTATTTTCCCAACTCGACGATCCGACGACCCGCCAGCACAGAGCCAGAGAACTATGAGATGAAACCAAAAGTCGGTGAAAGTTCGTGGTCGACTTCCGTCTAGCGGTCATGGGATAATGGATTCCTCCTCGCTCGATCGTATACCGCATTTTTCAGTGCTGCATACATGACTGGCGAATCGGATGGGTCTCAGCAAGAGTGTGGGTGCTGAGCTATGTATGACTATGGCATTTTCAGGTGTTTCTATATGCCGCGGTTCTTTTGCTTATGGTGTGATTCCCCAAAAGAGCAACCAATCTGGTGTCATCATTTTCCTGTCATCTCTCTGTACTCTTCACTTTCGCTTGTCCATATGTCATTTCACCGGTGTCCATTATCCCCCTGTTGCGCGCATTTTAGCATTGGAGGGCCGGCATGAGCGGTTTGTTCCACCGAGTCGACATTTCCTTATTGTTCTGTTGTTTTTTCTGCCTGATGAGCCCTATGACCAGGAATGAGGCATAGATAGAGAGCGGGAAAAAAGATTCACGTTTGGGTGGGAGGTTTTATAAGGGAAACGGGAACTGGTCTGGTTGGCCCGGCATCCGAGTTTGTTTTGCAGTATTCGATCTTTGTTTGGCGGTGCGCATTTCTTATGTGTGTTTACTATTACCTAATATCGACAAGTCGGGTTTTTCTCATACTATATTTCCCTTTTTTTTTTTTTCCCTCCAAGGCATCTCTGCTTCTTTCCTCTGTGGGGTTCCGCCATTGTCGGGTACTGGTGTCGCTGTCCGAATTGGTACCGTGCCTTGTAACTGGACGAAGTTGAGTGCTATGGATCTGTATATATAGAGTGGTAGGAACCAATGTGAATTACCGGATGCTGTGATTGTGCGCGCGATACTGTCTAATAGTAATACGTAGGAGCATCTTGAGAGGTGTGGGTATTTATATCCACTTTCTGTACTTCCGTACAGTACTTAGGGACCCGTCCCGGCGTCCATGCTTACTTAGGCATGAGTGTATCTGCGATGGACTCGATGTATTTATTATAATTATTGGTCCATTCATATTATTTATTTTTTATGCTAGGTATGTATATGTATACGTGGATGTATGTACTGCAGATGGGAGTTCCTAATCTAATCTAATCTGATCTGATCTTAATTTGGGGACATAATAATAATGATAATATTGATGCACAGGTACCATGTACCATATTGCGATGCGATGTGATGCCATGCATGCAGTGCAATGTTGTGGAACAACGAACAACGAACACCCAACTCCGCTCGAAAAAAGAAGAACAGAATAAAATAGACGAACGGAAAATATAGAATATATCGATCATACTTGTATCATACCGTCTCCGTGAAGTCTCGTCCCGTCCTGTACTGTACAATCCTATACAGACTGAATTGTCGCCCTCACAACAGACCCAGACCCGTCGTCCCATTCATGCTCCCACCCGGAACTACACCACCGCTTCCACTACTTCCAAGGGCAGGACAGACGCATGCGCTTGCTGCTGTCCCTGCTGCTGTCCACCTGCCGACGAGGTGAGAGAGGATATGTGCTCCAAGGGAGGTCCCTGTCCCCGAGCCGCTGGAAGTATTGTGGTTGTTCCCGCCCCGCGCAGAGAGCAGTCCGAAGCGGAGGAACACCTCGGACGTGGTGACGAGGATGGAGATGCAGATGAGGACGATGATGATCCATGTTTGGTCTGTACCATCCCCAGCAAACCTTGTTAGAGAACTTGGATCCTTTTCAAGGGGGGAAAAAGTAAAGTTTATGGGGAAAGGGGAAAGGGGAAAGGAAGGGGTGAGACGTACGAGACATTTTGTTATCGGCGATCGAGTCGGACAACATCTCGGCGAGGTCGAGGAACACGCGGCACCGCTCGTTGAGGACCTGGATGCGCGGCTTGATCTCGAGGTACTCGCGCACGGCGATGTACAGCGGGTACAGCGTGGGCTCGCTCTCCCAGAAGAAGTTGGGGACGTCGAGGACATTGCTTGCTTTGTATCCCCGGGAGTGTTAGTGATCAACTTTGTTGTTTGCAACTTGGTGAAGGGGGGGGGGGGGGGGGGGGTAGACATACAAAGGTTGACCTCGACCCGACTCTTGAACAGGCGCCCCAGAATGCGAAACACCTCCTCGCGCTTCATGCCCAGCTGGCCCGTCGTCGCCAGGCGTCGCGGCACGTCCTTGGCCTCGGCCATCTGCCGCGCCATCACCTCCTCGAAGAAGCACAGTTTCGTGCTCTGCGCGATGCCGTGGCTGATGGCCAGCTTGATCATGTGGTCGCCGCTGCGGAGGGTGATCATGTCGTTGTACACCCGCGGCCGCGAGATCTCGGTCGAGTACTCGAAGTGGAACTCCTCCGTCTCAAAGTCCTCCTCCATCAGGGGCATCGTGGTCAGCGGCAGGGTGCCGCCGTTGGGCGATGAGGACGAGAAGGCCAGGTCCGCCAGGATGTCCTTCTCCTGGCGCTCGGTGAAGTTCCAGAAGACGACGACGCCGTAGCTGAAGACGAACATCTCCGCGATGGCCCAGACGTTGGGCGGGATCCGCGGCGGCGGGACCGGCGGCTGGGTAGATGTATTATCGGGACGAGCCTTCTGGTTGTTCTCCGTACCGGTGACGCTGCTATCTGCTGCTGCTGCTGCATCGTCGCGACGGCCGGCTTCTCCGTCTCTTCCTTCTCCTTCTCCGCTGGCGCCGCCCTGGCTCTGACCATGACCGGGATCAGGACCAGCACCAGGACTAGTCAACCCGTCATCTGCCACTCGCTCCCGATCTGGCGTTTGGGGTTCGTTTACATCCCTCAACTCGCCTCGGTCCGGCGGAGCTCCTCCCGCGCCCGCCCGGCCAACAGAATGCTCCTCCGACTCGGCGAAGTAATGATCACTGCGCTCGTTCCTCTCGATCTCCTCCGCCAGCACATCTCTGCCCCCGGCGCCCTTCAGGACGGGACTACTCCGGACCCTGTACCCACCGCGGCCGGGCAACAGCGGCAGATAGTACGCCACGTACAGACAGTCGTCGTAGAGCTTCGTCCGGGCGCCGTGCCACTCCTTGAGGAACGCGGCCGTCGAGCTCATGCGGTACGCCTGCGCGGTGCAGTACGCGGTGACGCGGGCCAGCTTCTCGGCGGCGCGGCGGGCCTTGGGCAGGCGCTCCGCGTAGCTCTTGGCCTTCTCGGGCGGGACGCGGCGACGGCGGAGGGCCTCCTCCTCCGCGAGCAAGGGGGCAGCTTCATTGTCGACGTCGAAGTCTGACAGTTTCTTCTCCTTCTTCTTCTTTTTGATCGCCTTCTTCCTCGCCAGCTCGCGTCTGACGGTCTCAGGGTCCTCGTTCCGCTCCTCCGCTAGTCTTCGAACCATCTCCTCGTCCACAAACTCCTCCTCTTCCTCCTCCTCAAACTCCTCCTCCTCCTCCTCATACTCATCCTCCTCGGCCCCCCGCTCCGTCTCCGGTAGCAGAACGAGCTTCTCACTAACCTTTGTCGTCCGCGGCGGCAGCCGCGGCTGCGCAGCCAGCCTTCCCACCGTTCCTCCCGCCGAGCCCGCGGTCCCGACGCCCGCCACGGCGCCGCCGGTTCCCATGATGCGGGAACGCGCGCCCCGGGCCCGCATGCCCGTTCCTCCTCCTACGATCCCTGCTCCTCCTCCTGCTGCTCCTGCTCCTGCAGATCCTGGTCTTCCGTGGGACGATGACGGCCGCGAGGGCGGATACCGCGACTGCATGGACGGCACGTCCGAGGCATACTGCAGGACGTTGTCGACGGTGATGAAGCGGGTGGAAGTCGGGGAGCGGCGGGGCAGTTCGTACTGGTACTGGTACTGCTGCTGCTGCTGGTAGTCGCGGTCGCGGGAGTCGGTGACCTAAATGCCAATGTCAGTTAGTATACCTGTCAATCGGCGTTCGTCCCGAGGGTCCATCTGGGGTTTCCCTTTCAGGGCCCTGGATTCAGGAAGGGGGGAAAGGGAAAGAAGGCGCTCACAAGAACGGAGGGATTCCTCCTGCCCGTCCCCAGACCCTTGGCTGGCGGCATGGTGAAGGAGGTAGCGATTAGGTTAAGGTAATTGAGTCCGCGGTGCTGTTGCTTCCACTGTCTACATAGACGATGGAGCTCCCCTGGTGCTGGAGGTCGTCCGTTCGGGGCCAGCGCCGAGCCGCACCATTTCCGGCTTAGCGCCAGGCGCGTGATGACGTCGGCGCGAGACCGTCCCGTGACGCGGATCGGGTAAGATGCGGCTAGCGGGTCCACGTGCCTGGGTGCCCACCGGGAGCTAGACCCGCCGGGGATAAGCCGGTCTGGGGAAGGACGGAGACGCGCTCAACAGATGCACACAGAAGAGTATACAGATTGATTTCAATTTCATATCCATTGCTGGCTGTGTCGTGCGTGTCCCGGTCGTTTCGACCCGTAGACACGGCTGCTTTACTACTGTTTTATCTATACATGATAAATGACATGCTCCTGATCAGACTGATGGCAGGATCCTGGGTTGATAATGACAAGCTCCGAGAGCAACACAGAAAAGAAATGCAGACACAAGCAATAGCCAAGTAATAGTCACCCAATCAATCGCCTGGAGCGTATTACCCTTTTTGCTTCGTGTGCCCAAAAACGCCGTGGAGAAGTGAACAAAAGAAAAGCCAAACGTGGAGAAAGCAAAAAGGTAGGTATAATATCACACAAAAGTAGACTCCTGACACAATGGTATCAAGCTGGCTGCGTCTGTCGGTCGTGTCGTCGATCTCATAATAACCGCCGGTACTCATCCCATATCTCCTTCTTCATCCGCTCTAGTCGGACATGCTGCTTCTGAAGCTTCTCCAACTCCGCCCGCGGCGGGTCGGGGTGGGACGCCATCGCCTCGTATAGCGCCCGGTACTTGGCGTAGTACTGCTTGAACCTCTGCGACTTCTCCTGCAGCTGCTGGCGCAGCAGTTCCCGACTCATCGGCGGCGACGCACTGCCCGTACTGCTCCCGCTCGAGATGCTGGTGGTGCGCGGCCGTTTGGGCTCCACGTGGCCGTTGGTGCGTCCGCTCGCCGGAGGAGGCGCGGCCGTGTCACGGTCCGGTTCCGCCTTGCGTTTTCGGGCATTCGCCGTCTCCTCGGGTTTATGAACGCCGTTGGTCTTCTCGGCAGGTTTCGTGACGCCGGAACCAGCAGCAGTCGTTCTGTCCTGTTTTTGGATCTGGGTGATCAGAGGTGAAGAGGAAGAGCTGGAGGAGTTGTTTTGAGCAGACGATCTGCCGGAGCCGTCGAGGTCGGATGCGTTGGTGGGAGGAGAGGACCCGAGGGGAGATGGTTTCGCAGCAGAGGTCGAGTTCGAGGGTCGTGCCGATCCCGGTAATGTTTTCGACGCGGTTGCGCCGGGGGCGGGCCGGGGTGATTTGGAGCTGGGAGGACGAGCCTCCGACGACGTTGCCGTCGTCTTGGAGGAGGGAGCCGGTGGAATGGTATCCTTGGCTGACTTCGATGGTGGCGGTTTGCTTTCTGGCTTGCTTTCCGCTTTGCCCGCCTCTGGTTCTGTCTTCCTCGGGGCCGGCGCCGGTGTATCTGCCATCTCAGCGTCCTCGTCCGAATCGTGGACGTACTCCGCGGACTTGAACTTCCCTTCGGATTTCCCAGTCGGCTTCTTGTCCGTCTTCTTGGTGACGCGGCCAGTCAAAGTAGTATTTCTGGCCTTGGCCGCTGCCCGCTTTGTGGCTGCATCCTTCTCACCCGCCCGTCGTTTCTGCGTAGTACTAGCAGACTTCGGGGTCTGCTTGGTCGTAGCAGCCTTTGGTGCGTTCGCCCGGTCGGTCTCATTGCCGGCGCCCGGCTCCTCCTTGCCGGTGTCTTCGGACGGTTGGACGTGGATGCGTGGTGTGGGAACCTTCTTGATCGGACCGTTCTGCAGATTCAAGCGCGACAGCACCTTCCCCTTTCCTCGTTCCTCCTTGGGGAGGAGCATCTGCCACAGCTTGTCCGTGCGCGATATCCGCATACGGTCAAACGCGGAGATGGCGTTCTCGATGGCTTCCTGGCGGTCCTCCTCCGACGGGTACGGGAAGTTCCACACGTCCAGCTCCTTGTAGGCCTTGTCCTTAAGGTCGAACTTTTCGGGGTTGATCCGGTTCTCGGTTGCATATTTGCGGACCAGCGTCAGGCAGTCCTCCTGCGAGGCGCGAGTCTTCTGTGCGAGGAACCTGACCGACACCGCGCGGACTGCCAGCAGGTGGATCAAGGGGACCTTGAGGGCGTCGAGACGGATTTTGGTCTTGTTCTGGGCAAGGGGGGCGGAGGTGGGCGTCACGGCGGGCACGGAGGAGGCCGGGGATCGGGAGACGCCCAAGGCAGGGCTGGTCGACAGGGACCGGTTGGCAGCGTTTTGGAAGAATCGTTCCTTCTCCACGTCGATCTTGCTTGTGGGCATGCGGGCCAGCCGGGCGGCCTCTCTCCCCGTCGCCGACCGGCTGTCTCCCGCTCTCAGGGCCCTCATCTCGTCGATGTTGGTGATCATGTGCGTCTTCTTGGACTCCTTGCCCCTTTCGAAGGCGCTGAGGCTCTGCTCGAGGTTGGCCAGGGCCTCATCGGTGGCGGCGGTGGCCTCCTTGGCCTTCTGGACCTCCAGGCTGTGACTCAGCACGCCGGCCAGGTAGAGGTTCTCTTTGTCGGACGGGCTGTAGCTGTAGATCTCGGATCGGTGCGTCTCGGGGCAGGAGTGGAACTGCTGGGCCTTGGAGCCGTAGTAGAGCGTTTGGTGCTTCCCGAGGCGGATTCGAGCCTTCTGGCCGTCCCGCAGGCACTGGACCAGCTCGTCCAGGGTCTCCGGGGCGAGGTTCAAACGCAGGACCTGCGCGGGTCTGGCGGAGGGATCGGGGGAGGCGCCGCCGGGCAGCTCTGCTCTCCGCAGAGAGAGCCCGGCCTCTGGGACGTCCAGGGCGGCCATGTCGAGGACGGAGGCGGCCGTTTGGAGTGCCGGGAGGGAGAATTGGAGCTGGAGAGCTCTCGAGGTGCGAGCTGCAGGTCAGCTAGCGGGTGCACGAGGAGCTGAGACGGAGCAACTCCATATAGATCAGGCGGTGGACGGGAGGACGGCAGGACGAGTGTTTGCGGGGAGCAACACCAACGGGGCCGGGAGGGGAGCAAGAGACATGGCCAGCAGGGGGAGGGGGGGAACAATGAAGCCGGGATGAATGAGAGAAAGGTGAATGGGAGGGAGCCAGCGTCTGGAGCGGAGAGAGGGTGGGGAGGCGTAGGGCACGGTACCTCGCGGTCGGGATGGGCGATGCCATACATAGCATGGGGCGCAGGCGCTCTCCCTGGCCTCTTCAGCAGCGTCCGCCACCTGACGCAGCGCGCCGGGTCCCACGTCACCCCGAGGCCCGGTGGCCGTGCTCCCCCACCGCGGTTACTTGACTACCTACTAGTCGGCAGCTCAGGTCCTCCATCTTCGAGATATGGGCATGGCTCTGTTTGCCTGCTGCTGCTGCTGCTGCTGCTGCTGCTGCTTCAACGGAGGCTGGACAGGCTGCGCCTTCGACTACTGCGTGACTGCAGATCACCCGTTCACCTCATCTCGTTCTCTCCCCGAGGGGAGTGTAGCAGCAGCAGCCGTCCGGTCTCACAGGGCAAACGGGGCCACGGCAACGAGCACCCAGCACGTCGGGCAACCCGAGGCAAAACTCAAAAGGGACAGCCAGAGAGTCCCTGGGAAACGGAGGGCTGCGTCCTGTGTCTCCGGGAGGAGCATCCGTCAGCTTCAGTTGCCCAGCAGACCGACCCAAACACTCCGGACTATGCTGCTTTGAATCAGCCCACCCCCTTCGCTGTGGGGGGCTGGCGGCGGCGCTTGTCCGTCTCGGGTGTTTCCAGGAGAATCGTGAACACTCCACACTCGTCTCTCTTTCTGCCATACTCCGGTTCATCGAAAACAGCTGCCAACGCAGGCAGGGATATTCAAAAAAAAAAAAAATACTGGCCAGACAATGGACCGCATAGCTACCTAAGGTATATCCCACCGTCTCTACGAACAGAATGGGCGTGGATAGATGCAAAGGTCCACCGCAGTAGGCAGCACCTTTTTGTCTGCACAGGAAGATCAAAAGAATCAGGTACAAACAAGGATTTGATATCAACGAGCGTCTGCTGGCGGCCAACGATTCCTGGGCAGAGTAGTTCTCGGGTAACATGCATTACACGTGTCCGGCGAACCGCCACGGTTTTGGGCCTGAAATTTTGAGCACCACCATTTGCCGGGAGAGTTGCAACGGCACTGGAAGAGGTCCAGAAAAGAATATTCCTGCTGATTAGAGAGAAGGGGGGGGGTTGTTCCTATTTCTCCCTGACTTGTCGCGGTGAAATCGTCAAAGGACATACCCCACGATTCAGACAGAGAACAGGAACCCTCGATGGCCCATGCCCATGCCATCAGCAAGTGTGCCAGTGCCAGTGTCGCCCGGCACGGAGGGTGAGATTAGATGAGATGAGTGAGGACAACCACTACTGAATAATAGTCATGTCTTGCATGAATGAATAATGACTCTGGGGCTCGCTCGCTTGGTTAAACTTAGCTAACTGACAGGGTACCTGGGGATTTATTGCCTTCTAGCCTCTAGGTAGGCAGGGCCCTAGCCTAGATCGGAGAAGTCGATTGTACTGTACGCTGGCTGACTCCAGACGATCATGACTATGGTGATAATGATCTCATTATTAAATATTCTCAGCCCCTGCCAGCCAATGCGTTGTTGGAAAGAGGCTGACACGCATCGTGGAATCTCGAATCTGGCAGGGTTTCCGAGACCGGGACCGTCCCGGACGGTCTCCATCCCCCACCAAGCGATCCGCCGCCTTCAGCTAAACCAGATCCGTTTCCAGGGACTGGACTCCATCACGACCAACTGGTGCGGCGGCTCTCCATCCGGGCCATCCCTCGCAGTAGTGGATGGCCACGGTAGGGCCCGCCAACCATTGGCCCCCGTTCTCCCCATCTCTTGATCCTATCCGACCTCCCCTGCGAATCGAATCAATCGATTCCATCGGTCCGCGTTGGAACTTGGAAGCCAGCCTTACGCGGTCGAGTAAAGATCCAGTCCAGGGACTGCAGGCAGGCTGTGGGAGCCGGCTCAGCAGGGCAGCGACAAGACAACGATGGTCACAACGTACGATGCGATGCAGGCATATACCCTCGATCTCCCTGTGCCCGAACTTTTGCTTTGCTGACCTAGCCCGTCGTGCGGGGTCAAGGTAGGTAGGTAGTCCTCCGTATTTTAATCGCCCATCTTCTGGTTCCTCTGATGGTCCTTAGTTATGGCTGACGTGCTTCCTAACCGCCCTGCATGCATACTACCGGAGGTACCGTACTTGACTCCAGGGCCTACTGACAAGAGACGACTTTTTCCAGAAACCGATTACTTTACTACCTGACGGGTCGGGTCACGAGGGTGGCGGTCCTGGCGGTCCTGGAATTGGACAATGGCAAAAGCACCCTACCCATACGGAGTATTCTCCGTAGACGCCACGGGCCCATACCCTTTTGTTTCACGCTTACTGCATGATCTGCGTTTCAAGTGGCATCGCTGCATCCCGCCAGTCAGAGACTTGTGACAAGGGTGGTTAGTACTGCTACACAGACTTTACTGTGTACGGAGTAGTGGCCCGGTCGGGGACTCGTACGCCGTACGCAGTACTGTGGTACATCCATACAACAAGGACGCCGCAGACCGGAGGGGTGCTGCGTAAGGACCTTGTCTTCCAGTCTCGTCGACATCATGCAGGGTTTGATCAGCCGAGAGTACGGAGTGCCTGGTAAGGCGCCGCAGAACGTGCCTTGGTGCATCAGTTGCTGTTTGCCTATTGGTCCATCTTGGATACCTAAGATCCTCGTCGATGCTACCCTAGTATGTATGGAGTCCTGCGGCAGTAAGATCGGTGTCAGGACGATCGGTGTTTCCGACCGTCTTCCAGAACGGCTCTACCAAACGGCCAAAAAAATTAACTAATCTGGCTGGACAGAACTCACTCGATGATCGATCTGGATCGGACAGGGCTGCACCCTAATTTTCTTGTCCCGATTCATTCCTGACGGGTGTTCGGTGGAAGTACTCCGTACCTATCTGTTGAAACTACCGACTACTAACCAATCACATTGTCGCTCTTGATATACTGGTAGTACACACGCTGTCATGTTTCAGGATCAGAGTTCTTTGTGAACTAGTCATAGTCGGACAGGATGTCATCTGTCATGGTTCCATGCAGTACTATCCTAACTCTACCTATATACCAATGTTCATCCAAACGTCCTATGTACCGGTCCTGTCTAGTCTAGCTATCTAGCTATCTATCCGTCCGTCTGTCGAGATTGGCTAAACCAATTCATATCACAGCTCATCCGACCCCGACCCTGCATGCCCGGCGGGAGGAACCCGCTTGACACCATTCCCTTCATCGATTTCATCAATCGGGACGACGCGACCCTGCGTCCCGTTTCGATTCCGATACCTCTCGACCGCCCGCACGATCTCCCTCGCGGCCACGACCCGACCCGACTGCGCCCGCGACGGCGTCGCCAGCTCCCGGGCGCGCTGCCGGTACCGCTCGCCCTCAGCGCCCGGGGAGATGATCGTGAGCACTGCCCGCGCGACCTCGTCGCCCGTCCAGAAGGGCGCCGCGTGCCGGTTGCCCCAGATGCCGACCCCGAGCCACTCCGCACGCACGGCGTAGTCGTAGGTGTCGCACCACACGCCGAGGATGACTTGGGGGGTTCCGGTCCTGCAGGTAACGTAAAGCGTGAGTGAATATGGAGAAGGATGAATAGAAGATAGGTGACTCACCCGATCGCTTCAGAAAACGAATTGGCGCCCCCGTGGTGCACGTAGCAGACGATGTGTCCGCTCTCCAGCAACGCCGCCGGATCGGCTGCCAGCCATCGCTCGATGCGGACCCGACCCGTCGCGCGGAGCGACACGATCTCGTCCGACAGGAAAGCATCGTTGCTGCCGTCGCCGTCACGGTCCTCCGGCCTGAACTTCCACAGCACCTGCACGCGCTCGTCCGCGGCGAGCACCGTGCGGATGGCGCGGACCATCTCGGCCGTATCGCGCGCGTCGTACATGATGTGGCTGCCCAGCACGATGAGCACGGTCGGCCCCCGGCGCAGCCAGGCCAGCAGCCCCGGGTCCTGCGTCGCGAGCGGCTCCAGCGCCATGTAGATGGGCCCGCAGCCCACGGCGTTGGGCGGCACGTCGAGCGGGTACTCGATGCGTCGCGACGACGAGGCCAGCCAGGTGATGTCGTCCGGGGAGGCGTGGACGAAGTTGAGCGGGCTCGCGACGCCGTGCGCCGCCAGGTAGGATCGCATGTCCCGGATCTCGCGGCCGAAGAGCGCCGTCCACATCAGGCGCAGGTTCAGGTAGATGTTGGCCGGGATGAGATGCCACGGGACGGGGTACGGGAAGCCAGAGGCGATTCTGTACGGATGTTGATTAGTATGAATTAATGGGGGTTCTCTTTGGTTTTCTTTGGTTTATTTCTTCTTTCTAGTTTTATTTCCCCCCCCCCCCCCCCCTTTTTTTTTTTTTTTTCAGGGAGAATACTCACGCCGGATAATACCACAGTCCGCGCGACATCGGCTGCCTGGAAATGAAGCCGTCCTTCAGACTGTTCGGCGCGAGGAACAGATACGACCGGTTGAGCGCCCGCGCCGCGTCGGCCCCGGCCTGCAGGAGCACATCGACGACGACGACCGCCGGGTCGACCTCCTCGATGATCCGACAGCTGCTCTCGTAGACGGCGACGTAGTCGGGCCCGTCCCAGGGGACGAGGGTGCGCCGCATCACCCAGCTCAGGCCGGCCGCGCTGCGCAGGCCCGGCGGGTGCCGGATCGAGTTGATCGTGATGTTCCTGAGCTCGGCGGCCTCCTCGAACGACGGGCCGTCGAGGGGGTGGAAGGTGATCTTCTTCTGTGCCTGACGGGATACCCGCGCCACGGCGTCGGCGATCGCGGGGAAGGAGGCGAAATGGACCTCGATCGCCGCGTCGGCGTGATCGACCAGCAGGGCGTGGGCGGTCGCCAGCTGGACGTTGGCCTGGCCGCGTTCCGAGTTGGTCAGGAAGAGCACTTTTGGAGGAGAAGAAGAAGACGAAGACGAAGAGCCCGACAGGGCGGTGGTGGGCAGGAGGAGGACGACGGCGACAAGCGTCGCAATCAGATTCAGCTGGACCAGAGACATCTTGATCGTGATGATGATCATGATAATGATGCGGGAACGAGAAGAAGGATTAGAATCTCCCTTCGAATACTATCATATCGATCGCATACTCAATAGACTAGATGTTATAGCCGGAATTGGCATAAAGGAGGGGTATATCATATGGAGGTCACGTGATAATGGATCAAAATGATCCATCTGCCATCTTGATCCAGCGAGCCCTATGATCCAACACCCAGAATGATCCAAACAACCCATCGATCCAGGCAGACAAGCATGTATATAATGACGCTCTTTTCAGACAGATTCCGACCCTCGTGGTCGACTCACATAGCAACCTGTCACATAGGCATTGCTAGTAACACAGGTCTATTCTTACTTTCATATTGCTCACCCCCTTGTTTCTTGTCTTCAAGATAAACCCAACGACCCTATTTGGTCTAGTCACCTAGGCCTGGCGTTACACTAGACAGCCCGCTTCAATTTTCTTCCCCCCTTTTGTCTATGCAAGTAAGAGATAGCCCCCCAATCTTTCTTAGCTTCAGCCTAGATGATACACTAATCTTACCGTACAGTACACTTCCCAATGAAAGGCTTTGTTTAAAATTTCGACTACATACTACTAATTCGCTTGGCAGATTGTTGAACTTGCTATCTCGGTCCTCTCTCCGGACGGAGCGGAGGTACTCCGTACTATAACTGTCTCCATGAGATATGATTCTGAAGCCATCTGAAAGGAAAGATGTGATGTTGGCCATATATTTACCGCCGACGCAGACCGATTCCACCCGACTGAACTGTATTTTGAAATTAACAGACCGAACAGATCGCCATGCTTTGCACCTGAAAAAACATCGATTATAGTAATGGGCCGATTTGCAGCGTTCGATAAGATATACTGACTGTACGTATGCTCTTAAGGAAATTTGTGATGTGTCATATTTGCTAATTTCTGACAATATTCGCGTCAGTTGTCTCATCAGTCTTGCTCCTTGCCCATGCGAGTCTGCATGCTCCATGTTATTGGGCAATGATGAATTGCTATCTACAGTACGTTGCCAGAACTTGCGTCAAACAAGGGTCCCCTGCATACGGTAGCAGGTTTCGGGCAGATTTGCCATTTTTTAATATCCATGTGATTTTTGCAGCTATTATTGATTGAAGGGTAATCAGACACTCTGACGGGATAGGCAGGCAAAGACCATAAGTCAGTCCAGATCATAATAACCAAGAGAAAGAGAAGCAGGGAGTAGTGGGTTGCCCAAAACCTTTTGTTACCATGTGATGGGTCTGGCCTGCCAAAGTCGCATACATGCCTCGCTGATCTGGACTGACTTTGCTAAGTTCGCTTAGGGTCTTTTTTTTTACCTATCATGGTATTTGCATGGGTTGCCTTTCAATGGCTTCAAAATAATTATGTGGGCATAAAATAGGTAGCTAAACAGGGATAATATTAATACTAGGTCATAGATCACCAAGTCAGCTAAGACCACGACATGCTGAGTAAAGGCAGCGTGGTAGGTAGGTACTGTAGGTGGCTCTGAGTGAACAATTGTATGTTCTGTACTGACGTAACTTATCCATCGAGAGTGTAGTGTAGGTGATGATGCAATCCGGGAGATTCTGGGGACAGGATCTATTGATCTTATCATTATCATTCTTGTTGATTTACATGTAGGTATAGGGGTTGAAGCTATATTGTAGGTCATTGAGCAGATGATGTCATGTGATTAGTAAATCTGGGGTAATAGGATCCCGAAGGTCAAAGCAGCGTGGTAGGTGACTTCAGTTAGAACTTGTGTTGAACTAAAAAGCGTGACGCCACACCTTTCATTCTCAAGGTTTCAACCCTACACTCCGACAACTTGTACGGAGTGCTGACATAATGTCTTCATCGTAAGTGTACTCTGCACTGAGTGCAGAATACTCCGTGCATGCATTCATTTGGCGGCCCACCTCCCATCCAATCTGTTGACACCTGTCCTGGCTGAAGATCTGACATTGGCCCCATCCCGAGGTCACTCGGGAGGCGTGGACGATAAGAAATAACGCGCGCCGACGACATTAGCAATATTCGCTGCATGTCCTCCAGCTAGCTGATCGATCGATCGACTCGAAGAGAAACTGCACTCGTGGAAAAACGCGGCTGGAACTGACAGGCAAGATCTGGAGTCATCCAGACTACAAAGAAAATTTTGAAAAAAAAAAAAAAAAACCTGAAAGTCAAGAGGAAAAAGGTTCGCTCTCAAGACTCGGCATTCTACAGCAAGTCGACCACTGGCGGCCGGCTGAGGTGCACAGCATTATTTCGTGGCACGAGCAGTAAAAGCTGGGGAAGCTTAGACGACCCTCGAAATAGGACAGGGCCATAGGCTAGGACAAATGGACTTCGCGAGCGCATCCTCCCGCCGCGGATCGCGGGCGATCGATCCTGTATCACATTGTTGACGTGTGACTTTCTCCATGTGGAATGCACACAACATGGATGCTGCGACTCCATCTGTAACGTGCATACCCGGCCTGTTACTGAGTACCTAGTAGGCACTTTAGTTCATAGACTCCATACATAGGTACTGTTCAGGAACAACCCTACTTGGTCGGGAGAGTTGAACCCTGTTTGTGGTTGCTTTCCTCAGTTCCAAGGTTATGTTATTACTATGACAATTGAAAGTACTAACCTAGGTCCCTAGAATGTGCCTAACTTTTTGTTCCGTAGCAGGTATCTTGGCGGGAAGAGGAATAACGGAGGCGACTGTACTCAACGGCACTCTGGCGTAGAAGGCTGGTCTACCGCTAGTAGTATCTATAACAGAGGTATTCCATACACCACTACACATGTGCTTGGCAGGAATGAGACCTACCTGACTATCACAGGAGAACGTCGGCTGTCCGGTTGTGCTTGGTTGCTTCGGCACCGCGAAGGAAAGCCGTCGCGCAGGGTCAATATAATCGCTAGGTAGTAATTAGCACCTCTTCAAACAATAATAATAGATGCCCAGGCTCAATGCAATCTTTAGCTAGCTGAGGATATTTCATCAATTGATTAACTATAAACTCAGCGTTTCAAACAATGGCATTTTATGTGGCTATCGAATTGATTCGTCTTTCTTGCTCGTTATGCCGTTAGTAGCGGCTGGAGCTATTAATGTTTAGCCGCTGGTTAGTGTATGGATCTATTGATTCTAATTCATGATGTGCCATCCATCCCCTATAATTAACAGTAATATAATATAACGATATAGCCGAGAAAGGCTTTAATGCGCTGTGCCACACTTTCTTGTTCTTGCATTTTTTTCTGTAGTCCAGTGTCGCTGCCAAGACTTGATTGATGCGTTGGTAGTAGTACAACAGTACAGTACGTCCATGTTCTAAGGATAGGGTGCTGACGATAGCTGACATGAAATGGAAAAAAGGAACGTGCAATTGAATCATCAGTAGTTATGTATGTATATCATTGATCATCGTAAAAAACGCACAAATTCGTCTATATCCTACATCCTTTTTTAAGGTTTTGTTCGAGCCTCGACATATCATGAAGGCTTAACCGGTCCGTAAAGATGAGCCGGACCCGTCGTCAATGAACTAGTGTTTATCACGTTTTTGTTTATTTCTTCTCCATCTGCTCAAAGTATTTCTCCCATCCGAGCTCTCTCAGTTTGGTTCCCTTCAGCTCGAGGTTCTCGTGCTTGGCGTTCTCCGCGTACGCCTCCACCTTGCGCTGGATTTCCGGGTCGAACGCGCCCAGGATTCTCGCGGCCAGCAGGGCCGCGTTGGTGCTGTTGTTGATGCCGACCGTCGCGACAGGGACGCCTGTACGTGCGTTAGCAACCAAAGAGAAGAAGAATACTTGGAATTCGAGGGCAAGCCAATGAAGAGTACGCACCTCTCGGCATCTGCACGATACTGTACAGACTGTCGACTCCATCGAGAGCGCTTCCCTTGACGGGAACTCCGATCACAGGGAGAACAGTGTGCGCCGCTGCCATGCCAGGCAGATGCGCCGCTCCGCCGGCCGCAGCAATGATGACCTTGATACCGCGGGACGCAGCCGACGCGGCGTACTCGGCCATATATGTGGGCGTGCGGTGTGCGGACGTGATCTCCACGGCCGGCTCGATGCCGAAATAGTCCCTGAGGAGCTTGAGGCCGGGGATCAGCGTCTTGAGATCGCTGTCAGAGCCCATGACCACTGCCACGGTGGGCGCCGGCTTGGAAGGACCCGACTTCACCGGCTTGGTCTTGACGTCGCTGCGCTGGGCGCGGATCTCATCGACCAGGTCGATAAGCGGCTGGATCGCGGTCTCGGCCTCGTACATTGTAGGAGCGGTCACGGTGACGTGGCCCATCTTTCGTCCAGGTTTGGCGTCGCCTTTGCTGTAGAGGTGGATGCTGGCATTGGGGATCTCAAGGGCCTTCTCTGCAACCTTCAAGTGAGAGTCCGGGGTGGCTCCGCCGATGATGTTCAGCATGATAGACGGTTGCCGCAGTTCAAGGCTCTTGGGAGGGATTGGGAGGTCAAGAATGGCCCGCAGATGGGCATCAAACTGAGAGAGCGGGCAGCCCTCGATGGTGTAATGACCTGAGTTGTGGACACGACTTGCGATTTCGCACAGGAGGATGCTGTCATCCTCTAGAAGGAACATCTCCACGCCAAAGACACCCTTGCCTTCAAAGGCGGCAACAGCCTTCCTGGCAATCTCCTGCGCCTTCTTGTTGATGGCATCAGAGACATTCCGGGCTGGAGCGTATACAAGCTTGCATATTGAGTCCTCCTGGACAGTTTCCACTGTAGGGTAAGACAGCACACTGTCCTTGGTCTTAACGACCATGACGGCCAATTCCTAGAGATTTACATTAGAGTTATTACTACATAGAGAGAAGAGCAGACTTCGAACCATCTTGAAATATGCCCACTTTTCGGCAAACAATGGTCGACCCTTGAGGGCTTCGAGTGCAGCTGGAATGTCTTCCTTGGACTGCACACGGTAATTTCCTGAGCGTCACAGAAGTCAGATATTTTTAAAAAATAGTATATTCAGAATAAAGCGGTATTTCTCACCTCGGCCGTCATACGCCAGGGTCTGGGACTTCAGCATCATGGGATATCCAAGCTGCTCGCCGATCTCCTCCAGCTCCTCCGGGCTGTTCTGAACAAGTTCACGGTACTCCGCCATCGGGATGCCGTACTTGGACAGATGCTTCTTCTGGTTGAGCTTGTTCTGGATGGTCCGGATGGCCTGCCAGCTCGGCTCGACCTTGACCTCTGAAGCAACCTCTTCGAGGGCATATGTATCCACATGCTCGATCTCGGCTGTCAGGACATCACACGACTTTGCAAGTTTCCGCACAGATTCACGATCCTTGAAAGACCCAACCACATGGCCGTCGTGGGCGCTGATCTGCTTTGCCGGGGCGTTCTCGGCATCCAGAATGTTCATCTGGATGTTGAGTCGGTTGGCGGACTCCATGAGCATTCTGCCCAGCTGCCCGCCGCCGAGCACTCCGACCTTCGGAGAATTCCACATCGTGCAGAGAAATGCCGAAAATCTCTCTCCGTACAACGAATCCCGGTATCTGGACTGAAATGGGCGAAATATTGTCTTATCAACCGTCCTTCCAAGCCCACGGCGCGGTGGATCCAAAGACGGAAAAATTGTCAGTTCAACTATGAAAATCACGTGACATATAAGGTGTGGTGGACGACTTTGGCTGAGCTTAAACCAAGGAAAGGAGAGAGTCAATTCCGTGACTTTTTGCCCTGGTCTGGATTTTAAGCAGTATCAAAGTAAAATATACTTCTATGAAAATGGAACACTGAGTTGAAAATTCTACCAGCGGGATCGAGGATAATGTCACCTATGAAACTTCTCACCTCTTCCAAGTTCTTTTGCTCTGCTGATAAAGGTTGAAAACTTCCTGTTTAGTCCATTTATTTCATTATCAGTATTCCTGTCAGCGACACGCTTTCAGCAATAGCAATATGCAGCAGCACCTGATGTGATTTTTGGAGATCTCAGATCTGCCCCTCAGTGCGTGGAAAAAGAGGCTTGAGTGGGGTCATCTAGTCTCCAACTGCGCCACAAAAGCGTAATTCCACATGCGCCTGCTGCGGACACGCACCGCGGCTGCTGGCGGTGACGCAAGCGGATCAACACGACAGCCGCCCGCGCGCGCCAAAAAGTTAGGTAGAACGATCCGATCGCATCGTATCACATCGCGTCGCATCGGCGCGGAGCTCTACCCCAGCTCCTACTTTGCTATCCCCGCACTGCTCCATGCTCTGAACCGCGCCCTGTGTCGGCACGATGTCTCTGGGTAAGTTTCCTATCCCCATGTGTGATGCTTGTTACCTTTGGCTTTGAGCTTCGTTGCCTGTGATTTGATTGTCGCCGCGGTTGATTTAGCAGTTTCGATCTCGAATGCCGCCTCTTTTCACCAAAACACTGCTGACCTGAATTTTTTGTAGACGTGGAAGTTCTAGAGGCTGTTGCCAAAGATGGCTCAATGGATTAGTGCGTTCAAGATGATTTTATGGCAGCGGAGATCGATATAACTGACATCCACTCTAGTTCAAAATGGCCGGGCATGCTGGAGCCTCTGCTTGAGCGATTGGATCATGTGCGCAATACTCCAAGTCACGCTGACCCTGAACAATGCTAATAGATTCTCCAGATAGTCTATCATGAGTTTCCAATGCCGAAAATCCCACCGGAGCTCGCTGCGTCTTTCAGCTCCTCGCAGCCATCATCATCTCCCTCCTCGCACGAGCCCAGCGGCTCTTTGCCCCCCAGCAGCAGCAATAAAGAGAATGCTCCTCCCTCAAACCTCCAGACTCCTCCACGTCCTACAGCTCCTCTTCCACCTACGTCCTCCGCATCCAGTGAACGCGTTCCAGATTCCCAGCCTGAGCCGGCGACCCCCCGGCCTACGGACAATGTTCTTCCTCCCCCGCTACTCTTACTCTTAAACTCGATCAAGTCCACTCTAAGGTCATACTTTTCCTCTAAACCGCCGCACACAATTCAGCGACTCGCCGAGCTAATTCTTTACCCGACTCGACATTACCGCACACTACCCGCTTACCTGAGAGCCGTTGACCGTGTCGTTGCGGTTTCCAGTACCGCAGACATATTCCCGCTGCAGCAGACCGGGGTGCTGGGAGATGGCAATTTAGCAAATGGGGTCTCGAACGGCGGAGGCGGAGGTTTTATGATGGACAACACCCTAGGGAGCGATGAGTCTTTAGGCGGTGCCCTGTTGACTCCGATACCATGGCTGACCAATACTGGTCTGGAGGGCGAGGATTCTGATCTTCTGGATGAAGGTAATTCATTCTAGCCCTACCACACAACCTTTTAAAAGTCATGCTAAGTTCCGTCCCAGGTGGCGAGTCCGGAGCCGTGACTCAAGGGGAGCTCATCAGGAAAGAGCAAGAAGCTGGCGTTGTCGCCATTTCACAGCAGCAGACGCATACCCATCCCTCCGAAGGCGAAGCGGCGGAAACGCGTGCCTCTCCGCCGATTGACAGCTCCGAAGAAGTTCCTCATGCGCGCGGACCGCCGGTGCTGGGTGTGGAGGACATGGGCCTGCAGGACGGGAAGGGTGTGCAGATGATACTTTCGAACTCGGGAGCCGCGCAGGGGAGCGTCCCTGACATCAATAGACAGCAATCTGAACTATCAGCGCGAGAGGGGGATAGGAAGAAGAGTACAGACTCCAACGGCGATGCCGATGGCGATGGAGATATTGCCCTCAGCGATGCTTCAGCAGCGAGAGAAGTTGAGCGTGAGGAGGACTCGAAGAAAGATACCCTCAGAGATGATAGTACGGGCCTGAAAGGGCAGGAGACCTCTACTGGCCAGGGTTGAGCCCAGAAGAAGCCGATGATTTTGCGCATGTCTCTTATGACTATGACTCGAATTGGTTCATGACTAGAAAGGGGATGCTGCCACCTGATTTGCGATACACCTTCTATCGGCCAATGGAATGGAATGTTTCCTTCGGTTTCTTGTATGTTACCAGCTCTAAATTATCCATCCAAGCACTCCTATCAGCTGTAGCTCGAGTTAGGTCGGGGTATACGAGTGATATGGAGTAATCTCTCTATTTGAAACAGAGAAGCTATGTCTAAAGATAGTGTAGTCTGCTCAGGGTAACTAGAAAGAAATGATGGATAAGTCTAGGAAACTGAGCGTCTAGGAGTGAAGGTAGAGAGTGGCCATTGTCAAACGGCAATATTGAGGGGAAGCTTATAGATAGAGAGCGCAGATCTGGGGAAGATCTTGACGGGCGGGACATCATCTGAGACCAAAAGGGCTCTGACGTCTTCTCCAATAGGCCAACTTTCAGGTCTTGGTCGACGAAGCAGAATCTCCCGATCACTACCACATTCGTAGACAGGAGAGCCTTATGTGATTATTATTTGGCTGATCCGTGGGGCGTAGTCTAATGTTGATACGGGGTAGGGTTCCCGAGCTCAGGTCCAGACCACGTGCTCGCGCGCCTCCTCCCCGCGTCTTCCTGACGCGCAGCGCCGCAGGCAGCAGATCACGCCGAAGCTGTCGGGCAGGACGTCGGAGGCGCTGCTATACTGCCTTCGTCAAGAGCTCGCAGCACACCCAACAGGCCCTCTATTTTTTTTACGGGTGGCAGCTCTTGCTAGCAAGCCGTCAAGATGTGAGTTTCCCAGGATCCAGTCATACCGAAATCATTTGCTGACAGACTTAGGTGTAAGTTGCTCTGAAGCACAGACTCCGAAGGAGCTATGAACTGATATCGTCTCACAGCGAAAATCGACAAGCTCTCGATTCTTGGGTAAAGATTTTTTTGTCGCGCTCTATGATCAAATAATTTCTCAGTTTTACTGGTGCATCTTATCTGACATGAATCTTTTAGTGTCCGCTCGTTCGACAATACCCGGAGTGAGACGATACAGTTCCACACGCCTCTAACTTTGATCGTCGGTTATAATGGATCGGGAAAGACGGTATGCGCGTTTACCCCTTCATTTGTTGAGCTGTGCTCACATCTCCTTAGACGATCATCGAATGCCTCAAGTATGCCACTACCGGCGAGCTACCCCCCAACAGCAAGGGCGGAGCTTTCATCCACGATCCGAAGGTGCGTTCACTAGATACCGGGCTGTTTGATGCATACTGAAGGACAATACAGCTATGTGGAGAGAAGGAGGTTCTGGCCCAAGTTAAGCTCTCGTTCAAGAGCACTTCCGGGGCCAAGATGGTAGCAACCCGCAGTCTACAGCTCACAGTGAAGAAGACAACCCGGCAGCAGAAGACGCTGGAGGGCCAACTCTTGATGGTTAAAGATGGAGAGAGGACCGCTATCTCCTCCCGTGTCGCGGAGCTGGATCAGATCATGCCTCAGTATCTGGGTGTGTCAAAAGCTGTGCTTGAGTCGGTCATCTTTTGCCACCAGGAGGATAGCCTGTGGCCGATGAGCGAGCCTTCTGTTCTCAAGAAGAAGTTTGACGAGATCTTTGAAGCTATGAAGTACACGAAGGCTATTGACAATATCAAAGCTCTCAGGAAGAAGCAGAATGAAGAGCTGGCAAAATACAAGATCATGGAGCAGCATGCGAAGGAGGATAAAGAGAAGGCTGACCGTGCCGAAAAGAGGTCGATCAAGCTCCAAGAGGAAATCGAAGCCCTACGTGCCGAAACCCACCAGCTTTCCCAGGAAATGCGGCGGGCCGCTGAGCTTGCGGACAAAGCCTGGAAGGAATCGGAGAGCTATGCACAGATCCTTGGTACCCTAGAAGGAAAACGTATCGAGGCCAAAAGTATCCAGACGAATATCGATAACCTTAAGCGGCATCTGGTTGAACTGGATGATTCAGATGAATACCTCGAGTCCGCCTTAGAGCAGTTTGAGTCCAGGCAGATGCTGTATCAGCAGCAGGTAGAAGCACAGAAGGAGAAGTACATGGAGATCAAAGAGCAAATTGAGAGAGCTCGGCAACAGCTGGGTCTCAAACAGACTGAGTGTGGCAAGTACGAAAACGACAAAGCTCAGTATGAGAGACAGATTGAGAGACGAGAAAACATGATCAAGGAAATCGCTCGTCGGAATAATATTCGCGGCTTTGAAGATTCACTTGACGATGCACAGATTGACGAATTTATGCGTAGGATGCAGAAACTATTGAAGGATCAGAACCAAGCATTGGAACGTGCGAAAAGAGAGGCCCAGGCAGAGCTGCGTGAAACGCAAAATCTCCTTAATCACATCGGGCAGCGAAAATCTGCTCTCCAGGAGAGCAAGAATGCTGCAAAAAGGCAGATAGCTGCGAACGAGAAAGAAGCAGCAACGTACCAAAGCCGGCTCAACGAGATCGATGTTGATGAAGGAAGCAAGGCTGTCCTTGAGTCACAGATTGAAGATATCGAATTACGCTTGAATCAAGCAAAGGAACATGCACGTTCCGCCTCTTGGGACAGGGAGATTCAGAACATCAACACTGAACTTCGGTCCCTCGAGGATGAAAGCTCAAAGTTGAACGCGGAGCTCATAGAAGGGACCAAGAGGGCCGGCGATCTAGCGCGGTTAGACCACCTGAAGAAGGAACTGAAAGACCGTCAGCGCAGCCTGGAGACTATGGCAGGGGCCCATGGTGAGAGGTTCGCAAAGCTCGTTAGCACAAACTGGCAGCCCGGAACCTTGGATCAGGACTTCCAGCAAGTTTTAGACCACGAATCAAAGGCTTTGATAAACGCCGAACGTGACCGAGACGGAATAAACAGGGAGCTGGAACACGTGGAGTTCAAGCTTAGGACTGTTAGAAAAGACCTCGAACGGCGACATAAAGAGCTCAAAGAATGCGTTAAAAGGATTCGTGAAGCAATCGATGATGAGCCTTCAGAATACCCTGAAGTGGTCAAACAACGACAGGTGCAACTCGATATAGCGAAAAGGGACGCGGACCAATATGCCGGAATGGGCGAATATCTCAACAAATGTCTCGAAGCAGCGAGACAGAAGAAAGTTTGCAGAACTTGTGCGAGACCTTTCAGGACCGAGGCCGAGTTTCAAGCTTTCAAGAATAAACTAGAGGCTCTGGTGAAGAAGGCAACGCAAGACGCTGTAGATGATAGTATACAACAGCTCGAGGAGGACCTGGAAAACGCCCGAGCTGTCAGTACAGACTATGATACATGGATCCGCCTGTCGCAAACAGATATTCCGGCCTTGGAAAAGGAAGAGGAGAATTGTGAAGCTCAGCGAGAGAAACTATTGGCTCAAATGGACGAACACGACAAGATCGTTAGTGAACGCATGGAAAAAAAGAGAGACGTTGAATCCCTCTCCAGAACAGTTGCCACGATTGTGAAGTACGACGGGGAAATAAAGACACTCCAGTCTCAAATCCGAGACCTAACTGCTAAACAGCAGGAATCTGGTACCTCGCGAACACTCGAGGACATTCAAGACGAGATTAACGCAGTTGCGGAAAAGTCCCGCACTCTGAAGAAGACACTATCAAAGCTCACGAACGATAGAGATCAGTCACGTACTGATATAACCAACCTGGAACTGCACCTAAGAGACGTTAAGAGGAATCTCGACAACGCCAATCATCAATTGGAAAAGAAGGCCAGCCTTCTTGCTCGCATCGAAGAATACAGAAATTTGAATGCCAAGCAGAGAGAGGCTATTGAAAAGGCTGACCAGGATATTGAAAACCTTGCCCCTGAGCTCGCGAAAGCTCAAGCGAAATATGACGACATCAGCCTTCGTGCAGAAACCAGGGAAAAAGAATTGCAGCAAGGAATCTCCCATCTGACAGACTGCTTGCATCAGCTGAACCTTGCTAATGACGATATCAAATCCTACATTGAACGAGGCGGCTCAGACCAATTGGCGAGGAGCATGCGTGAACTCCAGATCATCGAAGAGGAGATCAGTCAACTTGAGGCAGAGCAAGCAAACATAACAAGAGAGATCAATAGGATCTCCGCTCAACTCAAGGACAGTGAGAATACGAAACGGCAGTACGCCGATAACCTTACGTACCGCCAGGCAACCAGAGCGCTTGCGAAAGTGAAGGCGGAGATCGAAGAGCTGGAGGCCCGGAACGCGGAGGTCGACCGTAGCCGTTTCAAAGAAGAATCAGAACGTTGGACACGTGAATACAATGCCCTCGCCGCGAAGCAGGCAAGCAAGATGGGAGAGATGAAATCCAAGGATGACCAGCTGATGCAACTCCTGGCGGACTGGAACACAGATTACAAGGATGCCGCAGCTAAGTACAAGGAGGCTCATATCAAAGTTGAAACGACAAAGGCTGCCATCGATGATCTGGGCCGCTACGCAAGTGCGCTCGACAAGGCCATCATGAAATACCACAGCCTGAAAATGGAGGAGATCAACAGCATCATCGGAGAGCTCTGGCAAAAGACGTACAGAGGCACCGACGTCGACACCATCCTCATCCGCTCCGACACCGAAAACGCCAAGGGCAACCGCTCCTACAACTACCGCGTCTGCATGGTCAAGCAGGACGCGGAGATGGACATGCGCGGACGCTGCAGCGCCGGCCAGAAGGTGCTCGCCAGCATCATCATCCGCCTGGCTCTGGCGGAATGCTTCGGCGTCAATTGCGGCCTCATCGCGCTCGACGAACCGACGACGAATCTCGACCGAGACAATATCCGGTCCCTGGCCGAGTCGCTGCATGATATCATCCGCGCGCGGCAGCAGCAGTCCAACTTCCAGCTCATCGTCATTACGCACGACGAGGAGTTTCTGCGGCATATGCAGTGCGGTGATTTCTGTGACTACTATTACCGGGTGTCGAGGAACGAGAGACAGAAGTCGATTATTGAGAGGCAGTCGATTGCAGAGGTACGTTTGTTGTGTTTAAACATAGGTATTTATTGAAAACGTAAACTGACAACATAAACCAGGTTATGTGATGTCACGACTTCGAATTTCGTTTCCTTGCAATGAAAGTTTTACTTCAATTCCGGATCGAGCATAGAGGACATGAACTTGCTATTCTCAGATGTTCGGTGACGATCCCATTTCGGCCGGGTTTCTCGTCTCTATTATTATCTCTGTATAGGTAAATGGGTAATGTTTGCAGTTGCATATCACGAGGACATGCCGTTTCAGTTATGACAATTATGGACTTGTGGATGAAAAAGGTTCATTTCTGTTAAGTTAGATAGGCACATATGTAGCATTTCATAGAGTGTTTGCCTCCAATTGGAAGTACCTCAATGTATTGTCATAATGACTAGCAACATGCGAAAGGGTACAATGCTGTACATATATCGTATCATTCTAAAACTACCTTATGTTAACACAGGAAGACTTGAGAATTGAGAATACCATCTGTCATTATTACTGAACTAGCTACTCTTCCTCATTTCCCTGTTCACTTCCTTCATCGTCATCCCGCGCCTCGTCTTCATCAACCAGCGGCACGAAGCGGAAATCCACAAAACTGATATTGCCTCCCAGACTGCCACCAGGAGGCTGCACCCTTCCCGTATTCCCTCCACCGGCGTTGCTATCCCCCAGGTCGATCATGAACTGCAGACTCAGCACACCTTGCCTGTCGCCTCGGATACTCACTTTGTTCGCGACTGACATGGCGCGGGTCGCTTTGCGGATGAGCGCGAACCGGTAGCTCTGCTTGACTCGGGAGCCCATGGAAGATGGGGGATTGACGAGGAAGGTCTCTGTGACCGTGGGCGCGAGCTTGGCTTTCTTCGCCGTCCGAGACCTGGAGGTCCCGTCTTCGGTGATGACCTTGTGATTCATGTGCGACAGCGCACCGCCGCCGCTGCCCTCGCGCTCCTTGTCGATGGAGAACTCAACCGTCGACTCGCTGAACGGGCCGCCGGAGCCGGAGAGCGCGAAGAAGGGCTCGTGTTTCGCTGACGCGGAGATGGTCAGGACCGCGGGGTTCGTCGCGTCCAGTTCGGTGATGGCGTTGTGGAGCCAGCTCGAGCGCATGATGATTTTCATGACGATCGCGTCCCGCTGGAGAGGGATCTCAAGCTCGCCGGCGGAGGAGCCGAAGGACGGATCGTCGGGCTCGTAGGTGGTGAGTTCGCAGGTCGTTTTGATGCCGGCTTCGGACAGGGTGATGCAGAGAGGCGAACCGATCTGGGAGTACTGGATCGTGCAAGAGCGGTTTAGAAGCAGGGCAGGTGTTATGAAGGCGTTTGAGGCGGATGGGTTCGGCTGTTGTGTAGCTGATGAGCTGGACGCGGAGGAGGTATCGTTGATTCCGAATATCTGTAGGGTTTCGAGGAGGGCTGAGAGGGAGATAAGGAAATGGGGATAGGTCACGCTGTCTTCGTCGCTTTGGCTTCCGTCCTGATGGTTATCCTTTGCGTTACTGGTTTCAGTAGGGGGTGGGTTGAACGTGTAAGTACTGAACAGGGCCTTGTCAAGGAATGCAAGTCCTTGCATCACCCGGCCTTCTTCAACAGAGAACCGGATTCCATCTGGAGTTATCTGGACGGACGCCTTGGGAGCGAACCCGATACATCGTAACAAGGTGTACAGTTGGTTTGCATTGCTGGAGACGGCAGAGAGTATCGGTTCCATGTTTGCCAGCTTTTAAGATAACGATAGAATAGAATAAGGAAGCTGGAAATATAGGAGTCCGTCAACAGTGAGAGCTTGAAGAATCTGCCAGTATAATCCCTTCGTCACCCCGACTTATTGTACATCGTTAAGCGCAGTCGTTGGAGTAGTAGGTAATGAAAGGACAGTTAGACGTAGACCCCGACGGCGCAAATCATGTATACAGCGCCAAATCTATAGACGACCATTTAGAGTGTGTATATGAGGAGAAAAGGAGGCTTCACTCACCCAAACGCCAGTGAAGCCGGCACACCCAGTAAGGGAATATTAAGAAGAGATCGGTCTAGAAAAGGAAATTAGTTAACAAGAACAAGGAACGAATCGAGGAGTGCAACATCCAGGGAGACTAACTGAGACCGAAGAGACCGGTGAAAACAAGAGCTATAGTAATATATATCAGCTATGATCCAACTCAAAGCGGCAATCGCTCTCACCAGTCAGTAGTAAGGTGAAGCCGACGAGGAACTGGCTATCTTTGGAAACGAGAGGGGTGTAAGGGTTCGCGGAGGCAGCCTCCCAGACCTCGTTTAGAGACATTAGGAAAGAGACAGGGATACAATTAGCTGTCTAATCTGCGACACAGAACTCTCAGACGCTGGCAGAGGCAGCTTCAACTTCTGGTATATTGCAGGAGCAGTTCTTGGTCAGCATCTCGAGCCACCGTCAACAGCGATCTACACGTGCTGCTGTCCTCTTTGGTCCACATCGGGTGCGCGGGCTGTCGGATAAACAAAGCGCCGACGCTAAGCCCCATATCAGGCCAGACCAGCCTGACGCGGAGATATCTCCAACTTGTCGCCACCACAGTATCAGAGACCCTCAGCAGTGTTTTGGCGCAGGAATTGTCCAGAAACATGACGTCAGGTGATGCGGAAGGCGAGTAATATCCTTTTCGATTTTGCTTTCAACTTGGATAATGCTGACTGCTATTCAGGTACCAAGCGCAAGGCTTCGGAAGAAGTAACTACCCCGGATTCCAAGCAACGGAGCAAGAAAGCGCGCACCGAGTCACCAGAAAGGGAGGAGAAGGAAGAGAAGGTTAGCAACTCCCAAATACACATCAATTGTGAGCCAGCTGACCAGTATAGGAGGATGTGAAGGAGGAAACCTCCGAGAAGAAGCCCCTCAAGATCGTTCCCTTCCCCGAGAAGGTATGGGTCGCCCTTTTGCTTTTCGATCAGAGTTAGCATACGGGATAATAACCGAGCGAAATAGGCCGCAGTTCTGGAAGAACGCCGTGGTGAGATTGAGTTTAGAGTGGTCAACAATGATGGCTCCCGGGAGAGCTTCATTATCCTCACAGGGCTGAAGTGCATCTTCCAGAAACAACTTCCCAAAATGCCCAAGGACTATATCGCACGGCTCGTATACGACAGGGCGCATCTTTCTATTGCCATCGTCAAGCACCCACTGGAGGTTGTAGGGTACGTATTTACATTTCTCTTATTCTGATACAACTTGCTAACGCCATACCAAGCGGTATCACCTACCGGCCGTTCCCTGGTCGTAAATTCGCGGAGATCGTCTTCTGTGCCATCTCTTCCGACCAGCAAGTGAAGGGTTATGGTGCACATCTCATGTCTCATCTCAAGGTATGCCCTGATGATCCTTGCTTTGGCCGTGATCGCATGCTGACAAGTTGCAGGATTATGTGAAGGCTACATCGGACGTGATGCATTTCCTGACTTATGCCGATAACTATGCCATTGGATACTTTAAGAAGCAGGGCTTTACCAAGGAAATTACCCTCGATAAATCGATATGGATGGGATACATTAAAGATTACGAGGGAGGAACTATCATGCAGTGCACGATGCTTCCCAAGATACGATACTTGGAGGTTCCCCGCATGCTTCTGAAGCAGAAAGAGGCCGTACACGCCAAGATTCGTGCTTTTAGCAAGTCGCATATCGTTCATCCTCCACCAAAGGAGTGGAAGAACGGCGTGTGCAAGATCGACCCCTTGAGCATTCCTGCGATTAAGGAATCTGGGTGGTCGCCCGATATGGATGAATTAGCTCGTCAACCGCGGCACGGACCGAACTACAACCAGCTATTGCACCTTCTCAATGACATGCAGAACCACTCGGCTGCATGGCCATTTACTCAGCCCGTCAACAAAGACGAAGTGCCTGACTACTATGATGTCATCAAGGAGCCGATGGATCTTTCGACTATGGAAGAGAAACATGAGAAAGACATGTATCCGACGCCGCAGGACTTCATCAAAGACGCAATGTTGATTTTCGACAACTGCCGCAAATACAACAGCGAGAATACACCTTATGCGAAGAGCGCGAACAAGCTGGAGAAATTCATGTGGCAGCAAATCAAGAATATCCCAGAGTGGGCGGTAAGTAATTCCTCATGAGCCGACACCGGATCTTTCTTGTGCTGACGATAGCATAGCACTTGGCCGAAGGACATTAGGCGACACAGGAGATTTTTTCTTTCCTTTTCTTTACCCTAGGAGTTTTCAGGATTCGAATACCCATTGGCGAAAGGCGGAATATACTTGGCGTTTAGAGTGCTGTTTTAACTAGGAATTGGCACTGTCATATATGCACGTTTCTATATGAATTCACTCTGCAACTTCAAACTCAATGAGAGCCCAACAATTCCTTTATCCCTTAGTATTTGAAGTCCTTGCAATTCAGCAAGCGATCCTTGGAAGGATTCTGTATATAGGAGTATTATGCAAACGTTGGCCAAAATGTCATTAGTAATGCATGGATCTGTACAGTAGGCCTTTGTATTCCCTGTAAGATGTCCGTGCGTTCTTTGAACCACGCGTTGCATATTATTATCTGCACTTGCGGCCCATCGTTGTTTCAGTCTCGCCTGTTGTTAATAATAAGAATAACCTTGTTAATAGTTGCAGCCACTGTGCAATCACGTGCCCAGGGGTAATTTCGGATAAACATTCATGCGTGCCGAGATGTGACATCCCAATGGCTGTGTCTGTCTCAGCAACGGGGTCCCGTCAGTCTGCGACTCTGCGATATGATTCTCTGCAATTCCCGGGGCTGTGGACATCCTTCATTCTCTATTCTAATCGCCAGATACCCAACTCTTACTGGCGGCTGGCTCAGAAGTTGCTGACCCAGGCGACCCTTTGTAGGGCTCCTGCCTGAATGTTCGCAAACCGCCGGTCGCACCCTCATTTGGAACAGAACAAACACCACGGTCGCAATCGCTGTCAACACTTCACCTGGTGCTAGCTTTTTGTGCGCACTATCTGGACGGATAGTGTATTGCATGAAGGCGGCACTTGTCGATAACTTGAATCTACAGTCCCATTCTCAGTCTGCGCAACACGACGCGTCATAGCCCCTCCTTCCCCCTATTCTACTACGGACTCCTCAATTTCCACCACTACAAGATATCGGTCAATCCTTGAGCCGCATTTTTCGAAACCCGTGATATATCGCAAGAGAACGCTTTTCTACAATGGCGCAAAATGCTCCTTCAGAGGTGGAGCAGCGCAACCGTCTGCCGACCCTCTTTGAGGTTCTCAGTCGTCGCACACTAGCGCCGGTCGATCTCTTTTCCTTTTATATTTACATGCGAGATCAGCAGCGCTCTGTCGATTACCTGGATTTCTGGTAAGTCCTGCCTGTTAAATCATCAGATATTACGGCTTGTATACTAACATTGGTTCAGGCTGGATGTTTCCCAGCACATGTCCTTGTGTCGCCACTATGTCCGGGAACTGCGCCGTTCCGTTCTCGTAGCAACACCTGAACTAGAAAAAGCTGGCAGCAAACACTCTTCCACTATTCTGGAAAACCTGGAAAGTCTAGGCGATATTCCACCTGTCGACGCTGGTCCCTCTGGAAACAAGAGCGGAGATAGAACTCCCGAAGAGAAGGAGGCTGATCAGAGGCTTTCTGCCTTCCTTCGCTCTGAGGGCCGGGCCTCCCCTCAGGGAAGTTTACGCTCTCGGTCTTCCGGCCGCCCGTCAAGTGAGCGCCCGTCGCGTCCAAGTTTTCAGATGCCACCCGAGAACCGAAATGATCCCAGTTCCCCTGGGCACACTGTGGCTCGCGCTGATATCCGTGCCAGCGCTGAGAAGATCCTGTACACCTATCTTATTCCAGGGTCTGAGCGAGAGATTGTCCTTCCTGAAGACATGGTAAACTCTATTATCAACATGGTCGAGGAAGAGGGCAGAGATGATCCTGAGGTGTTCGACTCTGCCAAGGACTATGTCTTCCAGGCCATGGAGCGCGATGCTTTCCCTGGGTTCTTGCAGGCCAAGGCCCTTGGAAACCTCGTGCCCCTGAGCATTCTTGCACGGCTGATTCTTGCACTGATGAGTTTCTTTGGTGGATTCTGGGGCGCTTTCTACGTAGTGCTGAGGGATAAACCGAAGCACATTCGCTGCTGGGTAAGTGTGGTCGCCTTATATTGGATACTCGTCTCTTTCTAACCAAACTACAGGTGATCTTGCCCTTTGTAATTGCCGCCTATTTCATTGTCTCTTACCAGTACAAGATCGATCCGATAATGGCGCTAGCGGGGTTGAGCGAGTACACGTTCATGAACTGCGCGCGGATTCGCGAGCCTTATGTCCGCCGACTCCTGAACAAGCGAGCAGTCGTCACCCTGCTAATTACGCTCTTTGTCGCCGCCTCTCTTAGCGTCCTGTTCATCTTCGTCCCGGGGACGATGCTCTGAAGCTCATCCCTTTGGAACTATACCCCCATACTTGAACAGTCACTTGCAGTTCTCTTTCCTTATTTTCTTTGGCGTTAGAGGGTTATCTTTGCGATTCTTTTTTGGCATGGATGGTTTCGGTCGGCGCAAAACATCGATAATCAGACCTTGTTTCTGGTTTTCTGGTGGTTTGTCAGGCGTTCTTCGGTGGATTCAGTCCTTTTTTTCCTTTAACTTCGTGAAGCACTCCAGCCCGACAATTCTAGCGTTTCTAAACGCACCTCCGAACCAAGGAACCAATGGAGATTTCACTCTCATTAAAAAGAGCATTTCACATTGCTCTAATTCCCTGTCTCACACATACTCCCCGAACGTCGATATCTTTTCATTTCCTTGAGTATCTCTCCCTCCCCTTGTGCGCTGAACTTAGCATTCCTCCCTATCTCGGAGCCGAGTCATTGATCGAGCCTTTTGAAATCGAAGCGGCGGACGACACCCTGACAGTCTGTCCGTTTATCCCGTCCATCTCCTGAATGTTTTTTTTCTTTTCTCCTTGTTTCGGATAAATACCCCTTGTTTCCAAGAAGCTTCTTGTTTATGCAAGTCTTATGTGTATGTATGTAAAACCTGAGTTACAGGTACAGGTACAGCTAAGGCTGATATTATGGCCTGTTTGAAATAACGTAGAACAATAAAACGATAAAACGACCAAAGGTAATTTCTCGGTCCAGGTTTAACTTGACAGTACTGGAGGACTCCGGGCTAATATATTGTAGGAAGTTGTTGAATCCTAGGGGCGCCTAGTATTGACTAGTATAACTAGGAGAGCTCTGAGTTACAGATCTATCTAGGGTAATGAGCAACTTATATACAGGCAGATTTGTGTGCACAGGATTAATTGAATAAAATTGACAAAAATAAGGGAAGGATAGATAACGGCAACGCAAATATCAAACTCCAGGGCATGTATCCCCATTGAGTGCTGCCTAATCCTCATGTGGATAGCGGCAACATATGTCTGGCAGAAGTTCTTGCATCTGAGAAAGCAGAGGACTCTTCAAGCATGTACTACTGTACAGCACGTACTTGGATACATCTTCCATCTTCCTCTGCCAAGCAGAGGAGCAGTGTACCTGCTATCAAAGAAAGGATGAAGATCCATACACAGAAAAGGGTTATTCCGGTAGATTGATTAGGTAGCTCCTGTTTCTGGGGGTATTTCATGAAACTACCTACTTACTAATAGCGTTAGAGATTCGATAACTCTAGTCGTCGAATGTTTCAACGTCACGTCACGTCACATCACATCACATCATGTCTGTTCCTGTTCCTGTTCCTGTTCGAGGCCCAAGTTCGAACCAAATCAATGTTTCTTCCCCATGTTCAGTATCCGCTTCGCCTGCCGGGTGGTACTCGCTCTTGAAGACGAAGCGGCTCCGGCCCCCTCATCGATGTCCATCCTCGACCCGGCCGGACCGGAAGAATCTAAGGCACCGTCACTTCCGTTATCCCAGTATCCATCATCATCGTCCAGGTCGTCGTCGGCGTTGAACTCACGTTTGTTTCCACCGCCTCCGGCCCCGCCTGACTTGGACTTGTTATTAGCTGCCCCTCCGCCATCTTTGGTGCTGCCACTGCCCCGTAGGTTGAACTTGGAAGAGGAACTCCCCGAGGTCCCTGGCCGGCCGGTAGCAGTAGGGGTAGTGGTGGCGTCTGCTCCATCGTCATCCCCATCCCAGCCAGCGATGCTCTTCTCAAGGATTGCGGCGCGTTCGCGCTCCCTTGCTCGGTTCTTCTCCGCTTGGGCTTTGATCCGCGCGATCTCGGCCTCTATCCCGTTGATGACGTCCCCGCAGCGGCCTTCCCACTCCGACAAGATCGAGATCATCGTGGATACGGTGTCGGGCCTGATGTCCCGCAGGGGCGCCACGGAGGTCACATGGACGGTGGGTGGGTTCGTCGCGGGCGAGAGACGGGCGGTGATCAGTGAGTTGTAGATGGCGGTCGTGACGAGGGACTCGAGGTCGGATGGGGTGGGGATGGAGAGGGCCTTCATCAGGGATTCGTAGGTCAGGGGCCGGAGGGTGGTGGAGAGGGTGAGGAGGGAAAGAAGGCGGAGTTTGAGGGTCTGTTCGCGGTTGAGAGGGGGCAGGTTCGGAGTCGCTGGATGATTTCAATCAATCAATACAAGTCAGTTAACTGGATGTTGTTAAACGTAATTCGGGTATCCATTTCGAGCTCCGCTCACATTGATACTCCTCCCATGTTCCCCAGGCAAAGATCTCGAGCAGTCTCAGATATCCTCGATATTCCTCAGGTGTGTCCGGTGACCGGAGGGACTGGATAGTCGGCGTCTCCAGCAGCTCCGCGAAGACGTAGGTGTGCGGATTCGATGTAGCGTTCGTGATGATATTCGCGATGAAGCGGGGCGAAGAGGTGTTCGTCGAGTTGGCCAGGTGCACGAACGGCTGGAGCGCCTCGAGGGCGCGCGCGTGTATCTGGTCCATGATTGTCTGCTGGATTAGGTATCCGTGACGACCATGAGCGGATGGATGTACGCAGTACTCCGGTCCAGGAGATCAACGGGTCTGTAGATGAGGGGTTAGCTCCGCCGGGCGTAACATCAGGGTTCGAGGGAATAACGAACAGGCCCGGGGATCTGGCTACTGCGGTCCAAAGCAAGAAGAATTGCGTCCGACAGCGCTCTGCGGGTCGAGGCAACGCCAGAGCTGCTGCGGGGAGTCCGTAGCGTCGGCAGCGCTGAGGTGGAGGAGGGCCATCCGGTGGTGGTCGGGGACTGCATACACTGCAAACAAGCTCCCCGCGGGACGCAAGCCATGCTAGAGAGACATCTCCGCTAGGTTTTGTGATCTTGCTAGGTGTAGGTATACTGCTCAATATCTCTCAAGCGGCCAGGTCCAAGAGCCTTTTGCGTGAGTTCCGAAGTGACTTGCGCTCATTGGAGTCACTTTCTACATGCGCAATAGGTCTAATCCTCCAGAGTCCTCTGATCACTTGCTAGTTTAGGTCTGGACGGACTGCTCCAGGGCCGGCTTTGGCGCATGCCTTCGCCCTACACCATGTATGGTCCACAAGCAGTATGCAATCGAACCGATGATCATAAAATGATGCTCACTTTTCTATACATACATTTTGTTTGGACAGGTTGTTTTCCAACATATAGCACAGAGCCGATCTCCGATTCGATAGCATTGAAGAAGCCCCGTTTGGGAAATCATGATGAAGCCCGGACCTTTTGCCCCTGGCTTTTGGGTAGCGTCTGGTGAAGCCCTGCGGAGGTTTCAGGAGAGCACCATGCAGGTGGAACATGCGTGGATGAGAGGGCACCGTCCTCCCCACGCGTTCGGCCTCTCAAAAGTTTGTCACGATAATCCCCGTCCGACAGATGCTTACGTCGCTGCCTCATTGAGTCATAGCAAGCATCATCGAAGCCTACGTACACCTGGGGCTGAGGCCTAACGTGAGACGTTTCCGATAATCAGCTCCACGCTGCGCATGAGTTGCATGTCTTTTTGGCATGACCGAAAAACGCGCAAGAGGCCCGCTCTTAAATAATAATTTAACAAAAGGGAGCTAGGTGATCGAGTTCCTTGAGAAGCTTGTCCTGTTTGTTCTATGTTTCCGCGCTTTTTTGCGCGTCGCAGAAAGTTTCACCATTGCCTCACAGGGAAAAAGGGGTATACATCGGGCGATCAAGGATCCTGGTAGCTTAAGGCCGTCAACAATAAAACCCAAGGGCCACGGCGCTTCGCGACAACGTCCAGAGTCACCGCAGCTCAGCTCATCTTATCATCCTTTGTCTCGGCGCGACGCGCGACCTGAATTCCGCCGGGAACCCCGCCGTACGGCCCAATCAGGCCATCCGGGCCCTTCCGAGCGAACCGCTTTCCCGCCGACCAAGCATCGACTGCGCTGAGCCCTTTCCTCTGCGACTGACATCACTGCTGTTATTCTCGCTTCCCGAGTCTCCAGAGTTTGTCGGAGAGCTGGCCATCTCTGGTTTACGACGGAGGACTCTTTGTTCGGCCTCTGGCCGCTTCCACAGACGTCGCGGCTGATTGTGCCAGTTGGTTGTGCAGTTGACGATCTGCCGGAACCAGACTCGTTCTCAAAACCCTATTGTCCTAGTGTGTCTATTCGTTCTTCTTTCCGAGTCCATGTTTGTTATACACAGCTGTCATGGCGTCCTCTTCATATGCTCCCGTGCCCACTGCAGCTGACAATGAACCGGACCTGCGAGAACGGCAACCGACCGCGCGCATGGCCACTACAACAGTCAAAGTGGATGGTATGACTTGTGGGGCATGCACGTCGTCCGTGGAGGGTGTGTTCAAGGGGGTTGATGGTGTGGGAAGCGTGGCTGTCAGTCTAGTAATGGGTAGAGCTGTGGTGGTACACGACCAGAATGTGTTACCACCGAAGAAGGTTGCGGAATTGATCGAAAGCCGCGGTTTTGATGCTTCAGTTCTGTCTACTGAGATGCCGACTGGGGAGACCGATGACGGTGAAGGGGCGGAAGACGATGAACGGAAAATATCGACGACGACTTTGGCAGTGGAAGGGATGACCTGCGGCGCCTGCACATCCGCAGTCGAAAGCGGTTTGAAAGATGTCCCAGGGGTCAAGTCGGTCAATGTGTCATTGCTCTCAGAGCGTGCAGTTGTCGAACACGATGCATCTGTCATCACGCCTCAACAGATTGCAGACATCATTGAAGACCGTGGATTTGGGGCTACAGTGCTGGACACGAAAGCGCCAGAGGTCAGTACGAAGTCTGTTAGAGGCAAGGGTAAGGCAGGAGATAAACCGAAGCTTATGACAACTACGGTTGCCATTGAGGGTATGACCTGCGGCGCATGCACGTCCAGTGTCCAGGGCACCTTCGAGGGTGTGGACGGGCTTGTTCAGTTTAACATCAGTCTGCTGGCCGAACGCGCCGTCATTGTCCACGATCCTGCTGTCCTCACTCAACAGAAGATCACGAGTCTGATTGAAGATGTGGGTTTTGAAGCCCGTGTTGTTTCTTCACAAGCGCAGACGTCTATTTCAAAGTCATCAAAGTCCGTCAATCTGTCGATTTACGGTCTACCAGGCGCAGCTGCAGCAACAGCATTGGAAAATGCTCTTCGCCAGCGTCCAGGGGTCACATCGGCATCGATAGACGGGGTTACGTCTCGCGCTTCTATCGTCTACACTCCATCTGTTACTGGGATTCGCTCTATCGTCAAGGTCATCGAGGCAGAAGGGTACAATGCCTTGGTATCAGACTCGGATGACAGCAATGCTCAGCTCGAGTCCCTGGCAAAGACTAAAGAGATTCAGGAGTGGAGGCGTGCGTTCTGGTTCTCGCTATCGTTTGCAATTCCCGTGTTCCTCCTCAGCATGATTCTACCGATGTATCTCCCGGCGATCGACTTTGGCGCCTTTGAACTGTGCCCTGGTCTATATCTTGGAGATCTTTTGTGTCTCGTACTTACGATACCGGTACAGTTTGGTATTGGGATGCGCTTTTACAGATCCAGTTACAAGTCATTGAAGCATCGGTCGCCGACGATGGATGTGCTTGTGATGTTGGGCACGTCGGCAGCGTTCTTTTTCAGCGTCTTCACTATGCTTATGGCTGTATTCGGTTCGCACCATTTCCGACCACACACAGTGTTTGACACTAGTACGATGCTCATTACTTTCATTACGCTCGGGCGTTGGCTGGAAAATAAGGCCAAGGGCCAGACTTCCAAGGCACTGTCCCGTCTGATGTCTTTGGCCCCGTCGATGACAACGATATATGACGACCCTATAGCTGCAGAGAAAGCAGCTGAGGAATGGGATACGGCTAACACCGCAAGCGAGAAGAAAGGGTCTTCAGCACAGGCGAACGCGAAGTCTCTCGAACAAAAGCTCATCCCAACTGAGCTGATCGAGGTCGGCGACATTGTTATTTTGCGACCTGGAGACAAGGTCTCTGCGGATGGTATTGTCATTCGTGGAGAGAGCTACATCGATGAGAGCATGATCACTGGAGAAGCTCTTCCCATCCGCAAGACCAATGGTTCTCTTGTCGTCGCCGGGACCGTCAATGGTGCAGGCTCGCTCGAATTCAAAGTCACTCGAGCTGGCAGCGACACGCAATTGAGCCAGATTATCAAGTTGGTGCAGGATGCCCAAACCAGTCGTGCCCCTATTCAGCGGTTGGCCGATGTTGTTGCTGGCTATTTCGTCCCCGCGATCATCAGTCTCGGACTGATAACGTTCGTCGGTTGGATGATTCTCAGTCACGTTCTGCCTCATCCACCCAAGATCTTCGAATCAGAGGAGAATGGCGGGAAAGTGATGGTTTGCTTGAAGCTTTGCATTTCAGTTATTGTTTTTGCATGTCCATGTGCCCTCGGTCTTAGTACTCCCACCGCAGTCATGGTTGGAACAGGTGTGGGCGCAGAGCACGGAATTCTCATCAAGGGCGGTGCTGCTCTCGAGGCTGCAGCGAAAATCAACCATGTTGTCTTCGACAAGACGGGAACTCTTACTGTGGGCAAGATGAGTGTGGTCGAGGCTAGACTGGAGCCTGTCTGGACGTCTACCGAATGGCGTCGTCGGCTTTGGTGGCTGATTGTTGGCCTTGCGGAGATGGGCAGCGAACACCCCGTGGGCAAAGCGATCCTGGTAGCAGCTAAGACCGAGACTGGTGGTTCCAGTGAAGCGGCTCTGGATGGCAGCGTTGGCGACTTCGAGGCCTCTGTGGGCAAAGGCATATCTGCTGTCGTCGAGCCTGCTTCCGGCAACGAGCGCACGCGGTACCGGGTTTTGGTCGGGAATGCGGCCTTTCTCCGTTCAAGAGACGTGCGAATCCCTGAAGCTGTCGACCCCGACGCTCAGCCTCCGGATGAGTCTGCCTCTGCTCTTCCTCCTTCGAAGCCTAACAGTTTTGCTGGGTTGACTCTCATACATGTAGCGATTGACGGGCAGTACGCGGGTACGATCTCTCTTCAGGACTCCCTGAAGCCAACTGCCGTGGCCGCCGTCGCAGCCCTACATCGCATGGGTATCTCAACCTCGCTTGTCACAGGCGATACCTACTCTACTGCTTTATCCGTCGCAGCAGCCGTCGGAATCCCAGCAGCTGCGGTTCACGCCTCCGCCTCCCCTTCCGACAAGCAATCCATCATCTCATCATTCCAGTCCTCGGGAGACCGTGTTGTCATGGTCGGTGATGGTATCAATGACTCCCCTGCCTTGGCCACTGCATCAGTTGGTATTGCCCTTGCATCGGGGACGGACGTCGCGATGGAGGCGGCCGACATTGTCCTCATGCGCCCAGACGACCTTTTGTCTGTACCTGCGAGTCTTTCCCTCTGCCGCTCGATCCTTAACCGGATCAAACTCAACCTTATGTGGGCCTGCCTGTACAATGTGATTGGTCTTCCTTTCGCCATGGGCTTGTTCCTTCCCTTCGGCGGCGTCATGCTTCATCCCATGGCAGCCGGCGCGGCGATGGCTGCGTCGAGCGTCTCCGTCGTCGTGAGCAGTCTCCTTCTCAAGTTCTGGAGTCGACCACGCTGGATGAATGTCGATCTGCTAGAAAAGGAAGTGGAGATGGGCAAGATAAGCCTTCGCTCATCCCGAAGGAGGTGGTGGAAGAGTGCGCTGGCAGCCTCTGGGGAGATCGCGCCTCGTGGTCTCGTCGAACGCATCAAGGGCTTCGTCGATGCAGTTACCGCCATTGTCACCGGAAAGAAATCCAGGAGGACAAGGGCGGAGGAAGGATACGTTCCGCTGCAGACGGTGGAACCCGCCGTCTAATCCAGGTGGCCTTTTTTTCAGATTAATAATTGTAACGATCTATTTTCTGTGAATTCGAGTTATGTCTCCCTCGTGATGTCTATGACGTTACAAGCGATGAGCAGCACTTTTTTTCAGCAATACCCTCTGTTGTTCGGTCTGTTGCCTTGCATTGTGAATTTCAAGTTTGCATTCTGCTGCGATATAACACCAGCGCTAGCGGATAAATGGCTCGCGTGTGGTAGCAGCTCTTGACTATCATATCGTTCCTTGTTGGACTCCTATTAGAGTAATTCCTATTAAGAAGGAGACCTGAAAAATATTATTCACTTACGTTAACGATTCAAGTTGCTTGTTTAAGTTAATGATTAGCATATGGTCTTCGTTCTCAATGGCTCTATTTCGGATCCTAACATGCAAATGGTTTTTATTTGGACTCAGTCCCGGGTGCAAGCTTTGGAGTTTCTACTACGTCTCTGCTGTTGACTCATAACGGGATATGATCAAAGCTGATTTGAGCAAGAGATTCTATCTTGGGGAGATGAGGTTCAAAGAGGTATCGACGCCAAACCGAATTGCAGCGTGGGATTTCTTGAGAAAGACCAGCACTTCCCGTGGATGTATCATACTGTACATACATACATTTCTGGTACATGCTGAGAACAATTGCTTCGTGGAAATAAATAAATGAATATGATGTGAAGTGAGATACATTCCCGTCCGTCAAACCAAAGCGACATGTGGATGGAATGGAATGGACCCCTTCGCGCCTTGCCTTCCTTTCTTTCTTTCCGTCCGTTATCGTTATCGTACAAGATAGAAAATAATTCCTCTCTTCTTTTTTTTCTTATTTCGCTGCGATTAATCTATCGAGTTTGAGTTTCCCTCTTCCTCGTCCCTTTATTTCTTTCCAGATGCCTCCTCCTGGCCATACGAACTGATCAGATCCAGCAGGTTATCGTCGTCCTCCTCTTCGTAGTAGTCGTCCGGAGCGGTCGAGTCGTCCCCTTCGCCCTCCACCTTCTTATTCTTATTCTTGTCGCTATCGTTCGCATTTGCCGACGCTTCTTGCTTCTTGTCCTTGTCCCCCTCCCTCTCCTTCGAGGAGGCAGTCTCCGACTCCGTCCCCGGAGCGGTCGGCGCGTCCCAGCTCCGACCAAACCTGGCCCGGAAGGCCGCCAGCCGACCGGCCTCGTCCTCCTCGACGTTCATCAGCTTGCTGCTGGACGGGTTCCAGAGCAGCGAGTTGCGCGTGTCGCGGGTCGAGCGGTACACGGGTAAGGGGGAGGTGGTGCGGTGCGTGAAGGTGCTGCCATCAGAGAGCATCACCAGCTGCGTGAAGGTGTAGGGGCGCTTGGGGCGGCGGAGGAGCGTGGCGTGTCGGCATTGCGTGCAGATGAATGTGGTAGTTGTCGTTGCAGAGGGGATGAGTCTGGTGGAGGTGGAGGAGACGGCGGCGGCGGCGGCGCTGCTGCCGCTGCGGCGCAGGGGGAGGTGTATCGACATTTTTCTATGCAAGAGGTTTTTGATGTGTAGATTGAATTGGAATTGGGTTGAAGTTGGAGAAAGGACGTTGGCTTTGGCTCGATCTCGTACAGCACAGACCCGAGTCGGAGTTGAGAAATTTCGCGGAGAATGGGGCCGGGGGGTTATGTAAGCAGTCTCCGCCGCCGTCTCCGGGACTTGGGATTTTTGCACGACGGGCAAAGCAGCATTTCATTCGTTCGATACGGATGGAGCGCCGTTGAAGCTGTCCTGTGAATCAAGGTTTCCTCCTCATAATGTGGTTGGAGGGCTTCAACTATCATCTGTGTTCTGTCAAGCGCTTTGTCGTTCCCTAAAGCCCTCTTTCCGCGAGGAAACTCATATACTCCGTCCCGTTCGTCCACTACACATTCCGACGGCGGGATGAAGCTGCCATATCCGCGATGCCTGCTTCTGGCCCGTCGAATTCCCCGGCACTATAGAGGTGAGGTATTCGAGTGTCCTATTGGAATTTCTTAGAGCTCTGCTGACGGATCTAGCTAGAAATTGTCTTTCCAGATTCCTTTGTTCTGCCTCTGTCCCGCACTGCCCGACAATGCCGCAAACAACAATGGCACCCATGCAGAACCGTCGCTACGAACGCGGCAGCGACGTTAAATGATTTCCCTGTTGCTGCCAGAGAAAAAGAAGCAGAAGAAAAGACCAGCCTCTCCGAACAGATGCGGATCCTCATGAGACAAGTCCCGCATCCAGTCGCGATCATCACGGCGACGGATTGCAAGAATACTGGACCAAAAGCGTTCCGTGGGATGACGGTATCCTCTTTCAACACCGTCACTCTCTCCCCTGAACCGGTGATCTCTTTCAATGTGAAGCGGCCCTCGGAGACCCTGAACGCGCTGCAAAGCTCAGGCTGGTTCCTGGTCCATCTGCTCGCGCCCAGCGCAGCGACCGCGAAGCTCGCGCGGGAGTTTTCCAGAGGCAATGCCAACCTGCGCATCTCGAGCGGAGAGGGGGAGTTTGAATTCTCCCCGTCGCCGCCGTCGTCAGGTAGTACTACGAACGAGTCCGGTGCTCCCCCACTTCCCCTTCTTCGGAGGAGACGGCAGCATTCCGTTTCGGAAACGGGACCAGTAGATTTCCCTTTCGTCTTCGAATGCAGACTCATACCGCAGAAGATCGAGGTCCACGACCATACGATCGTCCTGGGCACTGTTGTCAGGGTGCTCGAGCAGCCCCGTCCGGAGAGGACGGATACGACGGGAGACGGCCATCACTCGCCGGAGGATCTGTGCTTGACGTACGCGGACACGAGATTCTGGAGAATGGGCGAGAAGATATAACAAGTTGCTGAACGATTGAATAGAATGAGCCTGCCCCTCAGTCAGATCTGGGCATCAACTACCTGCTTCAGGAGTTGGTGCCGGCTGCAATTGCCAGCGGCGTGTGGAGTGCGAGCTGACTAGCTGTGCGCATGGTCTGCCGTCCTTTCTTCTTAGCAAGGGGCAGACCATACTGTCTCTGGAGATTATCGAGATCTCCTTCACTTGACGGTTCATCCGCGTCCTTGCCCCGGGGAGAATTCTGCAGGTCAACCTACTTAGAAGCACCGCACACTTTCTTTGGTGGTTCTTTGTCTCTGTGATACCCAAAGGGCTGTCTATCTGTATTAGAGAAGGGGAATCATGATCATTGTGTCATAGGAATTGATGCCTCGGCATGTATATACATACACGTGCAATATACAAATTGTCGAAATTACTTTGAGCGCCGACATTCATCGTTCACTTTATGTATCTTCCCTCGCAACAGTTTCTGACTGCTCTTTTTGTTTTAGTAAGTGACCAGCACCGCTCTGAGCTTGTGTGGCTGCGGTGAGGGGCGGCTGAGGACATCTTTCATCTCCATTGGCTCAGAGATTTTCGAGAGTTGCAGAGGCTGGATCTCTACTTTTTATTGCTCATCGTGCTCTTTGGGCAGCTCGAATTCCGTTACTTTGCGGCGCATTTGCCATTTACGAAGCAAACCATGGGTCGACGCATAACAGATGCACGTTTGGTCAGCTCAAAGGGAAGAAAAAGAAGAAGTCGAAAACAATTAATAATTTTAATGCTCTTGCAGGGCGAATTTGCAACACGACTAGATATCGTCGGCCAGGTGATTACACTGTCCCACGCTGCGTCAAGCACAGCCCCGTGAGGGCGAACTTTTGACAGTCGGTCTTTTCCGAGGATCAAGATGTCTGTCCCGATGAACAGGGCCAACCTCGCCTTCTGCTGAAACATTGCTGGCAAGTCCAATCAGCGAATATAGCTGAGCCATGGCTTCCTGAGGAGGCGCTCCAGTCCACGAAGGAAGGTGCTTTCTATCCATCTTGTCTACTATAAGCTTCAGCAACCCCGCGACCTGCTCTGATTCTTCTCTCATCCTTCAACTTTACAACATTGCTTAACATCTCGTTTAGACGCATTGAACAGATTCCAACTTTTAGATCTTCTTTTGCGGATACAAGTCAATACTTCCTCGTGACTCTCTTCTCTTTTTCCAAGTCGGAAATCAGCCGATCGATTCAATAACCATGCGGTTTTTTCTTTCCACCGCAGTCACCGTTCTGGGTGCAGCCTCGCTCGTTTCTGCGGCCTCGACACGCTTCAGAAGTCGTGATTTGCTTCGTGGACGTGGTGATGCCTCCCAGTTGCCAGATGGCATGCCCAATCCGAGCCCTGAGCAGCTCAGGGAAATCGAGCTGCACGCGCAGGGGACCCTGCCCAATGGGCCCCCACCGCCAACTATCAGTCACGATGGTATTACCAACTTGCAGCTGATTGCCTTCAACGAGATCTTCGAAGTGGTTTACTTCAATGAGCTGCGCTCGAACGTGACGAACAACGTCGAGGGATACCAATTCGAGGATCCCGACGAGCGGGAGTTCGTCATCAGGGCCCTGAATGCTATTGTAGCCGTATGGATCCCGCCCTCCCCGCCCTTTTTTCACGAAAAAAATACGCAAGCTGATCTGATAAATAGCAAGAGGAGCTCCATGCCTTGGATGCGAACAATGGCCTCAAGAATTTCGGTGCCGAGCCCATTGAACCGTGCACCTATACGTTTCCTGTTTCGGACTTTTATTCTGCCATAGTCCTCGCTAGCACGTTCACCGATCTCGTCCTCGGCACACTCCAAGATGTAGTAGAGATCTTTGCCCGCGGGGGCGACGCCGGCCTCGCTCGCCTTATCGCATCCGTTATCGGTCAAGAGGGCGAACAGCAGGGCTGGTATCGTCTTCGGCAGGGAAAGATTCCCAGCGAGCTCCCCTTCTTGACGACCAGCGATCTGAGTTTCGCCTTCACGGCCGTCCAAGGCTTCACAGTCCCCGGCAGCTGCCCAAACATTCACCTGATCGAGCTACAGACATTCCACCCATTAACCATTGTCACGCCACCAGGACCTAGGACTCAGACCATCACCGTCTCCTGGACCGCGCTCCCGGATCACGCTCCGGAATTGTCGATAGCTTATATTAACCAGCTGAATCTGCCGATTGTGGAGCCGCTGCATATCGTATCCCGCGAGGGGGATACCGTTGTTGCTGAAGCGCTTTTCCCGTATGATGAAAATGAGCTGAATGGATTGACGATTGTTGCCGTTACCAACAGCAGTGGACCATTTGCGAATGCAAACGCAGTTGCCAGGTCGACAGTGTTTGGACCGGGCCTAATCATCGTGAACTAGATTGGCGTTTGTCTCCGTTTTCACCTCTGAATTGCCTGTTCAGGGTCGATGCGGGTGAAAAGCTATTATTATTAAAGGAGCCCTGTCCGATAGTTTTGTATGATCAATCCCTCGCTTTTACCAAGTACTGCCAGCCTATCAATAAATAATCCTGCTTGAACGGTAAACTTTCTTCCTGTAAGCAACGTTGTTTCTGTCGTAGTACTAAGCAGTTATATTGCAAGCACTGCAACGGTTGCCCCAAGTTCAAGGCACTTAAGTGGAATAAAACGGTGTTCGGACCCCATCCGAAGAGATCGGAGCCTCCTCGGACAGTATGAGGGTATTGTCCTGCTACTATGATCCCCTCTTTGCAACACGAGTGAAAAACAAGGAAGTGACGGGGATGCTGCATGCCTTTTTGCCATTCTGTTCTGGGAGCAGTGAGTGGATTCCCTGCTGTTTTCACTGTTGTTTGTATTCTACACATTATAGGTTTTTTTTTTTTTTTTCATGGATGTTGATACTTAGACAACCAGTGCAGTGGCAAACATCTATCAAAAAAGCACTGTACAATATCTATGGGCGAGGACAGGAAGAGCATAAGTGGGGTTTCAAGGGTGAGCAGATTATAAATCACCCCTAATTAATCAAGGGAGTGATCTGATCTGATTACCTGACTCGATTTCCCCGGCTCACGCTCTGTTTACTTACTTAGTAGGTAAAAGCAGGATGAAGTGGACTGTCCAGATGAGGTGACTGGAGGATTCGAGGAGGGTACTTGGTGTCTGAGCTGCTAGGTACCTACATTTCTTAGGTGCGAGATGGGTTCCATTTCCCCTTTGGGGGAGTTTACTATGTATGAGGTGATGAGGTGGTCTGTAGTTGCCTGTTGCCTGATAACTGTAGTCGTTTCATTATTCGATCCTCTTGTATCCTTAGAAATCACCAGAGGAATCATTTCTCTTTCTCTCTCTACCTCTAGTAGCCACCTATGGGAAATGCTATACTGAAATCAGTGAGATATCACCTGCATCCTGAATCATTTCCGAAGGACCTCTTCCTTTTTTCAGTATGTACTGTACGTACCTAACTAAGGTTCTTAGTTTCGGTGTTATGATGCTGGTAGGTTGGCCTTTGATGCTGGCTGGCGTCTGACGCGGGCATCTTCCGATTGAGCGGGCATGCACGGTCGGTGGTTGCCAGTGGAACTTGAGACTTGAAGGCAGTTCCCTCCTGTCTGGGTGTAGAATGGATAGATGGTGGGGAAAAACTGGCGGCAAGTACCGCTAACATAGGCACCTTACTGAATCCCATGGATGTAGGTTACAGATACCAGCCCTACCTAAAATGGGTTCACATAACAGCAAGCCTTTTTTTGGTCTGGAGCGGCACCGCCTTATGCTGATGCTCACCAATGGTTGGTGATCATGACTAGCCCAAGGCTGAGGCTGAGATGCACATACCCTGTAAGCATTTGCCGCTGCCTGCTTAACTTTGATAGTGAGGCTGGAATAATAGCACCAACTAACAAAACGCAGTTACAAGTCACGGCTCAGCTTGTGTCCATCATATCTCCACCTGGCCATACCTAAGAGGAAGTGAGTCTGTCTTGCTAATAGAACTCACTGGAGAGTAGCAAAGGCTGGTATAAATAGTAGGTATCAAAAGAATGTCACAGCTGGTGGACCTGCCAAGTGAACTTCTACTATCCATAGCAGACAATCTGGAATCAGAGAGAGACATCAATGCCCTCGCCCAAGCAAATCGCCGTCTCTATGAGGTCCTCAATGCATATCTCTACCGTCACAATGCCCTCTGGTGTCAATGTTCAGCTTTAATATGGGCGGCAAAAGAGGGGCTTGAGACGACAGCTCGGCGATCGCTGGACGCAGCGGGAGTGGGACTTGATCTCCAGATTAAAGTCGAATATGGTCATGGCCAGACACCGCTGTCTCTGGCGGCAGAGAATGGGCGGACGGCGGTAGTCGAGCTGCTACTTGCCACAGAAGGAGTTGACCCTGATTCTGGCGATCGGAGGGGTTTCACGCCATTACTATCGGCAGCAGCGGCGGGGCATGAGACGGTTGCCAAACTGCTCCTGGCTAAAGATGTTAACCCTGATTCAAGGGATAATAAAGGTCGAACACCACTGTCATGGGCAGCAGGCAGTGGGAAAGATGCGGTGGTCAAGTTGCTGCTTGCCACAAAGAAAGTTGACCCCGATTCGGAGGATAGTAAGGGTCAGACGCCACTGTCATGGGCGGCAAGCAAGGGGCATGAGGCGGTGGTTAAGCTGCTGCTCGCAACGGATGGAGTCAATCCTAACTCGAGAGGCAACCATGGATGCACTCCATTATTGAGCTGCACGTGGGGACACAATGCAGTCGTGAAGCTGCTAGTTTCCACAGACCAAGTTGACCCTGACCCCGCAATTAGAAACGGAATGACTCCGCTATCAATCGCGGCGCTGGAAGGGTTCCTACAATAGTCAGGCTACTCCCGGGAAGCAACAGAGTTAATCCAGACTCCAAGAATGTTCGTACAAATACGACACCATTGTTGTATGCTGCAATGCATGGCAATGAGGAAATAGTCCGGCTATTGTTGGAAACAAACAGAGTGGATTTAGAATCCCGGATGATACTGATTGATGGACACCATTGATGTATGCAGCAAACTATGGCAATGAAGGAATAGTCAAGCTACTGCTGGCAAACGACAGATTTAATCCAGACTGCAGGGATTATGATGGACGGACGGCATTGACATTTGCTGCAAGGAATGGCTATGAGGAAATAGTCCGGCTACTGCTGGCAAGCAACAGACTCGAGCCAGACTCCAAAGATAGGGATTACCGGACACCATTGTCACATGCAGCAGAGATAGGAAATGAGTAGTCAAGCTACTGCTAGCTGCTAGCAAGCAACAAAGTTGATCCAGACTCCCCAGATATTGATGGACGGACACCATTGATGTATGCAGCAAGGAATGGCTTTGAGGAAATAGTCAGGCTACTTACTGCTCACGAAAAGCAACAGCAGGCAGAGTCGAATTGAATGGGAGTCCTAGGGATTATGAGTAAAGGCCAGACAGCAATACCATTAATAAGGCAATATAGAAGGCCTGGAAGATGCCTCAACTATCATAAAGCAACTGTGACCCATTCAGAATGCTCGCATCTATTTGCCTTAGCGATGGTGATAATTTATCTGGCTTAGGTTATCATGCTGTAAAGTTGTTGAATTAGGCGGTCTATGGCCACCAATGACCACTATCTGGATAGGTCTGCTGTAGGGTCTAATATGCCGGCATCCATGGTTCTATTCAGCTCTGTCAAAGGGATATACTTATTCCTTCATCAGGGCGGTTTGAAGGTCTCCGGTGGCAGTAGAACCTAAGATGAAGCCAAAGGATTAGTGAAAGCTTCTGGGAGGATCTTAAGCTGTTAAAAAGGAGGGGATTACCTATTAATCATGTGTTGGACAAAAAGGCAATTCGACCCTATTTGTCTTCACAAATTTCCGGCCTTATATTCCAACATGGCCCAATAGTCTTCTAGAATGTTTCTCATCTTCACTTCAACACTTTGTATTCCATTGTTCCAGGCAGTGAGATCAATGTCAACAGCTTTATTGCTCCTGAAGTTCCTGAATTTATGATGTGTTATCCTTCAGAAGTTCAGGGCGGCATATAAGAATCTTTCTAAGTGTGCCAACTCACCTCACCTATGCCTCGGTTGTGCCTCGGTTGTGTAGGTCGTTTATAATATGAGGCAAGATTGCCTTCTCCACAACATGAACCCAAGTAAGAAGTGCTGACCGAGGCGCAGCAAAGCAGAGCATAAATAAAAAGCTATTTGTCTCACTCTGTCTCCAGTAATTTTATCTTCTCTTCTACATTCCACCTCCCTATCTATTCTCTCAGGTACCGATAATCTATGTGCATACATACCTATGTGCCTACTATGTTCATGGGATTTAGTTAAATCAGCAGTACGTTGTACTGTACCATCGTCGGAGAAATAGACGATCTTACAGTGGTTTCCAAACCACTGTTCCATTGACCTTCATGTTCATTATCACTCCATTTCATGGTCCTCTTCTCTTTCTCTTTCTCTCTCCCTTTTTTTTCCTCCACTTGACTTTGAAGGTAATAGGACTGTCGGTTATTTAACCCTGGGACCTACGTAGGTACTGGATAGGTAGACAGGGGCAAACTGCCTTCCTTCTGTCTCAAGTTCACCGGGGTTGATATTACATATAATTTCGTCGTGAGACTGATGTTGAGAGTGGGTCAAATCTGATTAAGATTGAGAGCTCTACAGTATAGTGTTATCAGGATGAGTTTTTTATTGTATAATGTATAGTGTGTGTAGTATGTATGTACAATCCTACAAGTTGAGCTACATTTACAGTCATGCGAGTGACGGCGCCACATGGACACAACGCACTTAAGCAGGCAAAAACTTTTTGTCTTTTGTGATCCATTTCCGTTCGTCGGTCTGTCTAGCCAGCTATGGAAATGCCTCTGTCATGTCACTATCACTGTTGCTTCTCTCCTAGTATTTCCCCGCCTGTCCTGCTCGGAAAGCTGCTTCGTCCCAGTATACTTTGTGGGGAGAATACATTTGACATGGGTGAAGTTTAGACATTGGACCAGGCAGGAAACTTGAGTGTAAATGATGAAACTGGGGGAGAACAGTGACAATGACGACATATCCTCTTGAAGAAGCTGATCATGGAGGGGGAGAGACGGACAAAGTGCAGTACAGGCGTGGTAGACACCCAAACGACCGGGGAAAGCATGCACAGGCCCAGGCCCAAACCCAAGGCGTACGCCGCAAGCAAGCAATACAAGCACACACAACAAGCAAGGAGCCTGTCAATTCCGGATCACCTTACCGCGTGCTGAACTCGGACTGCCACTTCCGCTACCACTACCACTACCGCTTCTGCTCCCACGACTTCCGGCCCGGTTGAAAGGACTTGCGATCGGTCCACGGCCCGTGTTGGTGTGGCCATTGCCCTCGGAACCTGAGCCCCTTCTCGCCCCAGTGCTAACATCGGGTGCGTCAGTTGGCGGTTGGACCATTCGGTTCTTATCTGTCGGGTCGAAATCGGCAAACAGGCTGCTGCGGGCGGAGCGGTTCGAAGACGAGCGGTTGCGGCGGTTAAAGTCCGGCGGGCCAAAGTACGAGCTCGAGTTGGCAAGCGGCGAAGCGGGGTACTGCTGGAGCTGAAACGACTGCTGTACAGGACTAGTCGGGTGGGAAGACGGCGCAGCAGCAGGCGAGGATGAAGTTTGATGAGGGCTGGACTTCAAGGATGGGAAGCTCAGGCCCAGAAGAGACCTGCCGCCAGGAGCAGTCGTTGTCAGTGCCGACGAGGTGGCTCCCGTGTTTTCAGGCTGAGGATTCGTGCCAGGCAGGTTGCCCTCGGGTGTAAGAGGTCCAGTGTCAATGAGCATCTGCTGCTGCTGCTGCTGTTGTATGGCGTGCTCAATCGCGGAAACTTGCTGCCATAGTTGATTTGTGCGAATCTGGTAATCCTGCACAGACTGGCTGATGCTTGCGAGTTGCTCGTTAAACTTCGCCTCGAGTTTGGCCTGTTCCTGTTCCCTGGCGAACTGCTCCGCAGCTCTGCGCTCTCTCTCGTTGAGGCCCTGAGCGTTGGCAGAGACGATCCTTTCATACTGCTCGTTGACTCTGGTTCTGCGACTTTGAAGACGCTCGCGCCTCTGAATGGTCGAGTTGAGTTCAGACTCCAGAGACGAAATCTCTCGGGCAACGGCAGCTCGCGCGGCAACAAGTTCTTCCTTAGCCGTGTTTAGGAGCTCCAGTTCACGTTCATAGTTTGCCTTCTGGGTGTTCCATTCTTGGATCTCCTCTTCGGGAACCTTCTCAATGCTATCAAGTTGCACTTCGAGCACCGCGGTAGCTTCTTCGGTCTGTCGGATGTTACGTTCCAACTGCAGGGAGCGCTGCTTTTGACGATTCTCGTCGTTTCCGCTATTAAGGCGATGGGTGTAATTGTCGAGCTCTTTCTTAATTTTAGAAACAACAAGCTTGTGCTCGCTCCTGGCCTTCTTCAAGCGGGCTCGCTTCTCGTTTAACTTGATCTCGGCATTGATAATCGAGTTCTTGAGGGTGGTTGTCGGAGAGGATGGCCGATAAGACGGTCGTGATGGGGCTGATACGGCAGAGGAGGCTGCAGTGTATGTCGTCAGCTTCACGGTCTACAGAAAAGAAAAACAGAAGTGAATTGGTACCTTGTTCTGCATCAGGTGTCGAAGGCGTCTTGACACTCATGACGCAGATTTCCTCGTCGGTATCGCTGCGAATAAAGGAGCAGGTATATGCACAGTTCGGGGCAAGGCCGGAAATCTCACCACGCCACTGAACGGCATTCGAATTCCTCGGCCCTTCATTTACCCTGCAAATGGTAGCAGTCGCCCAGTGGGCTCCATTAACGCAGACGTAAAATGGTTCCATATACTCCCCACCCGCACGCCCAGCTTCGCAAGCTCCAGATGTTGTCGGATCATCGGCGGACGCAAAATCGCCAGCGGCGAATTTGATGGAGGAACTATCAACATGGGTAATCCAAATAAGCCCGTCATCCAAAGTAACTCCTTGGAGATCATCTTCAGTCATTGGGAGACCACGCGTAGTTTTCGACATGGCTCTCGAATGCTCGTATTCCCTCATGACAGTGACCTTCGTGCTTGCAAGAGCAGCCCAGAACGGTTGTCGACTTCGGACTTGATTTGCCTGCCTTCTTCGCCTTTTTGCGGAAGTTAACCGATCCCTGCTATCCTTTAAGCTCGAAGGAGCAATAAGCTGGCCGTCAGGACCGAGCGCGGAAGAACCGCTGGCGGCTGACTCAAACGCGGAGTCTATCTGGGTTTGAGAGCCCGCAGAGGCCTCCGTGTCAGCACGTTTCCCCGATCGCGACGGCTGAGGTGAACGGTTTTTGGCCATCGAACGTCGTGCCATAGCCGTTCCTGCTTGTGCCAAGATATGTACTGCTAATAGACTTCTGATCCAGCTCGGTGACGTCTGCGGTTCCGTGCGACGAAACTCGGGTGGCATGAGATGCGCGTATTGCGCTATCATATCAGGACTGATGATCTTCGCGGACAGCAAATGGCCCAACACGAAGTCCTGAATCCCCTTGCTTCGTACGACATGTAGGAGGAGAACGATGCCCACACACAGCGCATTGACGCCCCCGTTCTTGCCCGAGCTGCCGCCTCCCAGTGTGATGGCAACCTGGACGTGAGCCAGATCGAGAGCAAAGTTCTGCGCCCACGTCCACATGCAAAGGCCCCAAATAAGCAGACAGAACCCATCCATTGCAATCATCGTACCGAGAGAGGGCGTTCCAGCGGGACCTTGAAAGATGTCGAAGTTGGACGTCAGGGAACCGGAGGACGCACCGCCCGGGGGCATAAAAGTCAACGAGGCGAACAGGAACTGGACCAGCGTGAGGACCATCGGCGGCAGCTGCAGAAGGAAAATAAGGATAGCGATGGTGTCATACATCGGACACGACTTGAGGATGGTCGAGGCGAGCGTAATCGGGTTGACGGAGGGGTTGGTCTGCGATCTCTTGGAGGACGCTGTCGCCTTGTCCGCGCGGCGAGGCGCTTGGCCGGGAAGGACGCCATTCTGAGATGCCGCACCATTGGAGTGTCCGTAGGCAATATCCACGCTACCCTTGCTGTATCCGTTGACGTAGGCACGCCCATTGCATTCCAGCTTCGAGCAATCCGTCGCTCCGTTCACCTTTGTCGTTGTCGCCGTCGCGGACGCCATTACCGGATCAGAGGAGGGCAGGTCGACTTGGGAGGCAGAACCGGAGCTTGAAGAACCCCCGCTGCTGGGGCTGCCGTTTAGGTGCCCATTTGATTTTTGCTTGGTGACGCGTTTTCCGGGGACGACGAGACCATTTTCATGCCGATTGCTATGATGATTCCTCCTCGCAGCCGCTGAGCGTGGCATGGACGAGGGAACGAGACGCCCGGGTCCGAGTCAGCTTGGCAGGGAAAAGCCAAGGACTGGGACCAGGCGGAGGATAAGACGGAGGCACGGTGAGGGAACGGTAGGGAGAGGAGGGGAGTGAAGAAGGGGGAGAGAGCGACAAAGGGAGGTCGAGAGGTAGAGGAGATATCTGCGTCGAGCGGCTCACGGTGGAACCGAGCACGAGGCTTGGGAGGAGGGGGGGGGTTGTGTGGCGGGGAAGACAAGGAAGAACGAGGTTTTGGGTATGAGGATCTCGACGATGGGCGGGAAAGGCGAGCTGAGATGGTGAGGCCGGCGATCGTCAAGCCTGCCGTGGCTGAGTCAGCAGCCTCGTGCCCGCGCCGTCTGCACCGCGCCCAGGCGTCGCGTCCGGTCACGTATGGAAACGTCGGACGTGATACGCATCCCGTACCGTCTGGCTGTTCAAGCCCGTCTAGATCATATATATATCTGTTCCTCCACTGAGACCCCTCGATCAGGCTTTAGCTTCTTGCATTGGAGACATCGGGCTACGGTCAATTGTCTTCCTCTCTCGCTCTGGTGATGTGCTGCTAGGTATACCTACGTAAGTGCTCAGTCGTGCCCCAACATGGATACAGACATGTGCTAGGAAAGTTTTGCTAAGCTCGGCAGTGGTCCTTGCTCCCGCGTAGGTGGCGCGATCTTTCCTTTGCTGCTCGGTACGGGAGGATAACTAGTTTAAAATTTCTGCTAAACTACTGTGTACTCGCTGCATAGGGCCAGGCCGCCGGACCCGGCATAACCGGACTTGCCATTGCCCGCCTTGGAGCCTTGGAAGGGCTCATATCTTCAAGTTCTGACAGCTACTACTACCACTGTATAGAAGCCATACGGCTCCATGTTACAGGCCGAGAGACTATGGTTTCACGCTCGTCAATTCTGCTGCTTCTATGTATGGCTATCGGCAGGCTGCACGACTTCCCCGTGACCTCCATGTAGAGGTCTGAGGAGTCTTTTAAACTTTATCACCTGGGCAGATTCCGGACGCATGCATACTAGACTAGGCGTTAAGAGCCTTTCCGCGGAGGGGGACCAACATTATTTTCTGGCATGATCTCTCCTCTTCCCATCTCTGGGAATAATGTGCGTTGATATATTATAGTCGAAAAAGGTAACCTTACGGTATGCAAACCAGCGCAAACACCATAAGAACACATCCTGTGACAGACGTGGCCAGAAAGCATATCGCTGTCAAAACACTTGTTATCTGGTCTGCGAGAGCAGAAATAAAGCTGCTTCACAGGCTTCAGCCAGATACAGAGTAGGTAACAGGAGCCTCAGGCAACTAGGGTGTCAAAATCGCATTTAGATTGTCAGGTGAACCGTGTATGAGCACATGCTTGAGTCTCAGGTCCGCTCAGTCAGAAAGAGTCCATTGGCAATCCTCGCTGCACACTCTTGCAGATGTCATGGAGACCCACACAGAGACCGCAGCTACTGTCTGCGACTTCATCGACCTTCCCTGGGCTTAACAATCCCCGCGACTCCTCAGGAAATCCAATAACAGCTGATCGATAGCAGAACCTCGCAGCTGTCATAGTACATCCGCTTGGATGCGATGGCCACTCCCGCCTGGGTGTTGTCTTTGATGGTCTGATTCTCTCTACCTATTGCGTCAGTGCCTTTTTCGCGAGCGCACTGGTGACCGTCCTCCGTCATTCAGGTCAGGGATCGCTTGGTAGGAAGGCAGACCCATGATCCTTCTGATTACGAGGCATGCAGACTGGCAGCCTGCGGGGAAGTCCACCGCATATCTGTGTGCTGCCCGCGATCCCGTGGACGGTCACTGATTATCTGCTGTTTTCACTCTTGGTCGGCTTCTTCGACTACTGCGTGGATCGGCTCTGCTGGCTGTAAATGCCTGTGATATGCTTGGCGGACACATGGCTACAGCCACTTTGCCTTTAGGATTTTTCAGATGAGTGGCCTTAGGCTAGATACCTACTGGTCCCAGCTTTTAAAGGATTCGCATGCTTGCCGGAACTGCGAGAAGACTACATCACAAAAATTCCTTCGTCATCTTCACGGTTTGTTACTACACGAAGTCGTATCAGTTTGAAGTCTGCTTCACAAATACCATGATCAATGCGAGTATTCGAGACTTGCTTGATGCAGAGAATGGAAGCAGGAAACCTCTTTGTTGCCCCTCGCGTCGCAGTTGCATAAGCACTGCACGTTGCGAGCATTTGATCACAGTCCCTATGGATCAGATCCATCACAAGATGGGGCTCCCTGCTTCCACGGAATTCGAACGACCAGCCCAGCTCTCCAACGGCTGCACTTAAGGGGACAGCCGGTCGAAGCGGTCGTCATGCAACAATATTGCACAGAAAATCTAGGGATCGGGGTAAAATTACCGACGAAACGGTATTTCCGCAACCAGGAACCTCCTCCCCGGGGCTCACGTGACGGCGGGCGTCATCGCCCTCCTCGGCGCTGCGGTGGTTTGTCCGCGCGCAGGGATCCGCGGCAGTCCCGGCGCCAGTCAAGGGCCGTTACGCCCCTGCACCCCAATCATCGCTGCAGTCCCCATGCATGGCAGATCCAAATCCCTCAAGGACAGCAGCAAATCACTGCTTTCGATTCCCAGAAGGGATACTCGTGTTCTCACCATGCTTTTCTCCCCTCCCGTTCTGCACTTTCAGCGAGACGGAGCCCGTCCGGACCCTAGCTACCTAAGTGGTCAAGTCTTCAAGAGGATCGTGTCAGGCCGTTTCATACGGCAAACCCCCACAAAGAAGGCTAATTAGTAGCAAGTGAGGACTCTGTATGCAGATTCGGCCGATTTCTTGTCCCTTGGCCTCAGTTGACACTTGACAGTCTCACTTCATAGAACAACCCGTGGCCTGGCCCTGGCCATGCCGGTCCAAGTCCGAAGTTCCAATCTGCGCCATGATCCTCTCTCCCTGCCGGCTGGTAGAACAGGAATGAAATTATTTTACCGTTTGCACGGAGTATCTCTCCCCGAGATACCCTCGTTACCGGTCGATCACTCGTCCTTGGCGACATGGTAAGGGAACCCATGTGTGCCACGGTCACCGGCTTATGCAGCCTCCTTGCCCGCCCAGACAAGTAGAAAAGCTTGGTTGGCCACTCTTGTTGACCTTCCATTTTGAGTTGCAGCATGCCATAGCACGGGCTGTTTGTTTCTGCCGTCAAACGTGGTTTGTCCTGAGAGATTTCCATTACGACTGATCAGGACTGGAGCCCCATCAGGCGTGATGCGCTCCCTACCCGCATCGGGTACAAAACCGAGTCCGGCCCGAAACTGAGGAGGTCCAGAACACATATTCCATAAAGGGAATTCGGAAGCAAATTTAGACCTTGTTACCGTTGGAGGAAAGGTGAGTCATATTAAAAATTTTCTTCCTTCTATTTTCCTCCTTCTTTTTTCGGGTAATGTTTTGCTTGCACGGCAGGCCGGCCTTGGACCGGTCTCATCAGAACCTCAGGAAGACTTTAATATGGACCACCACAACGACGTGGCGAGATCCATCCGCTCACACATCACTTACCTCTCTGGCATGATGTATCCTGGATACATATATCTTCACATGCATATGCATCCGCTCATGCATGCATGCAGTCCTCTGCTAAGTCAGAGGAGGTTATAGAGACCGCTTTTCTCCACGCTGTTCTTTTTTTTAACCATCACACAAACGGCGGGATGGATCAGAGCATCGGGTATGTACATCGCAGCCTGACCGAGTTAGTGATGCCTGGTCCTCGGGCGCTCGCTCCAGTAGTCTATCTGGTTCTGCAAGGCCCCAGGACGGTCAGGCGCCGAGGTCTATAGCTATACGCGGTAACCATTCCGTACTCCACCGTGGCCAAGGCAGCCCTTGTTCTTTGCGCTGCGGGGCTCTTGCCCATGCCCGCATTAATCTTCTCTTTTAACAGGCCCGTCAACCGCTCACTGCTGCGCACCATCACAAGGACACGGGATCTTTTTTCTTTTTTCTTCTCAATCTGCTCTGTCCAGTCGCCGGTATCCGCCCTAGACCAGGATGTCCGCCACCAGAGCTGCAGATCCGTTGTTTCTGACTTCGGCAAGCTTTTCTAGTCTGCGATGCGGAATCACCCCAGTAAACGGAACCTGGCAATGTTACTAGGTTGTTCCTGCGCATATGCTGTGACATGTTTTCATGTACGAATGTATGTATTGGTTGTTCTTGGCTTATATACTACTACTCCACGTCTTTCAGATTGCTCAGCATTGGGGTTGGCATATGAGACAGCAGGCTGCTCTTATGAAGGGCACGAGCCCATGACAATACCGCATTCTTTTTAATTACATATGAGATAGGAACATATGTCTCTGAAGGATATTATACTAGATACCTACCTCTTGCTTGACTTTCCACACTTAGCTACTTGCCGTGAGATGAACTTAAGGCCAAAGCCGCATATAGATGATTTGTCTTAGTCTCTACCATATGAATTTATGATTGTCAAGTTTCCAGCCGAACCCTGTGCTTGCTAGAGGAAACATGCTCTTGCTGCTCCCTTCGAGAGTCCCCGGGGCATGAGGATGTAACATATATGATGTCAACTCCGTTGTTTCGTTTGGGTACAGACGGCGCTTAGTCTCCACCTCCCCTCTGCAAAACACACATAATTGCATTGGTCAGTTCCTGCAAAGAGAAGATAGATTGTACAGCATGAGGAGAGGCAGAGAGTAAAATAAAAAATAGTTTCGAATTATTGTCCTTCGAATCATTGTCCAATTTTACGGATTTCTAATGATAACAGCAGCGAATTTTAGAATGATATGGACCAGCGAATTGATAGGTGAAGTACTACTAGCTCAGATACGCTTCTGCCATCCACTCTCTTGATCCAATTTGATTTTTCTTATTTTGCTGTACAGTACCACAGAGAATCATCTATAAAGATTCACGACTTCCGAGAGATTATTATTATTATTATTATTAAACAAGCACAGGCTTGGACGTCAATGTGGGGTTGCTACCTATGCGATGAGTTCGAAGATCGAGACAAAGAATCAACGGCAGTCTTTGTCTCTCTACACTACACTACACTACACACAAAGAATCAACGTCATACTGCATCTCGGAACAGGAACTTGAGAATGAAAAATGACAGCGCGATCTGGGATCACATGTTCGGGGGGTCTCCTAAGTACCTTTTTCTATCTCTCGTCGATACCCTTGATTGCAGCAAGTGTCGATTACCTTAGGGAGAGGGGATGGTACCGTACATCCCTCTATAGAATTAGAATTCTTTTTGCCTGAGAACAGCCGTTGAGGGTATATATAATGTCCTCCCCATCATATTCCAAAGTCCAAAATGAAGATCCCGACGTCGAAGACAACAAGTCTGAAACCGATGACGGTTTAGCCGACTCCTTATCAAAGAACGAGAAGAAGCCGCAGCACCATTGTTGGAAGGCCTTCGGAGCGGGATACAGATCCCATCGCGTCCTGTGGGGAATCTGTATCCTCCTGTGCATTCTGAATGTTGTGCTTGTCTGGAGACTTTACTCTTCTTCGTCTTCTCCGAAAGAGAGACAGATTCTGGGCGAAGTCAATGGCTTGGTGCCTGAGTGTGAGTACCTCTGTACCTGCCTACCTAACTAATTGTCGGGTTTAGTCCTTCCCTTCCAGCAGCTGATCTTGATATCAATACTTACTGTACCTTTGGGGGGTGAAAAAGTTCCGCAAGAAAGAGTCGTTTTCCAGCGGCATGCGGGATATGGTCCGGACAATTCCTCTCATCCGTCTCTAGAAGAGGCGAGTCGGAAATGGATTTCTCTTATGCCAAGTAAGTTTAGTAAATAATCTGTCTTTTTTTTTTAAAAAAAAGTACCTTTTTTTCCGTTGCGACTGCTTGCTGAACATAGAGGCTGCTTTTCAAGGAGGAAACGGGTTCATTGACATCCAAGATCCCAACATATATGACCTCCTACCGCCTATCCGCATGCATGGCAAGGCTTTACGCTATGGCCGTATTTCAGCAGCTGCACTGTCTGGTAAGAACCGAACCCTAAGAGAAAGACATTCCTCCCACCCCATTACATACACCTCAAGCTGAAACCACGAAAACTAAAACATAGCACACAATTATGCGCAATTACAACATGCTCCTGTCCGGAGAAATAATGCGTCGAGAGGACATGGACGGCAACGTGTTCTGGCACGCGTACCATTGCTTCGACTATCTGCGTCAGTCCCTGCTGTGTTGCGGCGCGACACGGCGCTGGAGGGTCAGTCGAATGCGACGCGTCTTCCGGGAACGGATGGCTTGGGGGGGGGGGGGGGGGGGGGGGACCCATATGTGCAAAAGGTATGGGGACATTGTGGAGTGGGCGGAGAAGAGGCGGGTTTCGAATGTGAGGCATATTTGATTGAGGATGCGTTCTGCATTTTAGCTTTTCGGATATGCAAAGGGAGGGCGCCCCAGGGCTTATCCTTTCACTGGCAGATTTTTATGAATAGCGATGCAAACATGAAATATGGATGAATAAGCTCATGACGGTTTAAGCTTGACGAAACATTATGTACCCATAGAGATTTAATTGCTTATAATCTGATATCCAGCTGTGATATCTATGAATTCATGTGCTCTAAAGTTGAAAAGTTCCTCGTCCGATCTGGACCGTCTGTCTATATGTACTCACCTCTAAGGCCATTCATGAAATTCTTCTAAATCCCCTTGATTCACCTTTTCGCCGCAGAACCCATATCCTCTACGGCGTCCTCCCGGTCCCAACTCTCCACTTCCAGCTTCCTGACCCTGCTCTCGATGTCTTGTATGCGCTGCCTCCACGTCGCCTTGGCCTCTTCCTGCAGCGCCCACATCTTCTTGAACTGCTCCGTGACGAACGGAGGCAGCGGCGTCTTACGCGCGACTCTGTAGTCGTACGTGACGATCTCTTCATGGCACCGGGCCGCTGGACGCTGGCGCGCCTCGGAAAGGATGATGACATGCAGCTCGAAGGCGGATTGGTCGGAGGGGAATGATGATGGGTCGTGTACCAGTTTCTGGTAGACGGTGATCTTGTCCGGCCATTTCATGGGCTTGGATGGAGGGTGTTGATCAGCATCCTACCTGACAGCTTGTGGGAATAGAAGACAAAGAACGGGTGTGCAGCTTACAAACTTATAATCGACTTTTATACTCCGAAGGATCAGCCCAATGCCGGTCGAATTGACCATGTTCATCCACTCCTTCTTGTGAGCGGGATCGATGTGGATAGCGTAGTTGCGCATGAAGTTTATCCTCGCGGTCTCAGCGTATCTCACGTAGGTGACGTTATTAACGTGTCCTGTGTACGGTAGAATTCTGTTAGATTATCGGAATGAAAGACAGGGCAATTTGACCGGTGTTGGAGAAAAGCCTACCCTTGTATCATCGTCAGCTCATTCCGTAACCATCTTGAAGCAGCGTGCGTAGTATCAGAGGGATTTAGAATTTAGAGGACACGGATAAGATGTTAAAAGCCTTACCATGACATCCTATTCTCATAAACCCCGGTGATACATTAGTAATGTCTTCATCTGCAGCAGGAGCTTCCAACAGTGGAATTGCCATGTATGTACCATCTCTCCCCAAACCACATTATGCCGGAACAGTCCCCTTCTGGTCTCGTCCGTCAGGAAGCCCTCGCTCCCCGCGATCAACTCGCGCCAATGCCTCGCGAGCTGTTGGAGTATCTGCCCGGCCTCCTCGACCTGGTGCGGCTTCAGCCCGAACATCAGACACTTCCCTATCCGCCTCTTCGTCATCGTGAGCCATCGCGGATCAAGGGCCGGCGATTTCGACGGCGGCGCGGGACTCGCGTCCGAGCTCGAAGATAGCGGCGAGGGGGCAGCATTCTGCCGTGCGGAGAAGGTCGACAGGGGACGTAGAGCCGTGGACAGGGAAGGCTGCGGGATAAATGCAGAGCGCTGGAGAGGCACCTGCAGGCGCCGCGGTTGCACGATGCGGCTGGCGATCATCGTGCGTCTGTGTTTGATATTCGACAAGAGGAATAACGAGAGGTTTTGACGGGGCTCTTGACAGTGCCGCCGGAAGCTCCCATAATAATGTCTTTGATGCGGAGGGCGTGCCTGGCACTCGGCGACTCGGTTAACCCCGCTTCGCTCTCCACCGGCCCAAGTGCCCGGGGCCAAGGCCCGAGACGGCGGGATGCTGCTCAGGTACCGAACCGAACCCTACTCCGTAGGTACCTAGGTTATGGACTGCAGGTTCTCCGGAACAAATGCCGACTCAGTCGAATGAACAGAAGCGATTCTACCAGCAGAAAAGTGTGTTCACACAGCATTATTATCACGGGTTGGTCGTGGGTTTCAAGTTGGATATACTACTGCGAACTTGTAGACCCCGCTTGCGACAGATGGCGTCATTCCAAGCTCAAGAGACTCGTATCTCCAAGCTCTGCCCCGGCTCTATGTGAGGGCGGCATACGTGCGCCAGATGCTCTATCAGTTGAGTGCATAGTCAAAAAGTCTCCAGATACTCCATGCATGCAAATTGAGTTTGATTCCGTTCAGCTATTAAAGATGGCTAGATTTCCCTACCGGTTTCCTTTTCTCCTCATCATTGTTCAATGCTAAGGCCTTTAGACGTTGTCTAGGCTGATAGTATAATCCAAGCCTCCTCAAATCATCCTATTGCTTCCAGAATGACTGCATTGCTTTCATGCTCCCAATCCTCCGAAGATTAACATATAGCATAACTCAAAGCATATGCTCAGCATATGCTCAGCATTTGCCCAGCATTTGCCCAGCAATTGACCGACTTCAGGAACTCGCTTAATCAGTTGCGCCGGAAACAACATGCTTGGGAGCTGCAGACCATACAGCAACTTCCAGATCTCTTGCTCTGAACCCCCTATGATCCATGGCAACAATGAACGCCACCTTGCTTACCACCCGCTGTAGTCTCTGCGGCAACACAGTGAACCTCCTGCGCTGTTCTCGTTGCAAAGTCATGTTCCACTGCAACCGCGAGCATCAAGTCGTCCACAACCACACCCATAAATTAGACTGCAAGGCCATCGCTAAATGGCGCGACATCGTCGACGACGAAGAACGAAAGCTGCGCTCCCATGCTGATAAACTGTTCACCTCTTCCGTTGGGCGCTTCTGGGATTTCGAGGAGGCGGGTGACTACATGTCGGTACGGTTCAGTCTCATTGATGCTTTGCGGGGGTGTCAAGACACGCGCTTCTGTGGAGGCGCAGCTGGACCACGCCATGGACATGCTGCGGCTATCCCGGAGTGACAACTTGGGTGTGCGGCACGTAGTACCCGCGCTGATGCTGCGGTTGAATAGGGATCAGGAGTGCTGCGATTTTGTCGGGTGGTGGAGCACGACAGGAAACAACGGGGATTACGATTGGGGGAACATGAAGTCGCCTTATCTGGATATCAAGAATGATGACGTCTTCGAGCCCGTCGAGTACTTGTGCAACGGCTGGAATCTCCTCTGTGACCTCAGTCACGTAGTCGCAGTTACACTCCTGAAGATCAAGCTACTGCTGGACTTGACTGCGTTGCAGAATTCTGCGGCTATGGGCGAGAAGGGCCCCCGCGAGATCCTCGGTGGCATCAGCGGCCGGCTCTGCAGAGCCCTATCATCTCTGGGAACAAAGATATCCTGGGACGCAAGGATCATACGGCAGTCATCAACGAGCTGACGGCACAAGTGGATACGCTTTACAAGTTCGTCAAGAAGGCGAACAAGCACTTTTTGGCCAGGTCTGCTGGATCCGGGCCCGCCCTCGACGGAGCAAGTGGTGCAGATCCGGCCTGGTAGCGTGGAGCAGATGCAAGGGACGCTATATTACTTGTACGATGCGTGGGTTGAGACACCAGGAGCGATCGAAGTGATCAGGGAAAAAAGTGAGAAAGGACGTATCTTATTAACATCTCCATATCCTGAAGGGACAGAATACCACGTTAGGGAGGTCGCTTGAGCGCCAGCAACAGCCAAGTTCACCCTGGAGACGATATCAAGAGTTCAAGACATTGACCAGGCTCTCGTTCTTTCTGAATATAAAAGTTTAAATTGATGGGTATTCGGATCGAGAAGTGGCCATGCAACATAGAAGGTGAGATCAAAGATTGGTGTAACAGATTGGGACTTCGAAATAGAAGGCACCGTTCCAGGCCCAAAAACGGAAACTCTGCCAATCCACGCACCTTATTCATGCCCGGGGGTTGTAAGCAGACAGCAAAGTCAGTATATAAAAAAAATATCCTATCGAAGCCTCAGATGTGACGGACCGCAAAGCAAAGGCAGGATATACTCCGCACGCCATGGTAACTTACGACTTTCCCCACGTGCCACGCCGCGGGACGACGTCACCGACATCTTCCGGCCAGGGAAAGCAGCATCGGCAAGTCCATCTCCACAGTATGTTGAATCCTACTTTCGTTACCTACCACCTTCTCTTATTTTCTTTCAAGACGAATTTTTAAGTTGCTCTAGTGGTCAATCTACTCCTCCTGACGGAAAGGCCATACATAACAAAGACCACGGAGCTTGTGACAACCGCAGCCATAATAAACCATGACCGTGAACCCAGACCTCCGTCGACAGGTCATAAACATCTACAAAGGCAAGACATACCATCTCTATCCTCCTCCTTATTCTTCCCACGTTCTTTTCTCCTCTACAAAGAAGCAGACAAAGAAGAAGAAATCCCGATTTTCCTCACAGCCTTCTTTCTCCGAACTAACTCCAATTGCAGAGCTCCTCAACCTCGGCCGCAACTATCCGCTCGGATACGAGTACTTCCGGAATCGACTGCACCGTGCGTTCTCGAGCCAGGCGCACCTCCGCGACGAGGAGCAGATCCGGAAGGGCATCGAGAGGGCGGAGTTTGTGAAGAAAGGTATGTATCGTACCGTCCTCTTTTTCATTGGCATTTTCTTGGGTGAACCCGACCGGTGATTTTGTTTGGGCGCAGTCAATTCCTGGGAGGACTCTGGATTATAGAAAATTCAAAGGGTGATTAGAGATCGGTTACTGATTGACGAGTTTCCGTCTCTTACAGAGATCGAGGCCATGTGAGTCCGCAACCATTTTCTTCCTATTCTCTCTACTGTTGAGCACATTCTCGAGAAGTAACGCCGCTATCATTGGCTGTGATATTAGCATATTTTGATGTCTCCATGTATTACTTTGACCCCATTGACAGTATCCTTCACGCAATCTTTTGTATGCTGCTTTGCCTACGGACTTCAGAGAACAGATCCAAATACAATGGATAGAAGCAAGATCCATGAAAAAGACCTGTTGAATTGTGGACTTTTTCATATGTGACACATCTGCCTATGTATTCGAATCAATTCATCCAAACCGCATGTTTCCCATTTCATAACATCATGCCAAAAAGAACCCGCAGACCAGGAAAAGAATTCTAACAAGAAGAAACAGGTACTATCTGAGGCGATATCGCGCTATGAAGCGATATGAGAGCCGATAGCACCAGTTATCCGATGGCATCCTCCAAACACTAGCGAGAACGAGCCAAGGGTATATATAAGGTATAGAATGAAAATGAAAACAAAACAAATTCGGGGTATCACAAAATATGACATGAGAGAGACCACCTTCTTTTCAAACAGCCAACACTTCCACCTGTCCTTTTCTCTCTTAATTTTTTTTCTTTTTTTCTCTTCTTTTTTTTTCCCTCCCAGAGATTATCTCTTCTGACCCCACCAAGCACTCACTTCAAGACACTCGCCGCTGGCAACGCCGCCCTTCTGGAACAGATCTGCAGTCATTGCAGCCCACCATCTCTCCCATTCATCCCTACTCTTTCCACTTGCTTCCATCAGTATGGGCTCCAAGCCTTCGATCATATGGATCACTGTGAGCAGCGCCGTATGCCGTAACGCAAGTTGGTCTTCACTTAGCGCTTTGCGCGGGTTGCCGGATGTATCCTTGCCTTGTCCTTCTCGTTCCCACCGCACCTCTCCAAGCGGGATCGCAATTCGACGGCTGTCGGTACTCTTGAAGACATCAGACTCGGTGGTAAAGGCCAGGCCGATGGTGGCGCATGGCAGTGGTGTGAGCTTCCGACGGTCAAGCGCGGCCTCCACCCAGGAATTGTAATCCTGGAGGTACTTGTTCTGTGCCTTTGCAAAGGGAGTCGCGGATGAAAATGTATAGGTTGCAGTCGCGTCGGCAAGCTCTTGATCCTTTCCCGACAGACCAGGAGCCGGCGCCGGGTTAGGAAGTAACGTTCGGAATACCAAATCCGAATCCCAGACCTCGAGGATGCCTCCAGACTTGAGAACACGCAATGGTTCACTGAGCAGGTGGGCCGAGCTCGATGGGCACAGCCCTGCGTCCTTGATGAACACAAAATCAAAGTATCCATCCGGGAAGGGCAGACGCGATTTGCGCAGATCGTGTCGCTTGAACTGCCAGTTTATTCCCTGCTTGCGTATGTCGGGCGCAACTGATATGATGTCCAATCCGGTGAAGGAGATGTCGGTGTGGCCTTTGCGTGCAAAGTAGTCGTGGCACGTACTCGACCAGAAGCCGGATCCGCATGCCAGCTCCAGGACTCGCTTGGGAGGGTTTTCGTCCAACTGAGGTGCGCAGAAGGGGCCCCCAAAGACGCGCATCAGCAGCAACGAGCGCAGCATCTGACGGTGGATTTCGGGGAGGTCGCATGGCAGCGGATATGGGTTCTCAGAATCCCGGAAGTAGATGCGATCATTATTCTGTCTGACGAGGGGGTATGCCGTGTGATCCGTCGCAGAGGCGAGGGACGACGAGGACGTAGCCGTCAGGCGGCCCGTCGAATTGGACATGTAAGGTTTCAGGTCGGCGCTCCAGCTGAGCGTGGGAGCCGTCTGAGGGGGGTAGAATGCGGCGCTGGACATCATGATGCTTGCTTCAGAGGCGCTCTTCTCATCCAAGGTAGCTGTCGTACGGACGGCGATGCGGTTGTTCTCGCAGTCGACGGTCGCATTCTCACCGCGCGGGCGCCTGTGACGGGCATCAGAGGGGAGGAGGAGGATATGTTAAAAAGCCGTTTGGGAGAAAGGAGGGACGGTGGGGCGGATGAATCCGTGCTGACGGTCGAGCCCGTCCGTCCGCGGCCCCTTGGGCGGAGTTGGCGGACTCATCAGTGCGGCTCCGATGCCAAACCGGGGGGCGCGAAAAAAAACCATCAGCGTCAAGGGGCAATGCGACGCTCTGGCATCGCCGGATTCAACGGCTTTCTCCCCGTTGGGAGATTGATCATGCTGGACATGGTCTCCCGCGGACCAGGTCCGGGCGATCAGAAGAGTCAGATCGTCATCCTCGATCCTCATCATCCCCGACAGGTTAATTCTTACGGAGTAGGGCCGCCCGCATACGGGTGCATAATAATTTTCGTCTTCTCGCCGCTCGGCTACGGGCAGCGCGCCCAGAGCCGAGAGACTCGACAACGTCTGTCATATGCAACTCAATGCCGTCCGTCGGGACGCCCTGACGCTGGGGCATCTCGCACGTGCGGCCGGCTGAAGCGAGACGCCTCGCGGACGGCTGTCTTTGCGGCCACGCGAACGACGCCTGCACAGTCGCCTGCAGTGTGGGCTAAAACCAAGACCTCAGCGTCGGGTGGGTCATCGCGCGATACTCGGTACGGAGAATTCAGAATCATAATGCAAAAGAAAGATCGATATTTGAAACTCCAGCAGTGTTTTTCTACGACGGCCCGGGAGATCGTTTACGGTAAACAACGATCTGACAGCACATATCCACCACCGGTTGGACGGAGAATACCCGACGCAGTGGGTAGTATTCTGCCTAAATGATAATCAATCGCAGCCCTGTAAAGGTTTCGAGCATCAGGGGATATCCTGGTATGAGTATTATTATTATCGGTGTTGTCACCTGATCAACGATTTTTCCCTCTGTTCCAGAATTGGCAAGTCGATCAGCTCGCCGGCAGCACAGGGACCAAAAAAATATTCACGTCAACCGGGGAAGTTTTCGCATTATTCTCCAAGTTGCCCCGTGGGCAGGCTCCGACATGCTGCTAGATCGCTCAAGCATCGAGCGCCCGCACCCCTGGATCCCACGGAGCCCTTGGGGAGACAGGCCGGGAGCCAAGTCCGCTGCCCCTGAACGGCTGCTCCGTACGGACGGGTGCGCTGCATCTGGTACCTGACTAGCAGCGATATCTCTCTTGGACGTCGGACCGCTCCCCCGTGTTGCCCTGAAGGGTTATGCAACCGCGCTCTGAATGGTGGACGCATGACATGGCAGGCAGGGGGGCCGACCGCTGCCCCTTGCACTTGGTAGTGTCCGCCGCACACGCCCATCCTCGCTATTGTCCAAATGCTCGGTAGCAGTGGTCACAGCAATGATCGCATTGATTTGCATCCGCTTACGAGTTTGTTACAAAGTTAGAACCTGACCGCGAGCGAGAGCCAAAGCCAAGCCGTCCACTTGCCAAAAGAAACAATGTGTAATAAGTCGATGGGCCCGGTTTGACTTTCTGCAACGCACTAGCAACCACCGTCCGCTGAGCCACGACCGTGGGCTCGGGAACCGGAAGCCTGCTTCCATCCGTGCACTATCATCTACTATATGCTACTGCGTACTATCCATCCCCAATAACCCGGGAACAGGAACCTCGCCGGCGTTGTCCAGTGTTCCAGTTTCCACCATGACAGTGGCAGCCATCGTCAGCCATGTGGCCCGTGTGAAATAATACAGTTCGGCGGCGCGCCGGGGAAGGGGAAGCCTGTGATCCGGACCCTAATTAATGGATCCGGATCTTCCCTTCCCCCTTCCTCCCTCTCCCCCCTATTTTTTTGAGTCCGTTCCTAGGAACCTCGACATGCGAGGAGATTGACTAGTTGTTAGATACTAGGTAGTAGTTACCAATATTATGGAACAGGTTGAAACCTGAAAGCGGCCCGGATCCGACGGACACACGCGCACACGCACACACGCAAAGGCCCTTGCCGACCATGATCTATCCCATGATTCCCATCATGGACATGGAGGTTACCACATGGACGGAGTCCTTAGTGCAGTTTCACAAGTTTCATCAACTTGATACGCCCGGTTCCCATCATCGCAATTAACAGCACGTCCACACTACTAACAACAACCTGTACCCCGTATCGTCGAATTGCCTTTTTGGGACTTTGCGTCAGTCAGTTTGACGTTGACTCTGTCTCTTGTCTCTTGACTCTTGTATGAGCTCGGTGTCAATGTCAGTGTCAGTGTCACTGCTGAGATTAAATTATGATAACTATTACTGTAGGTGGGAAAGGGCCAGTTCGGTTCAGTGGGTTTTACTTTGACACGCAGTACACTGTACAGAGTAGGAGGGGGAAGAGGGATCAATTCCAACCATGAAGCACCGACATGGGACCTACCAGACATATAAACTACTACTACAGTGCAGTACAGAGCAGACGTGATCAAGGAGAAGTGGTATGTGGATATGTACAGTAGATAGCCTACCTAAGTGGGTACAGTGCTATCAGCAGCCGATATAAATGAGATGATATGCAGTACAGTACATTAGATAGGTATGTATAACTTCTTTTCTTTCAGCCAGTTCAGCCAGCTTGGAATCAGATACCTTAGGAATCATCACAGTGGGCAGAGGGGAAAAAGATGTACTGTACTATAAAAACACCGAACACAGCGTGCAAGGTACAGCTGGATGCAACATCGCCTGATCTGTTGATCCTTTTGGAAGACAGCCAAGAGAAATAGAGAAGAAATATATATCTAATTTCAAGCGCTCATTCGTATTTGTATGTGGGTATTAGGTAGTTTTGGAGGATTTCTCACATACCCGATTTGTTCAAGGTTGTCGAGGATTAAGATATAAGGAAGGAATCCATGCACGGACGTTCTTTCAGCGATTGTGAAAGCTCAGCTGAAAATACTGATTTATAGACTAGGTATCTAGGAATCTATGGAAAGATGGCGTTGTTGTCAATGTGTCCGGAGGGCCACAGAAGATGGGAGAGTGGTTGAATGGGGCGAGGAGCCTAAACCGGTGTGACGGTCCTGTCAGTGTAGCATAGTGCCTCATTTGCCTTGTCATCTCTGTCAAAAACCAGCACAAACCTGGCTAGCATACAGGTCTTTCTATCATGCTCATGTTATTACGGCACTCCACAACGCTGCATCATCTTCACCTGTCTCTACTTCAGACACGCAGATTTGAGACTCTGCAACCTTGGACCCGAGTGACTGCCTCCGAGAGTCTAATCGCAATATTGACCTCATCCGGCCACTGGCTCCTCCTTGTATATACTAATGTCAGCCCTGAGTCTTTTAAGACTGCTTGGCAAATCAGAGCCCAGAAAATGTCCGTCTGTACAGCTTGAAAGGGTGAGCCGGAATCGACATTAATATCACACTCTTGAAACCTCCACTTGTCAAGTACTGCCATTTCAACAGGAGTCACCACACTCGTTACTCCCTAGCGGCATGGGAGTAACGCTTTCGAATTTTCTTTCCTTCTTGAAGAAGCGTTTGTCAAGAAAGAAACGACGGCTAGGGCCGTCACCTATTTCGAGCCTGCCCGTTGAGATCGTGCTCGAGATCGTGGCCCTTCTCAATCCACCGTCGCAATTGCGCCTCGCATTGAGCTGCAGATCACTTTTGGCGATCATCGACAGCTCTGGAGCCCTCCAACGTTCGAGCCAGTTTCGGCCCCCGATTGACTTTTCCTGCCGGTGGCGCGCCCCGAGGCGTACCGCTGATGCCTTTCCATCGGAGTGGTGGTAGCTGCTCCGGCACCTCGAGAATCCTCAATGGCGATGCTGTTCCACATGTCTCAAGCTCCATCCTGCCAGCGAATTTCCAGCCGAGGACCTGGCGCGAACTGCGGAGACGCGGACTTGCGTTTTTGGGCCGCTCGCGGGACTCGTCAATCTCCGTCCATGCATCAACCTGACATTTCGTGACAAGAGAAAGCTGGTTGCTAAAATAAGGGCGGAGGGATCTGAGGCCGTAGAGCAGCCCGAAGACTCTCCAGGCGCGAGACCCTACGCGAAGGGTGATATGAGCACTAATACTCCGTCTTTCTGGCATGAATGCTCCCATAATTACAAGTACGGGGTGACAGTACTTACCAGAATCAATCCAATCTTGCAGGAGGACGGTGACTTGCTCATCCAAACTGAATACAGCGTGACCGGTAATTGTGGCCCAGTAGATCTATACACACTGCCGCGGGTCTGCTGCCCACACCGCAGCATCTACGCCCACATTAGGGACATGTCAAGGGTTGTCTGGTATTACCGGCAACAAAGACGTGACCCCCGTCCTGACCTGGCACGACCGGTCCTTTGCAAGTGGTGCCAGACATCCATATCAGAGTTCGAGTGGAATGTGGACCGACAAGACAGATTTCGTTTCTACTTCTTTCGGACTGGGAGACGGCTAGGCAAAGGCTATGAAAGCGCCGATAGAGATTGGTACCAGCAGAGTCACTTCTGGGTCGAATCGCTACGGACATACAAAGAGGAGCGTGAGCGGAAGCCATGGAAAGAATGGATTTCGTATCGTCCTACCGAGAGAGAGCTGAGAGAATTCTTTAGCTAAATGAATACACAGAGAACAATATGCATCTCACCATGTTTGCGATGTCGCCTTGAATCTCTCGGGGGACATACGACCGCATCGAGACCGTGAACCCAGCAACTGGAGTTCATCGCCGGCGCGCCCTCCCCGTTAATCCCGTGTGTTGGGCCGCCGCAGAGGCGAATGGTAATCTATCGCCCCGGGGAGTCCAGGTCGTTGTACCAGTGACAATCTATCGTCCTGGGGGGCCGCCAACTCCCCAGTCCAGAATAACGTCACTGCCTCCGTCTTTCCCCGAGAAAACAGTTTAACAGACAGAACGTCACCGGCTCCCTCTTGTTGGCTAGGCATGGCCGACGAAGGGCCCCGGAGATGGTTCAGGATTTCCGCCAAACGTCCCTCGACCCGGCGGAGGTTCTCCACTATCTCGCCTTGATCCTCGCGGATCTCGGCCAGCTAGTAGCAGGGTCAGGAGGGGGAGGACCGGCCTGCTGGGGCTGGGTTCTGTTCAGGCTGCCGCCTGAACGTCCGCCGGACCCAGCCCCCAACCCAGGGAGTGTGGTACACTACCCAAAGGAAGTGGAGGACCACCGCAGCACACTGGGTGATGTCGATAGCGTGAGGTATTTCGAACTTTGAAATTTTATCAGCGATTTCGGGTAAAAAGTAAAGGTGGTGTTAGGTTTGGTACCTGGGAAGAGAAGAGGAGAGAAGAAAAGAAGAAGAGGGAAGAAGAAGAAAGACATGTCAACGGGGGAAAAGGGTCTTTTTCCCCTCAAGAAGCACCATCATCCTGCTGCCGGCAGCGAAGGAGGTGAACTGGTCCTTCCCAATTCTGTTGTGCCTGACTTCCGCTTGCCGGCAGGCGGTTCTTTGGGAAGGAGCCGTCGGGCATAGGCCTAGGGACAGGAAAACAGGAACAACATGCCGGTAGCATCGAGATGGCCTCCGGCCATCTGTGTCTTGTGCACCACAGCTGCTGCGCCCGGAGTCTCGTATGGTAGGGCTGTCCCTGGGAATACAGGGCAAGACACTGCGTGTCTTACCTGAATTTATATATACACTCAGCCACCACCGGCTGGCTCCCGCAGCAACAGAAATGAGCTCCTCGTCAAAAATCCCGTTTTAGCGCATGGACATCTCCGTGACCCGGGGGAACCCGGTTGTATAGGACTGGGGACTTGGCTTGGTACGCATCAGACCGCAATCTTCTATGTCGGTAGAAGAGACGCTCCAAAGTTGCGAGGCTAATGCGTTGAGCTAGCAGATGTCAAGGACCGCCTTCGCAATTGTATTTCCTGAAGTCGAGATATTGCTGTTGAAGGGGATCGCTCCATCCGGCAACCAAGCAGGAGTGATTCCAGCTACTTTTGTGTGTCGGTCTCGATCTCGAAAGAGATTATGAAGACATCGGCTCTGTTTCCTCGTCAGCAAAAGCGTGCCCAGTTCACGTTACTTACATGGCATTTTCTGCAGGAATTGGCTTTGGGCCTCCCTCATCACACGGCCCCAACCGAGCTCGTCCCGTTGAAATATCACATCAGACAAAAGTGACCGCAAGACACAAAAGCTTTGGTTCCTCTCTATCCTCATCGACCAGTTTGCCGCAAAAAGCTAGCGGTCATGTATCTGGAATGTTCTGCCCCCTTCCTCTACCCCATGAACGCTCTGTGGCCCAGCACCTTTCCACAAGTTCCACACGAGGACATATATGCCCAGGCAAATGATCACCATCAAATCTCGGCCATAGGCTTGCACGAGATCATGAGGCAGACCCGGACTGGCTGGTGTATGTACATCCATGTACCATACATACATCAACCAAGTTGATGTGCATAAGCTTGCTCATCCCTCCAGAGAAATTCAACTTTTTCATCTTGCTCACCATTCTGCTGGCGATCTCAAGCGAAGTCATGTTTCTTGCCCTGAACTTACAACAAGCACACTCAACTCGAGGACCATGCATCAGGACTCCAACAACAGGCTTGGGATTGGGTTCATGTCCACATTGGGTCAATGGTGAAAACAGGATAACCATCCTCCTTGGCGATAGTAGAGATGTAAACGGATGCATCATCACCTTCAAAACGCTCCTGAGAGTTAGAATGATGATATTAAGAATAGCCATGACGTTCCTCTCCTGCAAGGCTGCAACTGCGCTAGGCGCAAACACTGCACCTACGGCCTACTATTAATTACAGGCCAGGCGTGCGGCGCCGGGCCCGAGGGGGAGGGCTAGGCACTTGTTCACGTGACGCTCCTCCGTATGTGCTCCGCAAATCGACCGACCTCATGCGGAGACCAGCGTTCAGTTATATAGCAATCCGCCACATATATCAATACATCTTACCACGCTATTATTCGCGCCCCTAATAGGCTCGAGTCGAATCCACCGAGATCTCCAGACGTAATGGATAGTACGAAAGTAGCAATAGTGAAGACCTTTTTATTTCTCTGTCAGCTCACAATTCAATTTAAACAGAAAGGGGAGATGTAGCAGCCAAAAGTTGGGTATATAGTTAGATATAGGAGATATCATAAGAGCAGTCAGCTAGTATCTGATTATCTAAAGTGGTGAAAGTTATTTATAATCTTGCAAGTTCCAGATTTCATGATAACTCAAGCTTCCATTCTCTTCTTAGGTGTCATACACCTGGCCTGGCAGGCGCTACCTCCGCTAATATCCAAGTAGGTATTTCTTTAGGGCTGTGTTAAGACCTATTGACGCTCATGGTCCGGCCAGTATTGAGGTCTTTGTAGCCAAATGGAAATGGGCTCGACCCCTAGTAAGCCTAACCTAGGGGCGACGCCCATGACATTAGATTTACCTTCTACCCTGCTTCTATCTACTTATTTTAGCTCTCTCAGCTCGTTATTTCGGTGATTAATAAACAGCTACGCTCCATCCTGCATACGGAAGTGCATCTGGGGCTGGATTTTTGCTTGTGAGTATTTAGGCAGTAGGTTCTAGGTAAGTACTGCACCTCATGTAGAGTACAGATGTAGTGTGAATCCCGTGATACGTTGAAAGGCACTATCTAGCAGCACCACCTTGATGAGATAATTCTTTTATGGTGAAGGCACGCCACAACGCCGCACTAGGTAATCCCAGAGAAATCCCGAGGTTCAGGTCGTGGACGAGGCTGGATGAATCATATGGCTTCCTCGCTGGATCTCGCGCTGAGGCTCGAGTGTCCTTTTGCTGCGTGGGCCCGGACCCCACGGCGGCCAGCCAATTACGCGGCCCCGCGGCCGCTGGCCTTTTGTCACGTGATACACTACAACTCCCGCTCTCGATGCAAACCACTTCGCAGCTTCAAGGCGACAGAGCGCCATCCGAGCCCAAGGCCTATGCATGCGACGTTTTCCTCGACCAGCGTCCCTCTGCCGTGCGGCCAGTGTTGCTTGAATCTGGTTTTCTCAACCGGGAACCCCCTTTAACCCACGGTGCGGGACTCCTGCAGACCGACTGCGTCCTCCGCTGCTCTGACTCGCAGCCGACCACCGGCCCCTATCTCGTTCGACCACCGCTCTCCACGTCGGATAACAAGGGACAAGTGAGAAGGGGGGACGGGCAAGCTGTGGCCGTTAGCTGCGGACGCGTTCTTGGAGAACCCATAAGTGCGGTTCAAAGGTGGTTCCGCCTTAGGACCCCATGTTGAAGAGAAGGAGAGAACGTGTCCGATCTCTCACCCCGACTCTCACTCCTTCGACGAAACCCAGATCAGCGTCCTCGATCCGTCTCTTCACGAAGCGTCCTCCTCCACCAGAGAACCACCTACGGTCTCGTCTGCCACGTTAAATGGCAGATGGTACCTACCGGTTCCAGCAGCCTGGGGCTGGGCAGTTCTACTTCCAAGCGCAATCTCAACAGCAAGCTCACCAACGACACCTCGCCCGCAACGGAACAAGCTCTCCGACTGGAAGATTAAAATTCAACACCGACACGCCGTCTCCCTCTCGATCCCCTCCTCTCAACCAGTCTGCCGCTTTGAATCCATACACTATGTACAACCAAGGGCATCAAGGGCAGCACGTCATGCTGAACGGTGGGCAAGCCCACCAGAGATTCGGCATGCAGATGCCCAAGTTCCAGCAGCAGAACCATCATCCGCACCATGCGCAACAGCAGCACCATCCGCATCACAATCAAGCCACCCACAATATCAACCAGCATAACTTCCCCGGAGGGGCATTAGCCAGTGCGACCCCGCACTTTACCCCGAGCCATATGCAGAATGGAGCTCCCGCAAATGTTGACGAAGAGATCGACGAGACCCTGAGCGAACATTGGCAACAGCAGCTTCAACTGGCTGCGGAGGCGAGACAGGCCAACTCTCCGCACTATTACGCACGGGCCGTCGCGCAGCAAACCAAGGGCATTCAGATCAGTCAGCCGGAGGAGAATGGAACCGACGGACGCAACGGTACGACAGGAGGCAAGGAGAAAAGACAAGGTTGGCAGGCCCTTGATTTCGGTGGGCAGGGACTGCGCGCGCTCTCCAGCTCCCTGTTCAACTATACTTTCCTTGATAAACTATATCTCAACCATAACAAGTTGAAATCCCTTCCTCCTGCAATCGGGCAGCTGCAGAAACTCACTCACTTGGATCTGTCGGGCAATGAGCTCACCGAGCTTCCGGAGGAGATTGGCATGCTTACGAACTTGAATAAGCTTTACCTCTTCGACAATAACCTCCATACTCTTCCTTATGAGATGGGATATCTCTACAAACTGGATACATTGGGAGTCGAAGGGAACCCGCTCAATGATGTTTTGAAATCCCACATCATGAAGGATGGTACCAAGGCTCTTATCAGGTACCTGAAGGAAGAGATGCCAGGTGGGTAAAATTGCCGGGTTTGTTTTCTTTGCGCGCAGAATTCATTGACATTCATTCCAGTCCAGCCGCCGCCGTCTGATCGAGACTGGATCGTCCTTGATGAGACCGCCAATTCATCGAACGGAACCGTGGACAAATTCACAGTCCTCTCCTACAACACGCTCTGTGACCAATCTGCCACTCAGCAGCACTACGGCTATGCTCCGTCGCGAGTATTGTCGTGGGAGTACCGACGAGATCTTATTTTGAGTGAGATAAGGTCGCATGACGCAGATATCGCCTGTCTCCAGGAGATTGACCAGGGGAGCTACAATGAGTTTTTCAGGGAACAGCTCGCCTACAACGGTTACAAGGGCGTATATTGGCCGAGAGGTAGAGCTATGGGAATGCAAGAAGAAGAGGCGAAGGGAGTCGATGGCTGCGCCACCTTCTTCAAGGGGAACAAGTACATCCTCCTCGACAAGCAAATGATTAACTTTGGCCAAACTGCGGTCCGAAGACCCGATGCCAAGGGCCAGGATGACATTTACAACAGACTTTGGCAGAAAGATCACATCGCTGTAGTTGTGTTCTTGGAGAATCGGATGACCGGCAACCGGATGATCGTTGTCAACGCGCATCTCTACTGGGACCCTGCATACAAGGATGTCAAGTTGATCCAGACCGCCATTCTCATGGAGGAGATCACCAAGCTCTCGGAGACGTACGCCAAGTGGCCTCCATGTACCGACAAACAAGCATTCCGCTTTTCAGACCCAGAGGCCGGCTCTGAAGGCCAGGAGAATGCACCTCAAGTCGAGCCTGCACCGTCTGCCGAATACGCTAGCGGCGATCAGATCCCCCTTATCATCTGCGGTGACTTCAACTCGGCCCCGGGATCTGCGGCGTACAACCTCATTGTGCACGGTGGGCTGACGGAGGAGCATCCCGATCTCGAGAAGCGGCTCTACGGAAACCTCAGTCGCGTTGGCATGACCCACCCGTTCAAGTTGAGATCCGCATATGGAGCCATCGGCGAACTGAGCTTCACAAACTATACGCCCGACTTTAAGGACATTCTCGACTACATCTGGTACTCGACGAACAATCTTAACGTCGTGGGATTGCTCGGCGAAGTGGACAAGGAATATCTGTCGAAAGTGCCCGGATTTCCGAACTATCATTTTCCTAGTGATCATATCGCATTACTTGCGGAGTTTACAGTTAAGGGGAAAAAGGGTAAGGTCGTTGAGGCGGATTTTGGGCCGCAACGGGATCGGGATAAGTCGGATAAGTCGGAAAAGACGGATAAGACGACTTGACGGAATGGAGCATTTCAAATCTTATGAGACTGGTGTTTGTGCAGCCGGTTTTCCTCGCTATCTCGGAATCTTTGCGGGTCTTGTGTGTGTTTGTGGTGTCCTCTTACCTTTTTCGCGGCCTGTGAGTTTCATTGCTTAGTTGCAACTTCGCCTGTGTGCATTTGTTAAATCAGTCTTCGCGTATCATGTTCTTGGAAACACTACTCAAATGGCGTGGCAAACTCTCTTTCTTCTTTTCCTCTCGTTTTTCCTCCGCTTTCTCTTGTCTTGTCTGTTGGGGTTGGGGGTGTGGTGTGTTTGTAACTTTCCCGCCCTCCTCTTCATTCGGTAAACCGTCTTTCTCGACGGTTCCTCCTTGTTGAGGAGGACAACGGGTAAGCGGTGTTCAGGTGAATGTAGCTCGGGGGCTGGATAAAGGCAGGCCTTCGTGTATTTCTTGTACTTGTTGTTGCTGGGTTTGGTCCGAGATGGGGAGTCCTTTTTTTATCCCTTTTTTATCTCTTTCCCATTCGGCGAACGGGGTTCGTTTCGTTTCCGATTTTTCTTTCTAAATGTATCTCTCTCCTCGCTTGGCTTTGTACCTTTTTTTTCTTCCCGAAGAAAATAGGCCCCCCTTTCTCTATCTTCAAGATAGAGAGAGGTGGTGGACTTTTACTGCTTCACTTGCTATCTCTCAACCTATAGTGGGTTCCCTCCTGTAAGACGTAATTCTATCACCTGCCAACTCGTAAGCGCTTGCCTTGTTTGTAGCTGTGAAATAATAGCTGTAGGCGGTAGCCCGTCTATTTTTCTATCAGGGGTATGTTTATAAAAGCGGGTGTAGTCGCCCGCAGAATTCCTACTTATCTTGATTGAAGTCGCTAAGTAGGCCCTACTCCGTGGTCTCTTTCAATGTGTTCCTGCATCTATTAATGAAGTATATATATATATATAGCGAAAAGCATTAGAGAAGGCGAGGCAATACGATCACAATCCATTTCATGCTTTCTCTCTCGGCTATATACAGTTATCTCCCGTACTGAGCTACATATAGGTGAAATGTCGACACGTTCACACACAGATCCGTCGTTAGTCCTCAGTGCTCTGTGGTTACCTTGGTAGGTAGGTTCCCCATTCCATCTTCAGGCTTCTCCCGCCGTCTGTTACAGTCTCTGATGGGGGTGGGATGTCAATGGCCAGTTCTGAACATTCATCTTCGACAGATGTGTGTATTTCATTCAGCATTCAGTATGGAGAGGTTCGGGAAAGACAATATGCAGCTCCGATTCGCTTATAGCGCTGCTGGGATCACTGGTGATGGTGATGATGATGATGATGATGATGATGATGATGATGATGGAGGATCCTGCAGATTGGGTTAGGTAAATCCAGTTTCCTGACCCAATATCCCCTGGAGCAGTCGCCGTGTAGAGCATCCTTCTCATGATCTTCTGACCTGAGCATCTTGAGCAAGTAAATACTGAACAATTATCGAAGGAAGACAGCAAAAGCCTTGATGATACTTTTCAATTTACGGTGCCATTAGTTGCTTCAAATTGTATGTCAACCTGGAACTTTGGAAGAGTTAGTTTTTTTTTTTTTTTTTTTTTTTTTTTTTTTTTTTTTTTTTTTTTTTTTTTTTAAATCGCATGCCATATCAAGTGTTGAACTATAACAAAATAATAAGGACGGTATGCAATTATGTATGTACGTTCGCAGCGAACGTAACTTGAACTCTCAAGTTGATTCTAGAATGACCGGAAGCTGCGGAACAATGCCTTTCGCTCTCTGTCGATCTATTTCTTTTCTCTGCAATAAGAATATAAAAATTGCCATGCTCTTGCATGCCTCTTGCCACAACCCCACAAGGGGGAGGGGCGGCACTCACCTGGATGCTCGAGGGAGCCGCAAGGCAGGCAGCACGGACGTTCACTATGTATGGTTGGTGTTTCCAAAAGCTGTGGCAAAGGATATATAGCAAATTGCGCATGGTGTTGCCAGAGAGCCGCCATAGTAGGGTTCCCTGCTGAGCAGGCGTGATGACGGCAGTTAAAAAAAATGCAAATCAGGGTTAGAATACTGCCCTAGTTAGTATATCCACATCGAGTTCCTATAAGAAAGAATCAATCCGCGCTCGGTATGACGCCAAGATGGCAAATCGATCATCCATATTGCCTTGGTTCATTATATGATACTGGAGGAACTGTTGCTGCTTCCAAAAGTGGATTTCTGTGATGCTGGAACCGTACACTGCGCTCAACCGTCTGACCCACATACTTGGTTATAGTAATCAGAATGTTGATCCTTGTTCCAAGACAAGCCTCATATAGATACAGGCCGTGCCTGACTGTTCAGTGTTTCCGCCGGCCTTTGCGGTGACTTTGTGGTGGAATCGCCAACGTTGCCCGGATTCCAACCTCAATATCGTTTATGGCATTGTGTCACCACTAGCTTTTGAGATAAGATAAAGATATATGACTGAGCCATCCTGTGTGTAAGTCTGAGGCTTGTAGGTGAGAAAGGCAAGCCATATCTGTTGTGAAAATTGCCAATAGCCGCTGTATCAGACCAATTATTGTTAATTCCTGATCAGTCATTTCGCGCTCTATGCTCGGATCAAATCCAGGGGGGTTGTTTTGTCTACACGAAGAGGACATAGCTCCTATACTTGTCACCACACTGGGTTCCCCGCACAGCCCTAGGTACCTGCCCGCATCGTAGTTGGGATCTCTGGACATGTCACTGCGTACTGCGGATAAGGCATCTCTGGCCGCATCGTTCCTAGCGTCTCTCGCCTCAACGCACGCCATCAGTTGCTCCGCAGCGGCAAGGGCGTCGGGTCGTCGCGGTTTCCTGTGATGTACTCTGCCATTATCACCATGGAACTGGCCTCGACGTCGCTCACCGCGTTGCTCGAGGAGGGTTGAGAGGTCTGCGCTGCCCTCAGTGCTGCACGCTTCGCTCTGACGGACCCAGGATTCTGCGCGCTAGACGTCTGCGCGCTAGGCGTTTGCACAGCGGGCTGTGCAGGTGCCACGGAGCGAACTGGCGTGGGAGTAGCAGGCACAGGGGGCGCCCCAGTGACGCCCCTCTTCCTTTCCGGCGTTTCCTGAAGCATTGAAGCAACACTGGGAGCAGCACTGCGCTGGCGCATCTCCTTATTTCCGCCACGGTCATCTTCTTTGAAGCCTCCGTAATGACAGATAGAGTAGGAGTGGAAGTGGAGGCTCTGACCGTGCGCACTTCCCCTGGTGTCACACGCGAGGAGAGCACAGGTTCACTCGTCATGGCGGAGGATACCTTCCTGGACACATCACCATCTATGCCTGCGGAAGAAAGGTTGATAAACATAGACACATTTCTCGTGGCCTCGCACATGCTTATAATGGATTCGGACAGCGTGAGTAGCTGTATGACTACCTGCTTCGGTATCACGTCGGTGGTAGCGTCGACCTCCAAGAGAGCGGTGAATTCAGAAAAGGTATTGGCCACTTTCCTCCCATGCGTGTCCAGCGCGTTGAGGTCTTTGACGAGGAGCTGCCTCTCGCGCTCCCCCGGCTGCTTCGATGCTTGAGAAGGACTTGCAAATTGCTGCGGGAAATCTCCAGCATCGGCAAAAGGAGGAACCAGATCGTATTCGTTGGGGTTCAATGCTTGCTAGTTTTGGAGATGGCCATAGTACATGCAGAAGGAGATATTGCTCCTGGCTTATTTTGGAGCCGGAGCCATCCGAGTGAAATTGTTGATTGTTTTGTTGTGTAGATTCATCTGCCTTTGCGACCGGCTTTTTCCATTCCCTACCAGTACTGATGATCTGAGACTTCTGGGGTTCTGTGCAGCTGCACAAACTCAGTATGCTATCGTGCATAGGCTAGGTATTTAGGCTTTTCTGTGAATTTCACGAGAACAAGCATAGGTATAAGGTATAACCCATCAGAAGGAGTTGAACTCGCCGCAAAATCGCCGAAGAATGCCCGCGACGAAAAGAACACTGGAAATCGTTCAAAATGAAGTTGAAATTAGTTGGGCATGCTCTGGCAGAGCTATATCACTCTATCGAATAGCCAGCGACCCGATTTCGAGAAGTACAGGCTTAGTATGCTCATCGGACAGAACGACGAGGTGACCTAGAAGTATGCAAGATGAGAATCTTAAACAAATCGACAGTTTTCGTCAAAAAAAATTCTATATATTCTTGAAAAGGAAGAGTTATCCATTTCCCCAACGATATCGTGAACTGGAAACAGTAGTAAGCAAGCCTGATTCGCAATCAACTCGGTCACTCTGTGGCGGAGAGGATTCTCTGATTACTAGTTACCTACGAAGTATACACTGGGCCATGAAAGATCTCCGCCTTATTATTGTAGACAAATATAACAGGCGCCAACATAGTCGGAGGGCTGCTTTGATCACTGAAATAAGGTCGAGTCTTTCTCATCAAGGAGCTCCTCAGGCCTCATCAACGCAGATTAAGAGCATATGACGTCCCCTTCAGATTCGCGTGTTGCCATGTTTTTGTGGCATCGTGTTCTCTGACGCAGCTGATCTGCTTCTCTTGCCTTGTTGGCTGCTGCAATAGTCTGAAGATCTGTCTTGATGGCAGTGATCACAAAGCGCCATAGCGTTGTGCGGGCCAGTAAGCTCGAAATCTGTGAAACCACGCGCGGACAGAATTGAGGATCTGTATAAAGTGAGGATCAATAAACTCTGAGATATATAATGCATCGTGAAAGAACTTTATGTACTCGCTTTATATAGAAGCAAAAACCTTGAGTCATGATGATTTATTATATAGGTTTTCCTTTTTTTCAAATGTCTTGACAAATTGTCTCTCCCCTGCGGTTGGCTGATGATCTCTTCGATTTGTGAATTCAGCCTTCTGGGATTTGATCTCCTAGCGCAAATGCATCGGACACAGTAGAGTAAGTCATCTTTTCTATGTACTTCAGACATTCCACCGTTTCGCATATAATGTCTCACCACCCTCGTAGTGGAATCCCAAGTCCTTCCCATCTTCTTGGAGAAAATTCACATATCGAATTCAAGTAATTGCGCCCGAGGGATTGAAGAAGTCGAGGTTCGGCACGGTGTTCTCTAAATTCTATCTTTCGTGAATGGGAAAGGGAATTATTTAACGCGTGAAGGGATTTCCTAGACTCCCAAAGAGTACCTCGGGAATTTATTTCATTGAATTTTAATGAAGAGAACAACTTTATTAGAAAAGGACATAGACATATCAATCTATCTATAAAAAATACAGGGGGATTATGAAGTCGATAGAGAGGGCATCCTTGGCGAATCCTAGGTACGCTGATATAGGTATATAGATGGAGAGAAAATTAGAGAGAGAAGAAGAGACAGAGACCAGAAGCTGGGCGGGTGGATGAGGGGTTAATATACCTACTTAGGTATCCGACACCCTTCCTGTGAAGTCGCGTCTTCCCTGTACAGATTACTAATCCATTTAAAAGACTGCTGCACCCGCATCCAGGCCCCCTGTGAATCTCCAAATCTCAAGCAGAACAGTGATATTTTCATCCCCTGCGAAGATTGGGTACCCGGTAACTTATGCACTAAGTTGCAAAGTCACATACTAGCAAGAGGTGAAGCTGCTGTATTGTGAATAGAGGCTGGAAGGCTTTGCAAAAGGACTCAGCAGCAACTTTGCTGAATTGTACAGTGCCTACTTATCTAGTATCCTAACAATTGGAATACAAAATTCCTTTGTAGAAGGGAGTCGATGTAGGTTAGTGATTTTTGTCTCCTTCTTCATGAATTCTTGGTTTATAGAGTAGCCATATTCTTTCGCGATAGGCAGTTCTCTGATATCCTCTCTTGCGATCAGGTTCAGGTTGGAGAAGAACATTTAAGTGAATTCGGAGGTCTTCCTTTCTACATTTATCGCCAGGTTCCTCCCCACTAAATTGAATCACTTCCACAGTCCAAAGTTATAGTACCTCTTCACCTCTATCACATCGTCACCTCTGAGGGAGTAAGCCATGTACTTCTACATACAAACGAGGGGTCCATGCTTAGTTCACCATCAAATCCCAGGTGAACCACAACCACAACAGCTCGGCGTCTGTATCCTGGGTGTTGGATCTGACCTTTCTAACTAACTAGTATGTATTGAAATCATCGTCTGTACGGCCCGTTTGGTTATAAGTCCAACGGACTCCGGACGGCTGATTGAAGCGGCCCTCCATTCCTCTGAAGCAGCGGATTTAAGGGGCGTCCCCTCACACATCCTGTAACAAACAGGGATACTGAACGTGGGATTCGAACCAGACAGCTGGATAGAGGCTATGAGTGAATGATATATAGGTAGGTAGATCCTCACAGCAGCTATGGCTATCAACTGTGAGGTATTAGATAAAATACCTCCGTGTCTGAGTCTGCATACTAGAGCTGAAGACCCATACGCTACACATCCAGTAAGCAAATTACCATTGTCACAAATAACATATAACAAAAAAACCGAAGGTAGATAAAACAAACCTCAGCCCTTTGAAAGAGCCGAACCCTGCGGGATCTCCTTGGGTATGCCATCGACGATCCTGCCATCCAGGATATATGTCACCTTTCCCGGATGCAGCTCCCCCCAGCTGGCCGGTTTCATATAGGTGGATAAGAAACTTGATGTTCTTGTGCTGATATTTTTGCGACTCATCCACGAGCAGTGTTTTCAAGTAACGGATTCTTGTCTTTGGAGTGATGACCGGGGGGGGGGGGTTCAGACCAGGCGGGGAGAGGGTTGAATGTTGGGTTTGATGATGAAGTCGACATTGCTGCTGGGATGCCGGATACAGGCTTAGAAGTGGATTACTGGTGAAAGATGTACTTTACAATACGAAAGCAGATCGGTGGCGTAGGTCCCGTGACGTCGGAACAGATACCATGGTAGAGCGAGAACGCAAGTCGTGGAGGAAGGCAGTCCCAGGGCCCATCACAAGGACTCAAGTAGGCAAGCTATCCAATTGAGCACCAGAAAGGGCGCAGAACAGTCTCGCAGAGATATGGTTAAAGACCGCAGACCTGGTCTATCCAAGAGGCAACGGGACTTAGAAAAAATCGGCGATTGGGATCGGCCCTGGCCACGCCGCCCGGCGCTCGGGTCAGGCACCGGCCGCCCCCACTGGAGCCCCGCGGTGCCCGCATTGCTGGAGCCCACGCCCGCCGCCACGAGTCACAGTCAACATCGCAGCCATGCCGCGCAGCCCCTCTTCACCGGAGAGCGCGCGAGTCGCCCCTCACCGGGGGTTGCCCCTCGTTCGCTGGCTGCGCTTCGCGACTGTGCCACACTCTCTTGGCCGCGCTTTTTGTTCCTCAAGGCCCCTTCTTTTCCCCAAGCTCTTATCTTAGATAGAGAATTGCAAATCCATTCTACTCTCTATACATTTGCAAGGACCGTAGTAGCCCGCTCTTGCGAAGCAAAGTATCGCACTGCAAAGTCGAGCGCTCTCTTACACATTCCCCTGCGCAGCAGTCCATCGGATTTCCAAGATGGGGTCTTCCGAACTTCCGTATCTGAAGACGAAGCCTAAGATCATCTTCTTCACGGACTTTGATGGAACCATTACCCTCAAAGACAGTAGGTCCTTGCCTGCCTTAGCAATTTGATAGGGATCCTAAGCTCAAATAACTGTCCACAGGCAATGACTACATGGTACACTCCTCGACAACATACCTGTCGAACGCCTCGCTGATGACTCCGGCAGACAGATAACTTGGGATATGGACAAGAGAAGCGCCGCCAGGGAAACATTGCTGTTCTCGAGGGAAGAGCCACCTTCCGGTACGCTGTCGCATGTCTCTGCTCCTGAACCAAGGTCAATTGACCATCTCCGATTTAGGGATGCCTTCCGGGACATGCTGGACAGCGTGAAGACTCCATTCAATGAGTGCATCAGGATCCTGAAGGAGAACATGGAGCTCGACCCTTACTTCGTCGACTTCTACAACTGGGCCAAGGAGAACAATGTACCGATCGTTGTCTTGTCGTCCGGGATGGCGCCCGTCATCAGTGCTCTGCTTGAGACTTTGCTGGGGCATAAACCCGAAAACCTCACGATCGTTGCCAACGACGTCGAAAGTCGGGATGGAAAGGACATCAACACTGAGGGTGGATGGCAGATCAAGTACCGTGATGACAGGTGACTTCCCGAGAGTCCCCAGTCCGCGCAAACTGGGCTGCTAATAATAAGCATGTAGCCATTTCGGCCACGACAAGTCACTCGAGATCAAGCCGTATGCCGCCTTGCCCGATGGAGAGCGCCCTATACTGTTGTACGCTGGAGACGGTGTTTCAGACCTGTCAGCTGCGCGGGAGACGGATCTCCTGTTCGCGAAGAAAGGAAAGGGTAAGCTCGCGACTCCGACATAACCCAGCATGGATCAATGCTCAAGACTGACCACGCACCAGATCTGGTGACTTATTGTGAGCGGGAAGGCATTCCGTTCACCGTCTTTGAAGACTGGTCTTCAATCCTGGCCACGACAAAGGACATCCATAGCGGGAAAGTGACCGTCAAGAAGGTCGCAGACGAAGGTTTGGAATCAGTCCGCAATGGTGGTAACAAGGTTTGAATGATGTAACGATAGACGACCACAACTGGGCTGAACTGAATCCGCTATGTATTTGCCATCTAACAAATATGCTTGTTATATCCATTTTCTAGAGATATGTATTTAGAGGTCTAGCTTTGGCAGAATATGCGATAGATTGGAATTCTAGAACATGTATTTGGAGGCAAAATTATGGATTTCTGGTAGGATTAGATGCCATTGGTGAAGAAAGAAGGCATCCTGCATCCCTTTCATTTGTAGCATCAAGCATTCTAGCAAAAATAGAATGCCCTTTGGCGATACCTTGTGACTGAATGTGCAGAACAGCACCTTTCCATTGCTTGGTGGTTGACACCCCTGATCGCGGTCAGTTGAAGCGGCTAAGGTGCATGTGACCACCCTCCGGACTGTGCTTCCCCAGAGAAGTGTCCCGGCGATTGCGACAATCGTGGCAGCCTCGGCGACCAGCAACGACGCGCGGAGGATTAGCTTCCTGCAATGACCTGATGATGATTGCTCTCTTGACTGTTTTCTAATTTCCATTGTGGTCGCATTCTCGCATCATGCCCACAGGGCCGCCAGGGATCTTGCGCTGTAATACTTGGCCGCCTACAGTTTACTATCCACTGGGTCGCCGGTAGACATTCTGGAGTCTCCGGGGAAAAGATGACTCGTCGAATTGTACTCTTACGCCCTCCGAAGAGCCATCTGAGCACTGGAATGAAGCTAACGAGGTGGCGGCTTTAGGTTCGGACCGGCATTCAGCTCGGTTTCCTCGCGTTATTCGCGCTGCTGCTCGTCCTGATCCTCGATAACAAGTTTCGCGTCCTTCCTGCCTCCATCCATGGCCACCTCCCTACCCACCATCCGGGCTTCGTCGTCACGGACGTGACCATCGCCACTTGCTCGGCGATCAATATCTTCTCCAAATGCAAACTAGACCCCCAGAAGTGGCACCGAATCGAGAAAGACCTCTACCTGGGTTCCGCCTGGACGTCAAGCGCCTATCTGCACTTTGAGAGGAAGAAGGAGGAGGAACTCCTTGACACGGACAAGGTCGTGATCGATCTCAAGATCAGCCGTCTCAATCCCGGAATCTCCGCCGATTCCAAACAAGAAGATGAAGAGTGGGAACAGAGACCGGGAGGTATATGGCTGAAGAGGACATCCCAGCGCCACGCCAGCGACTCCGAGAAGGCTATCACCTCTATCGATGTGCTCTTTGGAGCAGATGCAGTCGACCCGCGTCCGAACTGGGAGGTGAAGGATACTCCGCTGCTTCTGAATAGCGGGACTGAGAGCCAGGAAGCGCGATTGAGCATTCGGAGAGGAACGCCACCAAAGATCAAGAAACCCGTACCGAGGATCAATGACAATGGGCGGTTCAAGATCATGCAGGCTGCGGATTTGCACCTCAGCACCGGTCTTGGGAAGTGTCGGGACCCAGTCCCTGCCGAGCCGGTTCCAGGCCAGAAGTGTGATGCTGATCCCCGGACGCTGGAGTTCATGGAGCGACTGTTGGACGAGGAGAAGCCGGATCTGGTTGTGCTCACTGGTGACCAGGTCAATGGAGAGACTGCTAAGGACGCCCAGACCGCCCTGTTCAAGTTCGCCAAACCGCTTATTGATCGCAAGATCCCCTACGCAGCGATCTTTGGCAACCACGACGATGAGGGCGACCTCAAACGTCCCGAACTGATGAACATCCTGGAACAGCTGCCATACTCGCTGTCGACGGCCGGTCCGGATGAAGTAGATGGTGTGGGCAACTACATCGTCGAAATCCTCGGCCGCTCCAAGACCACCCATTCTGCACTGACGCTCTACCTCCTGGACACGCACTCGTACTCTCCCGACGAACGCCAGTTCCGGGGCTACGACTGGCTGAAACCAAGCCAGATCAAGTGGTTCAAGAGCACGGCGCAGAGTCTCAAGAGCAAGCACCGCCAGTACACTCACATGCACATGAACATGGCGTTCATCCACATACCGCTCCCTGAATACCGCAACTCCAACAATTACTGGAAGGGGAACTGGTCGGAGCCTCCTACCGCACCAGGATTCAACTCTGGCTTCAAGGACGCTCTGGTTGAGGAGGGCATTCTTTTCGTCAGCTGTGGCCAGTGAGTGCCTGCTTCTCTATTCTCCTGGTTCTGCCATTTTCTCGCTAACATTATTTCCAGCGACCATGTCAATGACTACTGCATGCTCGAGAAGGACAAAGACAACAAGCCATCGCTCTGGATGTGCTATGGTGGTGGAGCCGGTTTCGGCGGATACGGTGGCTACGGCGGCTACATTCGCCGGATGCGCTTCTTCGAATTCGACATGGGTCCCGGACGCGTTGTTACGTACAAGAGGCTCGAGTGGGGTGACACTGAGGCGCGGATTGACGAGATGTTGATTGTAGACGGGGCCACGGTGAAGGGGCCGGACGAATTGCACTAGCTATGGTCCCATGCATGTCCATGCATCTGTGGTTCCTTGTTCGAACGCTACGACTCGGATCTTCTTCATCAAAAAGCAATACCTTCATACCACTTTTCTGCCTCCCTATCCCTCTGTCCCTCCATATCGACTATCTGACATCGTCCTCATGAGGCTCGCTTTTTACGGATCACTTAGCGTCCGCATGTCATATTTCCTCCTTTTCTTCTTCTTCTTTTATTCTGTAATCTCTTATCTCTCCTGTATTACTTGTATCGCCCCCTAGCTATCATATCACGATTGTTAACCAACCAGAGTAACAATTACCCGCGGTCCATCGGACTCGGATAGGAACGAGGAAATCAAATCATGGGGATAGGTGAATTTTTTTTTGTTTTCTGTTTCTTTTCTTTTCTTTTCTTTTCTGTTCTGCTCTGCGCTGTTTTATTTTTCTCGTCTCATCCCGTCTTGTCATGAGTTTTACTGAGGTAGTTGGTTGGTAGGTTGGTAGGTTAGTAGGTTATCGTTGGGTAGGAGGTAGTCTTTTGATTTTTGTTGCTCTGAGATGAGAGCAATGGCGCGGTTTATTTATTTATTATGTGGTGCGGGTAGGTTAGGTAGCTAGGTACCTAGGTAGGCATTGCTTAATTGACTGGGAGGGTAGTTGAATTCATCGAAATTGAATTGTTTCGGTTTTCTTTTTCTCTCATTCCTAACCTATTCTGATAGATTGATTGATAGGTAGGTATCCATCCATCTATCTACCTGTCAAGGTAGGTGTCTACACGTATAGTATACAGTATCCATTTCTATCCACATCCACATCCATAGCCATATCCATCGGGGGTCCTCCTCGGACCTCACCACCACTTCTCACAAAACACCCTCTCCTTCCCATCTTCGGACGAAACCAACCCCCTCAACACGCCCACAACCTCATCCGTCATCGCCGGCGGCCCGCACACGAAACACACCGTCCCGTCCCCGACCCCGACCCCGACCGCGGCACGCAGATCCTCGATCTCTATCCGGCGGTCGTGGATCGTGAAGTCCTGCCCCTTGGCCCTGTCCTTGTCCTCGCCAGACAAGGCCGCAACAAGGTCCGGATGCTCCCGTAAATTCGTAAGGAAGAGGTCCACCGAGAGCAGGAGCCGCTGCGAGGGGGCGTGCGTGTGGGAGCGGGCGATCTCGCGCAGGCGCGGGAGGAAGAGGATCTGGTTGAGGGTGTCTTCGGCAGTAGCAGTGGATGAGGTGGGGGATTCAGAAGGGGGAGGCACGCGGGTCGAGTAGAGGAAGTGGATCTGGGTTGGGGAGGAGGAGGGGAGTGATGTCGGGGCTTCGGAGATGTGGGAGAGCATGGAGATGAGGGGGCTAGTTGTTTATTGGTTTTTGTTAGTTGGATATTCATGTGCTTTTGTTCGTTTTTGTATGTTTTGAGTGGATACGGGGTACAGGGCCTTTTGAGGAATGAAAAAAGTTCACTTCTAAATTAGATATGTTTATATAGGTATGGAGAGAAGGCTCTGGAGAGGGAGGATAGTGGAATTAAGACAGTGCCAGAGGGGATGTAGTAAAAAAAATGAAATACAAGCAAGCCTTGAAGACGATTCGTATCATCGACAGACGAAGAATGGGAAATACGTGTACAATAAAGAGTAAACTTACTTGATACCCACACCCCCAGCCACAAAGACGACATTCCTGATCTGTTCAAGACCAATGCCGGTCGGCGGCCACACGAAACTCCCACCGACTCGAATGCTCAGCTCCTTCCCAAGGATCTCTTCCTTGGGCCTCCACAGCCACGCTGCCGGAGGATTCGAAGGCGACTTCTGCACCGCCAGCTCCACGTACGGCTCCCTTCCCCGTGGATGGATAGGCGGCAGACCGTCTTCCCTTGCGGGGAGAGACTCCGGCGTTTCTGGAGACGGGAGCAGCTCGGCATCCTTGGGCGTGGACGTTATGGTGAACCCGCCAGCCTGGGGGATGCCGGGGATGTGCACGTCCAGCCATTGGCCGGGGAGGAAAGTGAAGGGTTGTTGCTGCTGCTCGTTCGACTAGAGAGAAGGGATATTGAATCAGCCTGGTCTTTTTCCTTTTTTAGTCCGATGGGTATATAGGAGGTATCTAGATGAGGCCCCTGACAATCCAATACAAGGGGATAGATAATAGAGTGATATATAAGGGAGTACCAAGGCTCAAGATGCAGGCTCAACAGAAAGTACAAAATCAATAAATAAGGTAGACGACAGGACATAGATTCCATACCTCTTGGGTTTGGGTCTGCTCCGTGGCCGGAGGCGGGAGCGTGAGCCGGAGCAGTCGAATCATCGGATTGATCTGGACGATCTGCGACAATCGCACCGCATAGAGCCGATTTTGGCGCGGCTCCGCGGCTGTCCGTACCTCATGAGGAACGGAGTCTTCTCTCGCGCTGCTCATGTTGCGCGCCGCACTGTTGACGGTAGTGAGTCGAGGTCCGAAGAGGGGCCGTGGTTGATAGCAGCGGAAGAAAACGTGAAGCCGCGCGGGGAGGATGCTACGGGCTGACGGCCGAAGACTCCCCATGCACGTCTGAAGGAGCTTGTGGGATTTTCAAGCTTCCTCAGTGATGAAGGTGTATTGATATGCATGTGTCTGTAGAACTTGGGTGTTATAGATCGCAGGCCCGCGACGGGTATGACGTCTGAGGAGCCCACAAGCTGCGGTCGGAGAAGCTCCATCGCGGGCCGTCCGCTCAACCACCTAGTCTCCGCAGAGATTAACGCAAGACCCTGTCGACGATCCTGAAAATGAGGGGAATGTTTTGTGGAAGTTTCTCGACTCCATTGAGGCTCCTTTGATGATAAGACGTCCTTGTGTCAGTCCTGCTACTCATTAAGATGGCCGCCTCCCCATCCAAGCAGAGACAGAACAAGCTTGCGACCGTTGCTCAAGAGGTCCGATCAAAGAAGCTGTCTCGAGTTTCTCATGCTCCCGAATAAAAATATTTTGACACAGGATGGTCACCTCGAGAATTACATTTTTCAATTACTCGAACATGCCGGCAAAGGGCCATAGAAACGATGAAACGCTTCCCCCGTCCTTTGAAACGGGGGTCAATATGCTCACGACTGCCAGTTCAACAGGGATCACACTTTGAACAAAGAATCACATCCTTGAAAGACATGCACAAATTCAGAACTAGTGATTCCTTAGAGAGGGCTCCAAGAGGACTGCTCTAGAGGTTACACAGTGCAGGGGAAAAATGACGAGTCGAAACACGGCTGTTGCGAAGCATCGCCCTTGTCCTCACCCAACATGCCCTCTACGGCATGCGCACCCGGCGAAATGTACACCTCCAGAACGAGTCGCCGGGATGCCTCCTCGTGGTGTTGCGCTCGCGATGCAAGCCGATCAGGCTGATCACACCCGGACTGTCTAGCGTGTGACGGGCGCCAGGGAGATCTGCGACGCGCACACCTCATTGGCGATGCCCTCGCAGTGGTCACATCGCGCAGCCCCGGACGCCGTCTTCTCACTGGCGCTCTGCAGCTGACAAGCATCGACCGGCTGCACCTCAGCGCTTGTCAGCCTTCACGCATTCGACCTCTGCCATCTCACGGCTCCAACCCCTCCTGCAACCCTGGCCATGGTGGGCGACCGATCCGCAGAGCGGCGCTGGGCTGCGTCGCCCATATGTTCGCCGTCTCGCCGACATTGCCGTCGTTTCTCCATTACTTTATGAATTGAAGGTGTTCGATGCCTGATGACAGCGATATGAGTTCGCAGCCAGCCGGTCTGGCATAACGGCTAGTCGACAGTACCATATTGCGGTGATCGCGCTCTCGAGAACAGACCAGTGTGCTGCACCAGGTGGAGGGTTTTACGGCAGTCGCTGTATCCCGATCTCTCAAAAGGTCCACCGTTGAACAAGAGATTTTCGAACCCCAACTGTCACTATGTATCTGCCACGAAAGTATCGGACGTACAAGACCGTCCTGGTCTTGATGGCGGCTGAACTTCCTTTTACCATCGCTGTCCTTACGCTTACTGGGATTGCGTCACCGGATCTATATCGAACGAAGCTCTGGCAAGACGGGGCCGACAATGGCTTCAACAGTGCGCCAAATGAGATTGTATATGCCTACGCAAACTACCGAACATACAAGATTCCCATGGTTTGGAGTCAATTGTGCGTTCTCGGAGATCACTGGAATTACTGAGACAACGGGGCTGATATGTTCAATAGCTTGACCAGCTACAACCTCGTTATCGGCGTCTTGAGCTTGTTCTTTCTCTTGGCAAAGGCGCCGATGCATCTCATGAGGGTCTTCTATCCGCCCTTATCTGTCGCCGTTCATGCCGTGTTGACGGCTCTCTACATCGTGTCAGTGCGGTTCCAGGCAGGCAGCGACATGTCGGATCCTGCACACCCGCAACCGGGGCCGCCATGGTACATCACCAAGAACTGCAATGTTGCAGCCCACAAAGAGAATATCGGATATTGCCAGCAGGCTAAGTCCTTGTTTGCGGTAGATATAATCATGATGTAGGCTCTCCCAATACTCCGCTTAGGCGATGAACCCTCTGCTAATTCTGCGCCAGTGTCATCTTCTTCGCCCAGTTTGTCCTGGCTGTGATTTCCTGCTTTGCGACGAAAGAGGAACGCGAAAGGCGAAAAGAACGCCGCGCTGAGAAGCGTGCACTGAAGGAGTATGAAGAATCGATCCTCAAATCTCCTACATACGCCCTTCCCCTGACGCCCGCTCCAATGGCCGGTGGACTACCCCCAGTGACGCCACGGACGCTCGCGTTCAACAGGCTCGATGGATCTGGAGATCTTCCGCTGCGAGGCCACTTCAGCTCGCCGAACCCTCCCGGTGTGATCCAGCAGGATGTGACTGTGACCGTGACGGAGTCTGCAGGAATGGGCCAGAACCAGCCGCAGATATACTTCCCGCCGCCACCGAAAAAGGCTGCTAAGAAGTGAGCATCCCGGGGTCGACGGTGCGACGTCGATTTATACTGTTCCCTTACGAGCTCTTCTCGAGAACTGAATAGTAGTATTCACAATTGGAATCTATGGGATTCCTCAACGATACCTTATTTTTACTTTTCTTGCTTTCCAGAGGGAAGTTATTTAACTGGCCATGAAATAGGCCATCGATGCGAGCGGAGGGGCGAAAGGAAAGGGCCCACGCGAACAGTCTTGTTGATCGACTGTGGAAACTCTTTCTACTCAATTTTCTTATGATATGCCATGATCATTTGGAATATTTTCAGTTCGGTGAAACTTTCGGTGTCTGTGCTCTCGCGCTTCAGCGTTACCAATACCACAGTGTGATAGCTTTCAATATATATTCTTATACATCCGGGATTTAACTATCTCTGCTTATATAATTTCAGTCTTTCACATATCCTTAATCGTGCATGCAATGGAATGAATTATCTCTCCCATGGACGCTCCACACAAAGTCTTCGAAAGGATGCCATACCGGACTTAGTATATTCCTACGACTTCTTCCCCCCTCTCCAAGATAGCATCTTTGATGATAGATGGAGGGCTGGACAGACAAAACCATGTGTCAGGATGAGTGTCCCCAAGCGTACCATCTTCCTATGTATGCATATAACCAAACGATGTGACACCTGAGGCAAGTCATTCATTTTTGTCTATCCATCTGGCTATTTCTGCTGTATCATGTCAATTAGCAACATACCAATATCAAATCATATCGAATCACGTCACATCATATCCATGCCCTCTTAGTGGACTGCACATACAAAGACTCCTCATTCACTGGGACCAGGGATAGCACTTGGAACGGAACAGGGGGTTAAAAGACATCCGGAAAAAGGAAACCAGAACCCGCACCACACCATAACCAGGACCATTTCCATAAGCCTCGCATCGCCTCGCCGAATATCGTACGGAGCAGATGAATTGAACGAATTCGTTTCACTCAGCAGACTTTCTATAGCCGTCAATCGTCCTCTTCACTCCTCACCAGAACCAGCACCAGCACCACCGCTTTAATTTTGACTCTGGCCTTGACTCTGATCCCCATTCCCATCCCCATCCCTGATGAGCGTGAACCCTCCCCGCACCGACTGCCCACGCCACGACCGCCCCAGCGGGGTGCAGTACAGCGTGGCGGGGACGAAGATGGTGAGGACGATGGCGGCGCCGAGGACGCTGAGGACGAGGTTGGGGGTGCGGGTGTGGTCGTTGTTGTCGGTCATTTTCTGTTCCTTTTTTTTTGTTTGGAGTCTTTGAACGTGTCTTTGGCCTTTTTGTTTTCTTTGGGTTCTGGGTTCCGTTCTTTCGGGTATGTGGACCGGATAAGTGGACAGATGGATGGCTCAGCAGCTAAAAAAAGGCCTCCGAAACGAAACTGTCTGTCTATGAGCTCAGATGCCCTTTTATATGATATGATAATGGTATGTTCTGTCTGCTCGTCGCAGGTAGAGCTCCAGCTCTTAATGCAGATAGATAGATAGATAGATAGACCTATCGATCGATCAATACAGAGAGCGGTATCAACTCAACAGAGAGAGAGGCAAGAATGCCTGCTTGCTGGGTTGCTGGGTAGACCGTGAACTATGTATAAGCCGTGATATCAGTGTTAGATCTTGCTTCCCATGCCGTGTCGAAAGAAGAACTGACAGATTCTGGAGACAAATGCTCGTCGAATCAGTGAAGAGGACTCGTGATTCACGGGTATCTCGTGACGTTACTCATATCACAAGCAAGTAGATGTAGGATTTAGAAAGTTTATGTTTGGTCGTCTTAGCGACAGACACGATGAAGGTCCAGTCAGATAGATAGATGGATAAATAGGGTATGGGAGTTGTTGGGGGCAAAAGGATATGAGAAAGAAGATAAGACATAAGGGTTCTTTATAACAAGAGATATATATTGCCTTGATGTCATTGTCATTAGGATCTCATAAACGGCTCATGTCAACAGTTCTGAGCAACATAACATATAAGGATGGAGTCCCCCATCACTCATCTCTCGCCGTGGAGGGAAGACGCCTTTTTTGGTCGAGGTCTAGCGGTGTAAGAATCAGACTCAATACTCAATCGCCGGTTGATTCCGTTGTCCCTTTAGACTGAAAAAATTTGTATGAGAATGCCCTCTCAAACTGAGGCTGCGCCTTGAAGTGGCTCCTACCGAGAACTTATTCGATTCGATTTTCCACGGCAATTCATTTTTTGTCTGAAGACTATGTCATAGCACGATAAGCCTAACAGGACATGAGCTGCGTGGGACTATGGACATGAACAGCAAACTAAGGATTCGTATTGGGTAGATACATCATAAGACAGAGCAGCACCGGTTATCTGCAACCGCGCTGCTGTGGCTATTTTATACATCAAGCAAACGAAAGGGGGAGGGGTCTCGAATTCATGACGCCTGCTCAGAAACGACCGTCGTGGCAGTCTCGTGCGTTGCTTGTGAGGCCGAATCCGACGGAGCAGCCTCGCTGCTAGTGGCAGTGGTAGCGGCAGGTCGTGGATGGAAGAGTGGGTTACCTTCCTCTTCCGCGTCAAGCTGCAGGAGGAACGTCTCCCAGAGTTCGATCAACTATAAAAGAGTTAGTAATTTGATCAGTGCATAGGTGTATAGATCGGTGCTCACCTCCTTCTGAGCCTCAACGGCACTCTCCAGGAAGGTCTCAACTCCGGACTTGAAGTCCTCGACTTTCTCCCTTTCGAACCTCTCCAGCTCACTCCGCATCAACCTTCCCATGTCTTCAAACAACAGCCTTGCCTGGTGCGCCTTTTTCTCCGCGTCGGCCACCTCGGCATTAATCTGGTTGATGCGGTCTTGCTGAGACTTGCCCTGCCGAAGGAGCTTCTCTTGGGCATGTTTCTTCTTCTGTAGCTCCGACTCGGCGGCGTGCCAGTTGTGGTACGCCTTTTGCCGTTGGGAGAATGCCGTCTTGACGCTGCCAATCAACCGGATATACTCGTCCACGGTGATCCCAAGCGTCAGAATATCCTGCTGCGCTTGTCGCTCATAGAGCTCTCGTATTCGCAGCTGCAGTTCCGAAAGATTTTCTAGAGGACCAGAGAGCGAGGGAGACAGCTCGACGTTTGCCAGAGCATGCAGGGAAGCAGAGAAGTCGCCGGCTGCTTCTGCCAATCCCCTCCGCTGTGCCACAACGGTGTCAATGGCCTTCATCAATGCCTTGAGCTGATTCTCCAGAGCCTCCAGGTAGATCTTGCGGTCATGGAACCACTGCGCATCGTTAGCAATGAAGAGATATCTAAGATACAGTATTTTCGACAACTCACGTCATCGTGCTCTATGAACTTTCCGCCTCCACCAACGGAAATACCTAGTGAGCCGAGCATGCCCTTATTCTGACCAAGATCCGGCTCTCGATTCTCCTTGTTCTTGACATCGAGATTGAAGGTCTCGCTCTCCAGGAAGATCTTAAGGTCTGCATCATGCTGAAGGATGGGGTGCGCCGCGATCTTGTTGAGCATCCGCTCCAGAGCGGCTCTCCGAGACTCGACGAAGTTGCTATCGAAGCGGCCGACGGCCTGCTTCTCCGGAGGAGGCGGTACCACGACGCCGGGGTTGTTGTTGTGTAGCGAGTTGTAGAGCCAGAGGAAGTCCCTATACCGTCGGCTGACGGTAAACTCAGGCTGTCGGTATGCTTTTGACGTCGTCTGGATATTCAGCGTCAGCTATCTCTGAACTTCGGCTCCGCGGCATTTCGGGAACCATTTACCTTCGTCCTGACTTGATACACGATGTGACTGCTCGTCAGATCCCCCACCTTGTGTGGATCACCGACAGTGATCTCAAATGTCGGCTTTGCGGCCTGCTCCACGCTCACGCTCGGCTGCGTCTGTCTCTTGGGCCCTTCCGTACCCGACGGGGGCTGGACTGGCGGCGGACCCTTCAATTGTGACCCATCTGCCTCGAGGTTGATCGAGCCTATCAGTCCACCGGATGATTGCGACGTGGATGAGGCCGGTCGAACATTTTCTCCTCCGAACGGCTCCTTCTGGGGCGGCGCGGGCGCCTCCTGGTTGAAGGACTTGTCTCCAAGCGGACCCAGCGGGTCGGAAGTATCATCGACAGCCTCGAGTTTTGTCGCCTGCGCGCTGATCTTACGCGGGGTTCTGCCTCGCCGGATGGGTGATCGAGGGCTGCTTAATGTAGCTTGCGGTGCGGTGTGACCTGCTGCGGAGGCACCTGCGGTTGGTGAGGAGGGGCCTTGAATGGAGGGTACAGGCGGACAGTGAGGCATACCATTTTCTTCAGTATCAGGAACCTTTGGGGCTAGGTGATTTGTACTTGACTGGGAGGGCACATCTGCGTATCTCGTTAGAGAGAAATATCCTCCCTCCAGGGACCGAAAGCAGTGGTTGACTGCTGGCTTACCTCCCCACGGGGAGTCCCCGGCATCCAGATCCATTTCCACGCGAGGAGCTGGTTGTTCGGAAGTTTTAATTGTCCAGGAGAAAAGCGAACCAGGCGAGGTCGATGCGCAGAACGGGAGTTTGCTTGAGAGACAAGTGAAAGCCGCGATGGAGGGGGGATTGAACCTTGGGAGCTCTATGGCGGTCGAAGCAAGCTTGACCGGCGGACAGGTGATCCTGGCGCGGGCGTCTGTCTGGCGCGCGGCCCCGTCCTCGAACCAAGTCAGCCTGCAACGGCCATGCTGCGACATAGCAATCTGCCATTTATACGTATGTTATTCTTTAATTTTTTTTAGTAGAGTAGTAAAGGATGCCTTAACGGTCGACGTGCTTATTTATCAACAATTCAGAGCAAAATAACATGAAAGTAGGATATCCCGTCTAGACAGTCCCTCCGTGAACGGGTATTTAAATATCTAAATTCATCTCCACATCATATTCTCTATCATCGATTCCTAGGGTACATTAGAAAAATCCCTCTGCAACCACGTCATCACTTCTGGATCATCATGTTAAAGAGTGCAGAATCCTTCGCACCGCAAGCAATGCCACTCATCAGCAGGGGTTGATATATCAACCACCGTGCGCTGAGCTGTTCAATCGGATTGCGCCCCAAGTACTATTCTATCTACTCCTTGACCCATGGAATTCCCAGCTTGTGCATCTCCACGGCCAGCTGGAAGAGGTAATCCAGACTCTCGCACTGGGTCTTTGCCTTTGCAACGTCGTCTCCCCACACGTATCTGTAGACGGTTAGATATGCTGGACGCCACGAGGGAGACGTAACTGGCAGCACTTACATTCCGTGTCTCCTGACCAGGACCGCGTACGTGTCGGGGTACTCGTCCATGGCCTTCTCCAGGCTCTCCGTCAGATCCTCCTCGAACGCGGTGTTCTCGATGATGGGGACCCGCAGCGTGTCGTGGAATCCGAGCATGCCTTTGCCCGGGCCGCGCGGGATGCCCTTGATCTGCTCGATGTTGCTGATCTCGAAGCACGCATCCTTGCCCTTCTCGCGCTCCACGAGCAGCGTCACCAGGACGGCCCATTGCGAGTGCGTGTGGATGCAGCAGCCCGCGCCGCGGTCGAAGGCGGCCAGGAACAGCGGGGTGCAGGCGGACGGCTTTAGGTCCGCAGGCTTGCGGATATACTTGCGCGCCTCAGGGGGGTACTTGGGAGTCGGGTACTGGAGGACGAAGATGTCTTCTGACTTGATCATCTCCTTCTGGACGCCCGACGGGGCGATGAAGATGTGGTCATCTTTGCGAATGGAGGTCTATTATTAGGGACAAAACGAGATCAGCGTTGGTGCCCCTCTTTCGATTCGACATGGGGAGAAATTTGATAGACTCACGCCGCCACCGGTGCCGGTCACCCATCCCCAGTTGTAGAATCTGCGGCAGAGGTCGGGGATCAGGTTGGCCGGGTGCTGAGGGTCCTCGGACTTGACCAAGTGGTCATTATTGTTGTTGTTATCTGCAGCTTCGCTTGGACCAACGGTCATCGCGTAAGATTTTCTAGTGTCGACGGCCGAGTGAGATGACGGAGCAAAACTGGTTTTGTCCGGCAAGCTTCTCAACCGGTATCAGGTGCAAGCAGCGATAAAATAAATAATTGACCTTTGTTTGGGAAATATTTGGAGGAATTGAGGCCCAAAAACGGGGGGCAAGGCACCACGGCAAAATAGACACGGTGGGAATTGGACTTGTGAATTCTGCCGCGGGGGAGATGTCGCAATCTCCAGTGGCGGGCTGAGAGTTCACTCGCCTGCACCTTACGTCCAGCATCGATATCTACAACTTGATACTACATCGCTGTCCGCCCTGCGGAGTATACAGACGATACGGCCTGCATCCCATCCACGCAGCGCATACGTGCATCCAAACCTCGTGGCGGGCGGTCTTTCCTATCGAACATCAGAGAAGCGCCGGCTAGCCCGATCGGGGGACACTGGGGCTGCGCGGACATCGACTGGCGGGCTCCGAGGCGCGCTTTACCGGAACAAGCAGCTCTCCAGAAAAGAGGCCACCTTTGAGATTCCAACCTCTCGGCCAGCGACCAGCTGTCTTATATATCAGATACGCCCTCCACCCAACTTCTCCTCCTCTTCTTCTTCGTGCTGAGCTGTGGGTTGTCTTTCTGCTCTATCACCCTTCCTTTTCCCTTTTCCCTCCAAGGGAGGACACTTAATTGGGCTTGTTTGTCTCTTGCGCTGCCCCTCCACCTAGTCTGGGCATCCTGGTAGAGCGCCAACGTTCGCCATGCGTCTGAACGCGGCTCTCGCCTCTGCGCTCGTTTCCTCTGCTGCCCTTCTGGGGCACGTTCATGCGGAGGAGACGGAGAAGCCTGCTGCAGATGCGACGTCAACTTCTGTTGCTGAGAAGCCCACCTTCACGGTATGTGCTGCCGCTTGCTATCCAAGCTTCCGTCTCCACACCTGCTAATTGCACGCTAGCCCACTACAATACAAGCTCCCTTCATCGAACAATTCACGGACGACTGGGAGACCCGGTGGAAGGTGTCCCATGCTAAGAAGCAGGACTCCAAGTCGGAGGAGGACTGGGCCTACGTTGGCACCTGGGCCGTCGAGGAACCTACCGTTCTGAAGGGTATCGAGGGTGACAAGGGTCTCGTGGTGAAGAACCAGGCGGCCCACCATGCCATCTCCGCCAAGTTCCCCAAGAAGATCGACAACAAGGGCAAGACCCTGGTGGTCCAGTATGAGGTCAAGCTACAGAGTGAGTGCTGGCCGCTGCAGCTGCGTTCGGCTGTTGCTGACAATGCGTTCCGCCAGACTCGCTGGTCTGTGGTGGCGCCTACTTGAAGCTGCTGCAGGACAACAAGAAGCTTCACGCTGAGGAATTCTCGAATGCCTCTCCGTATGTCATCATGTTTGGTCCCGACAAGTGCGGTGCTACCAACAAGGTAAAACAAGACAGATCCATTAATCCTCTGTGCCCGTAACAACTGCTGATAATGCCCCCAGGTCCACTTCATCTTCAGGCACAAGAATCCCAAGACTGGCGAGTACGAGGAGAAGCACCTCAAGGCTCCTCCGGGAATTCGCACCACCAAGACGACCACTCTGTACACCCTGATCGTCAAGCCCGACCAGTCCTTCCAGATCCTCATCGATGGTGAGGCTGTGAAGAACGGCACTCTGCTGGAGGACTTCACTCCACCAGTCAACCCTGAGAAGGAAATCGACGACCCCAAGGACAAGAAGCCGGATGACTGGGTTGATGAGCCCAAGATCCCTGACCCCGATGCCAAGAAGCCTGACGACTGGGATGAGGACGCCCCCTATGAGATCCCCGACGAGGAGGCTACTAAGCCGGATGACTGGCTCGAGGACGAACCCACCACCATCCCCGACCCTGAGGCCCAGAAGCCGGAGGACTGGGATGATGAAGAGGACGGTGACTGGATTCCCCCGACGATCCCCAACCCCAAGTGCAATGAGGTCTCTGGATGCGGTCCCTGGACTCGTCCGATGAAAAAGAACCCGGCGTACAAGGGCAAATGGACCCCTCCCTTGATCGACAACCCAGCCTACAAGGGACCGTGGAAGCCCCGCAAGATCCCCAACCCGAACTACTTCGAGGACAAGACCCCATCTAACTTTGAGCCCATGGGCGCTGTAAGTACCATCCAAACAGGAACTCTAAGGCCGACAGGCTGACTCGCTTGCAGGTTGGCTTTGAGATCTGGACCATGCAGAACGACATCCTGTTCGACAACATCTACATCGGCCACTCGATCGAGGACGCTGAGAAGTTCCGGAAGGAGACCTTCGACGTCAAGAAGCCGATCGAGCTTGCCGAGGAGGAGGCGCAGAAGCCCAAGAAGGAGGACAAGAAGGCGGGCGTCAGCTTCCGCGAGAACCCCGTCGCCTACGTCCGTGACAAGGCCGACCTCTTCATCACCCTGGCCAAGGCGGACCCGATCCACGCTGTGAAGACGGTGCCGGAGATCGCTGGCGGTCTGGGTGCGCTACTGCTTACCCTGGTGCTCATCATCGTGGGAGCCATCAGCATCAGCACCCCGGCGGCCGCTCCGGCCGGCAAGAAGGCGGAGAAGGGCAAGGAGGCTGCCAAGGACAAGGCTGAGGCTACCAGCTCCTCCGCAGACACGAAGAGCGGAGCCACCAAGCGAAACACTCGATCCAGTTCAGACGAGTAAGAAAGCCGAGACCGACGAGACGAGAGATTTTCCTTTTCTTTTTTTTTAAAAAAATAAAATAGTAATGTTACCGCGATCCGCAGTCGAGAACTGATGCAACGCTTGGAACCAGGAGAAGGAGCCGTAGGAAGACCTTTCCAGAAGGATTTATGAGACACGAAGACCGGGGGGAATACCCATGCCACCCGACCAAGGACATGGATGTGTAAAAGTAAACACGGAATTCGCGATGAAGAGACGATCTCCTCTGGCTTTTGATGTCTGCTGTTTCTGTTGCTTTTGTTGTTTTTCTTACTGAACCTTTTCCAGTTCTGGCCGGGCGTTGACAGTGAGAATGAATGTTCTGTTCATGTTTACCTCGTACCTCGTAGCAGTAGGAGCCGGTAACGAGCGCTTATCGTCGGGTAACGATGTCCGAGCAACAGGTTATGGATGTACTGTACATACATCCCCCAGGTTTGTAGGTGAGCTGAACAGGGTGCTCGGGATCACTTGCCACATCTGCAAGCACAGAGTGTCCTCTGCTGAATTCGAGGGCGTCCACCTGTCTGCGTGCCTTTTATCTCGCCATCGTATCCGGTATCTCTCTTATCGGTGTGTGTCAGCCGATCGGAGCGGTGTCGGCACCCGCAGCCTCGGCGACGCCAGCGAGTCAGAGGCCCCGGTTGTCCCCGGTTTTCCCCCCGGGGAAGACCTCGGGCACCTGGGGAAGCCAGCGCGCCTCGCCTCCTCCTCGCCTCCCTCCTCTCTTTCTTCTCTTTATCTTCTGTATCTTCCCTGTCTTCTCTCCTCTGACATCCTCTCTTCCTCCTCCGACCTCCCCTGTCCTCCCCTCCTCTCCCTTCACAATGGCTGCCCGCCGTTCTCTCGCCTGCTCCATCCCCGCCCTCCGCGCGGCCTCTCCCCGCACGGCCCTCACCAGCACCTCCGCTGCCAGAATCGCAGCAGCAGGAGCATCAACGTCGCTTTCATCCTCAATAGCTCCATCTTCAGTTGCAGGCTCACCCTCTCAGGGAGCTTCTACTCCCCTGATTGCTGCGCGTCGGCTGCATGCCACCGCTCGCCAGCTCACCGTCCCCGCAACCACCACTGCCGCCACCACGGCCACCGAGTACCCAACTTCCCATGCTCCGATCGCCAACCCCATCGACACGGCCAACTTCATCGACAACAAATTTGTCCCCTCCAAGGCCACCACATGGTTCGATCTGCGCGACCCGGCCACCAACAACCTCGTCACCCGTGTGCCCCAGAGCACGGATGAGGAGCTGCGCGCGGCCGTCGAATCCGCTCAGAAGGCGTTCCCCGCATGGCGCGCGACCAGCATCATCGCCAGGCAGCAGATCCTCTTCAAGTTTGTGAACCTTATCCGTGCCAACTGGGACCGTCTGGCGGCCTCCATCACCCTGGAGCAGGGCAAGACCTTTGCCGACGCCAAGGGCGATGTCCTGCGCGGCCTCCAGGTTGCAGAGACCGCGTGCGGCATCACCACCCAGATCACCGGCGAGGTGCTCGAGGTGGCCAAGGACATGGAGACGAGGAGCTACCGGGAGCCGTTGGGCGTTGTCGCGGCCATCTGCCCTTTCAGTAAGTTTTTCGGGACACCCTTCCCCACGGGGAGAAGCGGATGTGGATCCACGCTCTGACCCATCTCCAGACTTCCCCGCCATGATCCCCCTCTGGTGCATTCCCATCGCAACCGTGACCGGCAACTGCCTGATCCTGAAGCCTTCGGAGCGTGACCCGGGTGCTGCTATGATTCTGGCAGAGCTTGCCAGAGAGGCGGGCTTCCCACCTGGTGTGCTCAACATTGTCCACGGTGCCCACAAGACTGTCGACTTTATCATCGACGAACCTGCCATCAAGGCCATCAGCTTCGTCGGCGGCAACCGCGCCGGTGAGTACATCTACGCCCGCGGCTCCGCCAACGGGAAGCGTGTCCAGGCCAACCTGGGCGCGAAGAACCACGCCGCCGTCCTGCCCGACTGCAACAAGAACCATGCCCTGAACGCGATCGTCGGTGCCGCGTTTGGCGCTGCAGGCCAGCGCTGCATGGCGCTCAGCACGCTTGTGATGGTCGGAGAGACCAAGGAGTGGCTCCCTGAGATCGCCGAACGGGCCAAGGCGCTGAACGTCAACGGCGGCTTCGAGGAGGGCGCGGACCTCGGCCCCGTCATCAGCCCGGAGAGTAAGAAGCGGATCGAAGACCTCATCGCCAGTGCGGAACAGGAGGGAGCCACCATCCTGCTGGACGGACGGGGATACAAGCCACCGAAGTACCCCAACGGCAACTTTGTAAGCTTGCCCTCACCTGGCAGACCTAGTAGTTATGTATCGCGATAGAAGTTCTGGAAAACTAACGACTACAGGTCGGCCCCACCATCATCACCAACGTGACCCCCAACATGCGCTGCTACAAAGAGGAAATCTTCGGCCCCGTCCTCGTCTGCCTCAACGTCGACACCCTCGACGACGCCATCGCCCTCATCAACCGCAACGAGTACGGCAACGGCGCAGCCATCTTCACGCGCTCCGGGTCCGCCGCCAGCCGCTTCCAGAAGGACATCGAGGCCGGCCAGGTCGGCATCAACGTGCCCATCCCCGTGCCGCTGCCCATGTTCTCCTTCACGGGCAACAAGAAGAGCGTCGCGGGCGGCGGCGCTAACACCTTCTACGGCAAACCCGGCTTGCAGTTCTACACGCAGCAGAAGACGGTCACGAGTCTGTGGCGCGCCGAGGACGCGACGAGCACCAAGGCGAACGTGGTCATGCCGACGCAGCAGTAGGCTGTGATTACCTATCTACCTATATACCTCGTGCAGTACGGGACTAATCATTTGAATATGTATGTATTCTCCTATACGAAAAAAAAGGATATCCACAAGTTATGTTCAATTTAAATAAATCAATTGGACCGTGAAGGCTGGGGTTGAGGTTTAGGTTGAGGTTTGTGAGAGCGGGATCGGAATCAGAATCAAATCAAGATCAAAGAATAAAATAGAAAAAAATCAATATATACTTTACTCACCTGGCTTAGCTTGTATACCTATGTTCTATCTTGGTATGAAGTGAGAGTTGGGAGGAAAAAGGAAAGAAAAGAAGAGAAAGATCCATTGGACGAGAAAAGACCAGGATAATCATCTGTTCATTGCTCATAACAATAATAATAGTTAGCTACGTGCCTAGGCACTCTTCCCAGGGTATTAGTCTACTAGGATGGATAACACCAGGGTCATGGAACTTCTAGGAGGAACCCCATCGGCTGAGCACGAATTCGAATTCCTCCCCCGACGTGATGAGACCAAATCAACGGGCCGAGCGCCGCGCAAGGTCCAGTTTTTCGACGCATCGATTACCCGCATGTGGTTTCCGACCCAACAGCATGTATAAACGGCAGGCACGGATATGAAATAAGCAGTTTACTCCTTCCGGCCCAGGAAAGTGTAGACGAGGCGGCCCATCTCGTACTGGCCGTCTTTGGCGACGACGACGCGGCGGGTGTAGCGGCGTTCACCGTTGACGGTCTCGAAGCCCCAGATCTACATCCGACGTCAGCATCCAGCAACAAGAACGTGCCTGATATCAAGGAGGATTATACCTGCTCCGCCGTCCATCCCGAGTCCTTGTTCCTCACCCAGTTCTGGACCCAGATACCCTCACCCTCTCCCAGATCCACACCCTCAACATCCTTCACCTCATCGACCAGGAACCCCTCCGACTCCGTCCCATCGGGCAGGATCTCGCCCCTCAGGAACCGCCGCACGGTATTATCGTCGACGCCGTTCCCGCCGATCCGCGTCTGCACGTCGACATCCGGCCGGACTTTCCCGTTCTCGTCCCTGGAGCCGCGCACGAACCGGCTCTGGCCGACGCAGCTCCCGAAGATGTGGTCCTGGTGGTCGTGCTCGGTCCAGCTGAAGACGCGCCTCTCCGTGGTGCCCCTGATGCCGCCCGTGGCCGTCTGCTCGATGTCGATGTGCACGACGGGCTTGTTGTCGCTGGCGGGGTCAGGCTCGGCGTACTCGGAGACGGAGAGGGTGATGGTCGCGAGGCCGATGGCTTTGCGGGTGAGCCAGCTGATGCCTTGCTGTGTGGGAGTCAGCAAGCGCACGCTTCAACGGTGAGGAAATAGATAGCACTCACCAGCTTCAGGATCGGGTCTGTGGGCGTCGAGAGGGTCTTGTCCTGTAGGTACCCCGCGGGAGATCAGCAGGCCGTCCACGAACCATGTGTCCAATCATCATGCAGCAGACTGGCAGTTATCCAGCTTCAACAAAGACAAAAAGGGAATAGAAGCTCCAGAAGCAGAGCACCATCTCCTCTTGTGCACTCTCCAGCAGGCACATACCATGACCCAGGTGCCGTTGAGGTCCTGCACCGTGACGTCTGCGGGGGCAGCCATGGCGGCGGGTTCGTTGGTCTGGAGCTTCTTGACTTTCTGTTCTTTTTCGTCCTGCGGAAAGGAAGAGTCTTGAGAGAAGATATGAATAGCAGACGCGACTGGGGGAGGAGAATGAGGTACTTGCTGGAGGTATGTACAGAAGTACCTGGAGGGGAAGAGCTCAAGTATGTACCAGCGGCCCGCCGAGGCACCGCGTCACATGCATGCGGAAGGCGTGAGTGAGGGCGCGAGCCGCACCGCGCAACGCGCACGCCGGCCCGCCGCCATCCCGCATCTAAGCATCTTGGTCGCACTGTTGATCTCCCCGTCTTTTCCCCGTTGGAGCAGCTGGAGCTGCCCCCTGCGTCCCCGGAAGCCGCGACGCGCGGTCTCGATCGCGGTCTCCGCATCCCCAGGGCTTGCGATCACATGAATGCTGCGCGGACAGCCGCGGCCGGCCGCTGTGTCTCTGCCAGCGCCAGCAGGGTGGCCGTCTCCAGCATCGAATCCCACGTCGATCCCGGGCAATAGATCATCACGAGTGCCCTGCGGGATGATCTTGAGGGGTTAGCATACCCGAAGCTGGTTTAAAGGCGTCCCTGGACTCGAGGTCTCTCGGACCTTCTGGACAAAACCGCATATATACCAGTTCATCGCTCTCGATATCTAGATCCATCGTGCCCAGATCAACCCTACATCCATCGAATGGAACAGAAACAGAACATATTACGGGTTGAACGGCTTCAGCAGCCCCTCGACCAGCGCCGGCCGTCCCGGCTTACCGTCGATCGGCAGCTCGTTGACGAACCCCCCGTGTGTCGCGCCCTTCCGCCCCCTGCGCTTCCAGTCGTTGAGCGTGCCATGCGGGAACAGGTCGCAGACGTCCCGTAGCGTGGGGTCGTGCCCGATGGCCACGAACACGTTCTCGTCGCCGTCGAACTCGACCAGCTTGTCGACAGACTGCTGTGCCTCCACCGCATCCATGTACCACGACTCCGGGTGCGTCGAGACGCGGTCGAAGGGCGTCGTGCGCGAGCGCGCCGGGTCCGGCTCCGGGTGGCACGCCGTGAAGAGGGAGCACGGGCAGGGCAGCGGCAGCCGCTCGGCCAGCTTCGTCTCGGCGGGGATGGCCTCCGGCATGGGGATGTACGCGGAGGGCTGGTGCGCGCCCGGGTAGTGGCAGACGTCGCCGCCCAGGAAGATGAATGTGTCCGGGGTCGTGCGCACGAGGCCCGAGATGTGTCCCGGGGCGTGGCCCGGGACGTCGAGGAGGTAGAAGCTGCCGTCTCCGAAGAAGTCGTGCGCCCGGAACCTGCCGATCCTCAGCGAGTCGTCGAACTCGATCTCCCGGATGTTGCGGCCCTCGAAGTCGGCCGCGAAGAACGGCGACTCCTTGCCGGTCGGGTAGCCGGGCAGGAAGGACTCCTTGAAGGGGCTGCCGACGACGACGTCGACGCTCTTCGGGAACAGTTGGATGTTGCCTACGTGGTCCCAGCGGAAGTGGCTCCAGACGACCGCATCGATCGTGTCCAGCTCGACACCTCCAGACCTGAGGATCTCGGCGACGTCGTGCGTGATCCGCAGCCCCGAGACGCCCTTCGTGGTGATCGCGTTGAGGACCGACGGCGGGAAGTTCCACCAGTCCTTGCGCGCGCCGAGGGTCGAAGAGGACGCGCTTGTTCAGCCGCGGGTTCTGGATGTAGAACGCGTACCCATGAACAGGACAGATCAGTCAAAGTACGTATAATAATATAGATCTAAGGACTTGAGTTGAGATCCCCTCATCCCATCGTGAGTTCTTGATATTGTTGATGTTTCTATACAATATATTATTGGAAGGGTAGCTATAGTTACCACTTATGGTTATCATATCTGGACTAGATAGGTCCTCTCTGACAGCATCATGCAGAGCCTACAGGTCTAATTAATGCACTCTCACTCTCAGTCTGACTCTCAGTGTCACTTGAAGTTGAGAACCTGGAACACTATTTTTGGGTTTTATTGCACTTGTGGGAGCAGTTAGGTGTCATTGTCTTTCAACTCTTATTTTTTTTTCTTTAAAAAATAATCTCATTCTATTAGACAGATATTCTGATGAGAGGTAGTAAGTGGTAGGTAATGTTTCAAGGTTTGGTGGTTAGTAGTACTGTAAAATTGGCTGCCTGCTTTGTCAGGTATCCCCTAGATACATCTCCAGGCAGCATAGGGGTTAAGTTAGGTAGGTGGGCACCATCGACCAGCGCGGCGCAAGCCGAGTTCAGGAGAAAGAAAAGAAAACTGTTCTTTTATTCTTTCTTTTTCCATTTTTTAAAGATACGGAAGAATGCTTCCACGGTGTTTATTTTATGTTAGGTAAGTTTCTGGAGGAAAGAGAAGGTTTCGGGGAGAAGTGTGTCTTCTGCATACTATTTCTTATCTACAGAGTACCCTCCCGTTGAGGTTCCTCAGCGTCAGTGCCACAGTACAGTACAGTACTTACTACGAGAAATTAACCCCCGGGGGGGGG
>Ga0207748_1000065_pt1 | contig 107385 bp, 98 predicted proteins | sample HigsolmetaGSP13D_FD_184841 | JGI IMG/M metagenome (GOLD analysis project Ga0207748, IMG submission 184841) | High solid enriched microbial communities from the Joint BioEnergy Institute, USA - SP1-3-D (SPAdes) | ecosystem: Engineered > Bioreactor > SSF (Solid state fermentation) > Aerobic >...
GATGATCAGCTGCGTACCAAGCTCTTTTTCAAGCCGCTGGATAGCAGCGGTAATTGCCGGCTGGCTGACATGGAAAAAATTGGCCACTTTTGTATAACGCTTTTCCTGATACAGCTTTTTATAGTATCCTGAATTATTCACAGAAATTCAGAAACTTATTATAACTTATGGATTACCAAGCCTTTTCGGCTTTATTGTAATTCATTAAAAAAATGAAAAAAGAATCCATTTCTGTTAAAGTTAAAGTAACCAAAACAAAAACCAAACAGAAAGGACTCTTTATATGGTTACTTTAACGCAAAAAACACTTGATTTCAATCATAAAATTAAATTGTCAAATGATGGAGGTTCTCTTTCCTCCGATACAGGTGAGTTTCTTTTTAGAGAATTCGATGAAAAAATTGGTTTTTCAAAGACTTTAGTTAAGTACTTGAGACTTAACGATTCAAGGAAATATTATCTTCATTCAAATGAAAACTTGTTACGTCAAAAAGTCTATCAAATCATTGCCGGGTATGCGGAAGATGATGCGGCTGATCAGTTGACTCATGATCCTGTGTTTAAGGAAATCATTGAAACTCCAACACTTGCTTCCCAGCCCAGTTTGTCTCGCTTTTATACACGATTTGATAAAGATTCAATTGAACAATTAAATCTGGCTAACCAAGAAATGCTTGATAAGATTCATTGTTTTCGACAATCGAAAGAGTTATTTATCGACTTGGATTCGACTCATTCGGATACATATGGGGACCAAGAATCTTCGTCATATAATACTCATTATGGCACGATGGGTTTTCATCCATTAGTCGCCTTTGATGGTGCGACTGGTGACTTTTTGAAAGCACAACTCCGTCCCGGAAATGTTTATACATCAAATGGTGTGGTGGAATTTATTCGGCCTCTCATTAAACATTATAACGAAATGTTTCCGGAAACTACCCTGTTTCTTCGTGGAGATAGCGGGTTTGCTGTTCCGGGATTATACGATCTGTGTGAAGAAGAATCTGTTTTGTATATTATTCGGTTGAAATCGAATTCACAACTACAAAGTTTAGCGAAGGAATACCATCCTTCTTCCGCACCTTTAGATGTTTCCAAGACGGAAACCTATTATGAAGAAACGATTTACCAAGCAAAATCATGGTCAAAACCAAGAAGGGTGATTATTCAATCGGTACGTCCTGCAGGTGAGCTGTTCTTTACCCATTCCTTTTTTGTTACTAACTTTGAATTAGCTTTTCCTCAAGATATCGTCCGAGCTTATCAAAAAAGAGGGACGATGGAAAACTATATCAAAGAAGCAAAAAATGGCTTTTACTTTGATCATATGAATAGCCACGCTTTTCTAGTGAACGAAGTAAAAATGATGTTAACACTTCTTGCATATAATTTGACCAATTGGTTACGAACTCTTTGTTTTCCGGAAGGTCAAAAAACTATGCAAATTGATACGATACGTACTCGGTTAATTAAAGCGGCAAGTAAAGTCGTGAAATCAGGCAGATCCCTTTACTTCAAACTATCATCGAGTTTTGTGTATCAAAATTTCTTTTGGGATGTACTGAATCGAATTCAAAAGCTACAATTGGAATGACCAATAGAATACTTCTCATAACTGAAAAAAATAAATTTTTCAGTCAAGGGGCAAGTATGCCCAAAATACCAGAGTTGTTCTATTGAAAATTCAGTTATTTTATGAATTGGCTACGGTTCTTAATTAAATACCGTTATTTTCAACTAATTTAACAAAATTTATCAAATGGGATTTGTAGCTATGAATATTTCAGGAGTATTGTAAATCCTTGATGTTCATAAAAAATCTCACGTCCATTAAAAAAATTCACATTGTGTTCAAAAAAGGGTATCCCCGCGTTCCCCGTTCTGTGCAAACGGCCCCGGTGTTTGTTAAGCGCTTCACATGGCACAGGTGCAGGATTTCCGTAAAAACATACTTTCCTCATATAAATATTTTTTTGCTTATCTCCCTGTTTTGACTATAAATTCTTTGCGCTGCTATAGTTTTCACTGTACTGATCATAACTTATGCAGTCAAGGAGGAACTATCCATCATGTCAATCAGACCTCAGGAAATTTTGAGTAATCCTTTTATCAATAAAAACACAGGATTTACCGAAGAAGAAAGAAAAGCTTACCATCTGGAAGGGTTGTTGCCTCCAAAAGTGCAAACCATTGAAGAACAGTCCGTTCAGGCTTACCGCCAATATCAAAGCAAACCAACGGATTTGGAGAAGAGAATTTTTCTAATGACGCTGTACAATACAAACCGCACCTTGTTTTACCATTTAATGGATGAGCATATTGTCGAGTTTATGCCGATTGTTTATGACCCGACAGTTGCTGATTCGATTGAACATTATCACGAACTTTTTATGAATCCGCAAGATGCTGCTTTTTTGTCAATTGATGATCCTGAAAATGTAACGGATACCTTGAAAAATGCAGCCGGGGGCCGGGACATCCGCTTGATTGTCGTCACAGATTCGGAAGGGATTTTAGGCATGGGAGACTGGGGCGTAAACGGCGTTGACATCGCAATCGGGAAATTAATGGTTTACACCGCTGCAGCCGGCATCAACCCCGCCCGCGTGCTGCCTGTTGTCATCGATGCCGGCACCAATAATGAAAAACTGTTAAACGATCCGCTTTATTTGGGCAATAAGCACAAACGTGTCCGCGGCGGGCGATATTACGATTTTATTGACTTGTTTGTAAAGGCCGCAACGGCGTTATTTCCGGACGTGCTCATTCACTGGGAAGACTTCGGGCGTTCCAATGCTGCCACGATTCTTGAAAAATACCAAAAGCAAATTCCAACTTTTAATGATGATATTCAGGGGACAGGCATTGTGGTCCTGGCCGGCATTTTAGGAGCAATGAACATTTCCGGGGAAAAACTGGCGGATCAGCGCATTCTCGTTTTCGGCGCCGGGACGGCCGGTGTCGGTATCAGCAATCAGATTTTAGATGAATTGATGCGAAAGGGGCTGCCTGAAAAAGAAGCACGCAAGCACTTCTTCCTGGTCGATAAACAAGGCTTGTTGTTTGAAGACACGGAAGGCCTGACCCCCTGCCAAAAAGGTTTTGTCCGCAGTCGCACGGAATTTCCAAACAGCCGTGAACTCACGCATCTTGAAGCGGCAGTGAAAGCCGTCCACCCGACGATTATGATTGGGACATCGACACAGCCGGGCGCTTTTACAGAGCCGATTGTCAAAGAAATGGCCGCCCATACAAGCCGCCCGGTAATTTTCCCGTTGTCGAATCCAACCAATTGGCGGAGGCAAAAGCGGAAGATCTGATTGCCTGGACAGACGGAAGGGCGCTGATTGCAACCGGGATTCCGGCGCGTCCTGTCCAATATAAAGGGGTCACATATGAGATCGGGCAGGCAAATAATGCCCTCATGTATCCGGGCCTCGGACTCGGCTTGATTGCTTCTGCGGCAAGGCTTGTAAACGGGGAAATTTTATCGCAGGCAAGCCATGCATTAGGCGGAATTGTAGACACAACACAGCCCGGCGCTGCCGTTCTTCCCCCGGTTTCCAAACTGGCCGCGTTTTCGCAAAGGATTGCTGAAGTCGTCGCCCAAAGTGTCCTGGATCAAAATTTAAATCGCAAAAAAATTGCGGACGTCAAAACAGCCATCCGGGAGATCAAATGGGAGGCTGAATATAAAGAGCTGGTATTCAGCTGAGCCAGCAGGAAAAGAGTGAAAAAACATGGTCTTTTTACAATCAATTCAAAGTGTGATCACGATTATTTTAATGATTGCACTCGGCTATTTTTTGAAAAAATTTAAATGGTTTGATGATAATTTTGGGAAAAGTATTTCATCCCTGATTACGAAAATTGCCCTGCCGGCATCCATCTTCATATCGGTATTAAAATATTTGACCCGCAACAGCTTGGCGGAGCTTTCCGGCAGCCTGGTTTACCCGGCGATTTCGGTTATCGTCTCTTACTGTATATCCTATGCGCTCGTCAAATTGTTAAAGATCCGGCCGGGCCGCCGCGGCATCTTTATGAATGCCGTTGTCAATGCAAACACCATCTTTATCGGCCTGCCGCTGAACATCGCGTTGTTCGGAGAAAAAAGCCTGCCGTATTTTCTGATTTACTATATCATTAATACGGTCTCAACATGGGCTTTCGGCGTATTTTTGATTTCCAATGATGATCCGACAAAGGATAAATCAAGAGGGGGCAAAAACAAAATCAACTGGAAGAAGTTCTTCCGCCTCCATTACCGGGGTTTATCGCAGGGCTTATTTTCCTGCTTCTCAATATTCCAATTCCCGGTTTCATCGATTCCACTTTAACGTATGTGGGCAGTATCGTAACCCCGTTGTCCCTTGTTTATATTGGAATTGTGCTGTATAACGCCGGCCTTTCCAGCATCCGGTTTGACCGGGATACGATTTCGCTTTTAGAAGGTTTGTGCTATCGCCGGCCGTTTTGATTGTTTTGATGTTAACGGGCACCCATTTCTCCGGCACTCATTTGCCTGCAATGCTGCAGCAAACGCAAATCGTCCAATCAGCAACCCCGATGCTTGCTGTTCTGCCGATTTTGGCCACAGAAGCACACGGGGATGTCAATTACGCGACGAATGTGGTCACGACGAGCACATTGTTGTTTGTCGTCGTTGTCCCTGTCCTCATGCAGGTGATTCAATTTATTTAATGCGAGTAAAATCCTGCACCACCGGACAGGAGATTGCAAAATGGCAGTCTCCTGTTTTTACATAAAAAGAAAATGCCGCGTTAAAGCGGCATTGGAGCGGGCCAAGTCCGCCGGGGCCGGCCGTTTTCTATCATTTTTCAAACCGGGTATAATAGAAGTAATAAACATACGGGCGTGAGGGAAATATGGCCGATATTCAGAAAATGATCCAAGGGAAAAAACTGACTGAATTGGATGAGCAAATTTTAAAGTATATTGTTGAAAACATTGATCATGTGCTGCAGATGGGAGTGCGGGAGATTGCAAGGGAAAACTATACCTCTCCCGCGACCGTGATCCGGTTATCGAAAAAGCTGGGGTATAAAGGATTCGTGGACATGTACTACCAGCTGCTGCCGCTCATTAAAAAAGTGGAGCTTGAACAGGACGGCCCGTCAGCATTTGAACCGGGGCAGCCGGCTTTACAGTACAATTCAAAAGAAAGTATCGGACAATTTATCGAAAATGTACTGCATTTAAATGAGAAATTCATTTTCATCTATGCTACCGGTTTTTCCTCCATTATCGCGGAGTATATGTACAAAAAACTGCTGGTGCTGGGGAAAAAGGCAATTTTTGCGACGGGGACGGATTCGATCGGGGTGTTTGAAAATAACCTTGATGATGTCGGGGCGCTGATTGTCATTTCAAAATCGGGGGAAACGAAACAAGTGATTGACAAACTATTTTTGGCAAAGGAGCATGGAATTTTTACCGTCTCTTTTACAAAAGAAACAGAAAACACGGTGGCCGGGTTGTCCAATTTGAACTTTAAAATAACAGACCAGTATAAACTCGATGACCGGAATATGCTGCCGAATCTCTTCTTCCCGAATGTCTTGATCCTGTTTGAATATATTATCAAGGAATATTTTCAACGGATAAAATAGCAAAGGACATTATACCCCGCCAATCGGCCTGGATCCGTGAAACGTGTTTCAATTTGTGAAACGCGTTTTTTCGTGTCCGTAAACTATCGACAGTCTAAAACGAAAGGACTAAACTACTCAATGTAAACCAAGTTCACATTCGGAGGTGGAGCAGGTGAAGGCAAAAGTGATGGATGCCATGCAGCGGTTTTCCAAAGCCATGTTTATCCCTATTTTGATTTTGCCGATTGCCGGTATTTTAATTGCACTCGGGAATGTCTTTACCAATCAGAAGTTAATTGAAAGCGTTCCCGTTTTAAATAACCCAGTTTTTACAGGATTTGGCACCATTTTATCAGGTTCCCTTGTCCCTATACTGGGAAACCTCGGGCTCATCTTCTGCGTCGGGATCACGCTCGGGTTAGCAAAAAAAGAAAAAGCGACTGCGGCTTTTACAGCAGTGTTAAGTTACCTCGTATTTGTCAATGCGATGAACAAATTTATGCAGCTCAAGGGACTGCTGGTTGACGGGAAGGCACTTGCGGGCGGCGGCAGCGGCCAAACGCTCGTTTTAGGCGTCCAGATCCTAGATATGGGGGTTTTTCTCGGCATTATTCTTGGCCTTGTCACCGTTTATATCCATAACAAATTCATTGACACCGAATTTAAAGGCGCCATGCAGATTTACGGAGGTTCAAGGTTTGTCTTTATCGTGTTAATCCCAACCGTTATTTTGTTATCGGTTTCACTTACGTATATCTGGCCGTTTGTGCAGGACGGCATCAATGCACTCGGGACTTTGATTCATAAGAGCGGAAATTTCGGGCTGTTTTTATACGGGTCCCTGGAAAGATTGCTTATTCCGACCGGCTTGCATCATCTGGTTTACACGCCATTTTTATATACGTCTTTGGGCGGCACCGCGGAAATCGGCGGCCATGTTTATCAGGGGGCAAGAAATATTTACTATGCGGAACTCGCCAACCCTGGTTCGCACCTTCTCGATAAAAGCGTCATTTGGGATGCCCGCGGGATATCCAAGATGTTCGGCCTACTCGGCGCATGCCTTGCCATGTACCACACCGCAAAACCGGAAAACAAGGCAAAAGCGAAAGCCATTTTGATCCCCGCTGCGGTGACTTCGCTGATTGCCGGCGTAACCGAACCGATTGAGTTCTCGTTTATGTTTGTCGCGCCGCTTCTGTTCGTCGTCCATGCCGGGTTAAGCGGTTTAAGCATGGTTGTCCTCAATCTCCTGAACGTGCGTGCGATCGGCCCGAACGGCATGATTGACTTCCTGCTGTACAATCTGCCGCTCGGTATCGGCAGAACGAGATGGCCGTTATATATTCTCACAGGCCTTGTATTTTTTGCCATCTACTATGCGGTCTTCCGGTTCTTAATTGTAAAATTCAATTTTAAAACGATCGGCCGTGAAGACGAGGGCCAGGAAACAAAACTGTATTCCAAAAAAGAATACAACGAAAAAAGGGGAAGCGCCAAAAAACAAGCTGGCGCAGCAGTGGAAGATGGCGGCATAGCAAGCGTGATTGTCAATGCGCTCGGCGGCCCCAGTAATATCGACACGGTTACCAATTGTTATACAAGGCTCAGGCTGACGCTTGAAAACCCGGAATTAGTGGATGAAGGCGTGCTGAAAAATGTAACCGGCGCAAGCGGCGTCATTAAGAAAGACCATAATGTCCATGTCGTATACGGATTGCAAGTAACAAGCGTGCGGAAAGCAGTGGACCAGTATTTAGGCCGAAACAACGAAGAATAACAAATAGGAAGGAATGAAGAAAATGAATAAATTTTCAGTTGTCATTGCAGGCGGAGGCAGCACATATACACCGGGGATTGTCACGATGCTTCTCGACAATTTGGACCAGTTTCCGATCCGAAAATTGAAATTGTACGACAATGACGAAGAAAGGCAGCGTGTGATCGGGGAAGCATTGGAGATTGTATTAAGGGAAAATGCGCCGGAAATTGAATATGCTTTTACAACCGATCCCGACGAAGCTTTTACAGACGTCGATTTCTGTTTTGCTCATATCCGGACAGGGAAATATAAAATGCGGGAACTGGATGAAAAAATCCCGTTAAAACACGGGGTGGTCGGGCAGGAAACATGCGGGCCCGGCGGAATTGCTTACGGCATGCGCAGCATTGGCGATATGATCGAACTGATTGACATCATGGAAAAATATTCACCGGATTGCTGGATGTTGAACTACTCCAATCCGGCCGCCATTGTCGCTGAAGCGTGCCGCGTGCTCCGCCCGAAAGCCAAAGTACTAAATATTTGCGATATGCCGGTCGGGACGTTGCGGAGAATGTCGCAAATCATTGGCAAGCAGCCGAAAGATTTGGATGTGCGCTATTTCGGGCTGAACCATTTCGGCTGGTGGACGAGTATTAAAGATAAAGAAGGCCACGAATATTTGCCGGAGATCCGCGATTATGTCGCGAAACACGGTTATTTGACCCAAGTTGAAGTAGATACGCAGCATATGGACCAAAGCTGGCAGGAAACGCACAAAAAAGCGAAAGACCTTTTGGCGGTCGATCCGAGATTTTTACCGAATACGTACTTGAAATATTACTTTTACCCGGACTATGTCGTGGAACATTCCGATATCCATTACACGAGGGCAAATGAAGTCATCGACGGAAGGGAAAAAGAAGTGTTCTCTGCTGCGGAAAGAATCGTTGAAAAGGGAACCGCTAAAAATGAATCTTTTTCAGCCGGCAGCCATGCGACATTCATCGTTGATCTTGCCCGAGCGATTGCCTACAATACGCATGAAAGAATGGTCATGATTGTGGAAAATAACGGCGCGATCGCAAACTTTGATGATGATGCGATGGTAGAAGTTCCCTGCATTGTCGGAACGGACGGCCCGGAACCGCTGAGCCAGGGCAGGATCCCGGAATTCGAACGGGCGCTGATGTACCAGCAGGTCACCGTGGAAAAACTGGTCGTACAGGCTTATGTCGAAGGCAGCTATCAAAAGTTGTGGCAGGCGCTGACCCTTTCAAAAACCGTGCCAAGCGCAAAAGTCGCAAAAGCATTGCTGGATGATTTAATTGAAGCAAACAAAGAATACTGGCCGGAATTGCACTAATAGCTACGCAGGCTTATGTGGCAGGCAGCTGTCAAACATCGTGGCATCACTGGCCTTTTTAAAAACGAACCGGATTCAAAACACCAGCCAGGGTTGAATAATGGAAGGGGCGAAAAGGAGTGCGGGCTTTTCGCCTTTTTCATGATGAGGGCGAGGATTGGAGGCAACTGGTTGAAAAGATGTCCGAATCGTTCCGGTTTTTGCTCGTAACCGGTATAAGAAAAACAATAATATATAAGGTAAAGCCTAAATTTTTACATTAAGACCAAGCATCAATCTGCATGATGATGACTTTTGCACGAGACAGCAGAGTTACAAGGCTTCGTTTTATATAGCGATTTGTTTTTATATGGGTATGTCGGTGACGCAGAGCCACCATTTTTTCCCTTTTTATGTTAAAGTAAGGGTATTCATTAAAATTCGGGAGGGGATCACATGTTTAAACTTTTTTCAAAAAAAGCGGCAGTGGAAGAACTTGTTGCGCCAATGAGCGGGAAGGTTGTTCAAATAGAGGATGTGCCGGATGAGGTGTTCAGCCAGAAGATGATCGGGGATGGCATTGCCATTGAGCCGGATGAAGGCGTTGTGGTCTCACCGGTGGATGGGGAAATTGTCCAGTTTTTCCCAACGAAGCATGCGGTCGGGCTGAAAACAAAGAGCGGATTGGAAATATTGATTCATATCGGCATGGAGACCGTTGCTTTGAACGGAGAAGGGTTCGAAGGCTTTGTTCAACAGGGGGATCGTGTAAAAGCCGGTGATAAACTGGTTTCCTTTGACCTTGAACAAATCAGGGAACGTGCGGAAAGCATCATCTCCCCTGTTGTCATCACCAATTTCGATGCCGTGGACACGTTAACCAAAACGACTGAAACATCGGTAAAACGCGGCGAATCGGTATTGTTGACGGTGAAAATGAAATAGTTTTCTTGCAGATAAAATGAACTTAAGTTTTTACATCAAGATACCCATTTGCGACGATGACTACTTTTTACAGCAGGCAACAGAGCTGCGATATTTTGTTCAATTTATACAGATGAAAAATGGGAAGACACACGCCCATCTAAATGCACGGATACATTTAGAACGATGTCTTCCCATTAAAAAGGATATGTACTTATGCTATATCAAATGCTCGGGCAAGAAAAGCGTAGCGATACGGGCGGGATGCCGAAACTTCCCGCTTTTTTTTATGTTTATGCCTGCAGCAGCTCCTCGATCTTTTCCTCCAGGTCTTCCGGCTTTGTCCGCGATCCGTAATAGCCAATGACGTGGCCGTGCCGGTCGACGAGAAATTTATTGAAATTCCATGTAATTTTCTTCTCGCCTGTCTGCTCGAGCAGTTCGGCAAACAGCGGGTTCATTTCTTTCCCCTTCATTTTGCTTTTTTTAAACAACGGAAATGTTACGCCGTAGTTGGCTTTGCAAAATGCTGCAATTTTTTCACTTTCGTCAAACTCCTGTTTCATAAAACTGTCACTCGGAAAGCCAAGCACGGCAAACCCCTTGTCTTTGTACTTTTCGTAAAGGTGTTCAAGCCCCTCATACTGAGGTGTAAATCCGCATTTGCTTGCCGTATTGACAATGAGCAGCACCTGGTTTTTATATTCGGACAAGGACTCTTCCTCGCCTCCAGTAAGCCGTTCAAAAGAATAGTCATAAATGGACATAATCAGTCTCCTTTTCCCCGGAAATTTTATTTCTTGTCATTATCGTAAAGTGAATGTGGGGACATGTCAAATGATGGGATGGTTATATCACGGCCTGGTTTTGTGGCTCTGTTGTTAGGGCGATATCAAAATAGGTTCCAACACCAACTGTTCAAGGTGTGAAAGTAAATGAGTGGAGTGGTAAAAAATTGCAAAAAATGATTTATTTCAGACCGGATAAATATTAAAATAGGTGTATGAAGATACATACTTTTTTAAGGGGGGGATGATGGTGCCCGTTTTTTGATCAGCGGCAAATGAAGATGCCATTTTAACAAACAACGGTTGGCAGTGTTAGCTGTCAGAGACGGATGGAGTTTTAATTGCAGGGAGAAAGGTGAACACATGAATATTTTTAGCTACATTGTTTTAGGGCTTTCCCTCTCAGTGCCGGTTGGCCCCATTACGATCGAAATGGTCAAGAGGGGGATCAAGAAAGGCTTTTTGCATTCCTGGTTTGTCGGCTTGGGCGGGATGTCCGCCGATGTTGTTTTAATGTTTTTGATTTATTTCGGTGTATCTACATATTTAACTACACCAGTTGCAAAGCTGATTATGTGGATTTTCGGGTGTATCATTCTCGTATACTTAGGCTATGAGAGCATTAGAGATGCTTTTAGAGAAATCACCATATCAGAGGAGAAAAAGAAAGGAAATTTGCTGCAATCTTTTCTGTCAGGCTTTTTGATTGCGATCTCTAATCCACTGAATATTATATTTTGGATTGGCATTTATGGGTCGGTTTTAACCACAATTTTAAATACGGTAAATTCGGGAAAAGCTTTACTTTACAGCAGCGCAATTTTTATTGGGATAGCTGCCTGGGATATAACGGTAGCTTCTTCCGTTCATTTTGGAAGAAAATTTGTTCATCAGCGTTTTTTAAAATGGCTGTCTGTCATTGCCGGGATTGCCTTAATTGGATTTGGCATACATTTCGGGTATCAAGCCGTGAAAAGTTTGTATTTAGTAGGCATCGGCCACGAATAACCAGGTGGTTTAGGATGCTGCATGAAGCCATCGCTCTTGCGGCCATGCAAAAGGCTTTTGATGTTTTTGAAAAAATGTAAACCGCCGCATCCGCAATGCCCCATCTTTCGCATATTTGCTTTTTCAATTCTCATACTAAAGGCGAAGGAGGGATGATCATGCCAAAACGGAAGCACGATGCCGAACAAAAGAACAAAGAAGGCTTTGACTCAGCCAAAACCGATTCCGAGTATTCAAGGGAATTGCAGCAGCTGGGCGATGGGGCAGGCAGCGCGGCAGCCAACCGCATGCACAAAGAAAAAGCAAAAAAGATGAAATCCTCCAAAAACCAGGGAGAATGGAAAGGCATGCATTGAAAACGGGTCTTCACTCTTTAAGAGTGAGGGCTTTTTTGCGGTGGCGGGTCTTGCGTTACCTTGGTACATTTGTACATTGAAAGCAGTGACAAATTGGCAACGGGAATGCCTGAATCCAGTTTATGGAGCCAAATGACGCTTAATGGTTATGGATTAAAAAACGGCTACAAGAAAGTTTAAAGACGATCGAAGAAAAAATTCCTTTTTTGCAAAATGTATTCCAAGAGGTTCGAATTTCGGAGCAATTAGATGACGCTGCTTTGTACCAGTTTGCGACAGTTGTGAATTAGTATCCAAAACCAAATTCAGATGATTATGCCGAAATATTTGATGAATTGCTTGACCTGCTTGTCCACAGGTCAGGAAAGACAGGAGCGGAGATTATAACTCCTCGAGTTATCGCTAAACTGCTTCCATTACTGCTGAACATTCAGGAAGGCACAGTCTATGACGGAAGCTTTGGAACCGGTCGCCTCTTGGCATATGCTTACCGCTATGCAAAAGAAAATGGTTGCAAAATAAAACTGGTTGGACAGGAAATAAACGCGAGGGCCAAATGGGTATTTCCGGTACAAATAAAAGACTTCATCGGTAATGGAATTAGGTGTCATTACAGCGCTGTAAGGGAGATCTTATGGAGGTGTAAGATGAAAACTTATGATGAACCAAGATTTTTCATTGAAGGAAATCCATTTTTGATATAATAGAAGCATATTAAGCTGTACTAATAAAAAGCACACAACAATCAGCTTGGAAGAAAAATGATGATCCACAGCTGGCATATTAATATGGATATACTAATAAGTTTGCACGTCATGTGAGGATTTTTTGCAATATATATCAACATGTTTCAAGAAAAATTGGATGAATCGATGGAATTTGATTTAGACTTAGACGTTGATACAGCCAATATGTGATTCGAGAAATATAACAAATGGGGGATATGAATTGATTACATCAGAAGAGATGAAACGCAGATTATGGGATGGGGCAAATGAACTACGAGGTTCAATGGATGCCAGCCGTTACAAAGATTATATGCTTGGATTAATGTTCTATAAGTTTTTGAGCGATAAGACATTAGAAACGTTCAAAGTGACCAGTGGTATTGGGCAAATGTCTGAGTTTGAACTATTGGAAGAATACACAAAGGCAAAAGCAGAGTACGGCGAGGAGCTGGAGAAAATGATTCGGCACGTACTCGGTTATTATGTTTCGCCTGAGTATCTCTATCAGACTTGGTTAAAAGACATTAAATCAGGAGATTTTGAAGTTCAAAAAGTAACGGACAGCTTGAATCACTTTGAGCGTACGATTGCTGTGTCTGGTGATTCAGATGACTTTCAAGGACTGTTCTCAAGTTCAACGCTTGATTTAACAGATACCGCTTTAGGCAGCAACTTAAATGAACGTAGCAAAAATATTAAGGCACTGATTTTGCTGTTTGCCGACCTGAACATGGTGAAATTGCAAAAAGGCGATGTACTTGGAGAGGCGTATGAGTATCTTATCGGCCAGTTTGCGATGGAGTCAGGGAAGAAAGCTGGGGAATTCTACACGCCACGACAGGTCAGTGAAGTCATGGCACAAATTGTAGCAAAAACCTCAGAAATCAAGTCAATTTATGACCCGACTGTAGGCTCTGGTTCGCTACTTTTAACAGTTGGAAAGCACTTAGATGAAGATGCTCAAAAGAATCTGAGTTATTACGGGCAAGAAAAGAACACAGCAACCTATAATCTAACCCGTATGAATTTGTTGTTGCATGGTGTTCGGCCAGAAAAAATGACCATTAAAAACGGAGATACACTTTCTCAAGACTGGCCAGAAGATCCAGAACGTCCAAATGAAGGCATACAATTTGATGCAGTGGTGATGAACCCACCATATTCTGCGAAAAATTGGAACAGAGCAGGGCTGAAAGTCAGTGATCCTCGTTTTGAAGTTGCTGGGGTATTACCACCGGACTCTAAAGGGGATTTTGCTTTCCTTTTGCATGGATTATTCCACTTAGGTCAAAACGGTACAATGGCAATTGTTTTGCCTCATGGGGTCCTGTTCCGTGGTTCGGCAGAGGGCGAAATTCGCAAACGATTGCTTCAGAAAAATTACATTGATGCCATTATCGGCTTGCCAAGTAATCTATTTACCAATACAGGTATCCCAGTCGTTGTCATCATCTTAAAGAAGAACCGAAAAATCGACGAGCCTGTTCTAATTATTGACGCTTCTCGCAGCTTTATTAAAGTTGGCAAACAAAATGTCCTGCAGGAAAAAGACATCGCAAAAATTGTGGATACATATGTTGAACGAAGAGAAGAGGAGGGGTACAGTCATCTGGCGACACGAGAGGAAATCATGAAAAATGAGTATAACATGAATATTCCCCGCTATATCCAGACAAATGAGGAAGAGATTCCGCACGATGTGGATGCGCATCTACTTGGCGGGATTCCTCAAAAGAACATTGACGACTTGAAGATTCTGCAGTCGACAGTACCAGATGTTTTGAAACAATCATTAAAAGAAATTCGTGACGGCTATGTCGAACTTTTAAAACCTGTTGAGGAAATTTCCAAGGATGTATTCAATGACGCTCGCCTTATTGAAATATCAAAGGAAATCGAAAGCAAAACAAAAGCCTATATCGATAAATACTGGGACGTTTTACGAAATGTTGATAAAAGCAGTAGCTTGACGCAGTTAATGGACGAAATGCTGGTTGAAATCAAGCAGATTCTTTCGTCATTTAAATATATTGATGTGTATGACGGCTACCAAATTGTAGCGGAGATATGGAAAAATACACTGGCACATGATGCGGAAATCATCGCGTCAAGTGATTTCTATACAGCAGGCCGCACACGTGAGCCCAATATGGTAACAAAAGGATCCGGTAATAAAAAACGCGAAGAACAAGACGGCTGGGTTGGCAGTATTGTACCAAATGAGTTGATTGCAAAAAATTTATACAGTGATGAACGAAAAGAAATTGATTCAAAGAAAGCCCGCATTCAGGAGATTGAAACGGAGCTATCTGAATTGGTTGAGGCTGCGAAAGAGGAAGATAGCGATGAAGCCAATGCTTTAGGCGAGTGCTTGAATGTAGCAGGTGAGGCTTTTGAAAGCAAATCAATCAAGGCCGCGTTAAAAAAGGCAAGCAAGGAAACCGTTGAATATGACCTACTGAAAAAAGTTGAAAAATTATTTGCAGATAAATCAGCGCTTAACAAAGCCGTGAAAGCGGATGAAAAAGCACTCAAAGAATCCGTGCAAGAACGTATCTTGACTTTGACAAACGAAGAAATCGACAACCTGATGTATGAAAAATGGTTCGGCAATATGGTGGATGCTATAGTTGGTTTGGTATGGAAACCGATAAAAAAAGAGTTGGACACATTGCAAATGTTGCACAATCGTTATGCTGATACCTTGTCAGCAATTGATGAAGAAATTCAAGACTCAGAATCAGCACTTGAAGCCATGATGCGTGAATTGGTGGTGGAAGAATAATGGAACAAAAAAATTTGGTGCCAAAAAGGCGATTTAAGGAATTTCAAAATGCTCCGGCTTGGGAAAAGCGTAAGTTGGTAGATTTGTGTACAACATTCACGGATGGGGATTGGATTGAAGCAAAAGATCAGAGCGATAATGGTATAAGACTTATCCAAACTGGTAATGTTGGCGTGAATGAGTTTATTGATAAAGCGGATAAATCAAAATGGATTACAGAGGACACCTTTAACCGCCTTAACTGTTCAGAAGTTTATCCGGGAGATATTCTTATATCTCGTTTGCCAGAGCCTGCTGGAAGAGCTTGTATAGTCCCAAATTTTGAAAAAAGAATGATTACGGCAGTTGACTGTACTATCGTCAGAACATCCGATGAATGCAATAAAAAATATCTTGTTCAGTATTTATCATCAGAGTCATATTTCAAATCTGTAAACAACTTTCTTGCAGGAGGAACCAGGCAAAGAATCAGTAGGAGTAATCTTGCAAATTTTATTGTTCCATTACCTTCAAAACCTGAACAGAAAAAAATAGGAGCCGTTCTGGATCGCCTTGACAATCTTATCACCCTTCATCAGCGTAAGTTAGAAAAAATGAAAGCATTAAAATCAGCTTATCTTTCTGAAATGTTCCCTGCTGAAGGAGAGCGTGTACCAAAACGGAGGTTTGCAGGATTTACGCAACCTTGGGAACGGCGGAAGTTTATTGAGTTATTAGATGTCAAAGATGGAATTCGCCGCGGTCCATTTGGCAGTGCACTGAAAAAGGATTTATTTGTACCTAAAAGTGATTATGTGGTGTATGAACAACAAAATGCGATTTATGATAAGTGGGAAACTAGATATTACATTACAAAGGAAAAGTTTGAAGAACTTCATAAGTTTGTTTTGAGTGAAGGGGACTTTATTATGAGTGGTGCTGGAACAATTGGACGTATTGCAAAAGTTCCTAAAGGTATTAAAAAAGGAGTTTTTAATCAAGCGTTAATTCGTTTTAAAATTAATCCGGAGTTGACAGATAGTAATTACTTCCTCGAATGGATTCGCTCAAATGAAATGCAGCGAAAATTTACTGGGTCTAATCCTGGTTCAGCAATGACGAATCTAGTCCCAATGTCTGAAGTAAAAGAGTGGGTTATCTCTTTGCCAAGTTTGGCTGAGCAGAAAAAAATAGGAGATTTTTTTGCCGAATTATCTGATATAATCACCCTTCATCAACGTAAGCTCGAAAAACTACAAAGCATCAAAAAAGCGTACCTCAATGAGATGTTTGTATAAAGGGGGAGCGAAATTATGAGCAATACACCGAAGAGTGCGGCGGAGAAAACTTTTCAAGAGAATTTTGTCAAGGAACTGCAGAAATATAAATGGGAAGCACCCGAGTTTTTAAACGGCAATAAGCAAAAAGTAACGGTTGCTGACTTGGTATCGCACTGGCGTAGTGAACTCAACCGTATCAATGCTGACCAGCTTGAAGGCGTGGAATTAACCGATAATGAGTTCAAACAAGTGATGGCAAAGGTCAATCAAATCAGCAATAGCTATGAAGCTGCAAAGATTTTGGCTATTGAAGGATCAAAAGGTAAGATCGACGGCATCTACCGTGATGACAATCCGAAAATCACGAGAAAACAAATCACGTTGACGATTTTTAAAAAAGCTGAAGTACGTGGTGGGGACTCGAGCTATCGGATTGCGAGAGAAATACAGACCCCCAACAACAACCGTTTTGATATTGTCCTGCTGATCAACGGCTTGCCCTTAATCAATATCGAACAAAAACGCACGGACAAAACGTTGGACGAGGCATTTGGCCAGTTTATGCGCTACTACCGTGACGGTGAATACAGTCATAACTTTATGGCTTTTTCGCAAATGATGGTCATCACTTCTGAAATTGACACTCGATATTTCGCTACGCCCAAAACAATTGGAGATTTTAACCCGAGTTTCGTCTTTCATTGGGCAGATAAAGATAACCATGTAATAAACGATTGGAAAAAAGTAATTGAACAATTTTTGATGATTCCAATGGCACATCAGATGGTTGGCGATTACTTAGTCATTGATGAAGCGAGAGATGAGGAAAACAGGCGACATATGTTAATGCGTCCCTATCAAGTCCACGCTCTACAGGCGGTTGAAGGAGCTGCATTTGGATGGGACAATGATGAAAAAATGCCTCATGGCGGTTTTGTTTGGCATACGACCGGTTCAGGAAAAACGATCACAAGTTTCAAGACTGCTTTGTTTTTATCGACAAGAGCAGGATTTGATAAAGTCGTCTTCCTTGTTGATAGACGTGAATTGGATAATCGTACCAGTGAAAACTTCAAAGCATATGCTGCCTATGAGCCGGTTTCTGTTGATGATACAAAACACACTTACCAGCTAAAAAAGAAACTGATGTCAGCAACGAATGGAATTGTCGTCACGACAACTTTCAAACTCAATGCTTTAGTGAAGGAACTGGAAGCAGCACACGATCATCGTTTAGCAGATAAGAAGATGGTATTTATCATTGATGAAGCCCATCGCACGACGATGGGGCAGATGATGGGAACGATAAAACGCTATTTCAAGAAAAATGGACTTTTCTTTGGATTTACCGGTACTCCTTTATTTGATGAAAATAAGGTCAAAGGCAAGATCAATGAAAAAAGCGAAGTCATCAATACAACTGAAAAGTTATTTGGCCCGATGTTACATAAATATACGATTGATGAGGCCATTGCAGATAAAAACGTATTAGGCTTTCACGTCGACTATATCAACACGGGAGAATTCAAAAGTTATGATGATTTAAGAGACCAGCTGGCTGAACAAATGAAGGAGGAACATCCTGAACTGACTGACAGAGAAATTGAGCGCAAAGTTCAAGAAATGTCAGAAGTTGAAGTAGAAAAACAAGCTAAAAAAACAGGGCTGCTTGTATACCAAGACGAAACACATATTCCACGTGTAGTGGAAGAAATTCTGAATAATTGGGAATCACAATCACAAGCAAGAGAATTTAATGCAATTTTGACGGTTGCCTATAAAGATCGTGTCATTGCTTATTATCATGAATTTAAAAAACAACTAAAAGAACGTGGGGAAAAGCTAAATGTGGCGATGACGTTTAGTTTCGGTAGTGAGAATGATCCCACGCCATTAGATCCCCAAATTGTCAACGAGATGTTTAAGGACTACGCTGCATTTACTGGCATTGAGTTTGTAGCTGGTGATAAAAAACACGGTGAAGATGCTTATTTTGAGGATCTTGTAGAGCGCGCGACACGAGGCGGCAGTGGACGAAACCCGAAAAATATTGACCTCGTCATTGTGGCAGACCAACTGTTGACAGGCTATGACTCGAAACGTCTGAATACGCTTTATGTTGACCGTTCGCTTGAACTTCAAGGCCTGATCCAAGCTTACTCCCGTACCAATCGTGTCTTTGGTTCAGAAAAAGAGTTTGGAACGATTATCAACTTCCAGTATCCCCGAATAACTGAAGAAATGGTGAATCAGGCCCTGAAGCTATATGGAAGCGGGGGAAAGAGCAGTAAGGCCATTGTTGATACTTACGAAACGGCTGTAAAGAAATTGAAAATCAAAGTGTCTGAAATGATTCCGACTTTACCTGATCCAACTGAATGGCAAAATATTGAACATGATGAGAAGAAAAAAGAAGCATTTATCCTTGCTTTTAAAGATGCTGGTGAGCAGTTAAATTTGGTAGAACAGTACTATGAATTTAAGTGGAATGATGATACTTTTGGAATTGACGAGCACACTTGGCTGCAGTATGTTGGTGCTTATAAAAACTTAACATGGAAGCCCGGCACCCCACCTGTGATATCAACCATTCATCCACTTGCTGGAAAAACGAAATTGGCAGGAACGCAAGTCATTGATGCAAACCATATTATTAAATTAATTGGTTCAAAAGTTACTTCACCGTACGGCGTGCAAACGGTGGATCGTGAAACACTCCGTATTATTTACGAACAAATTCAAGAGTTGAGTAATATGGGGGACCATGAGCAAGCACAGTTGTTAAAGGAATTTGTAGATACAGAGCTCGTGCCCGGAAACTTGTCGAGCAATTTGAATTTTGATGAGGCATTTGAAATTTGGAAAGCGGATAAGCTGCGGAATACAGTCATTCAATTTTCTGCGGAGTGGGGCTTAGATAGTGAACTACTTGCAAAAGCAGTGAATTCATATTCTATTTCAAAGCCTGATGTTGTTCCTTACATCAATGAACTCATAAGCAGTGTTGATTACAGCAAAGCAACCAATCAAACGGCTGGTAATTTGTTAAAACATAATATGATCCTCACGACTAAATTGCCAGAATGGATTGCGGAGACGAAGCAGAAATATAGCTAATTTGATGACGGGTGCAGAGTAACTGAAAACGAAGAATAAATAGAAACAGAGTATGTTTAACTTTACCGGAAAAGAATGCCTTTGTACATTAGCTATTAATTCCATGTACGCAGTTTTTTTGTAAGCCTGTACTATTATGAAAGTAATATGATCAAAAGATTAGAGGGGTAATGAAAATGACAGTGCCAGACTATCAAACCTTTATGCTACCTTTTCTAAAAATACTCGGGGATAGAAATGAGCATACGTTACAAGAAATGTATATAAAGCTTGCTGATTATTTTAGTCTAACAGACGCAGATAAAAAGGAATACTTGCCAAGCGGAAAGCAACTTAAATATAAAAACAGAATTGGTTGGGCTCGAACTTATTTGAAAAAGGCGGGTCTACTAGAACAAGTTGGAAGAGGAAGATTTACGATTTCAGAACAAGGATTAAGTGTCTTAAATAAAAACCCTGAGAAAATTGATGTAAAGTTCTTAGAACGTTTTAACGAGTTCCGGGAGTTTCGCAGCAATAAGAACAGTACAGATCATAAAGATAGCACGGAAACATTGCCTAATAATCGAGAATCAGATCTTTCCCCTGAGGAAATCTTGGACTCCAGTTTTCGAGATATCACAAGAAGTTTAATGGATGAGCTCTTACGTACCGTAAAATCCTGTTCACCAGAGTTTTTTGAAAAATTGGTGGTTGATTTACTAGTCGCAATGGGATATGGAGGTACCCACGCTGATGCGGGTCAAGCAATTGGGAGAACTGGTGACGATGGAATCGATGGAATTATTAAAGAAGATAAATTAGGATTAGATGTTATCTATATTCAAGCAAAAAGATGGGAAGGCTCTGTCGGTAGGCCTGTAGTCCAGGCTTTTGCGGGAAGTTTAGAAGGGAACCGAGCTCGTAAAGGGGTATTGATAACAACCTCTAGATTTACCGAGGAAGCAAAGGATTATGTAAAAAGAATTGAAAAGAAAATTGTTTTAATAGATGGCGAAACTCTTGCGGAATTAATGATTGATAATAATGTTGGCGTTTCTCCAAAAATAACTTATATAATAAAGGATATTGACTCTGACTATTTTAACGAAGAATAAAATCAGTTGCTGACTTAATAGGAAATCTGGTTTCCTGTGACAGATTTAACTTTGTCTTACGTATCATCACTTCATTTTAAGCACTTGGTTGCGATATAAATATTTAGTAATTGGAGGCTTAGGCTTGAAAAAGAATATCTACGTAGTTGGTGCCGTTATAATTCAAAACGATCAAATCCTCTGTGCACAGCGCGGCCCAGGCAGGACCCTAGCCAATAAATGGGAGTTTCCTGGTGGAAAAGTTGAAGAAGGTGAAACGCCACAGCAAGCCCTGAAACGCGAAATACAGGAAGAAATGAAATGTAAAATTGAGATTGGGGAGCAAGTGGAGGACACAACGTATGAATATGATTTTGGCATTGTTCATCTAACAACGTTTTATTGCAAGTTGTTAGAAGGACAACCCATTTTAACGGACCATGTTGCAATAAAATGGATGAACAAAGAAGATCTTATGTCATTGGATTGGGCTCCAGCTGATTTACCTGCTGTTGAAGAGATTGCATCTACCAAAGATTGAATGCTGTATTTCCCTTTTCTGAAATGATTTACGATGAATGGAATGAATATTACAATAAAGGTATCCCACAAAAACGGTGATGCATATGAGTAACTTGATTAAAAGTTTGGAAGCCTCTTTATATCACGGTTTTATTAATGAGGCCCATGAACATGCAGGAAACTATCGTCCAAAATTATTAGTGTGAACCAATCGACGAAAAATGAAGACGTTTTAACGTCGATTCGAAATGAGATGGAGAACTGTAGATCATTTCTGTTTTCTGTTGCTTTTATTACAGAAAGTGGTTTGGCAACACTCAAGTCTCTTTTTCTAGACTTAAAGCAAAAAGGTGTGACAGGCAGGATTCTGACCTCAACTTATTTAATTTTCAATCACCCGAAAGTTTTTAGAGAATTAATGAAGATCACGAATGTTAGAGTGCGACTAGCAAGCGTGAAGGGGTTTCACGCAAAAGGATACATATTTGAACACGATGCTTATTATTCTTTAATTGTCGGAAGTTCCAATTTAACTGCACAGGCATTGCAAGTAAATTATGAATGGAACATAAAGCTCACTTCTCATGAAAACGGAGAAATTGTACATCACTTTAAAAATCAATTTGAAGAAGTATGGGCAAACTCTGAGATTCTAACAGAAGAATGGATCGAGCAATACGAAAAAACCTACGCTGAAGAGAAGAAAACAAATGAGCAAGTATATGATTTTCCAGTAGGCTATCAGACGAATCCGATTCAAGAAGCCTTAAAAATTCAACCAAACAAAATGCAAGATGCTGCTTTAAAGGAAATCCAGGCTTTACGAGATGAAGGAAAAAACAAAGGGCTTGTCATTTCTGCAACGGGTACAGGGAAAACCTATCTTTCTGCTTTTGACGTTCGCCGTTTTGCGCCAAAGAAAATGCTTTTTATTGTGCATCGTGAACAAATATTGCAAAAAGCGATGAAGGATTTCCAATTAATTTTAGGTGGATTGAGTCATGAGTTTGGTATTTTATCAGGAACATCGAAACAAACTGATGCTAAATATATATTTGCAACGATCCAGATGCTGTCGAAAGACGACACGTTATATCAATTTGCAACGGATGAGTTTGATTATATTTTGGTCGATGAAGTGCATAAAGCGGGGGCCATGTCGTACCGTAAAGTGATCAACTACTTTCAACCGAAATTTTTAATGGGCATGACCGCCACACCTGAGCGAACCGACGATTTTAACATCTATGAGTTATTTGACTACAACATTGCATATGAAATTCGCTTGCAAGAAGCATTAGAAGAAGATATGCTTTGTCCCTTCCATTATTTTGGGGTGAGAGATTTTCAGTATAATGGACAAACGATTGACGATGCGACAGCTTTGTCTCACTTGGTTGCGGATGAACGAGTAGATCATATTATCGATAAAATTACATACTATGGGTATTCTGGAGATAGCGTAAAAGGCTTGATGTTCTGCAGTCGGAAAAAGGAAGCGAAACATTTATCTGTACTTCTGAATGCACGTGGCTTGCGAACGGTAGCTTTAACAGGGGACGATTCCCAAGAAGAAAGGATCCGTTGTGTCACCCAATTAGAAAACGGATTATTGGACTATATTTTAACTGTAGACATTTTCAACGAGGGTATTGATATTCCTTGTATCAATCAAATTGTGATGCTAAGGCAAACCCAATCGAGTATTATTTTTATTCAACAACTCGGGCGTGGTTTGCGAAAACATGATACAAAAGATTATGTGACGATTATAGATTTTATTGGAAATTACAAAAATAATTATCTCATTCCCATTGCCCTTTCTGGTGATCAATCGCAAAACAAAGACAATGTACGAAGGAGAATGGTGGATACAAGCTATATTAAGGGAGTATCTACGATTAATTTCGAGGCTGTGGCGAGGAAGCAAATTTTTAAAGCGATTAACAATTGCAAATTGAACGCTGCAAAGATTTTAAAAGAATCGTATATTGGACTGAAAAATAGGATTGGGCGTGTTCCATATTTATATGATTTTATCATCAATCATTCGATCGATCCGTGTGTCATCGTAGAAGCAAATAAAAATTACGATCTTTTCCTAAGAAAAATGCGGGAAAATAAGCCGGGTTTATCAACGTATGAAAATCAGGTCCTTACCATGCTGTCTTTAGAGATTTTAAATGGAAAAAGGAAGCACGAAATTATTTTGCTTGAACGACTGTTGGGACAAGGAACGGTGACAGAAGAGGAATATGTTGCGTATTTAAGGAAGAATGGCTGTATGACAGATGGTCGAACAATGGAGTCGATCCGTAGAATCTTTAATCTTCAGTTTTTCACTGAAGTTGACCGAAAGAAATATGGAAATCAGCCGATTGTGTTATTCGAAGAGAACCAATATAAATTCAATGCAGAAATACGCAATGGTGTAGCTGAACATCCCTATTTCAGGATGCTAGTTGAAGATGTGGTAATGACGGCAGAGGAAAAAAGCAAAGAATATGAATGTGGTCGGGCACTCAAGTTATATGAAAAATACACAAGAAAAGATGTCTGCAGGCTATTAAATTGGTCAAATGATGAGCACTCCACCATGTATGGATACAAGTCAAAGCATAACACCTGTCCGATCTTTGTTACTTATGATAAAAAAGAAGATGTGGATTCAAGTGTTAATTACGAAGATGAACTGCTGAATCCAGAAGTGCTGAAATGGTACACAAAAAGCAATCGCACATTGAAGTCACAAGAAGTAAAGTCCATTCTTGAGGCAGATCAAAATCATACGGACATCCATATTTTTATCAAGAAAAGTGATGATGAAGGAACAGGATTTTATTACTTAGGACGTGCACATCCTGATCAAAACACTGCCCATCAAACCGTTATGGCGAGGAAGAATCTTCCGGTTGTATGTATGAATATGATATTGGAACAAAGTGTGGAGGACGCATTATATCATTATCTTACGAGTAATATTGATGCGGATTAAAGAAAAGGAGAAATTATCAATGGCAAAATGGTGGATGATTAGAGCCAGAGACAACAATGAGCCCATGCCTTTGTGGAGAAAAGAGGGCATGCGTCAATTGGTTGGCCTCAGTTCGGCGACCCTCAAAAATTTTCGTTATAAGTCTGAGCTGCAACAACAAGCAGATAAAGTGTTTTATGAAAAAACTCACAATTGAGAGCAAGTTGGGTAAACCAAGTTTAGAGGTTTAGTAGAGAGATAGAGGAAGGTGACAGGGTTATTACCTATTCCAAGGAAAAACGTGAGTACATGGTTGGTACTGTATTAACTCCTCATTTTTATGTTGCCAATAGTTTATTTGTTTAAACGGGGGGCTTTACGTCCTAATGTAGAAACAGTAGCAAAACGAAACTCCGTGAAATTACTTGACTTAGAGGCTTTAGTGCGGTTAATCATGTAATGGTATGATCACATGCCAAATGATGTAAGAGCATTGTTGCCTTTAAAGAGGGTGTATGTACCGGAAGTGGAGCTAGCTGGGAATCCTGCTTACGTATTTAAGCAGCTGGTAAAAGTGATTTAATATTTGCTCTCTCTTGTCCAATTTTCTTGAAAATCTGGTATAGTAGTGTCGCGCAACAAGCTAGGTGGGAGGTTGCTCATCTGGTTTTTTCCCTTGTCTTCAAGAGAATGGGATGAACGAAATGGATATTCTCTTGCAGTTCTTGTTGTAGAAGCTGCCAAGGCGTTTGTGAATCAAACAATTGTCCTGGTATTTAGTAACCTGTCCGCAAAGAAACGCAAAAAAGAAGACCACCCGCAATGCGTCCAACAGAAACGGGAGGTCTTCTAAGAAGAAATAATACTTTTTAGGAGCAACCGCCCGCTTTGGACGAGTTGCACAAGCGGGGTGTTCGCAGCATCCCGCCTTTACCTTATTATATCCAATTCATTTAGCACTGAACAGGTTATTTTATCAGCTGCTATAACCGAATCCCCGTAACCTTGCTCTTCGGAATGGATGGGTCATGTTGTACGACAAATGCTATTTTAAAGCGGTTGACATATTCGGCTTCATGCGTTTTCGTGGTGAGGATGATCAGTTTTCGCTTGAGCTGTTCAACATAAAGATCAAAGACTTTTGATTTTCTTTGTTCGTCAAGGGCGCTGTCGAATTCGTCGAGCACGATGAAGCCGGGCGTGGTTTCCAGGTTTTGCAGAAGGGCGAGTGCAAACAGCAGGGAGCTGAGGGATTCTTCGCCGCCGGAAACGCCCTTGCCAACCCTGCCGCCGCGCGCTTTTACGCTAACATCTTCCATTGTGCCGCGGTGCCCTTCTTTACGCGCTTTGAGATATAAATGAAAGTGGGTGCGCCCTTTTTTATCTTCACGCGGCTCCCAGCTGATTTCACCTTGGAATTGGAAAGCAGCCATATAAACGGCAAACCGTTTGTTGATCTCCAGTACGCGCATATTGATGGTTGTTTCCAGGTCCTCTTTCAACTTTGCTGTTCTTTCCTTATCGTTTTCCAAAAGAATTTTTGACTGCTGATACTCAGTCTCCAGCCTTTCAAATTCTTCTTTTGCTTTCCGGTAATTGTCTTCAGCCGCAGGATCGATGCCTTCCTGGTGCCTGGCATTGTCAAACTTGACCATGCCATTTTCGAGCTGTTTATTTAACGCTACTTCTGAAGCATGTGTGATCTTTTCAAAGCTGGCACTGAATTCGGCGTATAAATCCGGTGCCAGGTTTTGCATTTCCTGAATTTGCTGCATTGTTTTTACGAGTGCGGCCTGGTATGTTTCCAGCCGGTCCTGTTCCCGGTTTTGCTGCTTTTGTGTGCTGTCGGTATTTCGGTTGATGTCCTCTATCTGGTCGTTGGTTGTATCAAGCTTTCTCCCCAGTTTTCTGATCTGCTTTCCCTGTTCATCAATCTTTAACTCCAATTCTTCGCGGGCGGCGTTCAGGTGTTTGATTTCTTTCTTTTTTTCATTTTCCAGATCGCTAAGCTTGCGGAGCTGGTCAAATTTTTCTTTCCGCTTCCCAAGTTCTTTGTAAAACTCCAATTCCAGATTGATCATGGCCAATTCATGTTGCTGCACTGCCTGAATTTGAAAAATATGATTCCTTTCCTCGTCCAGTTTTTGAATTGCCTGTCTGCATTGGGATTGGGCCGCTTTCGTTTCTTCTAATTTCTGCTTTCTCAATGCACGCTCATGTTTTTGTGTCATAAACGCTTCGGCTTCTTTCACTTTCTGAATCTCACTGTTTAAAATCTGAAACTGTTCGGTATCCGACTGAATTTTTTGCTCAAGCTTTGATGCCTTAATTTTCAGAGCGTCCAGCTGCTGTTTCACTTCTTGCAGGCGGATTTGGCGCGCTTTTTGGCTAAGAATGAAAGCTTCCTTTTCCTGCGGCCCACGGATTCCCCTTTGATCAATTAAGCTGCTTTTTTCTATTTTTGGTTCTTCATCAGTAAAAAATTGTCTTACCCAATAAAGGGCTTTGGCGGCAAAACGAAATTGCGCTTCGATAGGCTTCGGTTGTGACAAACTGTTTCGGGTTGTAAGTGGCAATATCAAACGAACCATCACCCGCCATCGATTCCATTTGTCGGACAAACTTTATCATGATGAATTGTTCGTCTACAATTGATCATTTTTTATAATATGGTTTTCAAATTAAATTTATATAATACTCATTGTTATTGAGAAACTTTTTAAAGAAATCCTCTAATGAAGAAGCTATTTGAACATCAAAATAAAATATAGGATTATCTACTAATTCCAAGTCTATTGAAATATAGACATCCTCGTTTACTTCAAAAAAAATTAGCTTATTTTCATCATAAAGTTCATCTAAATTTGCTGCAAATTCAAAAATTCCTTCTCTTAATCTGAAATCTGCTACAGCCCCCGGCCCTAATATCCTATTTATCGCATTAGCACTTTGGCCTTTAATAAAACCATAACCCACTTCTAAATAAAATTGTTTTAAATCGCTTGGAAAACTTAAGTTTATTCTCTGCTCAGCGATTAAAATATCATTTTCCGTTACATTATAAATTTTATGCTCCTGCCTATTAATAAATTCAAAATTAGCCATTTTGATATTTTACCTCCTTGAAAACAGTTTTCCTGACGGCGCTCCCTTTCCATGTATGCCAGCTTGGTGTTCATCCGGATATTTTGCAGGATGAATATTCCACCACGCATGAGGGCCGCCAAAGTTATTCTCAATGATATGATGAGCATCGTACGGTTGTCCAATATTTCGGACAACTTCACCATTCTTATCAATCACTTCCTCTTTATACCTTGGCCACTTCTGGTTGGTTTTTTCTTCCCATTCTGCAATCAATTTATCTTTCAGGCTCGATGTAAATTTACTTCTATGCTTTGCAGACTCTTTTGGTGTCAATTTTACATAGTTATTGTTTCTCAAGGCTTCTTTTATATGTTGAATTTGCTCTTTATTAACCTTCCGACCAGTTTTATCCTCTATATCTCTTAAATAAGCTTTCGCTAAGTCCTTATTCAGTGCAGCCTTATTCTCATTATTCCCCCATCTTTCCTCTGTTGCCCTCTGAATCCTAACCCCCAGCTCATCCATTACATTATACGGAATCTTGATTTTTCCGGCCCCGGCTGCTTCCAATGCAGGAACAAACCCTGTATTGACTTTCAGCCTCTCAGCCTTTTCTGCCAGCTTTCCGGCCTTGACAGCTTTCGTAGCTGTGCCCAGTTTGCTGAGGCCTTTGTCGCCAATAAGCGAGATTCCGATAGAAGTTAGCCCGTAGGTGAAAAATTCCGTCCGGCTTTTGGCATCGCCGTGGATGACATCCCGTTCAAAAGCATTTTGGACGGTCTGCCCCATATACTTTGCCATATCGATCGTTTTATGTGCGGTGCTGTTCAACGTTGCAATTGGAGAAGATTTAAGCTTGTTTCCATAATCAACAGCTTTCTTTCTAATTGAAGAATAAGTATTGTGATCTAAAGCGGATTTGCCTAATGATAGGAGACCATTGATCGTGTCACCGATAGCTTTTCCGGCACCATCATAAATTCCCTTCCAAATGTCAAGCAGGAGTGGATCGTCCGGGTTTTCTGAACCTGGAATGGCTTGTTTTGGGATTTCATCCACCAGTTCATAATGGGGCTGCTTGCTGTCGGGCTTGCGGTATTCCATCACCAGAACCCCGTCTTCATAGCGATGGAACTTGACGGAAAAGTGGCCTTCAAAGTCCTTGCCGTCAACAGTTTGAACCTGCTTCGCGCCGGCTTTTTGAAGGAGCCTGCCTTCCAGACTGCGATAGGCTTCTGTTGTGACAAACTGTTTCGGGTTGTAAGTGGCAATATCAAACGAACCGGCACCCGCCATCGATTCCATTTGCCGGACAAACTTTATCATCGTGTCTATGTCCTGGTCTAAAGCCTCAAGCGAACGGGTGGCTTTTGTGTCAAAGTCATACAGTTGTTCAAGCGTCTTGTTTGCTTTTTTATGCGCTTTCTGGATTGGATATAGTTTTTCATCAATGTCCAATGTCTTCAGTTCAGCAAGATCTGAAACTTTCCGCATTGCTTTATTGGCATCTTCCAGCAAATAGCCAATGGCGTTCTCCAGTTTTTTCAGTGCGGGGATGACGCTGTTCTGGATAAAAGCTTCCTCAATATAACCGTTCGGATCCGGTTCAAAGTATGACAAATCTTTAAGAATCTGGTTCAGCTGCCCGTTGTAGTCGGCTAAAAACGACTGCAGATACAGGAGAAACGGCTGGTGGAAGTCCCAAAATATCCACGCCATGGCCTTGCCTTTAAACGCATCTTGCATGTCTACAAAATTATCGATTGAACAGCTTTTAAGCAACGGATTCATTTTATCTTACTTATTAATGGAATTGATTTTTGTTGTCCATAGCTCTATAATTTTTACCAGTTCTTTTGTTTCTATAATACATTCATCATCTTCATCACTATAATTATCTGTTATGTTTGTAAAATCTTTTTTTATTTCTAATGTACAATTATTTCCCGTGCATTCTTCATAAATCGATTCGTCATTTAAAACCCTGTATAACAAATCCAGCCAAGGCCTGCTATTACTTTGAACATCACCCATTAATAAAATCGCAACAGAAGAAATTTCATTTGGTACCTGTACTGTTAATCCCGTATTGCTTTTTTTAAATATAACTTTGTATTTCATTTTCACACTTCCCTAATATAATGGATACGCAGTTTTAATTTTACCTTGAGGATCTATTCTCATTTGTATTTTCATGCCACTTTTTAATGTACCTTCGTATAGATTATCTTTTATCAGTTTTTTATTATTGTAAGCTTCTTTTATCGCTTCGGTTACTTGAACTCTGCTCCAGTCTTTAGGAAAAAAGGTAGATGGTACTTTCTTATTCTTACCTTCAATCTCAACTATTGCACGATATACGCCATATTGATTTGGAGGGTCTGTCACTTCAACTATTTTTCCACCCATCATACTTTCATGGTGATAGCCTACAGCTTTTCTTTTTTTGTTAACTTCTCCGCGAAATATGTGTTCGAATGTGCCACTATTAAAAATTCCTGGTTTATCCCCTGACCATCTTTCCTTTGTCGCATGCTGTAGTCTAACCCCTAACTCATTCATCATATTATACGGAATCTTTACATGCCCTGTTCCGGCTGCTTCAAACGCAGGTGCAACCCCGATATTCCCTCTCAGATTCCCGGCGCTTTTTTCCGGCTCTTCGGCAACAGCTTTCGCAGGTGTACCAAGTTTGCTGAGTCCTTTGTCGCCAAACAGGGATATTCCGATTGTTCCAATGCCGTGAGTAAAAAACTCTGTCCGGCTTTCGGCATTGCCATTGACGACATCACGTTCGAAAGCATTCTTGACGGACTGACACATATATTTGGCCGTATCGATCCCCTTGAGGACACTGCTGTATAAGTATGCTTTTGGGGAAGGGGAAGAGACAAGGTGATCCGCGAATTCCGCGCCTTTATAGCCAATCATATAGGCCATCTTTGGAATCTCCGCCACGGTTCCGATAATATCGCCGACCACTTCACCGGCGCCTTTATAAAATCCATTCCAAATATCCTATAAAGCGGATCATCCGGTTTTTTCTCTCTTGGAATCGCTTCTTTCGGGATTTCATCGACCAGTTCGTAATAAACCTGTTTGGATCCCTTCTTGCGGTATTCCATCACGGTGACCCCGTCTTCATACACATGGAACTTGACGGACAAATGTCCGCCAAAGTCTTGAGCCCTCATCGTCTTAACCGGTTTTACACCAGCTTTCTGGATGAGCTCGCCTTCCAGACTTCGGTAGGCCTCGGTTGTGACAAACTGTTTCGGATTGTAGGTCGCAATATCCAGAGAACCATCACCCGCCATCAATTCCATCTGCCGGACAAATCGCTCCATGGTGTCCATGTCTTTATCAAGGGAATCTAGTGTACTGGCAGCCTTTGAGTCAAAGTCATACAAATGCTCAAGCGTTTTGTTTGCTTTTTTTCTAGCTTTCTGAATATAGTACAGCTTTTCTTCCACATCCAGTTTTGGAAGAGAGACGAGATCTGAAACTTTTCGCATCGCTGCATTGGCATCTTCAAGCAAATAGCCAACGGTGTTCTCCAGCTTTTTCAGCGCGGAAATAACACCGTCCTGGATAAAAGCTTCCTGAATATAGCCGTTCGGGTCCGGTTCAAAAGCCGATAAATCTTTAAGAACCTTGTTCAGCTGTTCGTTGTATTCGGATAAAAACGACTGCAAGTACAAAAGAAACGGTTGGTGGAAATCCCGAAAATACCCACGCATGGCATTGCCAGCCTTGCCTTTAAACGCATCTTCCATGTTCACAAATGCATCAATTGCCTGCTGGAGGTCCGCGATTTGATCAGATTTTTCCTTTAAAGCACTTTGCGTATCCGTGACAACTTGTTCAATAACTGCACATCAAGAATTTTCATTGTTTCACCTGCTCATCGCCCGGCCTTCAAAGCCTTTTTCCAATTGTTCATCGTATTCTTTCATGGCATGAACAGCTTTTTTGGCCGCTGCTTCATTTTTTAATGTAACGGTCTGATAGGCAGTGAGCAGGTTACCCAGCTTTTGATTCAAGTGGACAAGATGAAGGAGGGACGATAAATGATACGAACCACTGTCACCCATTGATTTTGAACTATCCAGGTTTTGCGCTTTTGAACGGATATTTGCGAGTGATTTTTCAACCGTGTCAAATTGAATTTTGACTTCCATCGTCACACCTCTTTTTTGCGCATTTTTACGATTTCTGTTTGAATGGCTTTCTCAATCTGGGTGTTTTCTGAGGCAAGCTGACTGATTTTCTCGACCAGTAATTTTAGGGCCGTATTGATTTGCTTTTCAGTAGCTTTATAGCTTTCAAGGAGTTCGTCTTTTCTTACTGTCTGGAACTGCTTCGCCAACTGCCCTTGCCAGGTTGAGGCGGAAAGGGCGGGCTGGAGGCAGAGGTGTTCTTTCTCAGCCAGTGCGTACTTTGATTCCAAAAGCTCCTTTTTGCTTTTTTTCAGGCGTTCCAGTTCTTCCTGATTCCGTGAAAGCTACAGCTTCATAAGCGGAATGGCACTCATGTTCACACCCCAATTTCCGTAAAGTTGATATGGTTTTATTACCCAGCGTAGTGGAAATATTGTCAATTTGGTGAATGGAAGCGCATAGATAAATGGAAGCAGAAGCTGAGGGGGCATTGCAGGAGTATGTGTTTATTCAGGGGATAAATTGAATCTTTTCAAGTAAATGTATTCTAAATTATGGTTACAAAATAGAATGCTGGTTTAGAAGGATAGGATTTTCAAGACTGTTATTTGGCAACTTTTCAACCATCGTGGTGCCTGGCATTCAAAACGAAGTGGTGGCCTTCATTTTTTTAAAAATAGAAGACATATTTTGGGTTGTGCCAGGCACCCTGTGTCAGTTTTGCTTAGCTTTCAATGATATCAATCACTTGACTTAAATCTGAAACAATTTTATACGCATGCTTTTTTTATTTCTTCATTTGGTTCAATTTAAATCAGGAACAATAATGCAATCAATGCTCGCCCCAATTGCTGCCCTTAAGCCATTTAAGGAATCTTCTAAAACAAGCGAGGAGTCCGGCACTTCATTTGCCCGCTGACATGCGCCCAGAAAAATATCGGGATACGGCTTTCCCCGTTTTACTTCACTGCCACTCATATAAAAGTCAAAACGGTCTGTCAATCCTGCCAAAGATAAATTAGTTTGAATCGTATCGCGGCCTGCTGGAAGAGGCAATACATTTTTTTATTCCCTTTTTGTCCAGAAAATCCAATATGTCTTTTGCGCCTTTCTTAACTTGCAGTCCTTCTTCACGAAGTATTTGCGAAAACAATTGATAATAGTCTTCCAGAATGAGTTCCATTGAGAAGTCCTTGCCGTATAAACTTTTCATTACATCATCACACTCACGTTCATCCACACCGATAAACCGCTTATAATTTTCTAACGGGAAATCGCAACCCCATTTTTCTCCATTACCTGCTTCATTGCCGAATAGTAAAGCCGCTCCGTATCAAACAGCAGCCCATCCATATCAAAGATTACAAGTTTTACATCTTTCAATTATCATTGTCCCCTTTCTTGTCCTCTTATCCTAACAGTATATGTAAAAAACAAACATTTATTCAAACAAATGCTTTTAAGGCAGCCGGTTGTTTGTTTTTTTCAACAAAGCCGAATTAACATTAACGTTTTGTATCTGTCATCAGACTCCATTTTTTCCTGAAAAACTGGTTAATTCCACTTTTATCATCTAAGGTTCCGGTTTTTCTTATTTATTCTTACTCACATTAAAATTGCTTACATATAAGAAATTATTTTAATATGTAATCAATAATTTACATCTCCTTGAAATCGTTGTCAACATTGTTATATCCCTTTTTTAAATTAATATAGCTTGCTTGATTGAATTTATAGTAGTATAGATTTATATTATATGTAATAACATATGGGAGGAAATGCCGTGACAACCTATTCATTGGATGATTTATGCAGGCTGGTAGACCATACGAATCTTAAGCCTTATGCAACGAGGGAAGATATGCAAAAACTATGCGAGGAAGCAAAAGCTTATCATTTTAAAATGGTTGCAATTAACCAGACGCAGACCAAATTATGCGCCGGGATCCTAAAAGGCACGGATATTCACGTCGGAGCGGCGATTAGTTTTCCGCTTGGGCAAACTTCAATCGCATCAAAGGTATTTGAAACAAAAGACGCGATTGCAAATGGTGCGGATGAGATTGATTACGTGATCAACATTACCGAATTAAAAGCGAAAAACTATGATTATATTAAAGAGGAAATGGAACAAATTATATCAATTTGCCGCGAAAACGGTGTGTTATCCAAAGTCATTTTCGAGAATTGTTATTTAACGAAAAAAGAAATTGCGAAACTGGCAGAGATTGCAAAAGAAGTGAAACCTGATTTTATTAAGACTTCAACAGGTTTTGGTTCAGGAGGGGCAACCGCAGAAGATGTAAAATTAATGAAAAGTATTGTCGGCTCTGAAGTGAAAGTAAAAGCAGCCGGCGGAATTCGGGATGCCGGCACCTTCATCAGCATGATCGAAAACGGCGCAGAACGTATTGGATGCAGTGCAGGGGTTAAAATCATCGAATCCATAAAAAACCGGCTTGAACAGGAAGGAAAAGACAGTATTGAAATTTAACCAGTAAGCCGCCTGCAAATAAAATTGCAGGCGGCTTTGGTTCTTGGTGCAGAAGTTTAGAAGCCTGTATTTACATTTTTTACATTGTTCACTTCAAATATAAAGGAATTCAAGTCTCCCCGGTACTTTGAAATGGAATATTCAATCGGAATGTAATCCCCGGTGTAACCAATTGTATGAAAATAAAAGACGGGGTCATTGATGACAATATCCAACAAATCGCTTGTTGTTTCGTCCGCTTTAATCACATCCAATTTTCTTTTGACTGCGTTCACCTGCAGCCCTCTTTCCGCCAGCACGCCGTACAAACGCTGTTTTGTAAAATCATGTTCCAGAAAGTCGGGCAAACAATGCTGGGGCAGGTAAGTTGTAACGAGGACAATAGGGTCTTCCCCCGCATATCTTAACCGCACAAGTTTATATACTTTATCCCCTGCTTGAATATCAAGATTTCCGGCAATTTCTTCCGTTGCTGTGTCTATTTTGAAAGTCAGTACACGGGTTTTTGGCAGCAGCCCTTTTCGGCTCATTTCCGAATCATAACTTTCGATAATATGGGTAAATTCCTGGCTGATTTTTCTTTTTCTGACAATCGTACCTTTTCTTTTTTTCCTTTCGAGATATCCTTCATTCACCAGGCTTTGGATGGCCTGGCGCACTGTTGGCCTGCTGACTTGGTACACTTCTGCTAAATCGACTTCTTTCGGAATTAACTCATTTTCCTTATAGAAGCCGGAATTGATTTTTTCCAATAAATCTTCTTCAATTTGTTTATGCATCGGTTTGTGCCCATTCATGGCATGTCACCGCCTTTTCATCCATATATATGTAAATACATTTTTGCTATGTTCTATACATAATATAATAGACTTCGGCGGTGTTTTCAATTTTTTGCTTTAATTTTTACTGATATTTGCAGATGCATGGGCTTTTATAACCTCGATGAACCTCCAAGGCGACCATACTGAGTATTTTGTAGGGCTTTGCATATTTAGGATGATGACAGGCAACCCCAATTATTTCAATGCATCTTCTATTATTTTCTTTTCATGTTCTTCTACATCATTTACTATAATTCCACAAATCGTTTCATTGGTATCTATAGCAAATCCCACATTATCGTTTTGTACAATTGACACAATTTCGTTTTCCGAAAACGATATAAATATTTTATCAATCCCTATAAAAACGTTTAGTTGACCCTTTTCATCTAAATACGTTTCATTATTTAATTCGTCTACCTTAAAAATCGGTATCCCTTTATTCAAAGTTATACTTTTCATATTAAAATTAAAGTTCCCTGTTTTGTATACATTCTCACACAAAGTTAGTGTAATAGAACGAATATTACCTGTATATTTTCCTATTCCAATTTCAATTAAAGATTTCTTAAAATCACCAGTTCTCCAATATATTGTTGGTTCTTTTGATATATTCCATGTACCAAATTCAATATTAATTGGTGTATAAACATCATACTCAATATTTGTAGACTGTCCTTCCTTATATCCTATTACTTTTAACATAAACATGTCTCCTTCTAAGGTCTATATACAGCGTGCTTTATGACTGGTAGTAATCCTTCTCCGCGTGGTTTACTAAATATTAGTTCCCAATTACCTGTATTCATAATTTCATCATACTTAACGCCTTCTTTAACTGCATCTTTAACAGAGCTTTGGAAACTGGATAATAAAGTTTGACTATTTATTGGCATACCATGTGTTGTTGCTTCTCTTGTTATATACTCGACCATGTGTTTTGTTCCATTTGGGTGTACCCAGAACTTTTCACCATCTACTACTAATTCGAATGATTTTGGTATTTTTGTACCTTCATAAAGCGGTTGGGTGATTCTTATGTTTTCCCATACTGTGCCATCACCTATGTCTTTACCAGCATCCTTGTTCCCCGTCCATCTTTCTTCTGCCGCCTTCTGAATCCTAACACCCAGGTTATCCATCACATTATACGGAATCTTTGCTGGCTCTGCTCCGGCAGCTTCAAGTGCAGGCGTAACCCCGGTATTGACCCTCAGCTTCTCGGCCTTTTCAGCCAGTCTCCCGGCATTCATCGCTTTTCCGGCAGTGCTAATTTTACTAATGCCTTTGTCTCCGAGAGCAGAGAGCCCGATAAAAACAAAAGCATAGGTGAAGAATGCTGTCCGGCTTTTGGCATCTCCGTTGATGACGTCCCGTTCAAAAGCATTTTTGACTGCCATCCCCATATACTTTGCCATGTCAATCGTTCGGGATGCTGTGCTTTTCAAAGTTTCTTCCGGGGAAGAGATGAGCTGATTCACGTATTTCGCGCCATTATAACCCATTGAGATATAGGTTCTTGGATTGAGGAGTGTTTCCAGGCCTTCGATCGTGTCACCGACTGCTTTTCCGGAGCCTTCATAAATGCCATTCCAAATATCCATATAAAGCGGATCATCCGGTTTTTTCTCTCTTGGAATCGCTTCTTTCGGGATTTCATCGACCAGTTCGTAATAAACCTGTTTGGATCCCTGTTTGCGGTATTCCATCACGGTGACCCCGTCTTCATACACGTGGAACTTGACGGACAAATGTCCGCCAAAGTCTTGAGCCCTCATCGTCTTAACCGGTTTTACACCAGCTTTCTGGATGAGCTCGCCTTCCAGACTTCGGTAGGCCTCGGTTGTGACAAACTGTTTCGGATTGTAGGTCGCAATATCCAGAGAACCATCACCCGCCATCAATTCCATCTGCCGGACAAATCGCTCCATGGTGTCCATGTCTTTATCAAGGGAATCTAGTGTACTGGCAGCCTTTGAGTCAAAGTCATACAAATGCTCAAGCGTTTTGTTTGCTTTTTTTCTAGCTTTCTGAATATAGTACAGCTTTTCTTCCACATCCAGTTTTGGAAGAGAGACGAGATCTGAAACTTTTCGCATCGCTGCATTGGCATCTTCAAGCAAATAGCCAACGGTGTTCTCCAGCTTTTTCAGCGCGGAAATAACACCGTCCTGGATAAAAGCTTCCTGAATATAGCCGTTCGGGTCCGGTTCAAAAGCCGATAAATCTTTAAGAACCTTGTTCAGCTGTTCGTTGTATTCGGATAAAAACGACTGCAAGTACAAAAGAAACGGCTGGTGAAAATCCCGAAAATAGCCGCGTATCGCATTCCCGGCCTTGCCTTTAAACGCATCCTCCATGTTTACAAAAGAGTCGATTGCCTGCTGGAGGTCCGAAATTTGATCGGATTTCTCCTTTAATGCCCTTTGTGTGTCCGGGGCGACTTGTTCAAACGCTTCGATATCAAGGGTTTTCATGGCTTCACCTGCTCATCGCCCGGCCTTCAAAGCCTTTTTCCAATTGTTCATCGTATTCTTTCATGGCATGAACGGCTTTTTGCGCTGCGGCTTCATTTTTTGAAGTAACGGCCTGATATGCAGTGAGCAGGCCCTCCAGTTTCTGATTCAAATAGGCAAGCTGCTGAAGGGAAGATAAAGGGTACGAACCCATGCCATCCATTGAAATGTCCAGGTTTTGTGCTTGTGAGTGGATTTTTGCAAGCGACTTTTCAACTGATCCGAATTGGATTTTGACTTCCATCTTCACACCCCTTTTTTGTACATTTTTACCATTTCGGCTCGAATGGCTGTTTCAATTTGGTTGTTTTGGGTGGTAAGCTTACTGATTTTTTCGTCTAGCAGTTGAAGGGCCGTATTGATTTGCTTTTCCGTTGCGTTAAAGCTTTCAAGCAGTTCGTTTTTTCGGACTAACTGGAACTGCTTCGCCAACTGCCCCTCCCAAGTTGAGGCGGACAGGGCGGGCTGAAGAGCGTGCTTTTCTTTCTCCGCCAGTGCGTGCTTCGATTCTAGCAGTGCCTGTTTGCTTTTTTTCAGGCGTTCCAATTCTTCCTGGTTTTGTGAGCGTTGAAAATTCAAGAGCGAAATGATACTCATGTTTACCCCCGGATTTCGTAATATTTTGGTTTTATTATCCAAGGTTACGGAAACGTTGTCAATTTGGTGAATGGCGGCATATAGGTGAATAGAAGGAGGGGATAGAAGAAAAATACACTTACTTGGGGGCAAATTTGAATCTTTTTTAGTAAAAACTACCAAATTAAGGAAATAAAATAGGTCTTTCGATGGAGATTTCCGGAATGGTTATTTTTCAACCTTACACCCATCATGGTACTCCCCCCGCTAGTGATCAAGCGTTTTGTCGAAATATTGTGCTATTTCTAGTGGGATACAGGGGCAGCAGAAAAACAAAAACCTTGAAAGGCATTTAACGGCTCTAATCAATCACTTTATATTTTAGGAATATCAACCACTTTTCCTGGTGATTTGTTAATGAGTATATCAGGAATATCTGGATGGTTATTTTTCAACTTATACTTTTGAATTTTTGTTAGCTCAGGATTGAAAGAAATATTTTGATACTTAAATTCAAAATTAATAAGTTTATTATAAATCTTATTCAAAAAGGACTTCCATTCCTTTAATGAAGAACTTGAAAATTCATCTGGATTTTCTAACATACGATATCCGTCTGCAAAATAAAACATTAGTAAACCTGTTCCTAAATCACAATTCTCATTCTCTAGAATAACCGTTGGGATATCAAATCCATTATTCCAATTATAATTTGCAGCAAAGTAATGAAGTAATAAAGAGTTGTTTATGTTTGCTAACTGACTGATTACGTAGCTTTTATCTGTCTTATAAAGTAACTTTTCGAGAAAAATAATATCTTTCTTCTCCATAGATTTTTACCTCCTTACCTAAAATCATTAACTTGTAAATTATCAACACTTTGATTTTTTAACCGCTCATCGCTCAGCCTTGGAAGCCTGCTACCAATCGTTTATCCTCTTCCTTCATGACATGAACAGCCTTTTTGAATCAGATTTCATACTCAATATTCATAAATGGTTTGCTTTTATTATCTTGCGTTGTGGGAACGTCGTCAATTTTGTGAACATTGGTAAGTAAATATGATGGAACCTTTAAAGGGCTGGCAAAACGATAACGGAGCCATATATCTTAATGCGAGAGAGGTTGCTGCAATGAATGCAGCAGGGGAACAAATCGGCGTGAAAGATCAACATTTGCTTGTAAGCGCAGAAGAAAAAGGGGCACCTGCTTCATTTTTGCTTGCGCGTGAAAGATCAACATTTGCTTAGAAGTGTAGTAACTTGGTCTGAGGCAAATGCATTCGGGATCCCGAAGTCCGGATCAAATCAGCTGTTTATAGTAACAACAATGAATTGATGTACAATATACTTTCGCTGTCATTTGCATTTTCATTGGGAACACCTGGATTCGGTTTTAATATCTTATATTTACATAAAACATAAAAAATTATAAAATATTGATATGATGAAGGAAGGAGGAGTTATATTGAAAAAATTATTTGTATTATTAAGCTGTTTTCTGATTCTTGCGCTCGCATTAGTTGGATGTGGAAAAACAAAAGTGGATTTCACCACAAAACAGTTTGAAACTGCTCTCAATAAAGGGGAAAACGTAGAAGGGAAAACAGTTTCAGTTAAAGTGAACAAAATTGTGCCCAATAGCGTATTCGGTTACAATATTGAAGCCGGAAAACATTTGAACTTTGTATCAAATGATAATCCTGATGTCAAAAAAGGGGAAACGGTAATATTGAAGGTTAAACAAGTAAAAAGCACACTCGGTTCGTATATTATTTATTATGAGAAAAAATAAGTTGAATAACCTGAAAAACGCATCTCACCAGAGAGGTCAGATGCGTTTGCCATACAATATTTCTTACATGACCGTCCTGACCAAAATTTTTGCTTGGTTTTTATCTTCAATTAATTGGTTGAAGCCTCTATAAAGGGTGTATTGATGATTCAATGAAAAACCTTATTCTTGTTAGAAACAAGGAGGGTATCAAAAAAATGAGACCCACTACCCAACTGAAAAGAACGGTTGAATGGACTGTAGACAATAAAAAGTTAAAAATTATAAATGTTCCATACGAAAAACTGCCGGTTGATGGAGAGATCTTTTACGACGCTGATGTATCTATTCGGATAATGATGTTAAAAGATCTAATGTTGGCAGATCGTATTCCTCCTATTGTTGACTATGAAATCGTTAAAGACTTTCCTGTTTAATTTTCCATATATTAGATATCCACATGAATCACTTATGAAATATTTTGTAAGTGATTTTTTATTTTTACCCTCAATCCGTGCCAAAATTTTCATTTACTGCTAATAGATCGCCTAATTGGAATATCCATCAAATACAACCTATTCCCCATTCAGGTGAATCTAATGAAAAAGTTTTGATAGAACCCCCGAAGGAACGAATTGGAAAAGAAGGCCGGCCGTCATCCGGAAGTTCGAAAGTACGGGGAGCAAGCGAAAACGCCAAAATCAATTGTAAGTGCAGAATGGAACACGGGTATGAAAGCTGGTGGGTTCCGCTGGCACGAAGAGGCGTAATAACGATTTGCGGTTTGCCTTCCTTTTTTGCAGGGTACGAAATGAATGAGGAGTGATGATCCAATGCAAAGAGTGGAGGCAGATATGAATGAACAGTGAACGGAAACCGGGCCAAAATGAGAAGGACCGCCAACTGGAACAGTTTCGCTCCATTGATGAAGGAAAACCAATGACGACAAACGAAGGGTTAAAACTTTCAGAAGATGAGTTTTCTCTGAAAGCGGGCGAACGCGGCCCGACCTTGATGGAGGATTTCCATTTTCGTGAAAAAATTACCCACTTTGACCATGAACGGATTCCTGAACGTGTTGTCCATGCAAGAGGGTATGCTGCACATGGCGAATTTCAGGTTTACGAATCCATGAAACCTTATACAAAAGCGAAATTTTTGCAGGATCCTGCTGTAAAGACGCCTGTTTTTGTGCGCTTTTCGACAGTTGCCGGTTCGCGGGGGTCGGCGGATACCGTCCGGGATGTGCGCGGATTTGCAGTAAAATTTTATACGGAAGAAGGAAACTATGACCTTGTCGGAAACAATATTCCGGTTTTCTTTATCCAAGATGCCATTAAATTCCCGGATTTGGTGCATTCCTTTAAACCTGAGCCCCATAACGAAATTCCGCAGGCCCAAACGGCACATGATACATTTTGGGATTTCGTTGTGAACAACCAGGAATCTGCCCATATGGTGATGTGGCATATGTCGGACAGGGCGATTCCGAGAAGCTTCCGGATGATGGAGGGTTTTGGCGTCCATACATTCCGGTTTGTAAACGAAGAAGGAAAGGCCCGCTTTGTTAAATTCCATTGGAAGCCAAAGCTTGGTGTCCATTCGCTGGTATGGGACGAAGCCCAAAAAATTGCCGGGAAGGACCCGGATTTTCACCGCCGCGATTTGTACGAAGCCATTGAGATGGGGAATTATCCGGAATGGGAACTCGGTGTCCAGATGATTCCAGAGGAAGATGAATTTAATTTTGACTTTGATATCCTCGACCCGACGAAAATCTGGCCAGAAGAAGAGATCCCGGTGAAGATTATCGGGAAAATGACGTTAAATCGCAATGTCGATAATGTTTTTGCTGAAACTGAGCAGGTTGCCTTCCATCCGGGCAATGTGGTACCAGGAATTGATTTTACCAATGACCCGCTGCTGCAGGGCCGCTTGTTCTCATACACGGATACGCAGCTGATCCGCCTGGGCGGGCCGAACTTCCATGAGCTTCCGATTAATCGGCCGGTGTGCCCTTTCCATAATAACCAGCGCGACGGGTATGGCCGCCAAACAATCAATGTCGGCCAGGTCAGCTATCATAGGAATTCGCTTGCAAATAATACGCCGTCTGTTTCCAGCGTACAGGAGGGCGGTTATGAACATTACCAGGAAAAAGTGGAAGGCCGTAAAGTGCGAAACCGCAGCAAGAGTTTCGAGGATCATTTTTCACAAGCCATCCTATTTTGGAACAGCATGGGGGAACCGGAGAAACAGCATATTATCCAGGCCTTCAGCTTTGAACTTGGCAAAGTAAAAAGTAAATTGATCAAGCAAAAGGCAGTCGATATGTTTGCCAATGTCAGCACCAATCTTGCGAGTGCGATCGCAAATGCAATTGGCGTGAATCCGCCTGAACAAGCAGAGAATACAAAACTGGAAAAGTCTTCTCCGGCGCTCAGCATGCTGAACACGGTTATGCTGCCGGATACACGTAAAGTCGGCGTGATTCTTGGTAACCAATTTAATGGGCCTAAAGTGGCAGCAGTCGTGAAGGGCTTGCAGGCTGCAGGCGTCCTGCCCGTCATCATCAGTGATAAATTAGGAGATTTAAAAGGTACAGACGGGGCTGTTTTTGAGGTAACAGAAACGTTCCTGACAAGCAGTTCTGTTTTGTTTGATGCAATTTATGCAGCAGGTGGGCAAGGGTCAACGCCTGCATTTGAAAAAAATGCCGCGCAACTTATTCATGAGGCTTTTATGCATTATAAAGCAATTGGCGCCACTTTTGACGGCGTTGTATTCCTGGAAAAAGGAAATCTGTTAAACCAGGCGGGAGTGGTCACGGGAGAAGATCCCCGGCAATTTACAGAAGAATTTGTGAAGGCAATTGCAGCTGACCGCCATTGGGACAGACATTTGATATGATTTTAAGATAGCAGGGAGCGGCGGATTCTCCCTGTTATTTTTTTACATTCAATAGATGGGGTGGATTGCAGTTCTTGGCGTAGAGAATCCATTTTTTACGCATGTTATAATATAACAGATGTTCAATACTTAACAAATCGAGGGATAACCATGTACAGCATAGAAGAATTTGACCGGCAAGGCATGCACTTTTTCCGTTTGAAGGGGGAGGGGGCTTTTGTGGAAGTCTGCCCTGAACGGGGCGGAATGATCACAGCCATTCATATTGCAGATGAGGATTTGCTGTATATGAATGAGGAAACGCTGTTTAATCTTGATAAAAATGTTCGCGGCGGGATTCCGGTTCTGTTCCCAATCGCGGGGCAGCTCAGAGGCAAGCAGTATGAATGGGAAGGCCGGGTGTATCAAATGGCCAACCATGGGCTTGTCCGGACGCGCCCTTTAGAAGTGGCAGGCCAATCGTGCGGCATGGATCATGCGGAAATCACTTTGGCATTCCATAGTACACCGGAGACGCGTATTTCCTATCCGTTTGATTTCGAAATGCAGTTAACGTATCGCTTAGCGGGCGGAAAAGTAACCATCCTGCAGAAAGCCACAAACCGGTCAGTAGACTCGATGCCGATTTGCCCGGGGTTCCATCCATACTTTGCCATCCGGGATAAAGCGCTGGAACTGGAGACCGCTGCAACAACTTATTTCGATTACAATGGCCACAAAGAAAAGCCACTTACTGGGAAACTGGAGATGGCGGGATTAAAAGAATCCGTGATATTTGAAGGTGGTTCAGTAAAGGCAGCTTTCCATGCCACAAAGGATCTCGCCATTGAAGCAGACGAACATTTCCGTTACACTGTCGTTTGGGTGGAAGGGGATGCGCCTTTCGTCTGCATCGAACCATGGGTCGCGAAAAATGAAGCGCTGAACACGAAAGAAGGGCTGATCCTTGTAAAACCGGACAAACCCATTGTACTGGAAGTTAACTTTTACCTGGAAAACAAATCATAAGAGAAGGGCTCCGGGGTGTTCTGTTTTCCTGCGGCAGATTGGATGCCCTCTCTCTGTGTTTAAACGGGCCTTTGAATCCCCAAAAGGTTTGAAAAAATCCGCTTTGCTGATTGGAATTTTAAGGTAGTCTGCCATGCCAGTTTCAATAAAAATTAAGATTCCGATAGAAATTTTTACATGTTGATTAAGTTGCATAGGCGGCCAGGAGATCTGTTTTAAACCTGGCCGTATTGGTTTGTGCGTAAGTTTTTCGGCCAAATTCCCGCCAATTCCTGGAACTTCGGGGTCATGATAAAACAGGATTCCCGCCATCCATATTTATTAACGATGTCTTTAGCGAAAAAAATTAAACGTTGTATGAGATAATCCACATCGGTTTGGAAATAGACCGGGGTGGTGTTTTTAATCATGACTGCCATTTCATCGATTGAATCTCCGGTCCTGTATAAAATTCCCAGTGCTGTTTTTCATCCGGCGGCATTTCTTTGGTGAGGGGCAGGATGGCCATCCGCGCCGAAGCTTTCAATTAAAGACCATTCGGCTGTTGAGGTGCATAATCTTGTATTTGCATCGATATGGTAAGAAATGGTGGTACGGCAGGGGTCTTCCTTGCGCAAACAGGCAGTTCATCTATTGAGATATCCGTTTCTTTCCGGTACGGCGGGACAAGCCATTGCTGATCTTTAGGACTGGACATTTTTCTCCTCCGGTATAAGGCTTTTTGTTCAATTTGAATCTATATGCGATGAAAAAGAAGCGTTTTTTTAGGGAAAATGGGCATTTTAATAAGAAACACCAGAGTGGGGGTAGTTCCTGGGATGATGATAAAGAAACACTTGTTGTTGAATCTGGCGATTGTGTTTATTCCATGGCTGTCGTTGCTGTTTTTAGGGAAGCGTAACTTAAAACGCTATGCTTTAGCGAGTGCTTTTATTGACGTGTTTGAAATTTCGAATCAATTATTGGGCCATATGTGGAAGTGGTGGAAGTTTTACGATAAGAAAGTATTATTTCTAAGGGATGAGCTGCCTTTCAGCATGGGCCCGTATATGCCGCTGTCGATGTGGATTTTGAAATACTCTTACGGAAACTTTAAAAAATTTGTCCTGATGAACATTGTTGCCGATGGATTTTTTGCTTTTCTATTTATTGAAGTATTAAAAAAGTTGCGTATCGCCTCCCTTAACCGGCTGAGCCCCGTCAATTTTTTTATCTACTTGCATTATAAGGCTTACTTATTATATGGGGCGCAGTGGTTATATGAAAAGTGGAGAAAAAAGCGGCAAGTGCCGGCCTAAAGGGCGGTATTCTCTTCTCATCATTTGGACTGTGTCAGAGTAAAAGAACAAGGAAGGCTTTGGCTGCAGCAGCCGGGCGATGGGGACGGCGACCAACACTAGCACACGGAAAAAGTAAGAAAGATGGAAATGGGGAGGCATGCATTGAAAGTGGAGTCTTCACTCTTCAAGAGTGGGGATTTTTCAATGTCCATTACTTCCAGTCATATAAAAAATTGTAAGGAAATCTTGCAAAGTAAGATTGCTTTTAGATAAAGATTCCAATACGATAATGGTATACATTTTTTTAAAGGAGGTATACCAGTGGGAGAAGAAGCTTATATTGTTCGCCAAATTGGGGAATTTTCATTTATTGCTGATCTCGATTTCGCCAAAGAGCATTCAGTAAAATATGAAATATTAAGAAAAAACGTACAAGAGTGTAACCGATATATCAGTAAGATTTTAGAAATACCGCTCGCTTCAAAAATTTTTTATCTGGAAAGAGTGAGATACGTAGAGGAACAGCCAAGGGCAATTGAAAAAATATATATAGATTATAAAAAAGTTCCGGGCATCGAAGAAATGGACTTCAATCATGAACCGCTTTTTTTAATTTTAAAAAGAGAATTCGGACTGGAGATTTTACAGACGGATGAGGAGATCTTAATTGTCAATGCAAATGAAAAAGAGAAGCAGTTGTTGAATTTACCGGATGATGCGGAAGTTTTAATGTTAAAGGAAAAAATATTGATACAAAATTATGAACCGTTACAGTACACCGAGATCATCTCGGATCCGGACTTTTACCGGTTTAAAAGCGAGATGAATTTAAGATGACGAATGACACCCTGTACATTCAATTAATGAACAGCATTAAAGAGAAAATTATGAATGGGGAGTATAAAGTCGGTGATAAAATTATGTCTGAAAGGGAAATGGCAGAGTTGTACGGCATTAACCGGCTTACTGTAAGAAAAGCAATTAAATGCTTGCGGCAAGAAGGGTACTTGAAGGCGATTCAGGGAAAAGGCACCTTTGTCGAAAAAATACCTGATCTCCAGGATAAGGTTGAGCTTGGCAGCGGAGACGTCAGTTTAAGCATGTCAATCCGGAAAGGCGGATTAAACTCTTCCAGAATTGTACTCTCATTAAAACAAATCGATGCAGTCGGTGAGCTGAAAAATGCGTTTCCGGATTCTCCCCAAGTTTATGAACTGATCAGGCTGTCGTTTATAAATGGAAAGCCATATGCAGTGCAGGAAAGTTATTTCCCTTGCAGTTATTTCAAAGAAACCGACCGGTATGATTTTGCAAATAATTCTCTATATGATTATATGGATTTGCATGGCCATTATCCTGTTAGATTGACTTCTGATTTACAAATCAGGGATGTTCCGGATAACTATGCCCCGGCATTGGAAATCAAGAAGGGGAAAAAGGTCTTTTTTTTCACCTACTATGGGTATGACAAAGAGGGACATTTGGTGGAGTATACGTTGTCTTATAATAAACCGGAATTTACATCGTTTCAGTTTTCAACAAAAAGAAAAATATAGAATAAGAAGATAGATGGAAGAACGTCAGATGTTACAAACGGAACGCTCTTCCATTTTTTCTGAAATAAAATTTTGTAAACACTTACATACAGACTGAAATAAACTTTCAAAAATTTTTTATAAAAAACCATTGCTTTCTTTAACAAATGGATTATAATGATAGTAACTGGTATGGTATATATACCAGTTAACCAAACTCTGATAAAGGAATGGAATCTTAAAGCGGGGTGATTTACAGTTGTAAACGCTTAAAATGTGTACACTTTACTTTCTGAAATACTCTAAACAAAGGAGGAAGTGAAATGCATGTTACGCTGATCCAGGCAATTCTCATTGCCGGGGTTGTCGCATTGTCCAATCTGGATGGCAACTTTTTCGGTGAAATGAAGTTCCGCGAACCAATTGTTACTGGGTTCCTGGTTGGTTTGATTTTAGGGGATGTAAAACTTGGCCTTTTAATTGGCGCACAGCTCCAGATTATTTGGATGGGCGCAACGGGAATCGGACCGACCGCTCAGCTGGATATTGGCGCGGGAGGGACCATTGGAACGGCAGTGGCGATTTTAACCGGGAAAGGTGCGGAAGTTGCCATTACTTTCGGTTTGCCGGTTGCAGTGATTATGCAATTTTTGAATACTTTTCTCATGACTTCCTATTCTGTTTTGATGCACCGCGTTGATAAATTGATTGACGACTTGAAAGAAAAGCAAATGATTTTTATCCACATCATTTGCGGGATGATTACGGCATCCATGTATGCTGTTCTGACCTTTATTGTCATTTATTTTGGAAATAATGCAATTGAGTCCGTTGTAAAAGGATTGCCGGATTGGGCGAACAACGGCTTAAATGCAGTAGCGGTCATTTTGCCTGCATTGGGATTTGCCCTGCTGCTGAATATTTTAATGGAAAAAACCTTAATTCCGTTTTTTATTGCAGGGTTTGCTATTACGGCCTTCTCGGGGTTAAACACGATTGCAGTCACCCTTCTCGGGGTTGCGGCAGCACTGTTTGTGTACTTGCTTGGAACCAATAAAATTGCCGGTATCAGCAGTACTCATGCCGGAGGAGAGGAGGATGAAGAGCTATGAGCAATCAGGTTATCAGCGAAAAGAATAATATTACGAAAAAAGATTTTAGAAAAACATTTTGGCGCTCTTTTACGCTATTGAACTCATTCAACTATGAGCGGATGGAAGCCCTCGGTTACATGTTTTCCATCATGCCGGAGTTGAAAAAAATTTACAAAGATGATCCGGAAGGCTTAAAGCAGGCATACCATCGCCATATGGAAGCCTTTAATATGACGATTGCCCCCGCACCGTTTGTAATGGGAATTTCAGTTGCCATGGAAGAGCAGGCAAAAGAGGACCCGAATATGGACCGGTCTTCCATCAACGCTGTCAAAGTTGCATTAATGGGGCCGCTTAGCGGGATCGGCGACACCTTCTTTTGGGGGATTTTCCGGATCATCGCCTGTTCAATCGGGGTTTCATTTGCAAAGCAGGGGAATATCTTAGCGCCACTCATCATGCTGATTTTATTCAACATCCCGACATTTTTAACCCGCTGGTACGGATTGAAAATCGGATACGCCCAGGGCAGCAAAATCCTATCCGATTTACAGGAATCCGGAAAAATGCAGTTGTTTACTTATTGCGCTGGCATCGTCGGGGTAATGGCCATTGGCTGTATGATTGCATCACAGATCAACATTACTTCACCGCTGCATTTTGCCATTGCAGGGCAGAAAGTCGTGATCCAAACATATTTAAACCAAATCATGCCGAAGCTTTTGCCTTTATTGACAACTTTGGGGATCTTCTGGGCAATTAAAAAGCAAATAAAGGTCACGAAAATCATTTCATCTATTGTTGTTATTGGCTTTATCTTAGGCGTATTTGGGATTATAGGAGGTTAAATGAAATGGCGATTGTAGAAGTAAGAATTGATGACAGGTTAATCCATGGCCAGGTTTGCGGATATTGGATTCCTCATTTTAATGTTGACAAGATCGTTATCGCGGATGACAAAATTTGCAACGATGAACTGCGGAAAACGGCATTAAAGTTTGGCTGCCCGAGTAAAGTGAAGTTATCCATTTTAAGTGCGGCAACAGCGGCTGATAAGCTGAAAAGAAATTTGGACAAGGGCAGCAGAGTCATGATTTTGTGTGAAGGGCCGGCCCCGCTGAGAAAAATGGTGGAACTGGGTTATCCTATTTCTAAAATTACTGTCGGAAATATGGCCAATAAACCAGGTACAGAACATGTGAAAGGCACGGTATATGTTTCGGAACAGGATAAGGAAGATTTTAAATACTTATCCGGACAAGGGGTTCAATTGGTTTCGCAAATGGTGCCGAACGAACCGCCTGTGGATTTAAACCAACTAATCAAAGGCTTATGAGGTGAAAACAATGGAAAAAGCAACCGTACTTGGATATATCAAAGATCAGCCGAGGACATTAAGAGAGGCACTGGAAAGAAAAGATGAATTTGTGGCCCCTTTTGTAGAAGTTTTTAAAAAGTATCCAATTAAGAAAGTATTGTTTTTTGGATCCGGCACTTCCTATAATGCTTCTGTGATTGCTGCCCACTATTTTAAACAAATTGTGGGAATAGATGCAGCGGGCAATTATCCGACTGTTTTTAAAAACTATGAAAAAGCGGACTGGACAAATACGCTGGGAAAAGAGGAAATTTTGTTTGTCGGCATCAGCCAGTCGGGGACATCGCGCTCGACGGTTGAAGTGATGGAGCATGCAAAGCAAAATGGGTATATCACCTTGGCATTAACAGAAAACCTGGAAAGCGAGATTACAAAACATGTAGACCATGTCGTCCACCTGCTCTGTGGCAAAGAGCTGACGCCGCCGGAAACAAGGGGATACACCGTTACGGTTCTCACCTTGTACTTGTGGGCTGTTTCAACGGCAAAAGAATTGGGCGTCTACAGCGGGGAACAATATAATCAGGCAATTGAGGAAGCAAAAGATCTAACAGACCGTTTTGAAGCGGTGATTGAAGAAAGTGAAGCCTGGTATGATCGCAATAAAACCACGATTGTTAACAGTGACCGGCTTTATGTACTGGGGTATGGCGTAGACTTCGGCTCCGCTTTGGAAGGCATGCTGAAAATCGGTGAAATGCTCCGCATTCCTACGATCGGATACGAAATCGAAGAATATTCCCACGGACCGACGATGGCTTTGGACAAAAGGCAGACCATCTTTTTCATTGGCTCAGACGAAGCTGAGTTTGAAAGAATGCTGCTCTTTAGAAAAGCATTTAAGAAATATACGGACAGGGTCCATGTCGTCACTTATAAACAGATCGATGCAGATGAAAGAGACATCGTGTTTCATGTAAAAACCAATAAATACCTGGCGCCGCTCATGTTTACCGTTCCGTTTCAATTTGTTGCTGCAAAAGGGGCAAAAGATATCGGAATTGATACCAGTGTTAATCCTTTTGAGGAACCTTTAGCCCATTTGCCGGAAGAATAAATGATAGAGGGCGTAATCTTTGACATGGACGGCGTGCTTATTGACAGTGAAGTGCAGTACCGGCACCATTTTCATGAATTTCTGAAGTCCCAAAATATAGACTTGGAGATTACCGCGTTGAACTTTATTGCGGGCGCAAGCCCTCAGATGGAAGATGAATTTGTTGCCGGTCTGTTAAATATTTCTGCGGAGAAAGCAGGAAGGCTGAAAGATGCTTACTTCAGGGAAATTACGATTGATTATGCACAAATCCTTAAGCCTTATGTACATGAAACATTGGCATATTTGGCTTCATGCCACAAAAAGATCGGGCTTGCGTCATCTTCTAAAATGGAAATGATCCGCCGGGTGTTGGAGACATGCCATATTGATTATTATTTTCACACGGTTGTAAGCGGCGAAATGTTTAAAGAAACCAAACCGCACCCGGAGATTTACCAATACACTGCAAGAGAGATGCACGTCAATGTAGAGGCGTTGCTGGCTGTGGAGGACTCAAACTACGGCGTGCAAGCGGCAAAAGCTGCCGGCATAAAAGTAGCAGCGGTTCTCGACCCGGTATTCCGGTTTGATGTAAGTCTTGCGAATTACCAGGTTCATTCATTAAAAGATGTAATCGGGATCATAGAATTGGAAGAAAGGCGGTAGTCTGATGATTGGTATTATTGTAACGGGACATGGCGAATTTGCAACAGGCATTACATCCGCATTGGAGCTTGTTCTTGGAAAACAGGAATCATATGTCTGTGTAAACTTTCCAAACGGCGATACAGCGGTTGAATTGGAAAAAAACTTGGACCGGGCTGTTTTACAGCTGGAAGAATGTGATCATATGATTGTGTTTGCAGATTTACTAAGCGGATCCCCTTTTAATACAGCCATCATGAAGGCGATGAAAGATGACAGGATAAAAGTGATTTACGGCGTGAATTTAGGAATGTTAATTGAAGCAGTGATGACTCGGAATATGGGAACAAGCGTGGATGAGATTGTGCAAAATGCATTGGCAAACGGAAAGAATCAAATTGGGGTTTTTAAAACGGAAGCTGCCGGCAATATTGATGATGATGCATTGTAAAATTTATAGCAGATCTGTCCTATTGTAAAGGAAAATATTGCATATATAAATGGTATATACACTATACCATATAGTCCATTTGGAAATACGGAGGCTGGCTGGATGAAAAGCAGGATGTGGCAATATATAAAAGAAGAAGCGCAAGTTTTAAAGCATGCACTAGGAGCAGAAGATGTCCGGGAAGTGATGAGCCGGGTGGATACGGGGATAGAAGCAGTCTACTTCGTCAGCCACGGCAGTTCTTTTAACGCGGCAACCGTTGCTTCAAATTTTTTATCGTCTTATGCCAACGTGCGCGTCTACTGTTATACACCCGGAAATTTTTTGTCTAACTGTACGACGATCGATTTTGAAGACCGGGACAAAACATTGGTCATTTCCATTTCCCAGACAGGGACAAGCCGGGGGACACTCGAAGCGGTTGAAAAAGCAAGAAGGCTGGGATTTAAAGTTTTAGGCATAACGGATGTGCAGGCATCCCCTTTATATGCGGGTTCCGATTATCAATTGCTCCTCCATTGCGGAGAGGAAAAAAGCAATGCCAAAACAAAAGGATACAGTGCTACACTCGTTGTACTGCTGCGCTTTGCTGTGCATCTCGCCTGCAAAAAAAGAAAGATAAGCGCAAATCAATTCCATACTATTTACCATGAACTGTCGTCTTCCGTGGAGGAGCTGCCGGATATTTTTGCAAGCACAGTTGACTGGTGCAAGGCGACGAAATTCGGGAACGGGATGAAGAATGTGTTTGTAATCGGATCGGGAATGAATTACGGAACGGCTTTGGAGGGGCAGTTAAAATTAATGGAAACGATGTGCATGCCGGCTGCTTTTAACGATATTGAAGAATTTTCTCACGGAATGCACAGGGCAATCAATCAAAACAGCAGTGTCATCCTATTAAACAGTGAAGATTCCAACGCCCCTTTTATCGAAAAAACATTCCGCTATTTACGGACAAAAACAGATAAAGTCATGATGATTAATGCCCGGCGGAAAAAAATAAAAGATCCAATGGTGATCAATATACAGCATCACCCATATACCCAGTCCGTTTTAGGGATTACTATGGTTATTCAAATTCTTTCCGTATTCATTCCGGAAATCAACGGGTTTGATCCAAACAGAAATGCAAACAATGACTATACGAAATATATGAACATAAGGGTGAGCGTTTAATATTGGGAAACAAAGAAGGGGCTGTCCAAAAAGTCAGTCATTAGAGCTTGCTGAATAAGCGAAAATTTCAGATTTGACAAGGATCTCGGCTACTTTCGTCGAATATAAAGTGTAAGGATTTCATAGGAAACACGTAAAAAACCTTGCACTTGGAGGCCGTTACGATGTACAAAAAGACCGAGCATCAATTAACTTTTGTAGATGGTTTTTTCCTACTATTCGGTGGAAAATGAAATAAAGAAAATCGCTGGGTCCGTCTTGCTGAATTAATCCCGTGGTGGAAGGCCGAAGCAAAGTATGCCAAGTCCTTCAAGAAAAAATTCAAAGGAGAAAAGGCTTATTCTGTCAGAATCGCTCTTGGAGCTCTCTACATTAAAGAACGCCTTGGGCTATCTGACCGGGAAACGGTCGAACAGATCACAGAAAACCTGTATCTTCAGTATTTTATCGGTTTGCCTGAATTTCAGGAAAAAGCCCCTTTCGATCATTCTCTGATGACTCGTTTTAAAAAGCGAATATCATCAATGAACTGAATGAATGGATCGTTCTGGAAGAACAAGAACGCCAATTGGAAGAAACATCCAAGGAAAATGACAACGATGATTCTCATCAACCTTCCGGTTCTGCTTCTGAATAGAATAGAATTCAATTAAATCGGCTTCTCCCAAAACGAAGAACATAGGAAAGCTCATTTTGGACGCAACCTGTGGCTGGCTGATATTGTTTACCCCACAGACCTTGGGCTGTTAAACGAAGCCCGTGAGAAACTGGAACATATCATTGATGCCCTGCATGATAATTGCACTTTATTGAAGGAGTAAAATAAATGGCAAATGTTATTGGTATATTAAGCACCATGCTCGAACTGAACGAAAATATTACGAAACTGGAGGTATAACCGGATGGATGTCAAATATACACCTTCAGATTGGGAAAATACCAGAAGCGGGATTGGCAATTTAATCGGGCTTGGCGCAGTGGGCAAGGGCATGATCGGCAGCCTGAAAGACATCAGCGAAAACCTCGAGGACGCCCAGTCTGCCATCGCCAAATATGACGTCGACGGCGCCATTTCATTTTCCCATACCGGGCATAAAGGGGTTTACCAGGGGATTTACAAAGATTTCAAAGTGGATGTCGCTCCGGCATGATTCGCCCCAGCCGCCGTCATGGTTTTGTACCGATTGGATCCAGCCGGCTGCCCGTTTGAGTGCCGGGCGGGAAGCGGGGATCCCGGAAGCAGCCAAACCGGTGGATGCCGCCCATGTGCCGTACAAATAACAGATTCCCCAGCGGCCGTACCATGAGCCGTCTTTGCGCTGATGCCTGATCAGCCAGTCTGCGCCTTCTTCCATGGCGGGATGGCGATTTTCCAGATTCGTATAATTCCCTAAAAATTCAAGCGTCCTGCCGGTTAAATCAGCACTGGACGGGTCACCAAGCAAATATTCCGCTTTTTCAACCGGGATGAGTTTGAGCCATTTTCCGTGGACGTTTTTTTCAAATGCGGCCCAGCCGCCGTCCCGGTTTTGCATGGAAACCGTCCAGTTTACGCCGCGCTTCCATGCTTCACGCGTTTGTGTGCCACCCGCCGCTTCCCGGATGAGCGCCCGCAAAGCCGCAGTGGTGTCGTCGACATCCGGGTTGATCGTGTTGATATCGGAAAAACCCCATCCCCCCGGCGCACCGTGCGGGTTATGGATTTTCCAGTCGCCGCTCCGGTTGTGCTGGCGGGAAAGCAGATACCGGTTGGCGGCAGCCACTGTCTTATCTTCTTTGGGCACGCCCGCATTTTGCATGGCGTAGCTGATAAGAGCCGTATTCCAGACGTTCGCGGTTGTATATTGCATATGGGGCAGGCCGTCAATCACCGTTGCCATGGACAGCAGGCCTTTTACGGCGTTTTGGATAATTGGGCCGTTTTTAAAATGGCCGAGTGAAAGGAGGGCGAAGATCATCAGAAATGTGGCGCTGAAATAGCTGTAAAAGGTGCCGTCCGGTTCGATGCGGGCAAGCATGTATTTTTTCGCGCGGTCGAGAGCTGATGCGTGCAATCTTTCCGGAAATTCGCTTATTTTTTTCAGTTCTTCTCCGATCCAATCCAGCAGGTCCCTGTTTTCCGGCCATGAATGCCCGGGGTGCCGCGCCGAAAATAGATCGCTTAAGTCCGGGCTGTTTTTCATTTTCATGCTGAATTTCCGGGATGCAAGAATCATGATGGGAATGAGGTTCGCCCGGCCGAAAATGGAAAATTGATAAAGGTTAATCGGGCAGGCAGCGGGCAGCAGGATCATTTCAACCGGAAAAGGCGAAAAAGCAGGCCATTTGTATTTCCCGGTGATGGCCAGCATGATTTTGGTGAACATGCTTGTATTTTGGATGCCGCCGTGTTCGAGAATGAATTTTTTTGCAGAAACAAGCCGCGGATCGTCCTTTTTGACAAATCCGGAGGCGAGCAGGGCGTAATATGCTTCAACTGTCGCAGAAAGATTGCCGCCGTTTTCTTCATCGGCGAAAAGCTTCCATGCCCCGTTATCGGACTGTTTGCTTAAAATTCTTTGCGCGAGCCCCCGGATCAATTGGTCTTCCTGAACCGCCAGCGTCCTTAACAGAATGATCATGTAGGCATCGGTTGTGGTGCCGGTGTCGAACGGATAGGCCCATGAACCATCAGAAGACTGGTCCTGTTTAAGCCTGTTGATAAGCCAATCAATTTTTTGATCCCATTTTGTCATGGCGCCATTCCTTTCTTTTTTACGATACATATGCACAAAGCGGGGAAACATGATGGTTTTTTTGCGCGGTCTCTCCCGCAAAATGCATCTTTTCAGTCTGAAAAAATCTTCCCGCCGCCATCATCCAAATAAAAAACCAGCAGGACTGCGGTCGCCCTGCTGGTTTCTGTTAGTTTTTATTGACAGAAGCATCATAGATCGATTTTACTGCTTTTTCCAAAGCGGCATTAAATTCTTCATCTGTCTGGCTGGCGTTGAGTTCCCCGGTTAAAGCACGCGAAAAGCTTGCGATGATGCCATCGTTTTCTTTCAGTTTTTGATTGGCTTCTTCGCGGGAATAGCCGCCGGAAAGGGCAACAACGCGGATAACGCGCGGGTGCTCAACCAATGCTTTGTAGACATTTGGCACGGTCGGAATGGTGAGCTTCAGCATCACATGATCCTTTTCCGGCAATTCGTTCAGATGATTGAGTAGTTCTGCCTTTAACAATTCCTCGCATTTTTCTTTGTCTGCACTATGGATGTCTACTTCCGGTTCAATAATCGGAACGAGGCCTGCCGCGAGGATTTGTTTTGCCACTTCAAACTGCTGGTCAACCACGGCTTTAATGCCTTCCGGGTTGGCTTCCTTAATGACGGAGCGCATTTTTGTCCCGAAAATATGGTGTTCATTTGCACGCCGGAGTGTCGCATCCAGATCCGGGATCGGCTTCATCAGCTGAACGCCGTTTTCAAGATTCGCAAGCCCTTTGTCCACTTTTAAAAATGGGACAATGCCTTTTTTCTCGGCCAGGTATTCCGCAGTGTACAAGCCTTCAATCTGGCGGTCCATCGTTTGTTCGAATAAAATAGCGCCGAGGATGTATTTGCCATCAAAAGCCGGAGAAGTGATGATTCTTGTCCGCATTTGGTGGATAAGATCAAACATTTCGTCTTCGTTTGAATAGGCATCTTCCGGCACGCCGTAGTTTGCCAACGCTTTCGGTGTGCTGCCGCCGCTTTGGTCGAGCGCCGCAATAAAACCTTTTCCGTTCTTGACTTTGTCGAACTGCGTTTGGTTCATCATGATCTCTCCTTATAAGGTTTGTTGAAGGGCTTCTTTTTCTTCATATCCCGATGAATGAAAAAGAAACCTCTATGCATAAGCATAACACTACTGATTGGGAGAAAAAAATAATATATTCATTCTAATTCGGATTCCTTTGCGTGCCCCTAAAAAAGAAGCCGGGCGGTTATCCCGGCACCCGGTTTTGCTCGCTGAATCTCATCCAGAAAACGAGCACAAGGCTTGCGAGGGCCACTTCCGAAAGGGACATGAAGCCGATCGCATAGCTTTTGGTCAGCCCGTAAACGAATGTTAAAAGGAGCGGGGGGAAGAAACCGCCGAGCCCTCCGGCAGCTGCGACGATGCCATTTACCGTCCCCGCCTGGTTTGAGAAATAAAGCGGAACGAGCTTGAAAACCGCGCCGTTTCCGATACCGGCACAGAAAGCGACGGCAAGGCAGCCAATCGTAAACAGCGTAATCCCGAGGCTGAAGGAAAGCAGGATGCCGGATATCGTCAACCCGATGAAGGTGAATGCCAGCACCGTATAAGGATTATATTTATCGGAAAGAAAGCCTCCGAGCGGCCGCAGCAATGTTGCCAGCAAAATAAAACCCGCTGTCCGCATACCGGCATCTACTTTGGCGAGGGAAAAATTCGACACCAAAAAGTTTGGAAGGTAGACAGTAAAGGCAACGAACGAACCGAACGTAATAAAGTAAAAAATACTGAGGAACCAGAGCCGCCTGTCCCGGTACACTTTTTTAAACTCTTCCGCAAACGAAACTTTGACTTTCGGCTCATGCCGGTCTCCAAAGAAGAAATTCAGCAAAGCAAATACGATCAAAAGAATGCAGAAAAGCTTGACAGTGGTCCGCCATCCGGCCATATTGGCAATGACCGGCGCGGCGAAGGTAGTGACAGCGGTCCCGAGATTCCCCATGCCGTAAATCCCGTTTATCGTCCCGTGCCGCTCTTTCGGGTAATATTTCGGAAGGGAAGTGACACCGATCGAAAAAGTGGCGCCTGCAACCCCGATTAGAAATCCGCTTGCCGCAAGGCCCCAGAAAGACTGGGCAATGCTCAGGTAAAACACCGGAATCAAAAGGAACAGGAAACTGAATGTAAACAGCACCCTTGCCCCGAGCCGGTTTGCATAAAACCCGACCGGAACCCGGAACAGCGATCCGAGAATAACCGGAATGGAGGTCACCCATGAAGCCTCGCCCGGTGTGAGCGGGATGTCCCCTTTTATATAGGTAAGAAGAGAAGAGAGGATGACCCAAATCATAAAAGCTGCCACTAAACTAATTGTCTGCAATGGGAGTTGAATCTTTTTCATATGCTTATCCTTTCATCTCATTTTTCCGGTATGCGCTTGTAACCGGCGCGGGACCGGTATTGCTGCGGTGCGCGTACCGGATAGCGCGCCGGAAAGCTGAACAGGTGGACAAGGCGTGTAAACGGGATCGAAGCGAAAAACAGAAACGCCGCGATAACATGCACTTTAAATAGGAGCGGTACGCCGTCCATCAGTTCATGTTTTGGCCGGAAAACAAACAGGCTCCGGAACCACGGGCCGATGGTTGCCCTGTATTCATATGCGGTGACCGTCGTATTGTACACAATGGTCATATAGGCGCCAAGCCCGCCGACCACAAGCAGGGCAATGATGGAAAAAAATTCGGCGAACGTGGCATGGATGCGAACCCGTTCAAATTTGATTCTCCGGATGAGTAAAATTACTAGCCCTGCGACCACCATCAGCCCGGCAATGCCGCCGCCGATGATGGCACCGGCATGATAGAGTTCATCCCGCACGCCGGCTGCTTCGTAAAAGCGCTTTGGAATGAGGACGCCCATGATATGGCCGATGAAGGCAAAGACAATGCCCCAATGAAAAAGGGGAGAGCCGATGCTGAGCCATTTTTTCTCGAAAATTTCAGTGGAGGGCGCCGCCCAGCTGATTTGCCGGAACGCATACCGGTACAGTAATCCAAAAATCATAACAGTGCCCGTAACATACGGGAAGATGACCCACCAAAAAATAGAAGCCATCTATGTACCTCCTTTTAATACAGGATCGGATAAGGCAGGTCTTCCAAATCCGCCTTCTCCCGCTGTTTTTCCAATGCTTCGATTTCTTCTTTGCCCGGCTTTTCGAAAACCTGGTCCATTAAAAGGGAAAACAAAGGCGCATACAGGCTTGTTTCCGGAAGATGGCCGGAAATCCGCTGGACGGCATAGGCAAGCCGTTTATACAGCCGTTCTGTGTCTGCGTTTGGGGATGCTGCCGCCAAAAATTCAAACAGCATCGGCATATAGTCGGCGAGTTCCCCGTCTGCGCGTTCAAACCCGGCTTCATTGATCATTTTTTGCAGCCGGATAAAAGCTGCACCGCGTTTCGGGCTGTCGCCGAATTCATGGTAGGTCAGGTACAGCCCGTTTTTTTCCTGCAGGTCAAAGGTCGATACGTAAAGGGACTGCAGTTCGGGAAGCGGAAGGCAAAACAGGGCTTGCACTGCCTGTTCAAGCTGCCTGTCCGTTTCCTTTGCGGCAGCCAGGATATCTGCTTTTTCCCGGAACAGCGCTTTGTCCGGGTAAGCCAGCATCCTTGAAGCGATGAGCAGCATCAGTTTTTGGCAGTCATTCAATGGTGGCACCTCTTTCATTCATATTTTTCATCCCCATATTTCCCCGCCGGGCAAGCGAGCGTTCTCAAAGTGCGAGGGAACCGGCCATTTATGTCCGGCTCTCTTTGTGCGCTCATTTCCATGCCTGCGTTAATGAGCGCGTTCTTTTATTTAAGCACTGTTCCTACAAGGGAAGTGAGCATTCCCAAGGAGAAGGCAACCGGCCACACATGTCCGGTTTTCTTTAACGAGCTCATTTCTATGCCTGCGTTAATGAGCGCATTTTTTTCCTCAAGCTTGTCCCCGCCGGGCAAGTGAGCATTCCAAGTAGCCGGGCAACCGGCCATTTATGTCCGGCCCTTTCCCGGCACGGCGTCTCAACCGGTCTTATCAGGTCATTCATTGCTTGCTCCTTTTTCAAACGGATAGGTGACCATGCCTTCGGGAGGGGCGAGTTCTTCAATGCTGCAGGAGCCTTGCTTGTAATACAGGTCACCGTTCATTTCACGGCGGCCGGTCGGGATGACGAACCGTTCCCTGTATTTGGCAACGGCAAGCAGGCGTGCCATATCTTCCACTTCTTCTGCAGTCATGCCGGCTTCTTCAAGCAGTTTGCTTTTGTTCAGTTCATCCACGCCGCCGACCGTTTTGGCGCGCATATGGACGCGCATCGCCGCCATTTTCAGCAGCACCTTCCGAATTACTGCCGTATCGCCTGCCGCTAGCAGTGAAGCAAGATATTCCATCGGGATCCGCATCTGGTCAATGGCCGGGATGTAGCCGTCCGTGGACAACTCGTCTTCATTTTCAAGATGGTTCATAATCGGGCTGAGCGGCGGCACGTACCATACCATCGGCAGCGTCCGGTATTCCGGGTGGAGCGGAAGCGCAATTTTCCATTTCATCGCCATTTTATAGACCGGGGAATCCTGCGCGGCTTTCACCCATGCGTCGGTTATGCCGGCTTTATGGGCTTCCTCTATCACTTCCGGGTCAAACGGATCAAGGAAGACGGACAGCTGGGATTCGTACAATGCTTTCGGATCCGGGGCCGATGCAGCTTCCTTCACTTTGTCCGCATCGTAAAGCAACACGCCGATGTAGCGGATCCGGCCGACGCATGTTTCCGAGCAGATCGTCGGCAGGCCGGCTTCAGTACGCGGATAACAGAAATTGCATTTTTCCGCTTTATGCGTATTCCAGTTGTAATACACTTTATGGTACGGGCAGCCGTTCATGCAAAAACGCCAGCCGCGGCATGCTTCATGGTCGACAAGGACAATCCCGTCTTCATCGCGTTTGTAGAGCGCGCCGGTCGGGCAGGAAGCGACGCACGACGGGTTAAGGCAATGTTCACAAATGCGCGGCAAGTACATCATGAACGTTTTTTCGTACTCGCCGGTGATATGGTTTTGCAAATTTTCCATATTCGGATCAAGCGCCGTCGTCTCGCTCCCGCCGGCAAGGTCATCGTCCCAGTTTGAACTCCACCGGGGCTTGTCAATCGGTTTTCCGGTGATCATCGAGCGCGGTCTCGCAACAGGAATATGGTCGCTTTTCGGACTATGGATCAGATGGTCATAATCATATGTCCATGGTTCGTAAAAATCATCTATTTTAGCCATGTTCGGGTTGTAAAAAATTTGCGCCAGTTTCGTAACGGGGCCGCCTGCGCGCAGCTTCAGTTTCCCATCTTTGTAAACCCATCCGCCTTTAAAACGGTCCGTGTTTTCCCATTGTTTCGGGTAACCGGCGCCGGGCCGGGTTTCGACATTGTTAAACCAGATGTATTCCATCCCTGGCCGGTTTGTCCACATGTTTTTGCAAGTGACGGAACAGGTATGACAGCCGATACATTTATCAAGGTGCATCACCATTGTGACTTGTGCTTTTACTCTCAAAGCCAGTTTACCTCCTTTAGCGGCCGGATGATGGCGATGGTATCCCGCTGGCTTCCGGTCGGGCCGTAGTAATTAAAACCGTAGCTGAGCTGGGAATAACCGCCAATCATATGGGTCGGTTTCAGCGAAATGCGTGTGACGCTGTTATGGGTACCGCCGCGCTTTTGGCTGACGGCCGTGCCCGGAACGCCCAATACCCGGTCCTGGGCGTGGTACATATATGCCATCCCCTGCGGAATCCGGTAAGTGAGGACGACCCGCGCGGCAATCGCGCCGTTCCGGTTGTACACTTCAATCCAGTCGTTGTCTTTAATGCCGATGGACTGCCCGTCACGCTCGTTCATCCAGACCGTCTGGAATCCTCTGAACAAATGGTTCATCTGGGTCGTATCCGTAAACATTGTATGGATGCCCCATTTTTGGTGCGGCGTCAAGTAGCGGAGCGTAATCGATTTGCCGTTTTCAGGTGCCGCTGTTTCGCCTTTTAAATACGGCCCGTGCCGAAGCGGCGGCAAATACAGCGGCAGCCCTTCACCGAAGTCGAGCATGACTTCATGATCCAGGTAAAAGCTTTGCCTTCCTGTCAATGTCCGCCACGGGATGTTGTATTCCTTGTTCATCGTAAACGGCGCGTAACGGCGGTTATCATTTTCAAGCCCGCTCCAGACCGGCGCGGAAATCGTATGGCGCGGCTGGGCGGTAATATCCAGCAGGGTGAAGTCTTCGTCTTCGCGGCCTTTGGCAATGTGTTCCAGTTTTTGCCCCGTCTTCTTTTCAAGTGCTTTCCATTCTTCAACCGCTCGTTTTCCGTTGGTGGCGCCGGACATAAAGAGAATCGCTTCAATTGCCTGCTTATCGGACGATAAATCCGGGAGCCCTTTTCCAACCCCTTCCCGCCGCGATTTTCCAAGGCGAGAACGCAAATCTTTATAAACGCCTTCGCCAGGGATCTGAATGCCTTTGCTGCCGTATCCGTTTTGAATGTTCGGGCCGAGGGTGGTCATTTTTTGAAAAACGTTCGGGTAGTCGCGCTCGACAATGACGAAGTTCGGCATCGTTTTTCCCGGCACCGCTTCGACTTCGCCTTTGCGCCAGTCTTTCACTTCTCCGAACGGCTGGCCGATTTCATTCGGCGTGTCTTTGCCAAGCGGCGTCATAACAAGGTCTTCGCACGCCGGCAAATGCTCTTTTGCGAGTTCCGAAAATGTTCTTCCGATCTCTTTAAACGCTTCCCAGTCGCTTTTCGATTCCCACGGCGGGGAGATCGCCGCGTTAAACGGGTGGACGAACGGGTGCATGTCGGTGCTTGAGAGGTCAAATTTCTCATACCATGTGGCAGCGGGCAAAACAATATCCGAAAACAGGCCAGAACTGGTCATCCGGAAATCCATGCTGACAAACAAGTCGGCTTTTCCGCGCGGCGGCTCACCTTCTGTTTTAATCGTTTCCGGCTGCCACGAGTTGGCCGTATCGGTCATTACGGCATCGTCACCGCCAATAAAATGTTTGACGAAATATTCATGGCCTTTTCCACTGTCACCCAAAAGATTCGAGCGCCAGTTGAAAAATACCCTTGGAAAATTGCGCGGATCATCCGGGTTTTCAATTGCCCATTCGAGTTTTTCCTGCTTTAACTGCTCCACCACATATTGGATGACTTCCTGGTCGTCTTTTGCGCCGTTTTCGCGGGCTTCTTTGACAAGATCAAGCGAATTTTTTGTAAACTGCGGGAAAGAAGGGAGCCAGCCAAGCCTTGCTGCAAGGGCATTGACGTCTGCCGGATGCATGTTTTTAAAACGGCCGCCCCAGCCTTCCTGGTTGTCATTGATGCGCGCTTCGTACCGGTACTGGTCGGTTACAAAATAGAAAAAGGATGTACCGTTTTGGAAGCGTTGCGGTTTTGTCCAGTCATTGGCAAAGGCGATTTGCTGCCAGCCCTCGAGCGGGCGCACTTTTTCCTGCCCGACATAATGGGCCCAGCCGCCGCCGTTTACGCCTTGTGATCCCGTCAGCATGACAAGGTTTAAAATGCAGCGGTAAATTTGGTCGCTGTGGTACCAGTGATTGGTTCCGCCGCCCATGGCAATCATCGATTTTCCGTTTGTGCGGGCGGCATTGTCGGCAAACTCGCGCGCGACCTGGATGACGTGCGCTTTTTTCACGCCGGTAATGCTTTCCTGCCAGGCCGGGGTGTACGGCGCGTTTGCGTCATTGTAATCCGCCGCGAAATCACCGGGCAGGCCGCGGTCCACGCCGAGGTGCGAGCAGAAAAGATCAAACACAGTGGTAAACTTCACCGTCTGCCCGTCTTTTGTCTTTAACCGTTTAGCCGGCACCACCCGCTTGATCGTGCCGCCTTCTTTATCGGCAAAGTAAGGGAAAGTGACGGTTACGGTTTCATCATAGTCATCGATAAAACTTAATTTCGGATCGATGGCACTGCCGTCGTCTTTTGTCAGCTCGAGATTCCATTTGCTACTGCCGTCCCAGCGGAAGCCCTGGCTGCCGTTCGGAACTTGGGGGCTGTTTGTCGCCTTGTCCCAGACAAGCGTTTTCCATTCGCCGAGCTTTTCGCCGTCCGTGAGATCCGTTGCTCGCAGAAAACGGCCGGACCGGGCATCCCCGTTTTTTTCGTTAATTTCAACGAGAAAGGGCAGATCCGTATATTTTTTTGCGTAATCGGAAAAATACGGCGTTTCGCGGTCAATGTAAAATTCTTTTAAAATGACATGCGTCATCGCAAGGGCAAGCGCTCCGTCCGTACCGGCGCGTGCAGGCAGCCAAATATCCGCAAATTTGTCGTATTCGGCGTAGTCCGGGCTGATGCCGACAATTTTTGTCCCGTTATAGCGGGATTCCACCATAAAATGGGCATCCGGCGTCCGCGTTTGCGGCAGGTTTGTGCCCCAGATGATAAAGTATTTGGCATTATACCAGTCCGCGCTTTCCGGAACGTCCGTCTGTTCTCCCCAGATTTGCGGGGAAGCGGGCGGGAGGTCGGCGTACCAGTCGTAAAAGCTCAGGATTGTACCGCCGATCAAGGATAAAAACCGGGTGCCGGCCGCATAGCTGACCATCGACATCGCCGGAATCGGGCTGAAGCCGGCAATCCGGTCGGGACCGTACGTTTTGATCGTGTAAATCGAGGCGGCACCGATGATTTCGCACGCTGTTTTCCAATCGGTGCGGACAAAACCACCTTTTCCTCTGGATTTGACATACCGGGCGCGTTTTGCTTCATCTCCGGCAATGTTCGCCCACGCCGTGACAGGGTCATGGGCTTTTTCCTTTTCCGCCCGCCAAAGTTCGATTAAGTCCTGGCGAATATAAGGGAATTTTACGCGGGTCGGGCTGTACGTATACCAGGAAAAACTCGCTCCCCGCGGGCATCCGCGCGGCTCGTATTCCGGGAAGTCGCTGCCGGTTGTCGGATAGTCGGTGTGCTGCGTCTCGGCTGTGATGATCCCGTCTTTCACGTAGATCCGCCAGCTGCAGGAGCCGGTGCAGTTGATCCCGTGCGTGGAGCGGACAATGTTGTCGTAGCCGTAACGCCTGCGGTAATATTTTTCTGCATCACGCGAGCGCGGGCTTTCTTCCGTCCAGCCGTCGTTGATCCGTTTTCCACGTTTTAAATGTCGCAGCCGCTGAAGCAGCTTGTTGTCTTTATACATGGCCGTCATTTCCTTTCCCAAATGGATTGAAGCGTTCGCCCGTTAACCGGATACTGCCGGATTCGGCCCGGAGTTCTTCTGCCACAATTTCGAAGTCCGGGGCATTGGCGCTCGCCAGAATCAGCCGCTGCAGGGTATTCGGATCGTTCAATTGATAAATGGTTTCAATGAATGCCGGGGGGATATCGCCGAAACGCATGCGCATGATGGCGATCAAATCTTCGCGGTCCTGGATCAAATCTGCGTCTTCAAACTGGAACATGTTTTCACCTTTCCTTATCAGCTTTTCATCATTTTGTAGTAATCTGCAATCAGCACTTCTTTGCATGATTCCGCCGCTTGTTTGAAAAATTCCGCCACTTCCGGCGCTTTGTTTTCAATATCGGAGAAGGAGAAGCATTTTCTTGTTTCATGTTGAAAACGATCGCCGTAGCGTAACACCACTTCAATCCCGTTTTCCTTTTCAACGCCCGCCGGATCTGCGTCATACAGATGAAGATGATGCAGTTCAAATGTCTGCATGAACGTATGGTAAAGTGGCGGGGAGACGGAAAACAGCGGTTTTTCCTGCTGTTCTTTCATGACTTCACCTCTTTAATGATGGGGGAGTACGCTTTCTTCTTCGTGATTATGTATTTCATCGATACAAATCAATGCATAAAATTGACGGACGGTTTGCCGGCCCAGCTTTTCCTGTTGCAAATCCTTTTTTACTGCCTGTGCCAGTTTCCGCATCAGATCATGGTCGCGGGCAAGGGCGGTGAGCTTATCTTTCATGTTTTCATTTTCGGCAAGCAGTTCCGGGTACAGGCCTTCCTCTTCTGCCTGGGCGTGCGCGAGCGTCCTTGTTTCCCAATGTTCAAGCAAAATCAAAGCGGTTTTCAGCGCCTCCGCGTGCATCTTTTTCCCGAGCAGCTGCGCAAGCAAATCCGTTAAATCGCGGGCTTCATTTAATGCCGCTTCATGGATGGACGAATGGCTGTCGGCGCGCCTTAAAGATGGTCCTGACATGTTTTCGCTCCTTTATGTTGGATGTGGAATCGTTTCCCATATTCTAATGTTAAGATTGTCCCAATGACCCCGATCATAAACAAAAAAATGGAGAATAGGGCGGATTTTTGCCGGTTTAAAGAAAAATGAAAGTGACCACTCACTTTTTAATTGACAGCCAACTTTCATCATGGCAATATAATAAGTGAGTCATTACTCACTTTTCTAAAAAGAGGGAGGCCCAGGGATGGAAGCTGCGGTTGTGATGGAACATATAAGCAAGCAGTTCGGGAAAAAGCCTGTGTTAAACGATATCCGTTTGAAAATTGGGAAGGGCCGGATTTACGGTTTGATCGGGCCGTCGGGGGCAGGGAAAACCACTTTGGTCAAAATGATGGTCGGGATGGAAAAAACGGATGCCGGCACGGTCCATGTGCTGGGAGAAAAAATGCCTGATCTTGAAGTTTTACAGCATATCGGCTATATGGCGCAGTCAGATGCATTGTATATGCAGCTGACCGGGAAGGAAAACCTGAAATTTTTCGCAGCGCTTTATAAAATGGGGAAAGCGGAACGGCATGAGCGGATTGCCTACGCGGCGGGCCTTGTCCATTTGCAGGATGACCTTAATAAAAAAGTGTCTGCCTATTCCGGCGGGATGAAACGGCGGCTGTCGCTTGCGATTGCGCTGATCCAGGATCCGGAATTGCTCATTCTGGACGAACCGACTGTCGGCATTGACCCGGAACTAAGGGCGAGTATCTGGGATGAACTGCTCCGCCTCAAAAATGAAGAAGGCAAAACGATGATCGTCACGACGCATGTGATGGACGAAGCGGAAAAATGCGATACGGTCGCCATGATCCGGGAAGGAAAAATTTTGGCGCACGGCTCACCGGGCGAGTTGAAAGCAATGTATGAAGCAGCCGACTTGAATGAAGTGTTTTTGAAAGCGGGGAGGGCCGTGCAATGAGGAGAACCCGTTTTTTGCGAAATGCGGCCGGACTAAAAGAACTGTTTCAGAAAGATGATGGAAAACGGATATTCTTGAAAATGGGGAGGGTCAGGCAATGAGGAGAACCCGTTTTTTGCGAGATACGGCCGGATTAAAAGAACGGCTTCAGACAGACGATAGAAACCGGATATTCTTGAAAGCGGGGAGGGCCAGGCAATGAGGACAGCCGCACTCATCAAAAGAATTATGTTGGAAATGCTGAGGGACAAACGCACATTGGCGCTGTTGTTTCTCGCGCCGCTATTGATTTTGACGCTCATGTACTTTTTCTTTAACGGCAGCTCAACCAGCTCGAAACTCGGGATCAGCCATGTGGACGCAAGCCTTGTAAAAGTGCTGGATAAAGCGGATATGAAAATTAAACACTATGAAACGGTAAAAGATCCGGAGCAAACCGTACTGGATGGAAATCTTGACGGGCTGCTTGTGAAAAAGGGCGGAGCGTACGTCCTCACTTTGCAAAACAATGATCCGTCTACTGCCAAATCGCTGCAGATGAAAGTAAAGCAGGCAATCGCGGCGGAATCCGGGCAGCAGCTTGCCAAACAAATCGAAGCACAGGCAAAGACGCTCCAAGGTGTGCAGAAAATCATTGCCTTGCAAAATGAGGCGCAGCATATATTGGTGAAGCAGGTTCCCGCGCAGTCACCGGCCTTTGGAAAAGTGCAGCAGCTGGAAGAACAGGCGGAAAAAACGAAACAACAGTTACAGGCGCCGGTCAAAGTGGCCTTTTCTAAACCGGATGTATCGGCAAAATATGTATACGGCAGCAGCCATACAGTATTTTTTGATGTGCTGAGCCCAATTTTGGTTGGTTTCTTCGTTTTCTTTTTCGTATTTTTAATCTCCGGCATCGGACTTTTAAAAGAACGGACATCGGGCACGCTCGACCGCCTGATGGCAACGCCGGTCAAGCGGGGCGAAATTGTGGCTGCTTATTTGGCGGGTTTCGGCATTTTTGCCGTCATCCAGACCGTGATTGTCGTATTTTACGCGGTGAACGTGCTGGATATGGTGCTTGCCGGTTCACTCTGGAATGTCTTGCTCGTTAATTTGATGCTCGCGCTTGTGGCACTGTCTCTCGGGATTTTATTATCGTCTTTTGCGGCTTCAGAATTTCAAATGGTACAGTTTATTCCGCTTGTTGTGGTGCCGCAGATCTTTTTCTCTGGCATCATTCCGTTAAAAGGGATGGCCGTCTGGCTGCAGGCGCTTGCAAAAGTGATGCCAATTTATTACGGTGCCGATGCCTTAAAGCGGGTCATGTATGAAGGCATGGGCCTTGGGAATGTATGGAAAGACTTAACGGCACTTGTTGTTTTTGCAGTGATTTTTATTCTGCTTAATATTGTCGCGTTACGGCGTTACCGTGCGCTGTAAGGGGGGAGAAAATTTGCTAAAATATAATCTTTTGGAAGCAATGAAGGAACAAACGAGGGCGGACGCAAAGCTGACGGATAAAAAACAAAAAATCATGGAGGCGGCAATTTCACTGTTTGCAGAGAAAGGATATGGCAATACGCCGACAAGCGAAATCGCAAAAGCGGCCGGCGTTGCAGAAGGGACGATTTTTCGGCACTTCGGCACGAAAGACCATTTGCTCGTTTCGCTGATCGTCCCGTTTTTAAAAGATTCGATTCCTTTGATGGCGGAAGAGCTTTTTGAAAAACTGCTGTCAAACCATGACCTCCGTTTTGAGGACTTTTTGCGGAACCTGCTCCGGGACCGACTTCTTTTTTTAAAACAGAACAGGGAGATTTTTCAAATCATCGTAAAAGAGTTTTTTTATAATGAAGAAATCCGCCATGAACTGATACCGTATTTTGCGGAAAATATCGGTTCCCGGCTGGTGCAGGTGATCCGCACTTTCCAGGAACGCGGAGAGCTTTCAGACCAGCCCGCTGAAACCATGGCAAGGCATATCTTTTTTTCAATCGGCGGCACATTTATTTTTAAGTTTGTCTTCGGGCTGAACGGATCCCAGGATGAAGAGGCTGATATTGAATCCGTTGTCCGGTTTGTGATGGACGGGGTGCGGAACAGATAAAGGAGGGCGGTCCCTGAATACCTTGTGCACCGTTCGCTTCCTTATGCAGAACAGATAAAAGCGCACGGTGCGATCCGGGTGCCTGGATCGGTGAAATGTCTAATTAGGGCTTGCTGAACGAATCCGATTCTGAGTTTGTACCCAATTTGTTAGCAAGCTCTGTCTTAAAATATAGAAGAATCCATCTTTGAAAATGCGATTCTTTTTTCTCTATATATTGAATCAGCTTTCAAGCGCAAGCTTTTCTTTGGATTGTTCTAAAACCCTTGCACCTTGCATTAAATTTTTCCAAATCTAGGAATTTTGGTTATTCAGCAAGCCCTATGTTAAGGAAGCGTGGAAAAAAATCGATGTTCCTTAACGTAGAGTGCGTCTCCGTTAAGGAACCGAGAAAAAAATGCGTTGTTCCTTAACATAGAGACTGTCTATGTTAAGGAAGCATAGAAAAATGACGTCCTTTCTTCATATAGGGCGCGACTATGTTAAGGAAGCGTGGAAAAATGAAGGCCTTCCTTCACATAGAAGGCGTCTACGTTAAGGAAACGCGCAAAAAAAGTGTTGTTCCTCCACATAGAGCTCGTCTATGTTAAGGAAGCATGAAAAAATGACGTCCTTTCTTCATATAGGGTGCGTTTCAAGTGCAAGTCTTTCCCTTTTTTATAAAAGTATGTTCATCCGGAGCTGCTAAGCCTGGGACTTTAGAGCCCGGTTTATTCATTGGGGGGTTCTGCAATCGCATGGAAATCGTGTGCATCAAGCGGCACGATTTTTGTTTTTCTTGCGACTTTGTACCCGAACCACAATACGAGAAAGAACGGGATGCCGAGATAGGCCGCAATGACATTTCCCCAGTTGATATGCGGGGCGAGGAATGCCTGGTAGTCCTGGGCGAGTGTCACAATCAGGCAAACGGCAATGGCAAAAATCGGTCCGAACGGATACCATTTCGCTCTGTATGGCAGTTCAGCGAGCGAGTGCCCTTGCGCAAGAAAAGCTTTGCGGAACCGGTAATGGCTAACGCAGATGCCGAGCCAGAAAATAAAGCCGGTGATGCCGATCGAATTCATAAGCCAAATGTACACAACACCGTCCCCGAAAATGGAAGTGAAAAACGCAAGCATGCCGACAACTGCGGTTAAAATCATGGCCGGTACCGGGACGCCGCGCCTGTCAAGCTTTGAAAAAATGCGCGGGGCCTGTCCTTCTTTTGCCATTGCGTAAAGCATGCGCGTGGATGCGTACAGGCTGGAATTGCCGGCTGACAGAACGGCGGCCAGGATCACGGCATTCATCATCGAAGCCGCAAATGAAAGGCCGGCTTTTTTAAAGACAAGCGTGAACGGGCTGACGAGAACATTCTCGCTTTTCAGACTGCTGTTTGTATACGGGACAAGGAGCCCAATGACAAGGATGGCAAGCACATAGAATAATAGAATTCTCCAGAAAACATTTTTAATCGCTTTCGGCACATTTTTCGCCGGATTTTCGCTTTCCCCGGCGGCAACCCCGACAATTTCCGTCCCCTGGAACGAAAAACCGGCCGCAATAAAGACGAGAAAAGTGCCGAGAAACCCGCCCGGAAACGGTGCATTCCCTGTTGTGAAATTTTTTACGCCGGTTGCTTCCCCACCAAGAAGGCCAAAAACCATCAATAAGCCGACAACGATGAAAAGAATAATCGCCGCCACTTTAATGAAAGAAAACCAGTATTCCCCTTCGCCGTAACCTCTGACAGTCAAATAATTAAGTAGAAAAATAAGTACAAAAAAGGACATGCTCCATAATAGTGACGGGCTGTGCGGAAACCAGAATTTCATGATCATAATTGAAGCAGTCAGTTCGGCGGCAATTGTCATCGCCCAGTTAAACCAGTATGTCCAGCCGAGTGCAAATCCGAAAGCGGGATCGACGAATTTTGTCCCGTATGTGCTGAATGCGCCGCTTGTCGGCATGTAGGCGGACATTTCTCCGAGGCTTGTCATGACAAAATACACCATTGCGCCAACCAGTGCGTATGCCACAAGCGCCCCGCCCGGCCCCGCCGAATGGATCGCCGCCCCGCTCCCGAGAAACAGGCCGGTTCCGATGGCGCCTCCGATTGAAATCATAGTTAAATGGCGTGCCTTCAATCCTTTTCGGAGTGTTCTGCCCTGCTGCTTTGGAAGATGGATGTCCTGCTGTTTTTCCAATTCCATTTTTCTTTTCCCCCTTCGTTCGTTTTATAAGAGCGCTTACAAAATACATCTGTATATCTTATCATATCAGGACTATTTGCAATTTTCATGCCAAAGGGTGAGGAACCATTTTTCGTGAAGCAAACACTGCATATGCAAAAATTTTTTGCATATGCGCGAACGCTTTTGTTGATGCTGCTTTACATGCCGCAAATGGAGGCGCCTTCCCACCCTTCAGGATGCAAAATCAATTTGCATGTGGGCGTAAAATAACGTCAAAGGGGGGTCACACACAGACATGGCGAACAGGAGAATATCGTGGCGTCTCCGAGGCACTCAGAGGTGGCGAGCAGGAGACCCCGGTGGCCCGATTCCTGCCGGGGTGCGAATAAAAATGCCATGCGTTTGTAAATGCAGGGACATTTTGCACACCGAGCGTTAGGCACAGTTGAAACCAAAATACCTCTTTTTATGCAAAAATAAAGCGGGAGATTGTTCAGCCACCAGTTTTCAATCCAATGACAGCGTTTTCCTGCGCACCCAACGTAAGAATATTTTGTTGTATAATAAAAGCAAAGTAAAAAGAAAACGGTGATAAAAGTGAAAAGCAACTTTTCATTTTTTAAAGGGAAATGGGACGTTCTTGCAAATTTGGGTGAAACGGCTGAGAAAAATGTTTATCAGGATCCGCATACAACGATTATGAAGCTGAGGTTGTTTGCCGAGACGTTGACCAAGTTCGTACTGGCAGCCGAAAATATCAAGGAAGCATACGGAACATCCCAAGTGGATCGTATCCATACGTTGCGCAGAGAAGGTTTGATTGAGCCGGAACTGATGGATATTTTTGAAACGCTGCGTCGCAAGGGCAACCAGGCCATGCACGAAGCCCTGAAATTTACAACAGAGGAAGCAAAAGCACTGCTGCGGCTCGCTTTTCGCCTGTCCATTTGGTTTATGGAAGTATACGGAGAATGGGATTTTCAAGCGCCGGAATACATAGAGCCGAAAGAGCAGAAGAAAGTCGATACGGAACAGCTCCAGCAGGAATACGAAGAGAAGCTGAAAGAGCTTGAAGACGAGTTAGAATCTATTAGAGCAAAAGCATCTAAAGAAAATGCGGAAGAGAAAACGGAACGGAAAAAGAGAGCCGCAACCTTTATGCGCCGCCATGAGCTGACGGAAGCGGAAACACGTGCCATTATTGATGAAAAGTTGCGTGCGGCCGGCTGGGAAGCAGATACAACGTTGTTGAATCATTATACACATGGCACAGTGCCTGAAAAGAACCGGAATATGGCCATTGCGGAATGGAAAGTTGGCAAAGGCAGAGCGGATTATGCTTTATTTATCGGTTTGAAATTGGTAGGGCTCATAGAAGCAAAGGCGAAGAAAAAGACGATTCCGAGCGCGCTGGAAAGCCAGACAAAAGTTTATGCAAGACAAGTGCGTCAAATTGAAAATGAAGAGATTTTACAAACGCGAAATGAATATAAGGTGCCTTTCCTATACGCAACCAACGGCAGGCCTTTTTTAAGGCAGCTTCAAGAGGAATCGGGCATTTGGTTTTGGGATTCCCGTAAGCCGCTTGAACACGCCCGTCCGCTTGAAGGCTGGCACTCTCCCGATGATTTGCTCATGTTACTGAGCCAGGATGATGAGGATGCCAATCAGCGGCTTGAAGAAGAAAGCATCTCGAAATTCGGATTGCGTCCTTATCAGGAAAAAGCAGTGCTGGCAGCCGAAGAAGCACTGAAAGCCGGACAAAGAAGGTTGCTCATCGCAATGGCAACAGGGACCGGGAAAACCCGTACCGCAATTGCACTCATGTACCGACTCATTAAATCGAAAAAATGCAGGCGCATTCTTTTTCTTGTCGACCGCAACTCACTCGGGAAACAAACGGAAGATGCCCTGAAGGATACCAAGATTGAAGGTTATTCATTCTCTGATATTTATGATGTGAAGTCGATCGGGGACATTTCACCGGAAGTGGCAACAAAAGTGCACATCGCAACGGTGCAAGGGATGGTGCGCCGGCTGTTCTACAGCAATGAAGAAAAAATTCCGAGCGTCGGGCAGTACGATTTTATTATTGTAGATGAAGCGCACCGCGGCTATACAAGCGACAGGGAAATGTCCGAAGATGAACTGTTGTTCAGGGATCAAAACGATTATGTCAGCCAGTACAGGCGCGTTCTTGACTATTTTGATGCGGCCTGTTTAGGGTTGACCGCGACACCGGCGCTTCATACGACGCAAATTTTCGGCATGCCGATCTTTAAATATTCGTACAGTGAAGCGGTACTGGACGGCTATCTGGTTGACCATGAGCCGCCTTATGTATTCAAAACGGAACTTTCACAAGCGGGGATCACTTTTGAGAAAGATGAAGAAGTCGAAGTGTACGATGCGGGAAACGGCGAAATTCAATTAGAAAAAATGGAAGATACCCTTCATTTTGAAGTTGAACAGTTTAACAAAAAAGTGATCACGGAATCTTTTAACAGGGCGGTGCTGAATAAACTGGCGGATTATATTGATCCGTCCGGTAAAGAAAAAACACTGATTTTTGCCGCTACCGACCAGCATGCAGACCTGGTTGTCCGTTTATTGAAAGAGGCATATGCCGAACGCGGCGATGAGATAGAAGATGATGCCATTATGAAAATTACGGGGTATATTTATAAGCCGCTCGATGCCATTAAACGTTTTAAAAACGAAAGGCTGCCAAATGTTGTTGTGACGGTTGATCTGCTCACGACCGGTGTGGATGTGCCGGCCATTACGAATCTCGTCTTTCTACGCCGCGTTCAATCCCGTATTCTGTATGATCAAATGCTCGGCCGCGCCACCCGCCTTTGCCCTGAGATCGGGAAAAGCCATTTTAATATTTATGATGCTGTTGGGATTTACGATAAACTTCAGCCTTATACAGAAATGAAGCCAGTCGTGAAACAGCAACATGACAGCATTGGCGAGCTGTACGAGTCGCTTGTGAACGCGCAAACGGAAGAAGAAGCCAAATTTTACCGCGATCAGTTGGGCGCAAAAATCCAGCGGCGCAAACAAAGGCTCAGTGAAGAAGCAAAACAGAAATTTGAAGAGCTGTCCAATGGCAAAAATATTGAAGACTGGGCGAAAGAAATTCAATATTACACGCCGCAGGAAGCAAAGCAAAACAGCCTCTTGTTTGAGTACATGGAAAATTACCGGACAGGTGGAGATAAACGCTATATTTCCAATCAGGCAGACCGGGTAACAGCAGTCATCCGGGGCTATGGTGAAGGGAATGAACGACCTGAAGATTACCTGGATGGATTTGTAAAATTTATAAAAGAAAATATCAATGAAATTCCCGCGCTCCACCTCGTTTGCACGCGCCCGAAAGATTTAACAAGACAGGACTTGCGTGAATTAATTACGATACTGGAGACGAAAGGGTTCAAACAATCCCACTTGCAAACGGCCTGGAAACAAACGAAAAACGAAGATATTGCGGCCGATATCATCAGTTTCATTCGCCAAGCTGCATTAGGCGAATCGCTTATTGACCATGAAACCCGGATCAGGCGGGCGATGCAAAAGGTGTACGCCCTGCATGACTGGACGCCGCGGCAGAAAAAATGGCTGCAGCGGATTGAAAAGCAGTTGCTGCAAGTTCCGGTGCTGGCGCCAAACCCGGAAGAGGCGTTTGGGGAAGAACCGTTCCGCAGCCAAGGCGGGTATAAGATTTTGAAACGCGAATTTGGTGATGAAATTGATAGGATTGTGGATACGATTAATGACAATCTGTATGTGATATAAATACACCCAGTTCATCCATTTGGATTTTGGCAGTTGGATGAACTGGGTTTAATTATTTTGGAAGACCCGATATTTAAACCTTGTCGAGAAAAACTTGACAGAAACATGGACTTTTTGAGGTTTGGGCATATATAATATACATATACAATTGTATATGTATAATTACATATGCTACGGAGGTGATTGCAGTGTTCAATAAACCCCCAATAGAAATTGAATTTGAAACAAGGCAGGAAAAAGAAGCTTTTATCAAATGGGTTTTGGAACCAAGTGCACCATCAGAAGAGCTAAAACGCTTGAGTCAAATTCGGAAAAAAGCAAAAACAGTACAAATGCTGCAAAATCAATTCGGGCGAAGCCATTCTCAGAACAACACAGAAGCCTCTGCAATTGCCAGGAGAAAAGGCGTGCAGAAAATACCAAGTTACACTCTTAAAAGTCACGCCCTGCAGATTATAAATAATAACGGCAAATATACCAGTGGTGTTTCTTTGGATTTAAATAAAAGGAATGTCGGCAGACGAAATAAAAATTCAATACATGGTGGTAAGGGGAAAGTATGAAGCTTGTTCCTATAACACAAGTTGACCGGCGGGTTATTGAAGATTTCACGTGTTTATTTCCTAAGTATGAGAAACACCAACAACAGCTGAAAAAGGATCATGAAGAGATTGATGAATATCTAAAAGAAAAAGCATTAAAAAATCATTTAAATAATTTAGTAAGAACCCACCTCCTTTTAAATGAAACCGAAAATAAAGTGATTGGGTTCTTTTCTTTGTTTAACGATAGCTGCTTCATTTCTAACAAAAAAGAAAAAAGCCTAAAATTTAAACAATTTGAAATTAATAGAGGAGAAGGAATCACTGATCTTCCAGCTATCCATCTCCATAAGTTTGCTATACATCAATCATATCAGGGAAAATCCTTTGGAGGTATGAAATTCAGCGATTATTTATTGAGTTGTGTGTTTGATACAGTAGTAGCTGTCACCACTTTGTCGGGATGTATGCTGATTATATTGGAAGCAACTGATAATGCATTTGCCTATTATCAACATCGTGGTTTTAAAGTATTAAATAAAAAAAGTGGAAATACATTGCCTTTAATGATTTTTAAGGTTAATGATATCCCAAACTGCTAGTTGTGACAATTATTGAGAGAAATGATAAATGAGAAAGCAGGAGAATGATGAATAACCAGGAGATCGTACAAAAGCTTTGGAACTTATGTAATGTTTTGCGTGATGATGGAATTACATATCAGCAATATGTGACGGAATTAACGTATCTGCTGTTTTTAAAAATGATGAAAGAGCAGGAAACAGAATCTGCCATCCCGGAAGGCTACCGTTGGGATGACCTTGTGGCAAAAGAAGGGACGGAGCTGAAAACATTTTATCAGCACTTGCTGCTGCATTTGGGCAGCAGCGGCAATGAAATGCTGCGTCATATTTACAGCGACGCAGCGACCAGTATTTCAGAGCCGAAGAACCTTGAAAAAATCATTAAATCGATTGATGCACTCGACTGGTACAGCGCAAAAGAAGAAGGGCTGGGCAATCTGTATGAGGGATTGCTTGAGAAAAACGCGAACGAAAAGAAATCGGGGGCAGGGCAATATTTTACACCGCGCGTCCTGATTGATGTGATGGTGCAGCTGATCGATCCGAAAATCGGTGAGCGCTGCGCTGACCCGGCAGCCGGCACTTTTGGCTTTATGATTGCCGCGGACCGTTATTTAAAACAACAAACGGATGACTATTTTGACCTGGATCCCCAAATGGCGGAATTCCAGAGAAAGGAAGCTTTCTCCGGGATGGAACTGGTAAAAGACACGCATCGTCTTGCATTAATGAATGCCCTGCTCCACAGCATGGAAGGGCGCATTGAGCATGGCGACTCTTTATCCAACAACGGGAAATGGATGAAAAATCTGGATGTCATTTTAACCAATCCTCCTTTTGGTACAAAAAAAGGCGGCGAACGCGTATCACGTGATGACTTGACGTTTGATACATCGAACAAGCAATTGAATTTTCTGCAGCTGATCTACAATGCCTTAAAAGATGATGGCAAAGCGCGTGCAGCAGTTGTTTTGCCGGATAATGTGCTGTTTGAAAGCGGCGTTGGTGCGCAAATCCGCCGCGACTTAATGAATAAATGCAATCTGCACACGATTTTAAGGCTGCCGACAGGTATTTTTTACGCACAAGGGGTCAAAACAAACGTCTTGTTCTTTACAAGGGGAAAAACCGACCGGGACAACACAAAAGAAGTGTGGGTGTATGACCTCCGCACGAACATGCCGTCATTCGGGAAACGCAACCAGTTGACGATGGCGCATTTTGAAAATTTCATGAAAGCCTACGAAGCCGAAGACCGTTCCAAAGTGGAAGACGAGCGCTGGAATGTGTTCACACGCGAAGAAATTGCAAAAAAAGACGACAGCCTCGACATCGGCCTGATTGCGGACGAGTCATTGTCCTCATACGAAAACTTGCCGGATCCGATTGAATCGGCAGAAGAAGCGATTGCAAAACTGCAGCAGGCGATGGACTTACTGGGCGAAGTGGTGGATGAGCTGCGTGCTGTGGAAATGGATGAGGTGGTCTTGAAGTGAGAAAGAAGCAAAAGACCATGGAGGAGTTATTGGAAGAAGCTTTAGTGCCGGAGGAAGAGCAGCCGTATGAAGTGCCGGGGAATTGGATTTGGGTAAAATCAGAGTATATAGCCGAATGGGGATCTGGTGGTACACCCTCTCGAAAAAAAGAAGAATATTATAAAGGTAACATTCCTTGGATTAAAACAGGAGAGTTAAGAGATAATGTGATATTTGATTCTGAAGAAAAAATATCAGAAGAAGCGTTGAAGAAATCTAGCGCTAAGCTCTTTCGAAAGGATTCTGTCGCTATTGCCATGTACGGTGCGACTATTGGTAAACTGGGGATTTTAGGAATTGATGCTGCAACTAATCAAGCCTGTGCAGTAGGAGTTCCGTACTTCATAATGAATAAAGAATTTATGTTCTATTATTTCTTATCGCAAAGAAAGACACTTATCGAATTGGGAAAAGGCGGTGCGCAACCAAATATTTCTCAAGCAATTATAAAAGATTTTCCTCATTTACTTCCGCCTTTTAATGAGCAAAAAAGAATTGTAAATAAAATTAAGCGTCTTTTAAGTAAAATCGACGAAGCAAAGCGGTTGATTGAGGAAGCGAAGGAAACGTTTGAACTGCGTAGGGCGGCTATTTTGGATAAGGCGTTTCGGGGGGAGCTGACGAGGAAGTGGAGAGAGGAAAATAAAAACATTGAAGATGCCGAGTCATTATATGTCAAAATAAAGGAATCTCAAAGTATACGGAGAAAAGTATCAAAGGAAATTAATATTAAAGACTTAAGGTATAGCATTCCATCAACTTGGAAATGGGTAAGATTAGGAGATGTCTTTACAATTACTTCTGGAGGCACTCCAAAAAGAACTATTCCAGAATATTACGAAGGAAATATACCATGGATTAAAACCGGTGAAATAAAATGGAATGCTATTAATGAAAGTGAAGAGCAAATTACTCCTGAAGCAGTTGCAAATAGTTCTGCAAAGTTGCTTCCACCAAATACTGTTTTGGTTGCTATGTATGGCCAGGGATTGACAAGAGGTAGAGCTGCTATTTTAAGTGTGGAAGCGACTTGTAATCAAGCTGTTTGTGCGTTATTGCCTAATGATTATATAGCACCAGAATTCATATTTTATTATTTTATGGAAGGCTATCAAAGGTTTAGACAGGTGGCAAAGGGAGGTAATCAAGAAAATTTGAGTGTCTCGTTAATATCAGACTTTATTTTTCCATTGCCGCCATTAGAAGAACAGAGAGTAATAATCACCACTTTACAAAATATATTTAAAAAAGAAAGTAAAATAAAAGATGTAATCAAAATAAATACAGACGAAATAAAACAATCCATCCTCTCCAAAGCCTTCCGCGGCGAGCTTGGAACAAACGACCCGACCGAAGAAAGTGCGATCGAGTTGTTAAAAGAAGTGCTGCAGGAACAGGTGAAATAAGCGTAATCATGGCAGGGGCTGTTTGTTGAGTCCCCTGCCTTTTTCTAACTGCCTGGCTAGAGGTGATCTTTGAAGCCGGCTGTGTTTTACACACGTCAAATCCCGAGCCGTTTCATCCGGTACTGGAGGCTTTGCCGGCTCAATCCGAGCTGCTCTGCTGCTTTTGATATATTCGACCCGTTTGTCTCAAGCGCCTCTAAAATGCATTGTTTCTCATACTCAAGCAGCCGGTCTTTTAAAAGCGGTGATTTTTCCGCCGCCGGAGTGTAGTGGCCGGACTGCCGGTACTGCATGGGCAGGTGGCGGAGTTCAATCATGTCTTCATCCAGCATGACATTCATCGCTGCCTCAATGATATGCTCCAGCTCACGTATATTGCCCGGCCAGCGGTACGAATGGAAGAAAGTAAGTACTTCCGGTGTTATTCCCCTGACATTCATTTGAAAAAGAGTGTTGTATTTTTGAATAAAGTGGCGAGTGAGGAGCGGCAAATCTTCCAGCCGGTCCCTTAACGGCGGGATAAGCAACGTCACGACACCAAGACGGTAGTACAAATCTTTGCGCAAGCGGTGATTTGTAATTGCTTCGTACGGCGTTTCGTTCATGGTGGCGATCACGCGCACATCGACCGGTTTTTCCTGCGTCCCCCCGATCCGCTTCACTTTTTTCTCTTGCAACACCCGCAAAAGCTTTGCTTGCAGATGAATGTTCAATGCATTGATTTCATCAAGCAGAAGCGTGCCACCATCCGCCTGTTCGAACAGCCCTGCGCGGTCAACGGCCCCTGTAAATGCTCCTTTTTTCGTGCCAAATAAGATACTTTCAATGAGATTATCGGGAAGCGCAGCACAGTTTTGCGTGATGAATGGCCCCCGGCTTCTTTCGCTTTCATAGTGGATGCTTTGTGCAAACAACTCTTTTCCCGTTCCGGTTTCGCCGATAATCAGCACATAGGAGGAAGTGCGGGCGGCGCGTTTTGCAAATTCAATGACTTCAGAAACTGCCTTGCTTTTCCCAATAATATGGTGAAATGTGTAACCGGTATGGGGCTCATGGTTCCGACGGATGAGGCGCTCGATTTTCGTAATGTCCTCCGCAATTTCAACAGCGCCCATCAATTTCCCTTTATAATAAAACGGATACGTATGGTTGACGGAGGTGATTTCGCGGCCTTTATTGTTAAAATACGTCTGCTTGACAAGATGACTTTCTTCTCCGGTTTTGAGCGCCTTTAACAGGGTGCTTTCTTCACTGCTGCGGAAGCGGAAAACATCTTCCAATTTTTTGTGCAGTACTTCACGGCTGTTCATCCCCTCAATATCCCGCATTTTTTGATTGTAAATCATCGTGCGCCCTTCTTCGTCTACCGCATGAATGCCGGCATCGACGAGATTCATAATTGCTTCATACAACGCGAGGCGTACATCTTTTGTTTCTTCCATGTTGCATCCCCCTTCGATTATAAAAATTTTAAAATATTTTGCGGGCTTCTGCAAAATTTTTTTGCATTTTCACTAAAAAAACCGCACGAAGGCTTTTTTTCATGATGGCATTCTTTTTGCATATGAATGGATAGGGACATTGAAAAGAAAGGGGAAACAAAATGGCACAAGTAAAAGACCAGGCGAAGCAAGTGATTGAAAAAACGGAACAGTTCGGTGCTCATAATTACGCGCCGCTTCCCGTTGTCATTTCGGAAGCGGAAGGGGTATGGGTGAAGGATCCGGACGGTCGCCGCTATATGGATATGCTGAGCGCTTATTCGGCGTTGAACCAGGGGCACCGCCACCCGAAGATCATTCAGGCATTAAAAGACCAGGCGGACCGTGTAACGCTCACATCGCGTGCGTTTTATAACGACAAACTCGGCGAATGGTACGAAAAAGTGTGTCAACTGACGAAAAAGGATATGGTGCTGCCGATGAATACCGGGGCGGAAGCGGTGGAAACGGCGGTCAAAGCTGCGCGGCGTTGGGCATACGATGTGAAAGGGGTGCCGGACAATAAAGCGGAGATCATCGCCTGTACCGGGAACTTCCATGGTCGTACGCTGCTTGCGGTGTCGCTCTCATCGGAAGAAGAATATAAACGCGGGTTCGGGCCGATGATTGAGGGTATCAAGCTCATTCCGTACGGGGATGCGGAAGCATTGAGGGAAGCCATCACCCCGAACACGGCAGCGTTCCTTGTCGAGCCGATCCAGGGAGAAGCTGGCATCAACATTCCGCCAGCCGGGTTTTTAAAAGAAGCAGCGGACATTTGCCGCGCGTCACGGGTGCTTTTTATGGCCGATGAAGTGCAAACCGGGTTAGGCCGGACCGGCAAGCTGTTTGCGGTGGACTGGGAGGGCGTTACGCCGGATGTGTTCATTCTTGGTAAAGCGCTTGGCGGTGGCGTCATGCCGATTTCCTGTGTAGCCGCGAATAAAGAAATTCTGGGCGTATTCAATCCGGGGTCGCACGGCTCGACGTTCGGCGGCAATCCGCTTGCATGTGCGGTATCGATCGCAAGCCTTGAGGTAATTGAAGAAGAAAAACTGGTGGAACGTTCGCTCCGGCTTGGGCAGGTGCTCCTGGAGAAACTGCGTGAAATCAAGCACCCGTCGATTAAGGAAATCCGCGGCCGTGGCCTTTTCATCGGCGTGGAGCTCACAGAACCGGCGCGCACTTATTGCGAAGCATTGAAAGAGGAAGGGCTGCTTTGCAAAGAAACGCATGAAAACGTCATCCGTTTTGCCCCGCCGCTCGTCATAACGGAAGAAGAGCTGGAATGGGCCGTTGAACGAATCCGGAAAGTTTTTGAGGAGAAAAAATGATCAGAAGCCTGCGCTGCCAAACGGCGGGGCGGATTTTTAGAAAAGGGAATCTGTATAATATGAAAAGCCTGCAGTATATTCTTTTGCTGCAGGCCTAAAGCTCTGTTAAAATTCACTGTCGGCTGAAAATTGGCCGTGTATAAATTGTACGTTTTTCATTTTACCACCAGTAAGGACGATAGAATGGGTTATCAGTTTTCCGGATGCAGTTTGCTTTACCCCGTCCAGAAGCATTCCGTTTGTAATTCCGGTGGCTACGAAAAAGCAATCATCCGTTTTTACAATATCATCCATTGTGAGCTTTTTCTCTGGAAAAGGAATTCCCATTTTTATACACCGTTCAATTTCCTCTTTGCTTTGCGGTACCAGTTTTCCTTGAAAGTCTCCGCCCAAACTTTTTAATGCAGTGGCAGCAACTACACCTTCTGGCGCTCCACCGATGCCCGCAAAAATATCAGCATCGCAATGGTCAAATGCAGTAGCGATGGCAGCAGTCACATCTGCTTCAGGGAAAAATCTTACATGGGCGCCTGCCTTTACAGCTTCTTGTGCCAATTCCTGATGCCGGGGACGTTCCTGAATTAAAACGTCCAGTTCTCTGATATCTTTCCCGAGTGAACGGGCAACATTTTTCATATTTTCAGTTAGAGACTTGTCGATATCAATACAGCCCTTTGCCTGGGGACCGACTGCAATTTTTTTCATATACATGTCCGGAGCATGGAGCAGGCTCCCCCTTGTTGCTACGGAAATGACGGATAAAGCATTATCCTTGCCGGCTGCCATTAAATTTGTGCCTTCTACAGGATCAACAGCAATGTCAACTTTCGGGCCGCTGCCCGTTCCCAGCTTTTCATTAATATAAAGCATAGGTGCTTCATCCATTTCTCCTTCGCCAATCACGACGACGGCATCCATGTTGATTCTGTTCAACCGGCTTCGCATTGCTTTTGTACCTGCGTCATCTGCCGCCATTTTATCGCTTCTTCCTATTAAGGGATAGCAGGCAATGGCAGCTTGTTGGGAGACAGCGAGAAAACTCATTACAAGATTCTGAGTGCAAATGGACTCAGATAAGGTGGTTTCTGTCTGCATGGAATGTACCTCCTTGGTTCGTTCTTGTTAAACTATTCTCCACTGAAAACGGTATTAGCATCTATGATTGCCATTGTTTGTTTTACAATATGTTTAACAGTGAACCCAAAGTGTTCGATCAATTGTTCCCCAGGGCCTGACGTGCCAAAAGTAGCGGTTCCGACAACAGCTCCTTCCTGGGCAACATATTTTTGCCACCCGAAAGTTGCCCCCAACTCACAAGCATGTCTTTGTTAGTTACAAGAAGGCAGGACCGACTCCTGGTATTCCTGACTTTGAATCAAACAGTTCCCAGCTCGGCGTGCTGATAACTGAAACATTGTAACCTTTCTGAACCTTGTTTCAACAAGGAGAGGAGAAACTTCTAACCACTTATCGATTAAATAGAAAGAACGCGGAGAGTTTGGACGATTTGTTCATCTGACGGCTGCATGCCCTTTTCCCTCCAAGCGCTGACTAAATACTTCCCAGTCTTTTAAAAATCCTTGAATCCCCTTTTCTGTCAGCGGGTGGCTCCAAAGTTTCGGGAATAATGAACCGGGAATCGTTGCGATATGGGCGCCTGCTTCTGCAGCTGCTTCCAAATGCCCGATATGGCGGATACTTGCAGAAATAATTTCGGTTTTTAATTCATAATTTGCAAGAACCAGCTTCAGGCGTTTGATCAAATCGATGCCATCCACGCCAATATCGTCCAGTCTTCCAAGGAACGGGCTGATAAAAGTTGCACCAGCTTTGGCAGCCATTAAACCTTGTGCAACAGAAAAGATCAATGTAACATTTGTTTGGATGTTTTCTTTGGATAAAATGTGTACGGCTTTTAGTCCTTCTTCTGTCATTGGAATTTTTACCACGACATTCGGAGCCCATCCGGCGAGAACCCGGGCTTCCTTCACCATTTCTTCAGAAGTTAAGCCGATGACTTCAGCACTAACAGGACCATCTACGATACTGCAAATCTCTTTAATGACTTCTTGAAACGGCCTGCCTTCTTTTGAAATGATTGAAGGATTCGTCGTAACGCCATCTACAAGGCCAAGAGCATTCACTCTCTTAATCTCTTCAATATTTGCGGTGTCCAGAAAAAATTTCATCTATAACCCTCCATTTCTTTGCTTGGATCAGAACCACACATTAGCAGCCGGCATTTGCACTTTGAATTAAATTTTCGCTTTCTTTTTCCATAATTTGATCAATCTTTCTTGCTGAGTTTCCCCCTTGGAATGTTACATTCAGGTAAGCCTTAGCCACTTTTTTGGCAGCTTCTTCACCGATCACTTTTGCACCCATTGTAATAATTTGTGCATTGTTGCTGAGTTGCGCACGTTCTGCCGAATATACATCATGGCATTGGGCTGCACGGATGCCAGGCACTTTGTTTGCTGCAATTGCCATGCCGATCCCTGTTCCGCAGAAAAGAATCGCTCTCTCAACAGATCCTGCTATTACTTCTGTTGCAACTTTAAAGGCGACTCCCGGATAGTCGACTTCATCCTTGGAATAGCAACCATAGTCCACTATTTCATGCCCTAGGTTTATGAGATATGCTTTCACAGCTTCTTTCAGATCGAATGCATTGTGGTCTGATCCAACTCCAATTTTCATAAGAAACCCTCCCTGTTGTCTTAAAAAAATTATTGATTGTAATTATATTTTTTCATTTGATGTTGGTTTTGTCAATATTTTTCTTTCGATTTCCAACAAAACAACAAAAAAAGAAAAATATTAATAGAAAGATGAACGGGATGGAGCTTTTTTTAGTAAGCATATGGAACGGATTTTGAATAAAAATAATGTTTTTATGATATATAAATGAATAGACAATTAGCATTGTTTTTTGCTTTATAACAGAAAACAACAAATTACGAATAATAAAAAATAATAATTGACAATTAACGAAAATGAGTATACTATTGTATTGTGGAAATATGATAACGCTTTAAAAGGGTTATTTTACTAAACGTTCAATCCGATAAGGAGTGGAATTAATGGAAAATGTAAATAAACCTGTTGTAGCCATCACAATTGGTGACCCGGCTGGTATTGGTCCTGAAATAACAGTAGATACGGTAAGGGATAAAAAAGTATATGAAGAGAGCAAACCGTTCCTTATTGGTTCTATCGAAATTATCAAGAGGGCAATGAAGATAAAAAATTGTGATTTTGAAATCAACAAAATTGCAAGCCCATCAGAAGGAAAATTTCAATACGGAACGATTGATGTACTTGAAACAGGAAATTACGATTGTTCCAGGATTAAATATGGGGAAGTTCAGAAGCTAGCTGGCCAAATGTCTTATGACTATGTTTTAAAATCAATAGAATTGGGGCTTAATAAGGAAGTAGATGTTGTTGCAACCGCGCCGATTCATAAAGAAGCGATTAAACTCGCAGGCTGTAAGCAACCCGGCCACACGGAGATTTATGGGGAAGAAACCCATTCCGATTATGCCTTAACAATGTTTAACTGCCGGAATCTTAAAGTATTTTTTGTCAGCCGGCATAAAGCACTTAAAGAAGCTTGTGATTATGCAACAAAAGAAAGAGTGCTGGATTGCGTTAAGCAAATTAATAAAGAATTGGTTAGCATTGGGTTGAAAAATCCTAAAATTGCTGTTGCAGCTTTAAATCCTCACGCTTCTGATAATGGTTTGTTTGGACATGAAGAAGCAGACCAGCTAATCCCTGCAGTAAAAGCAGCCCAGGAACAAGGAATCAATGCGATAGGTCCGGTCCCGGCAGATTCAATTTTTCACTTGGGGCTGCAAGGCCGATATGATGCCATTTTATCTTTGTACCATGATCAGGGGCATATTGCCTGCAAGACTTTGGATTTTGAACATTCTATCACAATCACGTGGGGACTACCTTTTATGAGAAGTTCTGTTGACCATGGTACTGCTTTTGATATAGCCGGAAAAGGGATTGCCGGTTCTGTAAGTATGATTGAAGCTACACTTGTTGCGATTCGATATTGGAAAATGAAGCAGGAAACGTTTGTAAGCCAAAGTTAATTATGACGGGGACCAGGCATGAAGATTTTTTCTGCCTGCCCCCTCTAAAAAACGCTGTAAAGGGGAGAAAAAGAAAGTGAGTACAATCGGTATAGTGGCAGATGATTTAACCGGGGCTACAACGGTTGGGGTTCTGTTGGCAAGGTCTGGAATTTCTACAGCAGCTTTTTTTAATGAAAAATCAGTAAATAACGTGAAGCAGCACCAGGCTATTGTAATGTGCAGTGACAGCAGGGCTCTGCCGAAAAAGGCAGCAAAGGAAAAAGTCAAATCAATGGTCCGCGTATTAAAAGAAGAAGGCACCATACATTTCTCAAAAAGAATTGACACAACGTTAAGAGGCGGTATTGGATATGAGGTCGATGCGATGATTGAAGAGTTGCCTTCAGATACGATTGCAGTCATGGTTCCTTCAATGCCTCAGTCTAATCGAATCGTAGTTGGAGGATATTCAATCATTGATGGCGTGGCTCTCTCCAAAACACCCGTTGCAAATGATGTCCGTACGCCGGTAACAGAAACTTATATTCCCGCGTTATTAGGAAAACAGACAACACATCAGATCGGATTAATTCAACTGGGGTCAGTACTTTCCGGGAAAAATGTACTTAAACAGGCGCTACAGTCTGAGAGGGAAAAAGGAGCCAAAATTTTAATTGTTGATGCAATCACCATTGAAGATGTGGAGTTGATTGCACAAGCTGTAACAGAGTTAAAATGGAATGTTTTAGCGGTTGATCCCGGACCGTTCACTGAAAAGTTATCACTATTGAGAGTATCAGAACAGGAGAACGTAAACTTTAAAAAGATGGTACTGCAGTATAAAAATAACGGAACAGTTCTTGTCATTGCTGGCAGCACCACCCTTGTGACAAAAAAGCAAATGGAGATGCTCATGCAGAAAGAAGGCACCTTTCATGTTCCAATTAATGTTGAATCTTTAATAGACAATCAAGTTTCGGAGAGTGAAGTACAGAGGGTAGCAGCTGAGGTTTGTGAATTAATTGAAAATAAAAAGTATAATGTGATTTTGCTAGAAACTGCTTTAACATCAAATATTTTGAACCTGTCGGCGATAGAGCAGAAATTAGGTCTTGCAAAAGGTGAAGCAGCCAAGCACATTATTTCAGGATTAGGAAAAATTGTGGCTGAAGCTTTAAATCATAGAGAGGATGAAATCAGGGGGATTTATATGACCGGCGGCGATACGATGGTCAATGTTTTGAACATGCTGGGTGCTGATGGGATTGAACTGGTTGATTATGTAATTCCCCAGGCAGATCTCGGCAGAATTATTGGTGGCAAGTACAACAATTTAGTGGTTGTTGGAAAAGGCGGACTAACAGGGACTGAACATACAGCAATTGATATTGTAAATCGCATTTTTGAGGAGTCCGGCAAGATAAATGAAATGAATGCAATTGAAGCGTGAAATGTAAGCGTATTCTGGAGTTTGAAGATTGAAACATCACAATGATTCAAAGAGTGGTTTCATGGTCTTTTCTTTTTCTAATCAACAAGAACTATATTTCAAAGGGGAGATAAGCATGAACTTACCAGAGTCAAAATTAAATGCAGGAATATCTACTGCAGGGAAAAAATCACATTACCGTTGGGTTGTACTCTCCATGATTTTTACTCTTTATGTTGTTTGTATGGCGGACCGCACAAATATAGGGGTTGCACTTCCTTTTATCCAAAAAGATTTTTCTCTGAGTAATTTTCAGGCTGGTGCCATTTCAAGCTTCTTTTTCCTAGGTTACGCTATCTCTCAAATTCCAGCAGGATTTCTGCTCGGTAAGAAGGGGACAAGAGGTATAGTTACGGTTGCAGTAATTGCTTTCTCTGCTATTACATTTTTACTTGGAACAGTTTCTGGTGCAGCTGTTTTAGTATTGCTGCGCCTGGCTTTAGGATTGGCGGAAGGCCCGGTTCCTGTTAGCATGACCTCTACAATAAACCAGTGGTTTCCGGCAAAAGAAAAGGCCACAGCAACAGGTGTGTATATTGCTTCAACCCAGCTGGCTCCGATTATTGTGCCGATTGTTGCAACGGCAATTGCTGTGTCCTTTGGCTGGAGAAGCATATTCTTCTGGTTTGCAATTCCAGGGGTATTATTAGCCATTGTCTGGTACTTCCTAATAAGAACAAAACCGGAAGAAAGTTCTAGGGTGTCAAAAGAAGAATTGGAGTATATTCGCCAAGAAGAAATCGAATCCGTTGAAACTCCTGGTCAGGACAGGTCGCTCGGATGGATAGATAAAGTAATTCGTTATCAAAGAGTAGAGAAGTTATCTACTTTTAAGAGTGTCTTTAGCTCATGGAATATTTGGGGCAACACATTTTCGTATTTTTTAATGAACGGGGTTTTATACGGCATATTGACTTGGACGCCATCATATCTAGTAAATGCAAAAGGTTATTCTTTTATGAAAATGGGGTTTGTAACAGCGGCTCCCGCGCTCGGCGGTTTAATTGGTGCAATTATAGGAGGATGGATTTCCGACAAGATCTTTTTGAAAAGAAGAAAACCAACAATGTTGATCACTGCAATTGCAACCGCAATCATGATGTTCGTGGTCATCAATACACCTAACAATGGCATACTGCTGGCTATCAGCCTCGGGCTGGCAGGATTCTTTCTAAATATTGGCTGGCCGGCGTTTACCGCATATCCAATGGGACTGGCGAAACGAGATATTTACCCGGTAGCAATTGCCATCATTAACAGCGGCGGCAACCTGGGCGGGTTCTTCTCTCCTATGATTGTAGGTGCTATTCTGGATGCAACAGAAAATTATAATTTAGCCTTCGGTTTCTTTAGTCTACTGCTGATACTCGGATTTTTCTTAATCTTAACGTTGAAGGAACCAGCTCAGGAATAGAAAGTCTGTGCTACATTTAAATAAAAAGACCGGTGAAAATTTATCCGCCGCTTTTTTTGTGCGACAGGCAGTCGCACTTTGTACAGAAAGTTTGCACTGAATAGACTGTTAAAGGTTGGGGTAGATTATTGCGATAAACACGGCTTCCGAATCCCAAAAAGCTTATTTTCCTGAGGGCAAAGGTCCCTTCACCTGGATGCTGATATAGCTAGTGAAGACCAATCTAGGGCAATATCGTGAGGTGTTGTCTAAAGGAGATGCGAATAATCGAGAGATCCGCAGTAGAAAGGAAAAATCCAAATGCAAAAGTTTGAAGCACGGCGGCAGGATAAGTTGGCGACCATCCGAAAAGAATAGCTTATTTTTATGAAATCAGCTAATCAGAAGCGGCCTGTCCTGTGATGAGCATTGCGGGTGACGTTTTTGTTGTAAAAATTGCCGGCGCCGCTTCAGAAACAGGTTTATCTTTGGAAGAAGTAACCAGGATTACACAAAAAGCAAATGACCACACCTTTTCAATTGGTGTAGGATTGACGCCGGGATCCATTCCGGGTGCAGCTGAACCGCCATATACACTCGGAGATGACGAAATGGAAGTGGGTCTTGGGATTCATGGAGAACCAGGCGTAAAAAGAACCAAATTGCTGCCTGCTGATGAACTGACGGACAACTTAATGGATACACTGTTGAAAGAAAGCGGTATCACTGCAGGAGATGAAGTTTGTGTATTGGTAAACGGTTTGGGTTCCACCACATTAATGGAATTATTCATTGTCAATCGGAGAGTCACCAAAATCCTTGAGGAAAAAGGGATTCGAGCATATGACATCGATGTAAACAGCTACTGTACAACACAGGAAATGGGTGGATTTTCCATAACTTTGTTGAAATTAGATGATGAGTTAAAGGCATATTACGATGCACCGGCTATCTCACCTTATTATAAAAAATTGGAGAAAAAACCTGTAAAAGCGACCCAATAATCAGTGAGCTGGGGGGACGGAATTTGAAAAGAATTTGGATTGGTACCAATTGGAAAATGACAAAGACAATAGAAGAAGGCATCTCTTATACAAAAGAGCTGAAACGTATCTCTGAAATGATTTCTGACAATATTGAGTTATTTATTATCCCTCCTTACACGTCTTTGGTTACAATAAAAGGCGTGATAAGGGATTCCCGCATACAATTGGGCGCTCAAAATATGCATTGGGAAGACAGTGGTGCATTTACCGGTGAAATTTCCCCAAAAATGCTGGATGAAATCGGCATTAATCTGATTGAGCTGGGACATTCTGAACGCAGACAATATTTTAATGAAAACGATGAGGATTTAAACAAAAAAGTACATGCCGCATTAAAATATCATTTTCGGCCGTTAATCTGTATCGGAGAAAATCGGAAACAAAAAGAACAGGGTATCTCCAAAGAAGTGCTGGCCTCACAAATAAAAGTTTGCTTGCGAAACGTTCCGGAAGAACAGGCATTAAATGTAATGATTGCATATGAACCGGTTTGGGCAATAGGAGAGAACGGAGTACCAGCGGATGCTGGGTATGTTAGAGAAGTGCATGCTTTTCTGAGAGATACGTTAAATCAACTTTATCCTTCTGTAGGAAAAGAAATTCCAATTTTGTACGGAGGAAGCGTTAATAAAGATAATTTTCTCCAATACATTGATGTAGAGCATGTAAATGGATTATTTATTGGCAGGGCAGCTTGGGATATAGAAAGTTTTGAGTGCATTCTAAAATCTCTTGATACGCATTTATTTAAAAAAATGACAAGCTGAAAATAGAGGATCATCATTCTTTATGTACAACCGGTAAATAATCCCATCTGTAAACAGATGGGATTATTTCCACTTTACAAGAAAAAAACAGATAAAGTGTATAGCGAGTGTGAGGAATTTGCCTTTTTTATCGATTTTTATCGGTTCCTATGATAAAGTCTAATAAGAAAAATAAAATAAAAACATACACAACACCACAATAATATTTCTAATATTAACCCAATTTTTATGTCACTGAAGCTAGAGGAGAGGATGCCTTTATGTTTGCTGATCAACGCAGAAAAGCTATTCAAGATTTATTAGCGGAGAAAGGAACAGTAACTGTTAATGAGTTGACAGGTTTATTAAACACCTCTGCAGCAACCATCCGTTCTGACCTTAACCATATGGAGATGCAAGGCCTGTTGATCCGTACGCATGGCGGGGCAATAAAAAAAGACAGCCAGGAACCTGACTTGGGCGAAAATAATTATGAGATTCGCGAAAAAAAATTCCGTGCAGAAAAACAAAGAATTGGAAAAGCTGCGCTCAAATTTTTGCAAGAAGGCCAATGTATTCTTCTTGACGCAAGTTCCACTTGTTTTGAGTTTGCCCGTTATTTAAAAGATATCAACATGAAACTAACGGTCGTTACAAGCGGTATCTCGACTGCTGTCATGTTAAAAGAAAACCCCCACTTAACCGTTATTATTGTTGGTGGAATTGTGAGAAATTCCTCTAACTCCGTTGAAGGACTATTGGGTGAAGAACTATTGCGCAAGATTAATATCGACATTTTGTTTACGTCTGCCTATGCTTTTAATATGAATGACGGACTAACAGATTTTAGCTATTATGAAGTGGAATTGAAAAGGAAGATGGTTGCAGCATCACATAAGGTCATTGCACTACTCGATCACAGTAAAATAGACAAGAGTTCTTTTGCTACATTTGCTCAGCCGGAGGAAATCGATATACTGATTACTGACAAAGAAGTAACTGAAGAAATGAACCACTTTTTTAATCAGCACGGCATATTATTTGAAGTTGCAAAATAATCCCATGTATACTGCATCCCATACTTATTTCAGTATTTTTATTTACCACTACAGGCATGGAAGTAAAAATGCTCCTTTTACATATGGCCCGGAAGCCACTGTGGGTATGTCGTGTTGTGATGACGCTTTTTGGATGGCATTAGGAAAGTGGAAGGAGGGGATAATGAATTGACTATTTTCTTATTTACCTTTTTTCCTCTTCCGTTTGTGCCGGCAGCATGTTTATCAGTTGATCTCAACTCGTGGGGAAGATACAATTAAAATTGTAACCGCTTTCAAAAACAAGTCCATAAACTTCAGCATGGAAAAGGGGAATGGCATGATCAGCGAAAAGTTTCTCAATACCAGGTTATTGGACATCGTGTTTGAAAAAACATACTCCGGAACATTGATCGTGGACCATGAAGGATACATCCGTTACATGAGCCGTAATTTTTGCGATTTTTTGAAAGTGGAACGAAACGAAGTGATTGGCGAACACGTGACCCATACAATTGAAAATACAAGAATGCATCTTGTGGTGAAAACGGGAAAAGCCGAACTTGCCCAGCTGCAGTTTTTAAGAGGCGAATATGTCATTGCAAACCGCATTCCGATCATAGAAGATGGAAAAATTCTCGGGGCTGTCGGGATTATCATTTTCAGAGATCTATACGATTGGCAAAAGCTGAACACCCATATCCGGCATATGCTGTCGCAAAGCCGGTTTTTACTTGAGAAGCAGCCCCGTGCAGCCGGCGTAAAATATATGCTCAACGATCTGATTGGTACCTCCCGGCAAATGGCGCTCCTGAAAGAAAAAATCAAAAAGGTGGCGCGCGGAGATATCACTGTTTTGATTACCGGAGAGAGCGGAACCGGAAAGGAGCTGGTTGCCCACAGCATTCACAGCTCTAGCGACCGGAGCAGTGGTCCGTTTATCAAAATCAACTGTGGCGCGATTCCCGAACATCTCATGGAATCCGAGCTGTTCGGATATGAAGAAGGATCGTTCACCGGCGCGAAAAAAGGCGGCAAGCCCGGCAAGTTCCAGGCGGCGGAAGGGGGGACGATTTTTCTCGATGAGATTGGCGACATGCCGGTGATGATGCAGGTAAAACTATTGCGCGTGCTGCAGGAAAAAGAAATCGAACCGGTCGGAGCGGTCCATCCAAAACCGATCGATGTCCGTATCATCGCGGCAACAAACCAACCGCTTAAAGAACTGGTCGAACAAAACCGTTTCAGAAAAGACTTGTACTATCGCATCAATGCCATCCAGCTGGATATCCCCCCGCTCCGCACCAGGGCGGAAGATATCCCACTTTTGGCGCGGCATTTCCTAAAGAAAGCATCATCCGGTCTCGGCAAAAGGGTCACTGGTTTCCGCCCTGAAGCCCTCTCTGCGCTCGAAGGGTACAATTGGCCGGGAAACATCCGCGAACTGGAAAATGCTGTTCACGCAGCGGTCTACATGGCTTCTTCGGATGCGATCGGGTTAGAGGACCTGCCTGACGCAATCCGTGAACACTTAAACAGAAAAAAAGAAAGCAGTTTGAAAGAAAGAATGGAGGCAGCGGAAAAACAAATGATTGAGGAAGCGCTGCGGGCTGCCTGTTTTGATAAAAAACGGGCGGCAAAAGCCCTCGGGATTGGCCACTCCACGCTTTACGACAAAATGAAAAAGCTTCGTATTGAGGTAAAATAAAAGAAGTTTTTCATGCCAAACGATCAGGATAGATATTGTCTCTATATAAGTTTTGACATCAAGCCCAAACATCCACTTGCATGAGCACTATTTTTTGCGCCAGACAATATTTTTTTAGTTATGTTTCGTCCAGCTGATATAGATCCGGAAATCCGGATGGGCCTTCTGAAATTCCGAATCTGTTTTTCTGCCATAAAGCCGCTGTTTGCATCATAAATTGGTAAAGGAACGTTTCTGAAATCGGGAAACCCGGCCGCCTTTTCCAACACGTACATGTTGTTTTCCGCTTCTTTTCAAGCTGGCATGGTTCTTGCTTTTTTATAGGGCATCAAAGTGTGGGAAGGGGGAACATGGTTGCACGTTGGCTGGATGATCAAGAACATTGCAGAAGATCCGGATCCAGCTGTTTCCGGAAAAACTGCAGTGCAGGAAGAAACCGGAAGAGCATGGACTTTCAAGGAATTGCACGCGATTTCCAATGCTTATGCAAACAAGCTTACACAGCTTGGCGTCCGGAAAGGAGACCGGGTCGGCATTCTGCTCTACAACTGCCTTGAGTATTTCGGCCTTTATTTTGCGGCGGCGAAAATCGGGGCAATTGCAGTCCGTTTGAATTTCCGCTTGTCAAGCCCCGAACTGGTCTATTGCTTAAACGACTCCGGCACAAAAATATTATGTTTTCACGCAGGTCTTGCCGGACGGATTGAGCCGATTCAACACGAGGTGCCGGTTGAGCAATTTATCTGCCTTCAGGAGGAAGCATCAGTCGTTCCGGGATGGGCGCAGCCGTTTTCCGTGCTCGGGGAAGGGCTGCAGGAAGACCCCGGCGTGCCATCTATCCATTTAAATGACCCGGTGATGCTGATGTATACGTCCGGGACGACGGGAAGGCCAAAAGGTGCGATTTGGACGCATAATACAACATTCTGGTTTTCAGCCATTCAAGCTTTGAAGTGGGGATTTCAAGCCCGGGAAACGGCCATGACAACGGGGCCGCTCTACCATGTCGGCGCAATGGAAGACATTGCTTTGCCGGTTCTCATGCGGGGCGGAACCGTCATCATTACAAAAAGTAAAAACTTCGAGATTCAGCGAGTCCTGTCCGTCATGGAAAAGGAAAAGGTAACATGCTGTTTTTTATTCCCTTTTATGATTTATGACATGCTACACTTGCCGGATTTGGCACAGTACCGGCTGGAAACGCTGAAGACGATTTACACCGGCGGGGACCCGCTCATGCCGTGGGCTTTGGAAAGCATCCGGGCACATTTTCCGCACATTGGCGTCGTCCAGGTGTACGGTTTGACAGAAGGGCAGCCGATTGCCGCTTCACTCGACCCGCAGGATGCCGCAGGAAAAGGCAGTACAGTCGGAAAACCGATGCCTTTGACTGCGATTCAAATTGCAGATGATGCCGGAAACCCACTTCCTGCAGGAGAAGTGGGTGAAATCCTCATTAAAAGCCCTGCTGTTTCAGAAGGGTATTGGAAAAAACCGGAGGCGACCATGGAGACGTTTGCGGATGGCTGGTGCAAAACAGGGGATCTTGGCTTTTTTGATTCGGAAGGGTTTTTAACCATTGCCGGTAGGAAGAAAGATATGATCCGGAGCGGCGGAGAAAATATTTATCCTGCTGAAATAGAAGATGTGCTTTACCGCCACGAAGCGGTAAAAGAAGTCTCTGTGATCGGCATCCCCGATCCAAAGTACATGGAAACGGTTTGCGCCATTATTGTAAGAAAAGATGGCGCACGGCTAACGGAAAAAGAAGTGACCGAATATTGCAAACGCCATCTTGCAAGCTATAAAAAACCGCGCAAGGTCATTTTCGTTAAGGAAATTCCGCGCACGCCTTCCGGGAAAGTGCAGAAGTTCAAACTCCGTGAACAGTTTGGTACGGGATGAGAGGAATATTTTCCCACTGCTATAAACCGTTTGCAGAGACCGGGGGAGAAAATACCAACCTTTTGATTGCCCGGATAAAAACGCGGGGAATTCACCATGGGATGACAGGTTGCGCCCGTCAGTCTGGCAAAAAAGCAGCCATACAAACGCCGTTTTCAGGTTGGTGCAGCGTCAGGCGTTTGTATCCCCAAAAACACGGATGAAAATGCCCGGGAATTCACCACGGGATGACAGGTCGCGCCCGTCAGTCTGGCAGAAAAAGCGGCCATACAAACGCCGTTTTCAGGTTGGTGCAGCATCAGGCGTTTGTATCCCCAAAAACACGGATAAAAACGCCCGGGAATTCACCAGGGGATGACAGGTCGCGCCCGTCAGTCTGGCAGAAAAATCGGCCAACCAACGCTGTTCTCAGGTTGGTGCAGCATCAGGCGTTTGTATCCCCAAAAACACGGATGAAAACGTCCGGGAATTCAACGCAGGATGGAAGAAGGCGTTCGCCACTTTGCCGGGAAGAGCCGCATCCAAACGCTGTAAATCTTTTAGCGGGCAGCATAGGAGAATGGCGTTATAAAAGCGAGTGAATCTCGTATGCAGGGATTTTCTTAAAAAGGGAACTTCGTTTTCCCGACCGATCACCGGAAAGGAGCATGTCCATGGAACAAAGCGGCATTGCCAAAAGCAAACTCGTTTATCCAAGTGATGATAAAATCCGTTCAACCGAAATCGGTTCAAGCGAAGCATTTGAGGAACTGCTGCGCCTGTCGCAAACGGATCCGGAAGCATTTTGGGGGCGCGTTGCCCAAAAGCTCACCTGGTATGAACCGTGGAAGGAAACAATGACAGGCAGCCTCCCCGGGTTCCGCTTTTTTGAAGGCGGGGTGAGCAACCCATGTGTGAACCTGCTTGACCGCCATGTCGAAAACGGTGCCGGCAACCGGACGGCGCTCATATGGGAAGGGGAAAACGGCGATTCAAAATTTTTTACGTACAATATGCTACTTGCAGAAGTAAACCGGTTCAGCAATGTGCTGCGCGGGTTCGGCGTAAAAAAAGGCGACTGCGTGGCGATTTTCCTGCCAAACTTAGCGGAAGCGGTGATTGCCGTGCTCGCATGCTTCCGGATTGGCGCGATTTACAATACGATTTTTTCCGGCTACTCGGAAAAATCGCTGAAAGACCGGCTTGTGAATTTTGAACCGAAAGTCATCGTGACGGCCGATGCAACCGAACGAAGAGGGAAAAAGATTTTTCTCAAGGAAAAAGTCGACCGGGTTGTTCCGGACATTCCGTCTGTCAAAGCGGTCGTTGTTGTGGACCGGCTCGGGACGGATGTCAATATGCAGGCGGGCCGCGACTATTGGTGGCATGAAGAAACAAAGAAGGCAAGCATCCATTGTGAACCGGAGCGGCTGGAAGCGAACGAGTATGGCATTGTGTTTTACACAAGCGGCACAACCGGGAAACCAAAAGGCGTTGTCCATTCCGGCATGGCGTTTGTCGTGCAAAATTACATTTACGCAAAGTACCATATGGACCATCACGATGACGATGTGCTCTGGTGCTCGGCGGATATCGGCTGGCTCACGATGCATATTTGGGGCATTGCCGGCGCGCTTTCAAACGGTGTTACAACCGTCTTTTACGAAGGGGCGATTGATTATCCGGAAAAAGACCGATTTTACCGGATCATTGAAAAGTACCGGGTGAATAAATTGTTCACAGCTCCGACCGCACTGAGGATGTTGAAAAGCATGGGGGAGCGTCCGCTTGAAAAATATGATTTGTCGTGCCTTGATGTCGTCTCCCTTGTCGGCGAGCCGTTTGATGCGGAAACATGGCAGTGGACATATGAAGTGCTCGGCAGAAAAAAGATATGCGTGAACAACACATGGGGGCAGACGGAAACAGCCGGATCGCCGCTTGCCGGTGCCGCCTGGCTGACGCCGATGAAACCAGGCTCTGCGGGCAGGCCATTTTTAGGCGCTGTAATCGATGTCGTCGATCAAGAAGGAAATCCGGTACCGCGGGGGACGCTCGGAAATCTTGTCATTCAAAAGCCGTTTCCGATGCTGTGCCGCACGCTTTGGAAAGAGCCAGAGCGTTATCTTGGCTCGTATTTCAGCCAGGTGGACGGCTGCTACTATGCAAGCGACCTGGCGATGATCGATGAGGACGGCTACGTATGGGTCACCGGCCGTTCGGATGATGCGTTCAATGTTGCCGGGCACAGGCTGAGCACGATGGAAATGGAAAGTGCGGTGCTTGAAACCCCGGGCGTCTCTGAAACCGCTATCATTGGCGTACCGGATGAAATTAAGGGCGAGGTGCCGGTCTGCTTCGTGCGCCTGAGCGACGGGACGGAGGAAAGCGAAGCGCTAAAAGAAGCGATCAAGGCCCGGATTGTCGATCAAATCGGGAAAATTGCCGTGCCGAAAACGATTTTGTTTACGGACACGTTGCCCAAAACAGTGAGCGGGAAAATCATGCGCCGCTTGTTAAAGGAAATTGTCGTAAACGGTGCGGCTACAGGGGATATGACCGGCCTCGAGGACCCCGCAACCATTGCGCGCATTGAACAACTGGTGGCCAGTCGCAGGGCGGAAAGATAAAAAGGGAGGTTCGCCCGCAGGTTTGTTTGACAGGGAACCGGCCGGGCCCTCAGGAGTTGGCAAGGCGACGGTTTGTCTGCCGGTTCCTTGCAGCGTTTTACAGGGAATTGAAAGCGAACTGAAAAAAATGAATAGGCACCGCTATTTCTGCATTGATTTTTTTGCAATCTCTGCGGGTGCACCTTTATAAGTCAGTAAGTTGCCAAAAAAACCGGCGCACCAGCTATACTGCGCCGTCAATAGGAGGAAGCCTATGGATTTCGAATTGTCTAAAGAACAGATTATGCTGCAGGAGATGGTTCGGGACGTTGCTGAGAAAGAGATCGAACCGTATGCAAAAAAAGTAGACGAAACCGGGAAAATGCGGATCGAGACGTTTCAAAAGCTCGGTAACCTCGGCCTTTTAGGCATCCCGTTTCCGGAAAAATACGGCGGAGCAGGCGGGGATACCATCTCTTATTGCATCGCGGTCGAGGAAATCGGCAAGGCATGCGGGGGAACAGGGCTTAGCTATGCAGCAAACACAAGCCTCGGCGCAAGCCCGATCTACTATTTCGGCACCGAAGAACAAAAGCAGAAGTGGCTCGTTCCGATGGCAAAAGGCGAAGCGCTCGGCGCATTCGGCCTTACGGAACCGAACGCCGGATCAGACGCCGGCGGAACAAGAACAAAAGCGGTGCTTGACGGCGATGAATGGGTGATAAGCGGCGAGAAATGCTGGATTACAAACGCCGAATACGCCCGCCAAGTGATCGTGACAGCTGTAACCGGCAAAAGGGAAAACGGCCGTAACATCATTTCCGCCATCATCGTGCCGACCGATGCACCGGGCGTGACGATTACAAGCCCGTATGAAAAAATGGGCGTTCGCGGATCCAACACGTGCCAGATCGTGCTCGAAAACGTCCGTGTCCCGCGCGAAAACTTGCTTGGCGACGAAAAGAAAGGATTCAGCCAGTTTTTGTATACGCTGGACGGCGGACGCATCTCCATCGCCGCATTATCGGTCGGGATTGCCCAAGCTGCTTTCGAAAAAGCACTTCGATATGCGAAAGAACGAATGCAGTTCGGTCAAACGATTTCAAAGTTCCAGGCGATCCAGTTCAAGCTTGCCGATATGGCGATGGAAATCGATCTTGCCCGCAACGCCGTGTACAAAGCGGCATGGCTGAAAGATCAAGGAAAACCGTTCAGCAAAGAAGCCGCTTATGCAAAACTGTTTGCGTCGGAGATGGGATTCCGTGTCTGCAACCAGGCGATCCAGGTTCACGGCGGATCCGGTTATATGCGCGAGTACGGCGTGGAGCGTCATCTTCGTGACATCAAACTGATGGAAATCGGCGAAGGCACATCCGAAATCCAACGGCTTGTTATTGCCAGAAAGCTTGGCTGCTAGGATAAAAGATTGGAAGACTTGCATCGCACAAGCTTGCATTCGAATGGAAAGGAGCGTTGCCATTTGTTCAAAAAAATTCTGATTGCCAACAGGGGAGAGATTGCGCGGCGGGTGATCCGTACGTGTAAAAAGCTCGGTGTAAAGTCTGTCGCGGTGTATTCCGAGGCGGATGCGGGTGCTCTTTTTGTCCGCGAGGCGGATGAAGCGTACTGCATCGGCAAACCGCCTGTCAATCAAAGTTATTTAAATGCCGATGCGATCATCCGGGCGGCCAAAGAAAGCGGGGCGGAAGCGGTCCATCCGGGTTACGGGCTTTTGTCCGAGAATGCGGCTTTTGCCCGGAAATGCATTGAGGCGGGCCTTGTATTTATCGGGCCTTCTCCTGAAATCATTGCCGCAATGGGCAGCAAAATCGAAGCGCGCCGCACGATGAAAGCAGCTGGCGTGCCGGTGATTGAAGGGGTGGATGATCCGCTTGAAGATGAAGAAGCGGCAGTCCGGGCGGCGGAAAAAATCGGTTACCCCGCGATGCTGAAGGCTTCAGCAGGCGGCGGCGGAATCGGGATGCAAGTGGTCCAAACCGAAAAAGAGCTGCGCAAAGCGTTTGCCGGTAACAAAAAACGGGCGGAAATGTTTTTCGGGGACGGCGCGATGTTCATTGAAAAATATATTGAAGAACCGCATCACGTGGAAATCCAGATTCTAGCAGACCAATATGGAAACGTTGTGCCGCTTATGGAGAGGGAATGTTCGATTCAGCGCCGCCACCAGAAAGTTGTCGAAGAAGCGCCATCGCCTTTTATCAGCGAAGCAACCCGGCAAAAGATGCTGGATGCGGCAGTGAAAGCAGCAACATCCATCGGCTATACAAATGCCGGCACGATGGAAATGATCGTGGACCGGGACCAGCATTTCTATTTTCTTGAGATGAATACAAGATTGCAAGTAGAACATCCGGTGACGGAAGAAATTACCGGGCTGGACATTGTGGAAGAGCAGTTGAAAGTCGCTTCAGGCGAACGCCTCACGATCACGAGGGAGACGCTCAAGCGAAACGGCCACGCGATTGAAGTGCGGATTTATGCCGAAGATCCGAAGACGTTTCTGCCATCGCCGGGCAAAATTACGGCTTTCCGGCTGCCAGAAGGGGAAGGCATCCGCAATGAGACGGCCGTGGAAGCAGGTTCTGAAGTGACCCCTTTTTACGACCCGATGATTGCAAAACTGATTGCCTGGGGCAGCTCGCGCGAAGAAGCTTGCAAAAGAATCAGGGATGCGCTTTTAAACTATCAAGTGGAAGGGATTAAAACGAATATTCCGATGCTGATTGACACCGTCAGCCACGAACAATTTTTAAAAGGGTACACAACCACGCATTTTGTCAATGACTTTTTAAAACAAGCGGAGTCCCGCAAGTAGGCGCACCGCCGGTTAAAAGGCACCAGGGGTTCGAAAAGGGGGAAATCCGAAAGAAAGCAGGGCGTGCCACCGGTTAAAGGAGGCAGGAAGACGACCCCGCTGTCATCTATTTTTAATGGGGACACAAAGATTTAAACCAAGCGGAGCTCTGGGAGTAAGATGACCAGATGGAGGAAGGGATCAGTCAGGTTCAAAGGTGAAAGGCGGGGAGCACCGCAAGCAAGGAGGAGAACATGCAAAAAAGATCCCGGCCATGACCAAATTGTCAGTGACTTTTTAAAACAGGAGGAAAAGCAGATGGAAATTACAGCAAGTATGGCAGGAAGCGTTTGGAAAGTGCTCGTAAAGGAAGGCGACCAGGTGAAGGAAGGCGACGATGTGGTCATTCTTGAATCCATGAAAATGGAAATTCCGATTGTCGCCGAGGAAGACGGCACAGTCGTAAAAGTCCATGCCCAGGAAGGCGAGTTTGTCAACGAATCCGATGTGCTGGTGGAACTGGAGTAGCGCAATTTGAAGGAGGCGGGGATGTGAAGCTGCCTGAAAAAGTGACCGTGAAAGAAGTCGGGCCGCGCGACGGGCTGCAAAATGAAAAGGCGGTCGTGGCGACAGAAGAAAAAGTTGCATGGCTCAATGCATTGTCAGATACGGGTCTGACGTACATCGAGGCAGGATCATTCGTCCGGCCGGAATGGATACCGCAGCTTGCCGATACCGGAGCGGTGCTGGAAAAAATCAGAAGGAAGCCGGGCGTGACCTATGCCGCGCTTGTCCCGAACGTGAGGGGGCTTGAACGGGCCTTAAATGCAGGTGTGGATGAAGTAAGCGTCTTTATGTCGGCAAGCGAAGGCCATAACCTCCGTAACATTAATAAAACGATCGCGGAAACCTATCCGGTCTTGGAAAAAGTGGTGAAGGAAGCGAAAAAGGCCGGGAAATCGGTAAGGGGATATATTTCAACGGTGATTGCCTGCCCATATGACGGACCGGTTTCCCCAAAGCAAGTAAAAGAAGTGGCTGGCCGCTTGTTTGCGATGGGCGTGGATGAAATTTCCCTCGGGGATACGATCGGTGCCGGCGTGCCGACTGATGTTGAGCGGTTGCTCGGCGAACTGCTTCAGGATTTTAATGCAAGGCAGCTGGCGATGCATTTCCACGATACAAGAGGGACGGCACTTGCGAATGTTGTTAAGTCGCTCGAAATGGGGATCACTGTTTTTGACAGCGCAGCAGGTGGCCTGGGCGGCTGCCCGTATGCAAAAGGGGCATCCGGCAATGTTGCGACGGAAGATCTGCTGTACCTATTTGCGCAAATGGGCATTGAGACCGGCATTGATTTTGACCGCATCATCCAGGCCGCAAAGCAAATAGAAAAAACGATCGGAAGGCCACTTGCAAGCCACCAGATGGAAATTCACAGGATGGCGGGAGGGGCATAACGGGAATATTTTGCCGAGAAAAGCAAAAAGGAACGCCCGCCATGATCTTGAACCGCCTAGAATCTGAAAAAGCAGATTGGAAGATCGCTTGCAAGCCGCCAGATGGGGAGCGAAACTGGACCGTTTTGCCAAAAAAAACAAAAGAAACTGCCGTGATGATGCAAAGCCGTCCGAAGCTGCAAAGCAGACTGAAAAAGATTGGAAGACCGCTTGCAAGCCATCAGACGGGGAGCGTAATGGGGCTGTTTTGTCAAAAAACAAAGAAACTGCCGTGATGATGTAGAGCCGCCCGAAGCCGCAAAGCAGATTGAAAGCGATCGGAAGGCCGCTTGCAAGTGAATATGCAGGATGGGAGGAAGAACATGACAGGAACGGTTTTGTTGGAAAAACAAGATGGCATCGCCGTGATGACACTGAATCGTTCGGAAGCTGCAAACGCATTATCAAAAGAAATGCTTTCGGATATGCATGAAGTTTTATCAGAAGTAAAGAAAGACCGGAGTACGCGCGTTGTGATCCTGACCGGCGCCGGGGAAAAAGTGTTTTGCGCCGGAGCGGATTTAAAAGAGCGGAAAGGCATGAACGAGGAAGAGGTGCTGCAGGCCGTACGGAAGATCGGTGCGGTTGTAAATGAAACGGCCGCGCTGCCCCAGCCGGTAATTGCGGCGCTAAACGGGTCGGCATTCGGCGGTGGGCTGGAGCTGGCGCTGGCCTGTGATCTTCGCATTGGCGCCCGCGAAGCAAAATACGGGCTTACCGAAACGTCGCTCGCGATCATCCCGGGGGCGGGTGGCACACAGCGGCTGCCAAGACTCATTGGGGTTGGTAAAGCGAAAGAACTGATCTATACGGCGCGACGGCTGACTGCTGAAGAAGCAGCGGCAATCGGTCTGCTCGAATACGCTGTGCCGCGTGCAGCAGTAATGGAAAAAGCGTTTGAACTGGCGGGAGAAATGAAAAAAAACGGCCCAATTGCACTTAGACAGGCAAAAACGGCTATCGATCAAGGGACAGAGACCGGCCTTTCAGCAGGGCTGAAAATCGAAGAACTCGCCTACAACGCGCTCATTCCGACCGAAGACAGGCTCGAGGGCTTGCGGGCATTCGCGGAAAAGCGCACCCCGGTGTATAAAGGGAGGTAATGCAATGGACTACGAAAGCAAAAAAGCAGAAATTTTAAAGGGCGGAAAGGAAAAATACCACCAAAAAAACCGCGAACAGGGCAAATGGTTTGTCCGCGAACGCTTGCGAATGCTGTTGGATGACGGGCTCAAGGCTGAAGACGGGCTGTTTGCCAATGTCCTTGCGGGGGACCTGCCGGCAGACGGGGTCGTCACCGGGCTCGGGAAAATCGGCGGCCGCACCGTCTGCGTTATGGCCAATGATTCGACCGTAAAAGCCGGTTCGTGGGGCTGGCGGACGGTCGAAAAAATCATCCGTATCCAGGAGACAGCCGCGAAACTCAACTGCCCGATTTTGTATCTCGTCGATTCCGCCGGCGCACGGATTACCGATCAGATCGAGATGTTCCCGGGCAGAAGAGGAGCAGGGCGGATTTTTTACAACGAGGTGCATTTGTCCGGGAAAGTACCGCAAATTTGCCTCTTGTTCGGGCCGTCTGCTGCCGGCGGGGCGTATATTCCTGCATTTTGCGATATTGTCGTAATGGTCGAGGGCAATGCGTCCATGTACTTAGGCTCGCCGCGGATGGCCGAGATGGTGATCGGTGAAAAAGTGACGCTCGAGCAGATGGGCGGCGCAAAAATGCACTGCACCGTTTCGGGTTGCGGCGATGTGCTAGTGAAAACGGAAGAAGAAGCAATCCGTTATGTGCAAAAATACTTAACCTATTTTCCAGACAATTTTTCCGAAAAACCGGCAAGAACAGAAGCAAAGGCGCCGGCTGCGTTTGAAAAAACGATTGAGGAACTGATCCCGAAAAATGAAAATGCCCCGTTTGACATGTACCAGCTGATCGAGCGGATTGTGGATGAAAATTCGATCTGCGAGATTAAAAAGAAGTTTGCGCCCGAACTGATTACATGTCTCGCACGGATTGGCGGCCGGCCTGTTGGAATCATTGCGAATCAGCCGCGGGTGAAAGGCGGCGTGCTTTTCCACGACAGCGCCGATAAAGCGGCAAAGTTTATCCATCTTTGTGATGCGTTCCATATTCCGCTTTTGTTTCTCGCGGATGTCCCCGGCTTCATGATCGGGACGCAAGTGGAGCGGGCCGGCATTATCCGCCACGGGGCAAAAATGATTTTTGCGATGAGCGAAGCAACCGTTCCGAAACTGTCCGTCATTGTCCGGAAAGCGTACGGTGCCGGTTTATACGCAATGGCGGGTCCGGCGTTTGAACCGGACTGCTGCATTGCGCTTCCGTCTGCATCAATTGCGGTCATGGGCCCTGAAGCCGCGGTCAATGCCGTATACGCCAATAAAATCGCCGCACTCCCGGAAGAGGAACGGCCGGCATTTTTCGCGGAAAAGCGGGCGGAGTACGTGAAAGACATTGACATTTACCGGCTTGCTTCCGAACTGGTTGTGGATGCCGTCGTACCGGGCAATGAACTGCGGGAAGAACTCGAACGTCGGCTTGAAATGTACAGCGGGAAGCAGGAAGACTTTTCAAAACCAAAGCACCCGGTATACCCGGTTTAACATTGGAAAGCAGCTGCACGGGCGCAGCTGCTTTTCGATGCGGCTCCCGGAAAACAAAAAAGGCGACGGAAAGAAACCGCATTGTGCGCTTTTCTTCCTTAAAACGGGGTATGAATGTATTATCAAATGCCAACGAGGAGGCGCATCTATGGAATTTCGGAAAGCCAATCTGGATGATCTTCATCATTTAATAGAGCTTAGAAAGCAGCAGCAAGTTGCCCAAGGCATCGAACCGAAGACGGACATTGATGCCGATTTGGAAAAGTTTTTTCAAAAGAAATTAAAAGAAGGCTCCATGGTCCAATGGCTTGCGGAAGACGAAGGAGAAATCGTTGCCTGTGGGGCCGTCATTTTTTACGAATTTCCGCCGAGCTATGTGAATAAAAGCGGGAAGAAAGCCTATATTACAAATGTTTATACAAAAGAAGAATACCGCGGCCAGGGGATCGCGAAAGAATTAATGGAAAAACTGGTGGATGAGGTGAAAAAGGCTGGCATCTCCAACATCTGGCTCGGCGCTTCTGAAATGGGCAAGCCGTTGTATGAAAAATTCGGTTTCCAGGAAGTGGATGAATGGATGGAACTGCATTTATGATGAAATGAGAGAATGAGAAAAACCGGTAATCCGATTCCAAATTCTATTTTTCCTTTTCATTTTATTGTGAAGATTATATAATGTTTTAAAGGAGTCGGAAAAAATGTCTGATTTTGTTCACGATACAAATTCCAATGTCTATTCAGATGGAAGCCATGAATATTTAAAAAATCAATTCCTAAATATTAAAAATAAATTTCAGTTAAAAGATCAGCAGTTAGCTACACTATTTGGGATTTCCAATGAGAAAACTACAAAAATTCTCTCTGGAAAGCCATGCTACTTCGATGAAGGAGAGTTAAAAAGAATCCATTATCGTTTACCGTTTTTAAGTACAGGATTCTCTTTTATAGGCTCAAAAGAGAGAGTGAGAGCGATAATAGATGCTAATTTGATAGAAGATTATAATCTTTCCTATGAAACATTATGTAAATATGCCAATGTGCCTTGTGATGTGCTTAAAGCTTTTTGTGAAGGAAATGATCATATTGATGTTGATCATTTGATGAATATTTGTGTGAATTTGTTAATGCTATCTTTTGTATTAAGACCTGAACTTTAATTCATTGTTTACCGATCAAGTTCCATCCTCGGTTTCTTTTGAGTGCTACTTTGATTTGTCCCAAAAAAACGCTTAGAAAATAAGGCCTTACATTTCCGTGCCTTTAAAAGTGTATTTTTTGAACTTCCCCATCTGCCGGTCTATACTTAAAATGGTAAGGGAGGAATGTACGATGTATGAAATTGCCATTATTGGAGCTGGTCCGGCCGGGGCAAGTGCCGCCATTTTTACGGCCAAAGCCGGGAAAAGCACGGTGCTTTTTGATGGCGGCACGAGTGCTACCAAGCGAGCTTTGCTGAAAAATCACTACGGTGTAACAGAAATAACCGGACCAGACCTGGTCGAAACCGGTAAAAAACAGGCAGCGCAATTCGGTGCCAAACTGGTCGACAAAAAAGTTGAATCGATTGAAAAAACGGAAAATGGTTTTACCATTAAAACAGAACAAGGGTCGTACGAAAGCAAATACGTTATTCTTGCAACCGGCATGATTGCAAGCCTTGGGGAAGCCCTTGGTGTCAAAACCAAACCGGCAACAGAACCACGCGTAAAAACTGTTTTTGCAGTGGATGCGCAAGGAAAAACGAATGTCCCGAATGTATGGGCATGCGGCACGGTTGCCGGCGTCTCCATGCACACGATTATTACAGCAGGCGACGGCGCTAAAGTGGCTGTCAACCTCATCAGTGAAATCGACGGCAAACGCTGGGTCGACCACGATGTTTTAGGAAAATAAGCCGTTGCAAACGAACCGGGCAAAATTCCGCCCGGTTTTCATTTGCTTTTTTTCAATGCGGGCTGGAACTGAAAAGAATTCGTCGCAGATAAGCATTCTGACATGCTTATTGTTTTTCCAAAATCAAACCACCCACTGCAAAGCCGGGCACTGGGGATGCAGCCGGTACACGCGGGATTCAGGCAATCATCAAACCTTTTTGCGTAAAGCCGTCTTTCCCTTCCATGGGAGGATTGTTAAAAATGGAATTTATGATTACAATAGATAAAAATATCCAAAAAATAAACCGAATTTTTTTAAAAAAGGGGGATGAGGTTCATGTATCGAATTTTTCAATATGGATTTGTGATGGCGTTTACAGGACTATGTATGATGTTTTTGGTTCATCTTGTTGATGGTTATTCAACTGTAGAGCTCGGAAACTCGCTGATTAGTCAAATATTATTGATTCCGAGATTTTTTTTGATTTTTGGTATATTGTTATTGGTTCTCTCTTTCATTATTTGGTTTAGAAATTGGGCGAAATCGAAGGCAGAAAAAATTTCATGAGTTTTAAAGTAGAGTACGCTTAGTTGGGTCTGCTCTTTTTTGTGACGGGCATCTGGATTTTGCTCTGAATAAGTTGTGAAAGGTTGGAGGATGTTATTGCGATAAACACGGCTCCTGAAAGCAGGAAAACAATCGGGTCAAATTATAATTCCAAAAAACGGTATTAGCCAACAATAGGTATATGTGATTTATAAAATTATTTAGAAACAATCTGCCAAAATGTACCACTATCTTTTCTGTTGAACTTATAGTAAAATAAACTGTTAGCACATAGAAAGGAGGCAAACGTCATGGCAAAGAAATCGATGATTGTCAAACAAAAACGTGAGCCGAAATTTAAAGTTCAGGCTTACACACGCTGCGAGCGGTGCGGGCGTCCTCATTCGGTATACCGCAAATTCAAACTTTGCCGCATCTGTTTCCGGGAACTTGCGTATAAAGGCGAGATTCCGGGCGTAAAGAAATCCAGCTGGTAAGCCTTCCCCGCTCCCCTTTTTCGGGGCACGGGATACATATCCCCGTTCTTTCCGCATCTTTGTAAATTCTTTAATCCCTCTTCATCATAATTTAACAAATCGGTGGTACTCTAAAATCAGCGGGGATGGCAAGCGTGGCCATCATCGGTACACCGCGTAGGCGGAGCGGGTACCTTGATTTCCAGTACAGCCGGCATGTTTACTTGGAAATCCAAAAGCTTTCCCTTCTGATTTTTTTAAAAGGAATTTCGGCATGCATGCAGAAATTTTTCTTTTATAGAAAATGAAAAAAGTCCTACGGTGTGATGTCAAGGGTTAAAAACAAGTGAATTGGAAATTTTGTTGGCTCTATGTCGTAAAAATGGCAATACTGAACTAAGCCTCCAGATAATTGGAATAATCTGGAAGTTTTCAAGT
>Ga0207748_1000066_pt1 | contig 106421 bp, 43 predicted proteins | sample HigsolmetaGSP13D_FD_184841 | JGI IMG/M metagenome (GOLD analysis project Ga0207748, IMG submission 184841) | High solid enriched microbial communities from the Joint BioEnergy Institute, USA - SP1-3-D (SPAdes) | ecosystem: Engineered > Bioreactor > SSF (Solid state fermentation) > Aerobic >...
CCCGCAGTGTTCTAATTGCCATATTCGGGGACATACTAGAGTTAGATGTCCTAATCCACTTATTAATTAATTTTTATATAGAAATGCAATTTTTTGGTTGATAAAGACCCTTCTATTTAGCCCATGGCAGGAATTGGCGTGAGGTGTCTCACTCGGTAGTGAAATACGTTATGTTCCAAGTTTCTCTGGTTCTACTACCTACATCCCGTATATATCCAGTAATATTGATAATTACGTAAAATGCCAGCAGACTGAGCAGTAGCTATTCTGCAAAAAGCTACCACTTATTGATATAGGTAACTAACATAACTCTCAGCCTCCTCATTGACAACTACCTAGGTACACATACACGGCCTACTATAGGCTGTACGTTATTACGCAGTGTGTACAGTACGGAGTAGTTCCTACTAGACAGTACCTAAGATCGTTCTAGGACTTATCGAAAACGATTTGTAAAGCAGCATACCCTGTTGCCAATTTATGCCCATACCTACTAACAGAAAAGCTTCGTAGATTGCGATCATTCTGCCAATTTCAAACCTTCAAAGTCAATTTTGTAAAGACGACACTGATTATCGAACGCTTAAAATTGTCCCCACCCTCAAACCAATGATTTCGATCTTCAAGGTCCTATGGTATGGATAGCATGACGGACGACTGAAGCCACATAAATCCGGCGAGGACAATGCTGCCCGAACTCTTGTCTTGTGGATATCAGGATCTGAGGACTATGATGGCCTTGCACCTGAGTATACAGAAATGGCAGAACATGAAATTTGAATTCGCTGCCCGCGACATGTGGCAGGCCGGCAATTATCGGCATTTCATCTTCACTGACGCCCTCGCTATTTGTATTGACTAAAGGCTTCAGGATCATCCTGCCTGTTCCATTTTAGAAACATATCTTTCCATTTTTAGAAATATATCTATCTCGCCATGTATTTAAGCTCGCAGAACACCCCTCGAAAACACCAGAGCCACCGAAACGAACCTTTATCCGGAAGAGAGAAATAAAAGTGAGATAGAAGAGATTCTTGAAAAAAACGCACCGATTGGTATGAATATCCCATAGAGCAACAAGAAAAAGGATCGAGAAGTCGTAACAAGACAATTACAGGGTACGATTGTTCGACCCGATAAAATAGCAGCATTAATAAAGAGACGATGCCGTGATTTTCCATCCCGGTCTGACCAAAATAACCTTCTTCTTCGTTCTTCGGATTCCTGTTCCCTGTGGCCTACTTTCGCTCTCGATTTGTCGACGTAATCATGGGGTAGTATTCACATAACGGCGCATTTACTACCACCTGTCGGCTGGGAGGGGTTCTGTGATTGCTCGATCTCTCCAATCATTAAGTCGAAGGCTTTCGCAACGTTGTAGTCGAGACGAGCGCTGGCCTCAGTGAAAGCACAACCGAATTCCTCCCCTAGGAGCCGTCCTTCTTCCAGAGACACCTGTCGCTGTTCAGGCTTAAGATCACTCTTGTTACCGACTATTACCAGTGGCACCCGATCCGCTCCCTATCATATCTAGTCTCAGTGCCACCTGTCCTATGCTTATAGTGTGAAAGACGATAGTGTACTTACCAAGTGATTCAATATCTTCTCCCTGATTACTCGGACCATATCATAAGACTGGCGGGATGCCACCGAATAGACAATCATATATCCATGGATTCCAATGAAGTGTTTCGAATTCAGTATGCTATATTCATCCTGTACAAAACTCAGCATAGCTAATTCTTCGCCGTATGAGGTTTGTGTTACCTGTCCAGCCGTGTCCACAATCTCCGTTGCAAAATCTTGTCCTTTGTGTTTGATAATACAGCTAAATGTGTTTTCGATTGTCGGGTAGTAACTCTCTACAAAGTGGTGATCGACAAAGCGGACAGTGAGTGATGACTTCCCTACGACGGAAGTTAGTGGGAATACCAAGTATGCCGAACTAGTATTTTTGCCCGCAAAGAAAAAAAAAGTCGACAATGTAGCTCTTCATGGAATCCATACCCACAGATCGACTGCCAACAATGGCTATCTTTCGCTGTTTAGGCGGTGCGGGCATTTTGCCGCTCCTGCTATAAAAACTCTGACGTGATTGTCGAGGCTCACGTAACGGCTATATCGGAGGCAGGATGGCAATCGAGAGGACTACGGCTTGCCAGTTGGATTGTTGGAGAAACTGCGTATGCATTCGATGCTCGTCAGCAACAGGATAAGAAGCTCCTTGGGTAGGGTGAGCGATTAATAAAATGAAAACACGGCTGTCCGATTAGGAACCATGGATCAAGAACCTTGAACTGAGCGCTAAGGTCGAAGCAGTAATAAATGAAGCGGTGGATCGTTGAGGTTTCTAGATCCCCGGCGGTAAGGGACGAGTTGGAGCTCAGCGATAAACGAGCGCGGTTGAAAAGAGCAGAGATCGTCACTGGCACTAGGGGCCCCGAGAAACCTAACTCATGCGACGAACCCCGGACTGGCTACCTCATATTAGGTAGGGTCGATAGGATTTGTCCACTACTAGTTCTTCCCCGGGCTGACCTAAATGCCAGTGCCTTCTGAGAGCGGCAAGCGGTGAAGGTATCATCGACGTTCGACAGCACCTGACTGGCTTCGTGTCCTGACCGTACCAGGTAGGCACTACACTTGATCCACATGGACCTATAGTCCTAAGGGATCTTCAAAGATATTAGAGGGCATCTCTACTTATTGTCCAATATTGAAAAATGCGCTCTTTCGATGCAGGCTCCGGCATGCTCCCTTAGAGCACCTGTTAAAAGTGGCCTTTGAGAGCAACGCAAGAGAGCAAGATTTGGAGAACTATGCAGGCACCCACTAGCTTGCACTGTATCTAGTATTACTATTATGTGCTAAATAAGGATTCATGGTACAGCAACATTATCTCATAGAATTGGATGGTTGTAGGGCGAATAGGGTTTGTCATATGACACATTGATCAAATACCTCGCCGAGTCTAACACTGAACCCGGCGCGGGAACCTTTAAATCCCAAATGGAATACGATTTGCCATTTTGGCCGGATAAATGCTGTAAACAAAATTGGTGATGAAGGATCTCTGTGGTTTTTATTACATGTCTGTACGCAGAACGAAGGAAACTGGACACTGTAATTTATCAATCGTCCTGGCCTCTGAAGGACTGGCCCGCGCCTATCTAATTAGTGAGGGTTTGACCGAAGACGTAGCATGCCAGGCTGAGAACGGCAGAGGCTAGATGAATAACAAAAAGTGAAATGACAGTATCAGGCGGCATTTAGCAGTATGTACAGCATATATACCTTAACAGCCCAAGGTTCAGATATAACCACCCCAACCGTCGACTATCAACTAATGCAATACAGGGCATCCAAAGGAGAGGCACAGTTACCGTCATTAAAGAGCCCCTAGATACTTGGGTATGTATGTGATGATGCATATATCACATAGGACCGCCAGATTGCTGTATGCACAATATCCTTGCGAAACATCAAGAGAGGGGGAGAAGACCAATAGAACAGGATGCTGCCCGAAAACCTCAAGTAGCTGCACGGTAAATACAGCAATGAAAGTATTAGATATTGAATCTTTAATACCCGAAGACCATGTATGAATTAAGTACTAGAAGTTATTCGAGCACTTGAAGAATGGAACAGGGGTTGCCTTCCAGTTTAAATGCGCACCATGGGCCAGATTTAGCACGCGACTCTCCATACAGGTGCAAATGAGACCGAGTACTCGACAGAGGGTGTTATTGCATTAGAAGTCAATTCCAATAGCTGAGCCAGGAGACAGTGTGGACACAAATGCAGGTATGCGGTTCGTAGCAACAATTGGGAGAGATCATGATATTTTTTGGGAAGTACACAGCAAATGTACCATGAGGTCGATCACTCTCTGTCAGACTGTCTAATCAGATCCACGATCCCCCGCATTCGTGACGTGAAATCGGCTATTGGCTTTTCCACTGCAGACTGGTCTAGTTCTTCAACTTTTTGGTGATAATGGAGGAATTCATCAACAGTCGCTAAAACCCGGGAAAGTCCATTGCCATTGATGGAGTTCTTGATGCGTGAACGTGCATCGGAATCCAAACAAAGCATACTTAGGAGAATTGATAAGTACCCGAATGCGACATTAAAATGCGTCTGGAGAACACAGTCGGCCTAAAATAATGTCAGATTAGAACACTAACAGCTCAATGCAGCCTTACCTCCGAAACCGATTCAAGGCCCGTGGAGAATAAATGCAAGAAGCGGTCAAGAGAAGACCCAGACTCGGTATTCGAGCCAAGGAAAAGCTTCCTTGATTTTCCGCTTTCCTCTGTGAGGTTAATAAGAGCACCAAGTGCCAGTATCACTATATCTAAGGAATCACTTTTTTTGCCAATAGAACCTTCAGAAACACACTTGAAATTTGTTTGGATGATGTCGACCAAAGCCTCAATGAGCTCAGGAGTTGCAAACTCCTCACATAATGACTGGTTATTGTTAGTAATATTCAGGATAAGCCGGATAAACGACATTTGAATCCGCCTGCTGCGACTTCCGTCGTACCCCTCTAGAGAGGAGAGGAAGTCACCAAGGCGAGAAAGTCCTTTTATCGCATTTTCGAGACCATCCCCGAGTGGACCGGGAAACGTCGTATATGCGTCTAGGATAGAAAGAGTCAACTCCAACACCAGATAATCATTCAATGTGAAAGAAGCGTCTCGTGATTTTGACGAATGCTGCAGCAGTAAGGTGACCAGTTGAACTAGAAGCGATTCAGGGACCCTGTCTATTTTATCACCTCTTTCCCGGCATTTGCATACAGTCAGCTGAATGCATCGAAGCGCTACAAATTGCGGAGAAAACTGTGATGGCAGCAGATCAATAGCTAGCGTAGACTCTCTGAGACGCGAACAGAGAAAGTGGATAGCTTCTTGGCCAGCCTTGGACAGATTAAAGCGCCGGTGCCTCGCAAGGACGATGATATCATCCTCCATCTCAAGTAATTGGGGTGACAGTTCCAGAATCTTTGGCCAGAAAGATGTCAAGACTGTCGAAGGTAACGGACCGACCGAAACTATCAGTCCATAAGCACAAACAGCAAGATATGCTGAGATAACGTCAAGTTTGCTTGCGATACAGCTTGCGAGGCGCCTATCAAAGCCGCCTTCAAGAAAACGTTGTGTAAATTGTCGATCCGCAAGTTTCTCGCACAGTTGAATGAAGCCACTACGCCGACTGGAGACTGGACTGGAAGTATCTTCAATATCTTCGAGGAGAGAATCGACAGTCCCCCGAAATCGTGCGTTTTCACCAGCCTGCCTCAACTCGTGGATGCTTCGAACAAATCCGCTACCATTGTTCTCATTGGAATCTGTGGACACCAGGACTCCGGGGATTGAGCCATCAGGTTTTGATTGCTCTATTTGAGGGTGTTTGTGCGAGTCAACTGGACCTCCTTGGACACCACCAAACATATAAGAATCGCTTAGAAAAGATCGCTGGCGCGCATAGGTGATCTTGGACCCCCCCAGTTTGGATGGGGGCAACGGAGCAGTGTCTCTGTTTTCTGGCGCACTGCAGGCTTCTGAATGAAACAAGTTGTGTGTCCGACGAATGCGAGTAAATGAACCATCCGACGTCACCTCGGAGCAGTCAGAAGAGTACGAGGATTTTGATCGGTTTCCATCAGTATAATCCATTGGAGATTCCTTCATAAAGTAATCATGCACATCCAACGTATCCACTAGCCTATTGCGACTGGAAATCGGCTTTTCAGACTTCCCAAGAATATTCTTTGTTGGAAAGTGCAAGGCTGGCTTAGAATTCGACAGATTGTTCATAGAAGAGCGAAGGTCCTTCGGGCTTGTCGTCTTGACATGCTGTGACTTTGATTCTAGGTGCTGTTCAATTGGTTTGCTTTGTCGTAAATGTAGACCATACCCTCCGGCAGCTGGAGAACGCTCAATGGATGGAGAAGGCAGGGTTCTAGCCAATATATGATCCTCAGAGCAACTGCATTTGTCACGACCTTTCCACTGATTAGAAGTAGTCGGCGTTTGATGGCGCTTATGAACTGTGGATGCAATAGTTGTTAATGCGGATGTTTTTGTACGTTTAACATCCTTGCTGAACGAGAGCCGGTTATCTGATCTGGATCTATCTGGTGCATCACCGGAGTCGGTCGGAAGATACTCCAAATGTGCTTCATTAGAATTGTTCGCGCCAAATGCTGATGCTGGTATGGAACGCGGATTAGGCAAACAATGGCTATGCGGCTTACATCCACTCGAAGTTAGTTTTCTTCGCTTCTTAATGCAGAAGTCATCCCTCAGCTCGTCGCCGGAAGAGGGCAGGTCATAGATATTTGTGCCCTTGGCTGTGGATTTGGTCTCTCGAGAATCATCACAAGAACTGATTACAAGCTTCCGAGGATCCGAGCCGTCATCCCCTAGAGACGTCGGCCCGAGTTTGGAGTGCAGCTCTCCGTTTTCGTCACCTTTAAGACCTGTAACGGTAGTAGACAATGGTCGCTCGTATTCAATGCTATCATTTTCCCTTGATGTATTGTCCCTTGATGTCTGTTTCCCTGAGGATCGGCCGTACGTAACAGGCTTGCGACTGCGTCTAAGCATCGTTTAAACTGGTTGCCAAGACCACTTCAAGTCTAAATTGGCCCAAATCATAAGCGTGAACCCTGAGAGTATCACTATAAGAGATGAGCTTGCTGCCATGCATTTATATCTAGAAGATGAAATCATTAGCCAAAGGTGCACTGATCCGTACTGAACAGAAAATTGAGCAGAGCACCAAGAAAAAGTGCACACAACTTAGAACCACTGGGTAATAGTGAAGACGGCTTTCAAAAACATACTTGGAACAGCTCCAGATGATAGTTGTTATGGACGGTCTGCAATTCTGCGCTCCGCCTAAGGTAGCAAGTAATGGAGAGACTAACGAGCCAGGTAGTCATCCCTTGCTATTTTCATCATAGCTCTTTTTGGTTCCGCTAGGATTGGGGGGTGCCTTTAATAATAATAAGAGTGGTGGATCCAAGGCTTGACGGTGAATTCTGCTATATGGGCAAATATCTGCACCATTTATAGTCCTAAGTGTGAATTTGAACAACCATATGTTCCAGGTAACCACACCGGCCCGATGATGAGAGAACTGTGTGTACTCCGTAGGGCGGACGGGATAACAAGAGAGCGAAGAGACCTAACAGTGTACCGAGTACTTGTGGCTTCTCCACGCCAGCCGGCAGTTCTCAAGAGTTAGATAAGCAGACTGGAGTCCGGTCCCAACCCACAGGTTTAAGAGCTCAAACAATATCGATATACCCTGTACTCAGTATGGAGTACTCCGTAGACCCTGAAGATCAAGAGCTCCAAACGCTCCGAAAGCTCGCGTCCAAGCGGAGTACGGAGTACCCTTACGATATAGACCCGCTAGTTCCCGCTGCCCAACTAGGTACCTAGGTACGGAGTGACGGAGTCGGGTGATGGTTAGGTACTGACCGCTATAGGGCTAGCTAGACCTCGGCCAATTGCAAACAGCGGGGTTTCTCTTTGTTGCAATTCTACGGCCCCCCACGTGCATTGTTGTACTACCCTCCCGCTCCGTAAGACAACTGAGGCGGCTGTCAGGGGCCGTTGAATCTGTCAATCAAAATAACGGTTTCGTTTTGAGGTGAGTCTTCCTATGTCACGTAGAGGGCAATGATCCATCAGATAGCTCTCATTTACTCTACATCCTAAGACGTCAAGTTGCAAACCTCCGATGAAAAGAAGCCTGTCCTTTGACTTACAAGAGGCGCTCTAATAGGACCGGATAAAGATACTCTTCCGCTCTTTTCCATACTCACCTTATGCATGCCCAGTCGACTGCATAAAATCTGGATGGTCTACTTCTTAACCAGAACTCTTGATCTTTTCCCGAACCTACTTTGCGCGATTTTCTAAGCTCAAAGATTATCACCAGCGCGGAGGTTGTATCCGTGAAATTTACTCCTTTTTTGTCGCGATTCCGCTTGCTAGATTGTCGATTGCCATGACGACCGATAGAGGTGAACCTGTGCCTTCCCCGGCTCAGGGTGTAGGGCCTTTTTACAGACCGGACGGAGAGAAACCAACTGCAACTGTCTCAAAGGAAGTGTCATATGAAAACGTTCATGTTCTGCCTCAGACGCCTCAATTAATTGCACTGTTAACGTATGAAACTCCTGTACTCGTTACCATTAATCGTGTTGCTCTTAGTCTGATCAGTTCCTGACCGATATATCTATAGCATGATTAGGGACCAGAAGACTGGACGTGCTGACTTCATATTCTACTCGAATCGGATTATTCGTCTCTTGGTGGAGGAGGGCCTGAATCATCTTCCTGTGGTGGAACATACTGTTACCACACCAGTAGGTCGATCATACCTTGGAGTCAAATTCCAGGGGAAAATATGCGGTGTATCAATTATGAGAGCGGGCGAGGCTATGGAACAAGGCCTGAGGGACTGCTGTCGATCTGTTCGCATTGGGAAGATTTTGATTCAGAGAGACGAAGAAACATGCAAACCGAAACTCTTCTACGAAAAACTCCCCGCTGATATCGCCAATAGATGGGTGCTTCTTCTCGACCCGATGTTTGCAACAGGTAAAACCCGCTTTATTTCACTAGCTCTCGTTTACCCAGCCTCGTTACCGCTGACTCGACTCAGGTGGCTCTGCGACCATGGCTGTTGAGGTGCTAAAGGCCAAGGGCGTTCCAGAAGACCGCATTCTCTTCTTAAACCTCATAGCCAGTCCTTCCGGTGTCGCTGATTTCGCCAAACGCTTTCCGAAGCTCAGGGTGGTGACTGCGTTTATTGACCAAGGATTAGATGAGAAGAAGTGGGTGCTTCCTAAATAAGCTTTTTGTTATGCTCGCGACTGACATCTCCCCATGTAGGTATATCATCCCAGGGCTGGGTGACTTCGGTGACAGATATTACACCCTATAGGTCCAGAAGCCGTTGAAATATGTCAACTTCAGCATATAACAGCATGATGTAAACCTAGCAGTGTAGTCACAGGCCATTGTTGCAGCTACATTGGATAAATCATGAACAGCTGGTATTTTCCAGCATATTTTGTTTTTCATATCTGCAGTCGCGGCCTGGAATCAACTGTAAGACCGAAATCCCAAAGTCAGTGTTATAAGGAAGGAAAAGCAATATTACCGATACCGTCGTCTGGGTTGACAATGCATCCGCGACAAGAGAACTGAAAGGCACTTCAACAAATAGCCGCGGTAAAACCTATCGTTCGGGGCGCCACTAGTAAGATTCACAGTGTACGAGAATATCAATAATCATCCGCGTAAGAATCCTCGACGTGATCACCCGAAGTGACAGGCTGGTCGGATGAAACTGGTGAGCCCCTCGACTGCATGTCGCGGACATTGTTGTCTTCGTGTCTGTTGGCGGCATTCTTCGCCACGGCGTCGCAAGCATCAACCCAGTCCGAATAGACATCGACAGCCGCAGAAAGATCTATTATATAACACAAGTCCCTCAGTGATAAGAAGCTACCCCAGTGACTCGGGAACTTACAGTTGATACCAGTCTGGAAACGCTGGCCACAGACCTTACAAGATAAATTTCCGAGCCCCAGCTTTTTGTCAAGTTTCACTACTACAGAGTTCTCATGATTGCAAAAGAGACATGAGAAGGTCGTGGGCAGCGGTTCTTTCTGACATGATGCTCAGCGCAAAGGCCGTAACTTAGGAAGGTGATTGACTTGCCTTTTTCGGTCCCTGCGGCTTCCTGCTCGACTTCTTTCTCTTGCCCTGTGCGAGAAAGTTCTATGTCAGGGACGTGCAAACGGACAATCCAGGCGACATATTGACCGATCATACCATGATGAAAATGTGTTAATCACAACGCAGGTCAGGTCCGGTTGCTGAGCACAAGTATTTTGGAGTGGTCCGAGCTGGTGCCAAATTTTTGGAGAGGTGTTCGAAACGCAAGTGTTATTATCGAGTTAGATATATGCTATGTAAGCTTGTAATAAGGTTTAGTTAAGTAAGGACTTGGTGTTTGCTTACTAACAAACAAGAAGCGCCGTGTGTGGAGGCGGCTATGCGGGCGCCCGGACTGCCGATGTACCTACTACTCCGTACGAGCCGCTAACCCCTCGCTTAGCTCGGGCGGCTCGAAGGGGTAATTATCAAACCTTCAACCATTCGCTCCGTTCACTCAGGCTTGAAGGGTCGCTTTAAGTAGACAATTGTTCTAACTAGTGGCCAAAACATCATTATAACTGACTGGCATTCTACCTACAGACCTACTGTCTATCATTTAATCTATTAATCAAGTCCTCAAGGTCTTGTTAGAGCTTATCAAAGAACATATTAGGTTGGGCTTTTCGTGGGTATACATCAAGCTGTCTAGAACTCTGTCGGGGTTGGGATAATTCCCAACCAGTAACCTTGAAAGCGCGGGTCGACGAAGTCAGCAGTCATGAGGATTCGATCATGTGACCAGGGTATATTCCTGGCTTACATAATGATAACCACTAGGACTCCTCGCTTAGCCGAGTTTTGTGTGGGATTTCGTTTTCAACCTCTCACTAGCAGCTTCAATCGACTCGACTCGAACTCCTCCACCTGAGCGCGTGGTGCGATTTATTTGTCTGTCTCTGCTACTGCAAGATAGACCCGAGTCGCAATTATGGCTGTTGGAAAGTGAGCCTCCCCAATGCCTCTCCCCCCATAACTTTGCGGGGTCTTGTCGCCGCAATATATTAAAAATTGGCCGCTAACTTCTACAGGAACAAGCGCTTGTCGAAGGGCAAGAAGGGAGTGAAGAAGAGAACAGTTGATCCTTTCTCAAGAAAGGATGAGTACTCTGTCAAGGTAAATATTTCTGCTGCCAGACACTTAGTCTTAAAAGAGACTGTATTACTGACGTGAACAAGGCGCCCTCCACCTTCCAGATCCGAGAGTATGCACCTCACCATAGCAAGACTGCAATTGACAGGATGCTAACAAATTAAAAGTGTGGGAAAGACCCTCGTCAACCGCACCAGTGGTCTGAAGAATGCCACCGATTCGCTGAAGGGCAGAATCTTCGAGGTCTCGCTCGCTGACCTGCAGAACGATGAAGACCACGCCTTCCGCAAAGTCAAACTCCGTGTGGATGAAGTCCAGGGGAAAAATTGTCTAACCAATTTCCATGGCTTGGACTTTACGTCCGACAAGTTACGATCCCTTGTTCGCAAGTGGCAGACTCTGATCGAAGCCAATGTTACTGTGAAGACCACAGATGACTATCTTCTTCGCCTGTTCGCTATTGCATTTACCAAGAGACGTCCCAACCAAATTAAGAAGACTACCTACGCCCGGTCGTCTCAGATTCGCGCTATTCGGAAGAAGATGACTGAAATCATCCAGCGCGAAGCAACCAGCTGCACCCTTTCCCAGCTTACCACGAAGCTCATCCCGGAGGTTATTGGTCGTGAGATTGAAAAGGCAACCCAGGGAATCTACCCGCTGCAAAATGTTTGTGACCCCTGTCAGTGTTGAAATTCAGTCCGTAAATTGACTTTTCTTCCTCTTATAGGTCCACATTCGCAAGGTCAAGCTTCTCAAGCAGCCAAAGTTCGACCTCGGTGCGCTGTTGAGCCTGCATGGAGAGTCTGCAACTGATGACAAGGGCCACAAGGTCGAACGAGAGTTCAAGGAGCAGGTTCTCGAGAGTGTTTGATTTTTCTCTTCTGAATACGGTTATTGCCTGTCCTTAGCTCTCACGTTATGGCTCTTTCTCTACATTGTGGAAGACGGCTACATATATGTACGTGACCGGGGAGCTTCATTGCGGACAATGCTGCAGTCTTAGCAGGGTCTGTATTTGAAATGCGATGTTTAGAGCTTTGATTCCGTTCCCAGTATCCGATCAATACAGTGTAAGTGAAGCGATTCGGTACAAAGAAACCTCGGGACTTTGTCCTTGTAAACACTGGTCACTGCTTACCCTGCACCTTGGCCAGCGGCTGTCAGAGAGCTGATCTGTGTCAACCTGGTTATCACAAGAGCAGGAGCGAACGGTCACTTTCACAGCTCAGAGGGCAAGTTGTGTATCCAGCATTGGGAATTGCGGTAGCAGTTTTGCCGAACCTTCGGATTATTCATGAGACATAAAATGTAAGGCGCCCGGCCTGCAAAGCCCTCACAGACGCTGGGACCTGGAGGTAGAGGACACAGTAGCCAGAGAATAGTAAGCTACAAGTCAGCACTGTACAGATAGCAGGCAGGGGTGTGATCACAGAATAAGACTAGATGTGCTTCTATTGCAGAACGGATTTCTAATCTTCTTACCTCACATAATTGCTCTGCTAAAAGTTCCTGCAGTGCACCCCTGTAGATTTTAAAAAAAAAAATCCCCACTTGTTTTTGTATGGTAAACCCAAGTCATGGAATCTTCATACAGGAATCTCACCACTATAAAGAGACAAGATTTTTCATTTCTGAAATCTTTATAGCATATATAACAGGCAGTATATTCTGATTGCTGTAGATTCCACAACTACACAGATAGTTTTATCTTTATTAATATAAACTAACAGACTATACATGTTTATTTATATTATTAAAAGTATATGCTTAAACATGTAGATTTTAACTAGATGTAGCTTTTCTCTTTTAGAGAATTATTTTAGATACTTGAGTAGAAGATCTAGAGAATAGGTATGGATAGCATAGTGAAGCTGTAAGTTGAACAATAAAGATCTTGATTAACGTAATCAATCACCGAGCGAAACAGATCACCGAGCGAAACACCCCACCAAACTACGCGACGCGCTCATCAACTTCAACCACCAAAATGCCACACAAAACAGCAGATTCAGCAGTTCATCAAGAGGGCCATATCTTGCTTGCAATTAAAGCTTTCAATGATGGTCAATTTAAAAGCATACAGGCTGCTGCACAGGCATATAATGTGCCACATTCAACACTCTACAACTGCCTACACAGGTGTACTGCACATGTAGATGCAATACCAAACAGCAAAAAGCTTACTACCACTAAAGAATCTATGCTTGTCAAATGGATATTATTGATGAACCAATGAGGACTACTGCCATAAATCATCATTGTACAAGATATGGCCAGTCTATTACTATCTAGCTGGTTGAATGCACCAGCTACTGTTGGCCAATATTGGGTCTGAAGATTCATTAATTACCACTATAAGCTCAAATCTAAATATAGCCACAGATATAATCATCAATGGGCTCTATGTGAGGATCCAAAGCTTATTAAAGAGTGGTTTTAGTGTGTTCTGGAGGCTGTACAAAAATATGGCATTACTAAACAGAATATCTATAACTTTGATGAGACTGGCTTTTCAATGGACATGATATCAACAGCAAAGATTGTTACTGGCTCTGAATCTAGAAGCTGGCCTAAAGCAATACAACCAGGGAATTGAGAATAGATAACTATAATTAAAGCAATTAATGCAGCTGGCTGGGCCCTGCCCTCAATAATTATCTTTGCTGGCAAGAATCACCAATCTAATTGATATCCAGATCTACCAAAGGGCTGGGCAATTGGGACTAGCAATAATAGATGGACCACTAATAAGCTAGAGATGCTTTAGCTAAGAAATATCTTTAATAAACATATTAAAGCTTATACAGCAGGCAGATATCACCTGCTAATTCTTGATGGCTATAGCAGCTATACATCTGCTGAATTTGATCAATTCTGCACTGAGAACATGATCATTCTTCTATATTTATCACCACATTCTTTACATCTATTACAACCACTTGATATTGCCTGCTTTGGGCCATTAAAACATGCATATGGGCAGCAAACCCAGATCTATATGCAGCATGGCATCAATCATATTGACAAGAAAGATTTTATTGCAATCTACCAGCAAGTACACCTGTGAGCTCTGACTGCATCTAATATATGCAGTGGATTTGCTGCATCAGGCCTAGTTCTATATAAGCCAGAACAGGTGCTTGACCAGCTTTATATTTAATTGAAAACATCTACTTTGTCAGGCACATCTTATAGCAATCAGTCATCTAGCTGGACTGCTGAGACACCAAAGAATGCTAGGGAGCTTGAGAAGCAGTCAGAGCTAATCAAGTGTTTTTAGCAGCAGCATATGCAGAGTCCTCCCAGTCCAATTAGTCAAGCAGTTGATCAAGTGGTCAAGGGCTGCCAAATCGCGATGAATAATGCAGTGCTTTTAGAGCATGAAATCAAGCAGCTATGTGTGGCCAATCAACATCAAAAACACAAGTAAGAGACAGCTAGATCCTATATTGCTACCAGGGGGATTTTAACTGCTGAAGAAGGCCAGCAGCTTGCTCAGCAAGCTGCAGAATTGCAGGCAGAGGTAGCTGACCAAGCTGATATACAGCCTAAAAGATGTGCACCACTGTGGTGCAGCAACTGCAATATTCAAGGTCATACTAGGGTCAGCTGCCCTAGTAAATAGGCAATTATTTTACATGTAAATAGCTTCAATTTAGGGGTAGTGTGGTGAGATAATTAGATATCTAATAATAATGGCATTGGTGAGTGTTTTGCTCAGTGATCTGTTTTGCTCAGTGATTGATTATGTTAACATAATCCATCACTGAGCTGGTTATACCACCAAGCTGGTCAGTCCTCTGCCAAGAGTTGCAGCCCAATACAACTGAAAATTTTGAAGATTATTGCAACAAAATCTATTATATTTTTCTATATAAAAGAAAAGGCACTATTTATTAGGATATTTAAGCTGATTATAGCCTTCTTGATTGCAATTACTGCATCTTGATAGTCTCTATAGTTGTCAAGATGATTCCTGCAGTTGCTTATACTCTTAAGCTTTTTGCTGTTCTTCAGCACCTGTCAAGCTTCCCCCTGCTTGAATAAAATATCTAGATGCTTGTTGCTTTCTTTTTTGGTGTTTGTTTTCTGTGTGAAGCTGATGAATCTCTTGCTGCAATAGAATAACATTTTGTATAATAATCTCTGTATATTTAATCACCTTATCCACTGCCTGTTCTATAGTGGAAGGAGATAATAATTGATGATTTTAAAGATATTGAATTTGCTTCTTTTGCTGGTTCAGTTAATATATATCAGTTGGTGTCTTGCCTGGGCCAAAAGATTGATTACTATATATTGTGGAAGGTGGTGTTGGTGTCTTAAGCTAAATATAAAGCTTTGAAAGAACTCTTTTAGAGGACAATAAAATTAGGCCAATTACTGCAAATCTACTTTAAATGTTTAATGCTGATAAAGCTTGTTGATAAACTACAGAATAAATATATAGAAAATTTTTTATTAATAGAATGGATCCCTCTCTGCATCATCTCCTGAGTCTTCTGACTATATAAGCACTTTAATGGTGAAAAGCAGCTCACATCCAGCAGTTGTAGCAGATAAGAAGAATATAGTGGTATATATAAAGAAATTATCTTCCTTTCTGTACAGAACTTGTTGAATTCTGTAGTGGCATGGCTACTGTACTTATCTAGAATCAAAAAATAATATCTCCTAACTATATGTGAAGCTGTATATGTCTTGAAGATTTCCTGAAGCTATTTAAGGCTTATCTCATCATTTGTCCAACCATTCTTGCTGACACTGATTCAGTAGTCATTTGAGACAACTTGATATCAACAAAATTGGTGATTTTCTGCAGCAAGAATAATCTGGAGAAGTAAAACTCATCCAGTTATATTTACTGCAATAATTGCAGTCACCCATTCACAATTTCCAGATTATATAGCTGTTGCATGACTCTCTTGTGTTTCTAATCCACAGACAACTTTGGCAGTTGAAATCACACTTATTTGAAAGCTAGTCTCATTCATGTTATAAATATCTTATATAAGAATTCCATAATTTTAAATAATATTATAGAACTGTTTGAACCACTCCTTAATCAGCTCTGGATCTTCATATTTAGCTTGCTGGTAATCATACTTTCAGCTATATTTAGAGCAAAGTTTATTGTGATGCTTAATATATCAGTTTACCCAGTTCTCACCAATGAAGGCTCTTTAGGAGAATGATAACTAGATAAATAGTAATAACTGCACTAAATAATATACAGTTGATATTTGCAGAGGTAAACTATATCAGTCTATATCCAGAATTTATATTGAAAGTGTATTCTCTTCAGTCTCTGTCAATTTTCAACAATTGGTGATTAAATCTTTGCAAGAAGTAGTTCTACTAACACATGTTATTAAGATGCTTTTAGGCATGTCAAATACATCTGCAGCCTTTTGAATTAATGGAAATTGGCTCTTTTTATAGGCCTGAAAAGCTAATTGAAGATATTCCTCCCTAGATATATTGGCCATTAGGTGGTGGTGGTGGGTGGTGGTAGTAATAGTCAAAAACTCAGTGTTGGTGTGGTGGCTGACCAGCTCAGTGGTGTGACCAGCTCAGTAGTGGATTATATTAATGTAATCCACTACTGAGCTGTGTGGATCACTGAGCTGCACAGCCACCACCTTGGCCACCCCCTATCATCAGATTTATTGCGATTTACCAACACACTGTGTTATGGCTAATATATCAAAAGAAGGGTGTATGCAATTAGCACTTAAAGCCTATAAGAAAGATCTTTTTTCATCAAAAACTGCAGCTGCTAAAGCTTTTGATGTGCCTCCAAGGATCTTTATCACATGTGTTAATAAAACTACTGCTCACAAAAATTCAACTGCAAATTATCACAAATTGACAGATACTGAAGAATCTACACTTTCAGCATGGATTCTTAATATAGACCAACATAGTTTACCTCCACAAATATCAACAGTATGCTATCTAGTGCAATTGTTGCTTTCTGTGCAGTTATCTTTATCTCAAGAAGCTTCTATTAGAGAGAACTGAGTAAACTAGTTTATCAAGTGCTATAAAGAACTTTGCTCTAAATACAGCTGAAAGTACAATTATCAGCAAGCTAAATGCAAAGATCCAGAGCTTATTAAGAGCTGGTTTACACAGTTTTATAATGCTATTTAGAAGTATGGGATCCTTGAGCAAGATATCTATAATATAGATAAGACTGGCTTTCAAATGTGTGTGATATCAACTGCTAAAGTTGTCTGTGATTCAGAGACAAGAAAAAGTTATGCAAAGACTATATAATCTAGAAACTGCAAATAGGTTACTGCAATTGTAGCAGTAAATACAACTGAATGGGCCTTATCTTTACAGATTATTTTTGCTGCAAAGAACCATTAATCCCAATGATATAAGATTGTCTTAAAGGATTACCAAATCAGCACCAATAAGAATAGCTGGACAAATAATTAATTAGGCCTTAAATAGCTTTAAGAGATGTTTGAAAAGCATACAGCTTCTTGTACTGTTGGGAGATATCACCTCTTGATTCTGGATGATTACAGCAGTTATGCTACAGCAGGATTTAATAAATTCTGCACAGAAAAGAATATTATTCCTTTATATTTACCACCACATTTATTACATCTGCTTTAATTACTTAATATAAGCTGCTTCTTGCCATTGAAGCACCTTTATGGCCAGAAGACTGAGGAGATAATACAGAATAGAATCTATTTAATTAATAAAAAAGACTTCCTCTATATCTATTTTACAGTCCATCAACATGCTTTATCCTTATCAAATATTTAAAGCAGATTTGCAGCAACTGGCCTGGTTTCATTATCACCTGAAAGAGTGCTTTTAAAGCTTTATATCTAATTGAAAACACCAACACCACCTTCTCCAGCACATAGCAATCAATCTTTTAATGGCCCAGATAAAACTCTAGCTAATATATATTAACTGGACCAGCAAAAGAAGCAAATTCAACATCTCTAAAGTCATCAAACAGTGTCTCCTTCCACACTGGAACAGGCAGTTGATAAGGTGATCAAAAATGCAGAGATTATTATGCAGAATGCTATTTTATTGCAGCAAGAAGTTAATCAACTTTATGCAGCAAATCAGTGTCTAAAAAGGAAGCAAGAGGCATCAAGATATTTTATAGCAACTGATAGTAGCTTGACAGGTGCTAAAGAACAGCAAAAAGCTTAAGAGCATAAGAAGCAACTACAGAAATCATCTAAACCACAGACTTAAAGACCACCAAGATACAGTAATTGCAATCAAATAGGCCATAATTAGCTTAAATGCTCTAGTAAATAGTCTCCTTCTCTATATAGTCAAATTCATTAAATTTGGTTGCAAAATGCTTCAAAATTTACAGTTGTGTTGGTGGTTGAATTTTTTTCTCAGGGACTGCACAGCTTGGTGGTCTATACAGCTCAGTGGTGGATTATATTATAGCAAAGCTGATTACTAACCTCTAAAGCCAGCATGGTTGACAGATTATATAATATAGTTGATAAGTAATATAATCAGACATCAAGCAGGCCAGAACACCAAGCAGACCATGTAACCAATATTTATTATATTAAATATCTAGTTATCTCACCACAACACTCTTAAATTGAAGCTATATATACATAAAATAATTGCCTATCTGTTTGGGCAGCTGACCCTAGTATGACCTTGAATATTGCAGTTGCTGCACTGCAGTGGTGTATATTTTTTAGGCTGTTCATCATCTTCTACTACCCTCTCTGCTTGCAGCTCTGCAGCTTGCTGAGCAAGCTGCTGATTTTCTTCAGCAGTCAAAATACCCCCTGTATTAATATAGAATCTAGTTGTCTCTCACTTATGTTTTTGATATTGATTTACTGTATATAGCTGCTTGATTTCATGCTCTAAAAGCACTGCATTATTTATTGCAATTTGGCAGCCCTTAACCACTTGATCAACTGCTTCACTGATTGGGCTAGGAGGACTGTGTGTACACTGTTATTAAAGATTCTTAATAAGCTTTACCTGCTTCTTCAGCTCTCTAGCATTCTTTAGTGTTTCAGCAGTCCAGCTAGATAATTGATTGCTATGAGATGTGCCTGACAAAGTAGATATTTTCAACTGAATATGAAGCTGATCAAGTACTTGCTCTGGTTTATATGGAACCAGGCCTTCTGCAGCAAATCTACTGCATATACTAGATGCTGTCAGTGCATGCAGACACACTTGCTGATAGATTGCAATAAAATCTTTCTTGTCAATATAATTGATGCTGTGCTGCATATAGATCTGTGTTTTCTGCCCATATACATGTTTCAATGGCTCAAAGCAGGCAATATTAAGCAGCTGTAATAGATGTAATAAATATAGTGGAAGATATAGAGGAATGATCATATTCTCAGTGCAGAATTAATTAAATTCAGCAGATGCATGGCTGCTATAGCTATTAAAAATTAGCAGGCAATATCTCTCTGCTGTATAAGCTTTAATATGTTTATTAAAAACATCCTTCAGTCAACACATTTCAAGCTCATCAGTGGTTCAGCTATTTTTACTGGTCTTAATTATTCAGCCCTTTGGTAGTTCTGTATACCAATTAGATTGGTGATTCTGGGCTGCAAAGATAATTATTGAGGGCAGAGCTCAGCCAGCTGAATTAACTTCTTTAATTATAGTCATTTATTTTTAATTTCTTGATTAGATTGCTCTAGATGAGCCTCTCATCTCAGAGCCAGTAACAATCTTTGCAGTTGCTATCAATCTTATTGAAAAGCCAGTCTTATCAAAGTTGTAGATATTCTGTTCAGTGATGCTATATTGCTGTACAATTTTAAGAACATACTGAAACCACTCTCTAATAATCTTTGAATTCTCACATAGAGCCTGTTGATGATCATATCTGCAGTTGTATTTTGATTTGAGCTTATTATGGCAGTTGACAAATTGTTGCATCCATTTCTTGCTAAGAGGGCTTGAGGATTTCAATTGGCTTGATAATAAAAAACTAACTATATCTTGTATAATGCTAATTCTTGGTGGTAGGCCCTGTTGGTCCATGAATAAGATCTATTTTATAAGTGTAGATTCTTCAGTTGCAGTGAGCTTTCAACTATTAGGCTCTGCATCAACACATGCAGAACACCTATATATGTGGTAGGTCAATGTAGATTGCTTCACATTATATACTTTCACAGCCGCTCAAATGCTTTTTATTTGACCTGATTAAATTGCTTTAATGGCAAGCAAGATATAGCCCTCTTGCTGAACTGCTGAATCCACTTGTTTTGCTTGTTTTGGTGGTATATTTGTAGTTGAAGTTGATGAATATATTGTGTTGGTTGGTTATGTGGCCCGCTCGGTGTCCGATTACATTAATGTAATCCACCACCGAGCGGCGCACACCACTGAGTGGTGCAAAGATTCTAGCAGAACACAATGCCACAATGCCGCAAATTCTATTAGGAATCTATCCACAAATGAATATAATAATGATGCTATATACTAGGTAGGCCTATTTACTAGGGCATTAAGTCCTAAGATGATCAATCAGATGGCAGTTACTGCACTGTAGTGGTGCTTGTTTCTTCCACTCTTGCAATTCCCCCTCTAATGCTTGCTCAGCTTCTTGAGCAAGCTGCTGGCCTTGAGCACCTGTTAGAATGCCTCCTAAAGCAATAAAGAATCTAGAGGCTTCTCTCTTTTGCTTTTGATGCTGATTAGCAGCATGAAGCTCTTCTATCTGCTGCTGAAGCATGAGGACTTTATGCATAGTAGATTTGCATGTCTTTGCCAGCTGACTAATTGCTTGATTTAGAGGGCTTTGAGAATGACAGTTAATAAGCTTTTTGATAAGTTGCATCTGCTTTTGTATCTCTGCAGTAGAATGAGGAGTCTTTGCAACCCAGAGACCATGAGAAGAAGAAAGTAGAGTAATTTTTTTAGACTAAATATTGAGTATATCTAGCACACACTGTGGATTAAATAGCACTAAGCCTGTTGCTGCAAATCCACTCTTTATATTGGCTGCTGAAAGTGCTTTTCATGAAGACTGATATAGCAATAAGAAGCCTTGCTTATCAATATAATTGATGCTAAAATATATGCTCTTCTGAACCTGCTGCCCATAGGCCTGCTTTAGGGGAGCAAAGCAAGAGACATTAAGAGACTATAAATAATAGAATGAATGTGCTGGCATATAAAGAGAAATAATTTGATGATTTTTGCAGAAAAAGTCAAAATCTGCTGTAGCATAACTGTCATGACTATCTAGAATAAGAAGGCAATATCTCTTTATTGTATATGCTGCTATATACCTCTCAAAGACTTCTTTTAGCTATAGCAAGCTTAGCTCATCATTGATCTACTCATTGTCACTTAGACCTATTATCCAGTCATGAGGCAGATCTTAATACCATGTAGATTAATAAATCTTGCCAGCAAAGATGATTATAGAGAGTAGAGCTCAGCCTGTAGTATTAACTAATTTAATAGCTGTCACTCATTCATAATTTCCAGGCTGTATAGCTTACATACAGCTTGTAGAATAGTGAGATCCAGTGATAATTTTTGCTGTAGATATCACATCCATTTGAAAGCTTATTTTATTATAATTGTAAATATCCTGTTCAAGAATACCATATTTTGCTACAGTATTTTGAACAAGATTAAATTAATTCTTAATAATATTTGGATTCTCACATTGTGCTCATTGATAATTATACTTGCAATTATATTTTGATGCAAGATCATTATGCTGCTTGATAAATTGAATTACTTAATTTGGATCAATTGATACAGTATTGCCTTTGTGATCAGATAGTAATAGATCTGCCATTCTGCATACAGTGGCATGAGATAGTGGTAGACCTTGTTTATCCATATCAAGAATCCACTTTTTGAGTGAATATTCTTCTGATTTTGTGAGCTTTTAACTATTTAGCATGGTATCTGAATGTGCTATTCTGCCACAAAGCTAATACTGAAGGGTTTATGGAGGCACATTAAATGCTATTGCTGCTGCTACTTTGCTCTAAAACTGCCCATTCTGATAGGCCTTTATAGCTAATAGAAGACAATCTTCTTGATTAACTGCAGAATCTGATGATTTTGATGGTATATTGGGTGGTTGAATAGAGGAAGATAGATAGAGAGAAAGCTCAGAACTTTTACACTACTTAATAATATATGCTGCTTGATGATGGATTATGTTAAGCCACCTCCTCACTCATGCAAAGTGTTCAATGAATTCAGTAACCAAAATATCAGCAATATCAAGTAATTTAACTGCTCAAAAAGAAGACAGAATTCTTTTTGCTATTTAAGCATTTTAAAAGATTAATTTTCAGGCATTAATATTGCTGCTCAGATACATAATATTTTGTATTCTACTTTTATCTTTTATTTTTATAGATATATTGCATATATTAGTTTGATTTTAAATAATTGAAAACTTATCACTATTAAGAAACCTGTGCTTAAAAGTGAATATTAAATATAAATTAATGTGAGTTTCTCTTTAAATCTATTAATATTTAGCAAATAACAAATCTATTAGTGACAAACTATAATAAATCAACTATTATTACATCATGTGTAATTAGCAAAAATTGAGTTTAAAACTTTATTAAATATTATATCAGGCTTTAATCTAGATATAATGTAATCCACCACTGAGCAAGCAGCAGCCTGAGCAAGCTACGCCCAAATATCTGCCCTGAATGCTGCAATACCTATTATATTAAATATTCTATAAAAAGCGCCTATATACATGAAATTGAAGCTATTTACTAGAGCATCCAGTCCTAATATGTTCAATCTTATGGCAGTTACTGCACTGTAGTAGTGCTCACTTTTTAGGCTTCTGTATCTCACCTACTGCTTGATCAGCTTCTTGAATAAGCTGCTGGTCTTAAGCACCTGTTAGAATCTCCTCTGAAGCAATAAAGGATCTAGGGGCTTCTCTCTTTTATCTTTAATACTTATTAGCAGCTTGAAGCTCTTTTATCTGCTGCTGAAGCATGAGAACCTCATGCATAGTAAATTTACATATTTTTACTAGCTGATCAATTGCTTGATTTGAAGGGCTTTGAGAATGACAGTTAATAAGCTTCTTAATAAGTTGCATTTGCTTTTGCATCTCTGCAGTAGAATGAGAAGTCTTTGCAGTCCAGAAACTATAAGAAGAAGAAGATGATATAATCTCTTTAGCCTAAATATTAAGTATATTTAGCATATGCTGTAGATTGAATGGCATTAGGCCTGTTGCTGCAAATCCACTCTTTATATTGGCTTCTGAAAGTGCTTTTCACAAAAATTGATATAGTGATAAGAAGCCTTGCTTATCAATATAATTAATGCTAAGTTACTGCATGCTTTTCTGAACCCTCTGTCTATAGGCCTTCTTTAAGGGAGCAAAGCAAGAAACATCAAGAGGCTGCAGGTGATGAGAATATAGTGGCATATAAAAAAAATAATTTGCTGATTCTTGCAGAAGTAGTCAAATTCTGCAGTGGCATTGCTGCTATAGCTATCTAGAATAAGAAAGCAATATTTTTCTATAATCTGCCAAATTATATGCTTCTCAAAAACCTTTTTTAGCTAAAGCAATTTCAGCTTATTATTGATTCATCCATTCTCACTTAGGCCTATTGTCCAGTCTGGTGGTGTAACAACAGGCCTAGATAACTAGACTTAGAAGGGCTGTTGGTTTATCTTGAGGACAAGAAACAAGGGGGTGAGCAATATAGAAGTAAGAATAAGCCTGTGTTACTAGCAATGTCTATATAACAGGTTGCTATGTGAGTTGACTACAAGGGTCAGATTCTGTCTGAAAAAAGTGTCTTTATATACATGCTGTTTTCCTGAGTTCTTGAAATCATGAAAATGGATTATAGAATTAGATCATAGAAATAGATTATAGAAATAGATTATAAAAATAGATTATATATAATTCATTATGTGACCTCCCTCCTAGTCTGTAACAGGTGGCAGATTTTAATACTATGAAGATTGGTGGATCTTGCCAGCAAAAATAATCAAAGAAGGTAGGGCTCAGCCCATAATATTAATTGATTTAATAATTATCATCCATTCATGATTTCCAGGATGTATAGCTTGTACACAGCTTATGATATAATGAGATCCAGTAATAACTTTAGCTGTTAATACCACACTTATTTAAAAGCCTGTTTCATCACAATTGTAGATATCTTGTTCAAGAATACTATATTTTGCTATAGTATTCTGAATAAGATTGAATTAATTTTTAACTATTTCTGGATCCTCACATTGTACCTGTTGATAGTCATACTTGTGATTATATTTAGAGGCAAGATCACTATGCTGCTTAATAAACTGAATCACTTAATTTGGACCAATTAATATATTTGCCTTTATAATCAGATAGCAATATAGTTGCTATTTTGTGCATTATATTATGAGATGATAGCAGGCCTCACTCATTTATATCAAGAATTTATTGCTTTAGTGAAGATTCCTCCAGTTTAGTAAGCTTTTGGCTATTTGCTGCAGTATCAACACAAGCAGTACACCCCTGAATGCAGTGTTTTAATATAGAATATGGGACATCATATGCATCAGTTGCTGCTTTTGCAGAAGAGATTTGACTCTCTTTAACTGCTTTAATTGCAAGCAGCATACAGCCTTCTATTTGTGCCTTTAATTCTGCGGTTTTTGGTGGCATATTTGATGTAGAAATAGATGTATTAGGTGATGTAGTTGAATAGAGGGTGGCTCACTTGAATAGCTACTTGCTCAGTAGTAGAGCTTGCTTGGTGGTGGATTACATTAACTGCAAATATGATTATTAATAAGCTTAATATAATGTAATCCACCACCAAGCTGTGCAGACCACTGAGCTGCACAGTCCCTAAGAAAAAAATTCAACCACTAACACAACTGTAAATTTTGAAGCATTTTACAACCAAATTTAATGAATTTAACTATATAAAGAAGAAGACTATTTACTAGGGCATTTAAGCTAATTATGGCCTGTTTAATTACAATTACTGTATCTTGATAGTCTTTAAGTCTGTGGTCTAGATGATTTCTGTAGTTGCTCTTCATACTCTTGAGCTTTTTGCTGTTCTTCAGCATCTATCAAGCTACTACTAATTGCTATAAAATATCTTGATGCCTCTTGCTTTCTTTTTAGACACTGATTTGCTGCATGAAGTTGATTAACTTCTTGCTGCAATAGAATAGTATTCTGTATGATAATCTCTGTGCTTTTGATCACCTTATCAACTGCCTGTTCCAGTGTGGAAGAAGACACTGTTTGATAACTTCAGAGATGTTGAATTTGCTTCTTTTGCTGGTCCAGTTAATATATATTAGCTGGAGCTTTGCTTGAGCTATTAAAAGATTGATTGCTATGTACTGTAGAAGGTGGTGTTGGTGTTTTCAACTGGATATAAAGCTTTGAAAGCACTCTTTCAGGTGATAATAGAACCAGGCTAGTTGCTGCAAATCTGCTTTAAATATTTGATAAGGATAAAGCATGTTGATGGACTGTAAAATAGATATAGAGGAAGTTTTTTTATTAATTAAATAAATTTTATTCTGCATCATCTCCTCAGTCTTCTGGCTATAAAAGCACTTCAATGGCAAGAAGCAGCTTATATTAAGTAGTTGAAGCAGATATAATAAATATGATAATAGATATAAAGGAATAATATTCCTTTTTATATAGAATTTATTAAATCCTGCTGTAGCATAACTGCTATAATTATTTAGAATCAAGAGATGATATCTCCCAATAGTATAAAAAACTATATACTTTTTAAACATCTTTTGAAGTTATTTAAGGCCTAATTTATTATTTGCCCAGCTATTTTTACTGGTGCTGATTCAGTAATCCTTTAAGACAATCTTATATCATTGGGATTGATGGTTCTTTGCAGCAAGAATAATCTGTGAAGATAAGGCCTATCCAGTTATATTCACTACTATAATTGCAGTAACTTATTTGTGATTTTCAGATTATATAGTCTTTGCATGACTTTCTCTTGTCTCTGAACTGTAGACAATTTTAGCAGTTGATATCACACTCATTTAAAAGCTAGTCTTATCTATATTATAAATATCTTGCTCAAGAATCCCATACTTCTAAATAGCATTATAAAACTGTGTAAACCAGCTCTTAATAAGCTCTGGATCTTTGCATTTAGCTTGCTGATAATTATACTTTCAGCTGTATTTAGAGCAAAGTTTTTTATAGTGCTTAATAAATTAGTTTATCTAGTTCTCCCCAATAGAAGCTTCTTGAGATAAAGATAATCACACAGAAAGCAATAATTGCACTAAATAGTATATTGTTGATATTTATAGAGATAAATCATGTTGGTCCATATCAAGAATTCATACTGAAAGTATAGATTCTTCAGTATCTGTCAATTTGTGACAATTTGCAGTTGAATTTTTATGAGCAGTAGTTCTATTAACACATGTGATAAAGGTTCTTAGAGACATGTCAAAAGCTTTAACAGCTGCAGTTTTTGATGGAAAAAGACCTTTCTTATAGCTTCAAGTGCTAATTGCATACACCTTTCTTTTGATATATCAGCTATGACACAGTGTGTTGGTAAATCACAATAAATCCAATGATAGGGGGTGGCTGAGGTGATGGCTATACAGCTTAGTAGTCTGTGCAGCTTGATAGTAGATTACATTAAAGATCTAAAGATTATTTATAAATGATTTCAACGTATACAAAAATTATTCAATATGTTTACTACTTTTTATCTTTAATAAATAGAACTTTTTAATTGAGTATTAATATATAAGAAAAAAAGCTTTATTTATATTTAATATCTGCAATAGATTTACAGCTACTAAATTGATTTTATATTAATTAAATATTTTTCCAACTTTATGTTTAGATATAAATATTTATATTATCTTTTATATTTTATAGCAATTAATCAGCATCCCAAATCTCTTATTTTATAATATCAAGAAATTGAAGCTTCAGACTAGAGCTTTTAAGCATTTATTAAAACATTATTTATAAAGTCTATTAAGTCCAGCAAATCAAGCTCTTAATCAGCTAATTAAGAACTATCAGATTATAATATATAATGCTGTTGTTTTTCACACAAAAAATAGAGAGCTATAAGCTGCCAATTAATATAAAAGAGAAATGCATCTAGATCTTATATAACTATTAAGAGCATTTTAATAAATGCAAAAGAACTGCAACATGCACAATAATCTAATTAAATATATAAAGAGATGATTGAGCAATTAGATTTATAGCCAGTAAAGCAAATACTGCTGCAGTGCAGTTTATATAAATCATTAAAATATACTGCTAGAATATACTCTATATCAGGAAATGAAAGAAGCCCTGGAGTGCAGGGTAAAAAATAGAACCAATGAACAAAGAAGAGTGAAGTCATGTGATCAGACAACCAAGAAAATATTATGTGATTGGGATGTTACAACCAAAAACTACTGTAACAACCAAGAACAACTAGAGCAACCATGAACACAGTAACTAAAGAAAACTATTATAGAATGGACTGAGAAATAATCTATAATAGCAAGAAATAAATAGACCTGGTTACTCAGCTATATATCTAGTCTACTGCATCTTATTCTTATATAGATTTTAGAATTAATATAGAGAATTTATTTATTGCTCTTTTAAAGTTCCTACTTAATCTGCTTATATTAAGAAGTCTACAGGTTATCTAGTTACCTGTTAGATTACCAGATTACTCTATATTTTGACAATAAGACACCCTTATTGTGAGTACTGATAGAAGCTTCAGTATCACCATATCTGCAGTAAGTTAACCAACTAAGCAACCTGCTCTGTCAAAGTTAACTGCTGTGCCAGAAGTGCCTAAAGTCAATATAAAGGTTGTGGACAAGTTGAAAGAACAGTTTATCTAGCTTGCAAGTTAGGTCCAGACTATGCAGTCCCTCAAAGGGATTAAAGTTGCCAATGCTAAAGTATTTAAAGATAAGCATTCTACCTTGAGAAGGTATCTAACTTCAATAAATATATATATTCAGATCAACAACCTTTCTAATGCAATAGAGAGTAACAAGATTATGTTTGTGAGTACCTACTTTTGAGGAGTAGTATTTAATTGATTTGAACTCTATATAAAGAATTTCAACAAGAACTTACTGGAAGACCAAAAAATTAAAATCAAAAAATCTTTGAGAATTATAAGAAGTTTAACAAGAGACTTAAAGCAATCTTTGGAGACTTTAATAAAGAATAAGCAGCAGAAAGAAAGCTATACTCTCTATAATAAGCAACTTCAGTATTAAGTTATATATTCAAGTTTTATCAAATTGTTTCTTATTTGAACTGAGATAAGTTTGCCCTTATAGCCAAATTCTATCAAGGCCTAAAAAGTGAGATCAAGAATAAGATGCTTTATATTAATGATCAGCCCAAAACTTTAAACAAGATAATTGAGTAAGCAACCCAAATTAACAATTAACTCTATAAAAGAAAGATGGAGAACCATTAAAATAACTAAAAATCTTAAAAATCAGTTGACCATCAATGAACTGCTCAACCAAAGAAAGACCAAGATGGAGATATTGTTATAAAGCTTAATGCAACTAATAACTCAAGAGTCTAAGAACAAACTGAAGAAGAAGAATACATGTTTTAAATATGAAAAACCAGGATATTATACAAAAGCTTGTTATCAGAAGAAACCAAGGACTGAACTAGCCACTCAAAAATTAAGAACTAAGATGCTAGCTGCTGCAAGACAATTTAAGATCTGAGATGATCTAGACAAATATTCAAGTGAATCCAAAGTTAGCTTTAGCAATAACCAAATAGATAACCCCAGATTTTGAGAATAGTTTATAAGAAGAAATTTTGATGATAAAGAGAAAGAATATGTGTATAAATATAAAAAAAAGAGAAGAGCTCAAGCAGAAAAAATCAATAAAAGAAAGTTGCAACGGAAATAAAGAATCAAAGAAAAAGAGTCATGATCAGAGCTGCAGCCAGGAGTTCCCTGAGTATTCTAAAGAAAAAGATCAGCACAAAAGACCAAGTACTCAAGAAGAAAAGCTTAATGAGAGATAAGCTGCTCAGAATAATAATTTGCCTATTCAAGATGTTTTAGAAAGACTGAGAAGATTATCATAAAAATAAGAATTTACAAAATAATAATATAGAACCTCTTTCAGATAGTTAGTTCCACAGCTGTCTGACAACTCAGAACACAAAGAAATGGGAGATAGAGCTATTTAAATCTGAGTTAAGAACAACAGAAGAAAACCCTATTAAAATTAAAACCCAAAAAATAAACCTTGCAGCTACACTTTCTTAAAAGCAGGCTGTTGAGAAGATTTCTACATGACTTAAAAAGAGCATATAAACAGCTGTCAGAGATACTAAAAATAGACTTCTTAGAAATGCCTATTTTATGGACAAAGAAATCTACAGATTACTAAAAACCTGGAACAAGCTTCAAGAAGCTAAAGAACCTGATTTTATAACTATTAATTAAAATATATGCTAAACTGCAGTTGCCCTTATTATCAGAAATGATCTGGAAGACTTTACTGAGAGATTAATTGGCAGGCATGCTATAACAACTAATATATTTTTTATAAAGAATTAAAGAAACAATATAGATAGTATTTTTAATTGCTAAAAATTGTTAAAACAAGAAAATTTGAATGCTTATTTTAGAACCCATTATACAATTGTTTAAGAGAAGAATCTGGACATTCAAACCACTACCTGATCAAGAAGAAAGAATGTCAAGCACAACTATACTACTAGCACTTATCAGAAAAGGAAGAGTCCTACTATCTACATAGCCAGATAAGAGAAAAATTCAACAAAGCATAGAGCTAAATAATCAAAAATATTAGATATTATAAGGATTAACACTAAAAACCAGTTATATTAGCAGCCACAAGAAATAATACACCAGTCTACATTCAAGAATAGATTGAGGGAAAACCAGCTATAATTATAATTAACTTAGAAGCCTCTGGGAATTTTATTAGCCCAGAGTATATCAGAGAATTCAGATTGATAACCCAGAAAAATAAGACAAATGTACAAATCAATGATCTAAATAATAAAATTATCTATCAAGGATCAGAGCTCAAGACCAAAGTAATGTACAATTAGAATATTATATTTTGATAACTACCTTTAGAGTTGTGTCTCTGGGAAAACAGTACAATGCTGTGCTAGAAATATTATAACTGCAAGAACAAAACCCTCAGATTAACTAGAAAACTGGCAAAGTGATGATTAATGAACAAATAATTAGTCATAATATTTGTTAATAAGAGTTGAGGGCAAGCTTCACAAGTATATTAAAGAAATTAAGAATAACCCTCAATAAATACATCAACAAATCCAAGAAGAATTTGGCCTAAAAAATAGAAAGATAAAAGGCAACATCTATCCCTAAAAGTTAAGAAAGATAAGATTAAAGCATTATGTAATAAGAATATAAAACAATCAGCAAAATAATCAAGAAAAAAGGCAATTAAGAAAAATAAAGCACTGAAAATCTAAGAGAAACTTAAGATATATAAACAGAAAGTTTAAAAAATCCTTATTAAACTGTTTAAGAAATACTTCAAGTTTCTTAAGCTATTTGTTAAGAAAGAATATTAGTTGCTGCAATATAAAGAAGAATACAAAGTGCAAATATTATTAAAAAATACAAATTATTATAGATAAAACAATAACAGATATTGAGAGATAAGTTAAAAACTAAAAAATTTATCAACAAATTCTTAAAAGCTAAATATATTAGAGAATTAAAATTGCTAATATAATATATTATAAGTAATGTTTGTGCTAAAGAAAAATAAAACATTAAGAATAATAATTGATTATTAATAGCTGAATAATACAATTAAGAATGATGCAAATAAGACACTGCATCAGAAACAAAAGATCTCTGATCTTTTGCAAGAAGCAAAGATTATAACAGTATTTAATGTCAAATATGGTTACTACAACTTGCAGATGAAACCAGAAGATATATAAAAAACTGTGTTCTTAACCGACTTAGAACTATATTATAAATGGGTTGTTGCCCTCATGGGATTAAAACAACTACTAGCAGAATTTGTGAAATATATGACTCACATGCTTTGGAAATATATCAACAACTTTGTTGCCATCTACTTTGATGACATTATTGTCTTTTCAAAAGATATCACAAAACATGACAAACATGTGCAAAAAATAATGAGGAAAACTAATAAAAGCTGAATCATATTAAATATTAAGAAATATAAATTTAACACAATCAAGATCAACTATCTTGAAATGGTCTTTTTGCCAGAAGAATTGGAGATCTCTAAGAAAAAAAACTGGACTCAATCCTAGAATAGCTAACCACAACCAATTTAAGGCAAGTTCAAGGATTCCTAAGAGCAACAGAATATTACTGATAATTTATACAAGAATATACTGAGATTGTGAAACTATTAACAAAGTTAACAAGAAAAGAAGAACATTTCAAATAAAAAAAAGAATAACAACAGATATTTAAACAATTAAAGAAAGCAATTTAGAAGCATTAATACTAGAGCTCTTTAATCCAAAAAAAACAATAGTGGTTTAAACAAACACATCTAAGTTTGCTATTGGACTTGTCTTAGAATAGCCAAATAATCAAGAAAAACTAAGACCTGTGATATTCTACTCTCAATAATTAATCAGATTAGGAAGAAACTATAATATGCACAACTAAAAACTATTAACAATTATAACTATATTTAATAAATAAAGACATTTATCTTCAAGAAGCAAAATATAAAATTATTATAAAAAGTAATCATCACAATTTAAAATACTTTATTATAATAAAAAGACCAGTTGGATGGTAGAAGAATTACCAAGATTTAACTTTGGATTAAATATATTAAAAGAAAGGAAAATACTATTGCTAATATCTTAAGCTGCTAACCCAATTATGGAGTTGAGATTGAATCACCAAAGACCAACATCCTAAAAGAAACTGAAGAAGGACTTTAATATAACTAAAAAGCAACTCTAGCTGCAACTATTTTAGTAACTAAAAGCAACTTATATAACAGAATAATCAAAAAACTGCAAAAGACAAAAAAATCCAAGAAAGATTATAGATTAAAAGACTTAAAGAATGGAATAAACTAGTATTTTGGAATTAGCTTATTATTGTGTCAGCAACTATAGAAAATGAGATAATTTAAAAGTCTTATAATCTACCTGCTGAAGGACACCCAGAAATTGAGAAAATTATAAAAAAGATTTAAAGAACTTTTACTTCAAACAAATATATCAGAAGGTCCAGAAATACATTCAATAATGTTTATAAAGAATGCAACTGCAATAAGCTAACAAAATATATATATATATTATATAGAAAGATGCAAATCCTGGAACTATTAATATAAGCATAATAAAAGATTACTGCAGATTTCATAACTGGATTATCACTTTTAAAGATCTGATTACAGGAATTATCTATACAACTATATTAATTATTGTGAACTGACTGATTAAATATATAATTCTTTAACTAGTTTTTAAGGGAATTACTGCTGAAGGATTAACAACTCTAATACTAAAAAAAGTTTTTATTTAGATAGAACTATTAAAAGAATTTATATCAAAGATAATATAATCCACCACTGAGCTGGTTACACCACCAAGCTGGTCAGTCCTCAGCCAAGAGTTGCAGCCCAACACAACCAAAAATCTCGAAGATTATTGCAACAAAATCTATTATATTTTTCTATATAAAAGAAAAGGCACTATTTATTAGGATATTTAAGCTGATTATAGCCTTCTTGATTGCAATTACTGCATCTTGATGGTCTCTATAGTTGTCAAGATGATTCCTGCAGTTGCTTATGCTCTTAAGCTTTTTGCTGTTCTTCAGCACCTGTTAAGCTTCCCCCTGCTTGAATAAAATATCTAGATGCTTGTCACTTTCTTTTTTGGCATTGGTTTTCTGCATGAAGCTGATGAATCTCTTATTGCAATAGAATAGCATTCTGCATAATAATCTCTGTATATTTAATCACCTTATCCACTGCCTGTTCTATAGTGGAAGAAGATAATAATTAATGACTTTGGAAATATTGAATTTGCTTCTTTTGCTGGTCCAGTTGATATATATCAGTTGGTGTTTTGTCTGGGCCAAAAGATTGATTGCTATATACTGTGGAAGGTGGTGTTGGTGTCTTGAGCTAGATATAAAGCTTCTCTTTCAGGAGATAATAAAATCAGGCCAATTACTACAAATCTATTTTGAATGTTTGATACTGATAAAGCTCATTGATGGACTGCAGAATAGATATATAGAAAATCTTTTTTATTAATAGAATGGATCCCTCTCTGCATCATCTCCTGAGTCTTCTGACTATATAAGCACTTTAATGCTGAAAAGCAGCTCACATCCAGTAATTGTAGCAGATGAGAAGAATGTGATAATATATATAAAGAAATTATCTTTCTTTCTGTACAGAACTTATTAAATTCTATAGTAGCATGGCTACTGTGCCCATCTAGAATCAAAAGATAATATCTTCCAACTGTATATAAAGCTATATATGTCTTAAAGGTCTCCTGAAGCTATTTGAGGTCTATTTCATTATTTGTCCAATCATTCTTTCTGACACTGATTCAGTAGTTATTTGGGACAACTTAATACCAACAAGATTAATGATTTTCTGCAGTAAGAATAATCTGGAGAGATAAGGCCTATGCAGCTGTATTTACTGCAATAATTGCAGTCATCTATTCACAATTTCTAGATTATATAGCTCTTGCATGACTCTCTTGTGTTTCTGATCTACAGACAACTTTGACAGTTGAAATCACATTTATTTAGAAGCTAGTCTTATCCATGTTATAGATATCTTATGTAAGGATTTCATAATTTTAAATAATATTATAAAACTGCTTAAACCACCCCTTGATCAGCTCTGGATCTTCATATTTAGCTTGCTGATAATCATACTTTTAGCTGTATTTAAAGCAAAGTTCATTGTGGCACTTAATATATTGGTTTATCCAGTTCTCACTAATGAAGGCTCTTTGGAAGGATAATAGCTGAGCAGATAACAATAACTGTACTGAATAATATACAGTTAATATTTATAGAGGTAAACCACATCAGTCTATATCTAAAATTTATTAAAAGTATATTCTCTTCAGTCTCTGTCAATTTTTGACAATTGATGATTAAATCTTTGCAAGAAGTAGTCCCACTGACATATGTTATTAAGATGCTTTTAGGCACATCAAATACATCTGCAGCCTTTCAGATTGATGGAAATTGGCTCTTTTTATAGGTTTAAAGAGCCAATTGAAGACATTCCTCCCTAGATATATCAATCATTAGGTGGTGGTGGTGGGTGGTAGTGGTAGTAATAATCAAAAACTCAGTATTAGTGTTGTGGCTGACCAGCTTGGTGGTGGATTATGTTACATTATTTTCCTTAAAAATTCTGGATGACAATTATGAAGGCTATCAGAATTGATCAATAATTATTAACAGCAAATCATAGACTGACAGATAATTAGAAAGAATAATTCAAACTGTGGAGCAATACCTGCAACATTATCTGAATTATAAGTAGGATAATTAGGTTGAACTTTTATCAATCACCTAATTTGTTATTAATGATTTAAAGAATGCAACCGCTCACAAAACATTATATTTTGCAAATTTAGGAAGGCACTCAAGGATGACATAAAACTGAATTAAAAAAAGAATATAGATCTAAGAAAGCTATAGTTATAGCTGCTAAATTAAAACAGCTATATTTGCAGATTGCAAAAGACATACAATGGGCTAAAAATCAAATAAAGTAATATTATAATTGATATCATGAGGACACATCAAGCTTAAGAGAGAAAAAAAGAGTTTATCCTTTAAAACAAATAAAAGGTCAGAAAATTTTCAATTTGAAAAATAAATAACCAAGCAATAAATTGGATGCTGTTAAATATAGATTATTTATTGTCAAGAGAAAACTTTCAAACAACAACTATAAACTTAAACTACTAGAAAAAATAAAAGTTTATTTAATATTCTATATCTCCCTACTTGAATTGACATCCAATGCAGAGTCAAGCCAAGATGAGGCTACTGAAAAAGAATAAGAAGTTAAAAAAATCCTGATAAAAAAATTAGAAAAGAAAAAATCTATTATCTTATTAAATAAAAAGAATACCTACTTGAAGAAAGTACTTGGGAATCAATCAAAAACCTAAATTATTTTGAGAAGATTCAGGAATTTTAACACCAGAAAGAGAGAATAAGAAAGCTAAGATCTTATTGACTTGACTACTCATGCTTCCGCCCCAACATTATCCTGTGTTGGTGCATCCCACTGGAACAGAGTTTTTTACTGCAACAGAAGATTTTTACTATTTCTCAAATTTATACCCTACTACAATGCCAAAATTGCCAGATAAAATCAAATCTCAAATACAGAAAACTTTAAAAAAAAAGCTTCCTGTCAAAAAAAACCAAATTTCACTGTGTTGGTGCAAGAATTTGACATGCCTGTTGGACAGCTTTGCAAATGCTTCAAGGGTCAGCCACCAAAAACTGCCAATATCCCACACAATAAGGCACTAGATGATCAGCAAGAGAAGGCAATTATTCACTGGATTTGACAGCTTAATTCTCTACATTTGCTGCCTACACCAAAGATAATTGAGGGCTGTGCAAACCAGATTTTGCAAAGAAATGCTTTATCTATATTCAAGCTGGCTCCACATGTAGGAGGAAACTAAGTATATTGATTTATTTTGTGTCTTCCTGACAATCTATATCTTATTAAACAGAAACCAATTGAGAAAGAGTAACTAGAGACAGAAGATATTGATATTTTAACATATTAATTTGATCTCTTAGAGCCATATATAGCCTGAATTCCACCAAAGAATATCTATAACTTTAATGAAAGTGGCTTTCAGTTAGGAGAGGCAAAATCTCAAAAAGTTATCACTTCCAACTCTATACAGGTCTCTCAAGGCATTGCTACTAGCAATACAAACAAATCCTTAACAGCTATTGAGTGTATTACAGCTGATGGCATTGTTATTCCTCCATACTTTATCTTTAAGGGTGAGTATCACCTAGAACACTGATATCAACAAGCTCCTGATTCAGCAGATGATTATCAAATTGCTACAGCACCTAAAGAATATACAACAGATGAAATTGCACTGGATTGGATCAAGCACTTCCATCAGCATACAGAAAAGCAGGCTAAGACTAATGCAAGACTATTACTTATAGACAGCCACAGCTCCCATCTTATTATACTCTTCTGTTTTGTGTTTTATACAACTTATCTTGTCTAGCCACTTGATGGCCAGCCTTTCCAGGCCTATAAACACTATTTTCACAAGAAAAACAATGAGAATATACAATAAAGGATCTCTACAATAAACAAGATTGATTTTCTTTGTGATATCCCTAAAATTTACTGCAATATATTCAAACAATGTATAATCTGAAGTGTCTTTGCTGATTAGGACATATATCCCTGGAATCCTTTAAAAGTACTTGACATTCTAGCCAATGCAAGGTCTCCATCTCCAGTTCTAAATATACAGGAGAAAACATCATTAATTTAATTTATCTCAACCAATTTGCCTCCTCAGACAGTTTGTACACTGTGACAGAGTATTCAAAAGCTGGACAAGTTTGTCAATAAAACCCTAGTCTTGATCGAAGCTTTACACACCATCTTGACTGAGCCTTGACTGAGGCTTTCAAAGTGCTATACAAACAGCTGAATTAACAGCCCAACTCCAAAGTGATATATCTTGACATCTAGAGTGTGCACATGCCTCAAATTCTCAGAAATCTCACAGACAAATCCCTACTATAGGGCCATTAACAATTAAGGATGCAAATTGTCAGATTGCTGAATATACTAAGGCTGATTGAAAAAAGATTATTTCCTGTGTCTGGAAACACCAATCTTCAAAGCCAAAAACCACCACTACACAATAATCAGATACTGTTGAAAATACTCAGGGAGATAGCCAGGATCCAGACAATATTAATGCACTATTTAATGTATTTAAATACTAATCTAGTTGTTGAGAAATTTGACAAAATAGTAGAAATCTTCTGTTGCGGTGAAAAACTCCATTCCGGTGGGACGCACCAACACGGGACGATGTTGGGGCGGAAGCACGGGTATCTGAAAGCTGAGAAAGTTTAAAGGAAGGATCAGCTTCAACTAAAGATTTAAGAAGAAACCTCTTCAGGATCCTCTTCATCCAACTGATTTATTATTGTTGTATTGTGATCAAGCATTTTCAAGCTGTGTTCTTTTAAAGCTTTTGCTGAGCTCTTAAACATCTGAGCTTTATAAGAGAATTTTTAAGCTGAAGTTCAGCATCTTCTAATTTGTGCTCTGCTTCTTCAATTTGTGCTACAACTTTTGAGTTTCTTTAAGATCACATTATTTCTTATCACTACAGAATTGTTTTTCACACTTTTGACTACAACAAGTTCATGAAGCACAGTTCCAACTTTTTAAATCTATTGTATATAGATGATTTTTGCGCTTGCAATAACAACAAGAAGAATCAACCGAGAAGCCATTGCAAATAATCAGGTTAGCCTGATAAAAGTGTTCTTGGTGACAATTGTGTTTTGGAGGCATGATAATGAGACTATTTACAAAAAAGAAAATATAGCACCTTGAGAATAGAAGAATAGCAAGATTAAATACTTCTGAGACAGAAGCCTAGAGAAAGAGAGAATTGTCAGGAAATAAAAGAAGCCCTGGAGTGCAGGGTAAAAGATAAAACCAATAAACAAAAAAGAGTGAAGTCATGTGATCAAACAACCAAGAAAATATTATGTGATTGAGATGTTACAATCAAGAACTACTATAACAATCAAAAACAATTAGAGTGACCATAGACACAGTAACTAAAGAAAACTACTATAGAATAAACTAAGAAATGATCTATAATAGCAAGAAATAAATAGACCTGATTATCCAGCTATATATCTAGTCTACTGCATCTTATTCTCATACAGATCTTAGAATTAATATAGAGAATTTACTTATTGCTGTTTCAAAATTTCTATCTAATCTGCTCACATTAAGAAGCCTACAGGTTATCTAGTTACCTGTTAAATCACTAGATTACCCTATATTTTGACACTCTAGTTGCTAAAGAACTGATTTCTAATATATATAAACAATTTAATTTGTGATATAGCTTATAAAAAAGGTGTTTCATGATGAGGAGGTGGCTTGCTCACTTGTGTAGCTTACTTGCTTGTCAACTAATGTAATCAACCACCAAGCAATAAATACCACTGAGTGACAAATTTTTGCCACACTTACTATAATTTTGAAGCTTTTCAACCACCAATACAGTTAAATTAGACTATCTAGTAGTTGAATATATAGCTATTTATTAGGACAATTTCTTATAGTATATCCAATAGTCCCATAGCTACTGCAGTGTTGTGGAGCTTACTATTGAGGCATAAATATAGGCTCATCAAACTTCTTATTAAGCTATATATCAAGCTGCTAAATGTGATTTTGGCCTTCTTATACAGATAAAAAAGTATTATTATCTAGAATAGCAAATTTTTGTTCTTTTTTCTAGTTTTTTACTTAGTCTTAGCTTGTAGAGTTCTAATTTTATCTTAAAGAAGGTTCATATTCATTGCTGCTTACATCTGCAGCTCTCACAATGCCTATAATTCTTCTTTTCTTTCTTATACTCCTTGTATGACTAGCTACTATAGTTAATAGACTGATTACTATACCTAAGTGCTATCACAATATATATACTAAGACTCAGCAATAAATATAGAGATTATAAAAATAAATTTAATACTTTAGTGGAGAATATTTTGGTGAGAAGCACACTCTAAAAGCTATTTAATAAAAGTATATAATAAATATTAAGCATAATTAGCTCTAGAACTTAGTTCTAGAGCTACTATATTATATAACTTAACCATATATATAATCTGCTGATCACACTGACTTCAGAAATCAGTAGTCAGTTTACTATAACAGAGACTCTTACTGTTTGACCTACAGCTTTATTATGCTATTTAAACCTATTTTCTAGGCTTCTTACTCAAGTATCTAGTAATATTGTTAAATTAACTAACTATTAAACTAGCTGAAAATGAGTAGAGGTATCTGCAACTAAAGTTAGTGTGATACTGCTAATATAGCAATAATAATCAAGAGTAAACAATTTTTAAATAATTAATAATTTAATTATCTACTAATTAGAGAATATAATTTTAAAAAATTTAAAGCCAAATATAATAATATCATTATATTAAAACAAATTTATGATTAAATTAAGTTATTAAAGATAGCATCTTATTATAATAATAACTGTAAGATTAAAATTGTCAAAATATAGAGTAATCTGGTAATCTAACAGGTAACTAGATAACCTGTAGGCTTCTTAATGTGAGCAGATTAAGTAGAAACTTTAAGAGAGTAACAAGTAGATTCTCTATATTAATTCTAAGATCTGTATAAGAATAAGATACAGTAGACTAGATATATGGCTAGATAATCAGGTCTATTTATATTTCTATTCCTTTATATCACTGTCATATCTTATTATGTTAACACCTTGCTATATTATGTCATCAATGTGCTATAACTATCATGTTGCCAACATACCTTGTCATGTCACTAACATGTTGGATTATGTTATTGACATGCTTAGTATCAGATTATTCTTTTTCTTTTCTTGGCTGCTCACTAATTCTTGTATTTAGGGTCTTGTTGATAATCCCCTGCTTTCAAGGCTTTTGTCCTAAAAGTATTTAATTCTGCCAGTCTCTTTTTCTGTGATCTCTAATTCTTTCTTTCTATAAGTTCTTTTTTCTGACTTTTATGTTTCACACAAATAATTAACCACATCTTCAAAGTCAAAACTCTAACAGAAAAAACTCATCCAACTAGTAAAAAAGAAAAGGTTTATAATGATCATCTTTTGTGCTTGTTGTGTTTGTTTAGACAAATCTTATATTAAATCAGAGGGTTCTTCCCAGTGCATGAAATGCATAGAAGCAGACAGTTAGAAGTGTATTGAGTCAGTCTTCATTTTCTGAATCTGAATAGCATCAATTAGTCCAGGCTCAATAAAGGATTAGTGAAGAACATGAAGCCACTCTTGCAAAACTTCTTCAACTTAATAAACAGAAATGTTTATTTTGGAAACAGGCTGGCAATTTCATAGCTTGTGATTTCAAAGAGATCAAAGATCTGGAGAGGTTAGAGAAAAATGAACAGAGACAAAAAGAATCAGCATTCAAAGCACAAGAATAACTTGCTTCAGATAGTTATCTCTTCTTATCTGAAGATCCTCTTCTTCTGTCACTTTCAGACAGCCAAGTCAATGAAATCTTGAATTTTTTATTTGCTCTTTCTGGTGTTGAAATTCCTGAATCTTCTTGAGACAGTTCAGGTTCTTAATAGACTCTCAAGTGCTTTTCTCAGGTGAGTATCTTTTTTTACTTAATAAGATAATAGATTCTTTCATTCTCTAACTTTTGTACTAGAATCTTTTTGACTTTCTATTCTTTTTTAGTAGTCTTGTCTTGGCTTAACTTTTTGTTGGATATTGGTTCAAGCAGGGAGATATAGAATATTAGATAAACCTTTATTTTTTCTAGTAGTCTAAGTTTATAGTTGTTGTTTGGTATTTTTTTCTTGATTGTAAATAATCTATATTTAATAGCATCTAATTTATCACTTGGTTATTTGCTTTTCAGATTGAAATTTTTCTGATCTTTTATTTGTCTTAAGAGATAAAATCTCTTTTTTTTCTTAGGTTTAATGCATCCTCACAGTATTGATTATAGTATTATTTTATTTGATCTTCAGCCCATTGTATATCTTTAGCAATCTGCAAATATAGTTGTTTTAATTTAGTAGCTATAATTATAGCCTTTTTAGATCCATGCTCTTGCTTAATTTAGTTCTATATTATTCTTAAATGTTTTCCTAAATTCACAAAATGCAGTGTTTTGTGGGTGATTATATTTCTTAAATTATTTATAGCAAACTGAGCTATTAGCACAAATTCAACCCAATTATCCTGCTTATAATCCAGATAATTTTGCAGGTATTGTTTTACAGTCTGAATTATTTTTTCTGATTGTCCATCCATCTGTAGATGATTTGCTGTAATAATTATTGATCAATCCCAATAGCTTTCATAATTATCATCTAGAATTTTAAAGAGAATAATATATCTCAGTTTAATATAAATTCTTCTAATAATTCAATCCAAATAAAAACTTTTCTTAGTATTAAGATTGTTAATCCTTCTGCAGTAATTCCCTTAGGAACTGGTTAAAGAACTATATATTTAATCAGTCAATCCACAATAACTAATATAGTTATATAGACAATCCCTGTAATCAGATTCTTTGAGGATGGTAGTTCAGTTATAAAGTTTGTGGTGATCTTCTGTTATGCTTATATAAATAATTCTGAAATTTGCATCTTTATATAATATATGTCTTGTTGGTTTATTGTGGTTGCATTCTTCACACTGTTGAATATATTTCTAGATCTTCTAATATATCTGTTTAAAATAATAAGTTTTTTGAATTTTTTATAGTTTTTTCAACTCCTGGGTGTCCTTCAGCAGATAGATTATAAGATTTTTAAATTATCTCATTCTCTATAGTTGCTGACAGAACAATAAGCTGATTTCAGAATACTAATTTATTTTGTTCTTTAAGTTTTTCTTGTAATCTTTCTTAAATCTTTTTGTCTTTTGCAGTTTTCTCAATTATTCTGTTATATAGATTATTTTTAGTTACAGAAATAGTTGTGGCTAGAGTTACTTTATAATTGTATTGAAGTCCTTCTTTAGTCTCTTCCAATATATTAGTTTCTGGTGATTCAATCTTAATTTTATAGTCAGATTGGCAGCTCAAAGCATTAGCAAGAGTATTTTCTTTTTTTAATATATTTGATCTGAAAGTTGAACCTTAACAATTTTTCTACTTATTAGATTTGTCATTCAATCAATCTCTTTATTATAAAGTATTTCAGATTATAATAATTGCTTTTTATAATAATTTTATATTTTGCTTCTTGAAGATAATGCCTCTATTTATCAAATATAGTATAATTACTAATAATTCTTAGTTGTGCACATCATAATTTCTTTTTAATCTAATCAATTATTAAGAGTAAAATATCACAGATCTTAGTTTTTCTTAATTGTCCAGCTGTTCTAAGATAAGTCCAATAGCAAACTTGAACATATTTATTTAAACCACTATTGATTTTTCTGGATTAAAGAGCTTTAATATTAACACTTCTTGAATTGCTTTTTTCAGTTGCTTAAATACTTGATGCTATTCTTTTTTTTACTCAAAAGGTTCTTCTTTTCTTGTTAGCTTTATTAATGATTTTGTGATTTTGATATATCTTTATATAAATCATCAATAATATTCTGTTGCTCCTAGAAATTCTTGAACTTGTTTTAGGTTGGTTAAAATTGGCCATTCTAGGATTAAGTCCATCTTTTCCTTAGAAATTTCCAATTCTTCTGATGAAAAGACCATTTCAAGATAGTCAAGATATAGTGATTGCTATATTATAGGGCATAAAGGATTGAATGCCTGCAACACTCTGGAACTTAGATATTTGTAATTATATGCTGTTTTGGATAGTACATAGAGAATCAAATTTTATGTGGTATTCTGAGGTAGCCGGCTCGCTTGTAGATTAATTTTAATTGTATCAAATTTGCATTTCTTGATGTTCAACATGATTCCAGCTTTCATTAGTTTTTTTATTATTTTTCAGACATATTTGTCATGTTTGGTGACATCTTTCAAAAAAGACAATAATATTATTAAAGTAGACAGCAATAAAGTTATTAATATATTCTTAAAAGCACATGAGTTATATATCTCGCAAATTCAGCTGATAATCATTTCAGTTTTATGAGGGCAATAACCCATTCATGTAGGCCCAAATTTGTCAGAAACATAAATTTCTATATATTTTCCAGCTTCATCCACAAGTTATAGTAGCCCTATTTGATATTAAATACATAACAGTTATAATCTTTGCTTCTTGTAAAAGATCTTTCTTTTGTTTTTGGATGATGTCTTATTCACATTATTCTTAATGTAATCCACCACCGAGCCATGTTCCCCACCGAGCCATGCGCCCAACACAACTGTGTCAAGATTCATCATTTGATGCCATTCAAACCGCCACCATGCCACCAGAACGGCATAAAAAGTTGAAAGATTTGATTGAACAAGAAGGGAGGATCTTATTGGCTATATCAGCCATTCAAAAGGATCAAGTCAGTGGTCCTGCTGAAGCAGCATGTGTTTTCAATGTTCCACAGTCAACACTACACAACAGAATCAATGGCAGCAAGAATCAACATGAAAATTGTGCCAATGGGCATAAGCTTTCAATTACTAAGAAGGATTCAATTGTACAATAGATATTATCTATGGACAAGGGTGGAGCACCTCCCCAGCCAGCAGCTGTACAAAATATGGCCAATATTCTTATTGCTCAATGTGATCCAAAGACACCTCTGCAGCAGGTCAGAAAGAATTGGGTTTACAAGTCTATTAAGCACTGGGATGAGCTTAAAACCCAATTTGCACAAAGATATAACTATCAGCAAGCTAAATATGAGGATCCAAAGATTATTCAGGAATGGTTTGATCTTGTACAGCATACCATTATGGAGAAGGGCATCCTGCAGGAAGATATCTACAACTTTGATGAGACTGGCTTTGTAATGGGCCTGATAGCTACTACTAAGGTAGTAACTAAGGCTGAGATATATGATTGTTTATCTCTTTTACAGCCTGGAAATTGTGAATGGATGACTGCAATTGAAACTATTAATGCTACAGGATGGGCTTTACCATCTTGTATCATTTTTAAAGCAGCATATTTTAAAGAGGCTTGGTTTCAGGAATCAAGCCTACCATCTGATTGGATGATTGAGAGAAGTTCTAATAAATGGATCACTGATACAATTAAAATCTCATGGCTTCAAAAAATCTTTATTCCATCCACAACTGCATGTACAAAGGGGAGATATTAGATATTGATCATAGATAGCTATAGAAGCCATCTGACTCCACAGTTTGATCAAATCTGCATGGAGAATGGTATTATCTCAATCTGCATATCACCACATTCTTCACATCTTCTGCAGCCATTGGATGTCAGCTGTTTTGCTGTTTTAAAGTGAGCATATGGCTGTATAGTTGAGGATAAGATATGCTTTGATATTAACCACATTGACAAGCTTGATTTCCTTGCAGCCTATCCACATGCTTGTGCAGAGACATACAAGCCAGAAAATCTTATCAATAGCTTTGCAGCAACTGGATTAGTCTCTTTTAATCCTGATCAGGTCCTTACAAAGCTCCATATTCAGCTCAAGACTTCTACATCACCTGGCAGCTGATCAGGCAATACTTAGGCTCCCTGAATACCAGAAACACCTCATAATCTTGCTGAATTGGAGCTTCAGGCAACTGCAATCAAGACTTTTCTAAAGCAATGTACACAGAGTCCTCCAAGCCCAACAGATGCAGCTTTAAATCAGCTTATCAAGGAATGTCAAATTGCTATGAATAGCACAGTCATCCTTGCAAAGAAAAACCAGGATCTACATGCTGCAAATAAGAGACAGAAGCAAAAGCACCAGCAATCTATTAAGAAGATAGCTCATGAAGGAAGCCTTTTGGTCCAGGAAGCAAGAGATCTTATAGAAGCTAAAAATCAGACTTCTAAAGCTCCTACTGCACCTACCCTGGAGATAGCTGCTCAAGCCTCTCCACTACATACACAAGCACCACCAAGGTGCAGTGGGTGCAATATTATAGGGCATAAGATAAATAAATGCCCTAGCTGCAATTTCTCCTAATTTCTTTTGTATATAAAGCAGTTTTGGTTGAATAAAATGGGTTCAAATTTCATATATTTGACGCGGTCGTGTTGGGCGCACAGCTCAGTGGGGAACACGGCTCGGTGGTGGATTATGTTAGTTGTATTATTTAGCTGTTAGTAATCAATTATTATTCTTGAGGTTTTATTTTTCTTTAGCACAAACATTACTTGTAATAATATCAACAATTTTGATTCTCTGATATATTTGGCTTTTAAGAATTTGTTAATAAATTCTTTCATTATTTTTAGCTTATTCCACAATATCTGTTGCTGTTTTATCTATAATAGTCTATATTTTTTTAGTAATATCTGCACTTTATCTTCTTCTTTATGTTGTGGCAACCAATAATTTTTCTTAACAAACAGCTTGAGGAACTCAAAGTATTTTTTAAACAATTTAATAAGAACTTTCTAAACTTTTAATTTATATATTTTTTGAATTTTTCTTAGATTTTTTATATTTCATTTTATTTGATTACTCTTTTCTAATTATTTTACTGATTATTTAAATCATATTCTTATTATATAATATTTTGATCTTGTCTTTCTTAGCTTTTAGAGATAGATATTATCTTCTGTCTCTCTCTTATCTTCTAGGCCAAATTCTTCTTAGATTTGTTAGTGTATTTACTAAGGATTACTTTTAATTTTTTTTAACATACTTATAAAGCTTGCCCTGAACTCCTGTTAACAGATATTATAATTAACTATTTGTTCATCAATCATCACTCTGTTAGTTTTTTAGTTAGTCTGAGGGTTCTGTCTATATAGTTATGGTATTTCTAGCACAGCATTATATTGTTTTCCCAAAGGCACAATTCCAAAGATAGTTATTAAGACATAATATTTTTGATTGTAATATCATCTTTTTGATTCTGAGCTCTAAGAATCCCTGGTATATTATTTTATTATTTAACTCTCCAATCTATACATTTGTTTCATTCTTCTGGGTTGTCAGTCCAAATTCCTTAACATATTCTGAGCTAATGAAGTTTCCAGAGGCTTCTAAATTAATTATAATTCTGGCTGGTTTTCCCTCAATCTATCTTTGAATATAGACTGGTGTATCATTTCTAGCATAATTGTGCTTAACATTCTTTCTTTTTAATCAGATAATGGCTTGGATGTTCAGACTCCTCCTTTAAACAGTTGCATAATAAGTTCTGAAGTAGGCATTTAAATTTTCTTGTTTTAATAATTTTTAGCAATTGAAGGTATTATTTATATTGTCCTTTTAATTCTTTATAAAGGATGTACCAGTTATTATAGCATACTTATCAATTCATTTCTCAGTAAAGTCTTCCAGACCATTTCTGATAGTAAGAGCAACTGCAGTTTGGCATATATCTAAGTTAGCAATTGCAAAACCAGATTTCTCAACTTTTTAAGGCTTATTTCAGGTTCTTAGCAATCTGCAGGTTTCTCTATTTATGAGATAAATATTTCTGGAAAGTATTCTTAACATTTCTGACAGTTTTTTATATATTCTTTTTAAGTTGCACAGGAATCTTCTCAACAGTCTGCTTTTAAGAGAATGTAGCTGCAAGGTTCTTTCTTCTAGGTTTTAATCTCAGCAGGATTTTCTTCTGTAGTTCTTAACTCAGATCCAGATGACTCTATCTCTCATTTCTTTATATTCTGAGCTGTCAGACAGCTATAGAACCAACTATTTAAAAGAGGTTCTGTATCATTATTTTGCAGGTCTTTGCTTCTGTAACAATTTTCCCAGTCTTTCTAAGGCATTCTAATAGGTAAATCATTATCCTAAGTAGCTTATCTCTTATTAAGCTCTTCTTCTCAGGTACTTGGCCTTTCATGCTGACCTTTTCCTTTAGAATACTCAGAGAACTTCTGGCTGCAGCTTTAGTTATAACTCTGTTTCTCTTCCTTTTCTTGCTCAAGCTCTCCTTCTTTGTATTCATATTCATCTTCTTTGTCTTTGAAGTTTTTCATCATAAATCTCTCCCAAAACTTGAGGTCATCCTTTTATTCACTTCTGCAATAGCTGACTTCAGATTCACTCAAATATTTGTCTAAATTATTCCAGATTTTGAATTATCTTACAGCAGCTAGCATCTTAGTCCTTAATTTCTGGGTAGTTAGTCCAGTCCTTGGTTTTCTCTGACAACAAGCTTTTGCATAATGTCCTGGCTTTCTGCACTTAAAACAGGTATTCTTCTTTTGCAGTTTGTTCTTGGATTCTTTAGTCACAGTTATATTAAACTTCATAATAATATCTTCATATTGGTCTCTCTTTGGTTGAGCAATCCATTATCAGTTAATTGATTTTCAAGGTTTTTAGTTATTTTGACAGTTCTCCATCCTTTTTTTATAAAGTCAGTTATCAATCTAGGTTGCTTGCTTGATTATCTTGTTCAGGGTTTTGGGTTGATCATCAATATAAAGCATCCCATCCTTGATCTTACTCTTCAGGCCTTGATAAAACTTGGTTATGAGGGCAGACTTGTCTCAATTCAAGTAAGAAGCAATCTAATGGTGAACAGCTCAAGAGTCCAGATCTATAAAAAGAGAGATAGTATTAGACATAAGTCTGCAGCTCCCTAAGGCTGACTGCCCTGGTGAGTGCTGCAGACTTGCACGTAACAATAAACAGCCCCTAAATCTCCTTACTGTCTTGCACCAAAGCATTCACAACGGCCACAACTCATGCTGTAAAACCTTAGCAGAAGAAGGAGCAACCATCTACCGCACACTACTCGTCATAGTTATCAAGATCGACCTTAAATTTACAGAAACCTCCCCTTTGTAAAGCGTGAATTAAAATTGGCCGCTCGTTTGAGCATCTCCCGGCGCTCTGCATGCTTTATACTTGCAGAGGCGACCATATCCTTCTCTCTATCGAAAGGACGCGAACTTGGATCATCTTCCCTTTCAAGTCCCCTGGAAAGGCGTCGGAAGTCCTCGCAAAGAGCAGTTTTCCGTGTTTTCTCCTGAAGATGGTTCAGTACAGGGTATCTGCATAAGCACTCATGATTAGCTTACATTGTATAGTTGTATCCTCTCCGCTGTTGCCTCATCAGCTTTGGATGTTCCAGTGGTGACTTGCTGCAGACCAGTTGAGGTCGGTACAATGCCCATAACCTCGTTTTCAAGTCGTCGTATCTTCTGCTCCGGAGTCTCGATCCACGATGCAGTTGGTCCGTGGCTAACCGTATCAGGAGCTCTGGCACCCCTTCCTGTGTTGAATTTGCGATTGCGTAACTTTGTTGGATCCACTCGCAGAGTTGACTCTAACTGTCCTGGGGGCAGAAGCATCCATTCGTCACGACGAGCCTCGGCACTAGGAACAGACACATCTTCCACCGGTTGTCGGTCGCCACCGTGAATATCGGTGGCCTCTGCATCAGCACCGCCTGCTTCCCCGGATCCGAGTACACTTGGCGGGGGCAGGCTGGGGCCTATGTCATCGTCACTACCGCTATCGCTGTCACTTTCAATGTTATTATTATCACTGTTATCCCTGTAAATATGCGATGGGGGCAATGCTGGGCCGATTATCCTTTGCCGCTTTTCGAGAGCTCCTAGACAAGGAGAGTGCTTTGAGTGGGTATTAGTCTCATCTCCAGTCTGCAATTCTTCGTGTTTTCTCTTTTCGATCTGCTTTCCCCCGCTGGGGGGGTTGGCCGAGTTCATAATGCCTGCATTTGAGTGTGATTTGTGCTTTTGAATAATGTAAAGTTTGATTGTCTGGTCAAACAGGTTGAATACTGGATGAAGGCATGATAATAATATATTGGTGTCAGATGTTACCTAACCTACCTGGTTTGCACTACTGTGTAATAATGCACTCCGTACTCCGTGCATACAATGATGTTCGGTGGGTCCGTCTTGCGCCAAGCCTTAAAGTGCGGCAGTTCTATTGCAGCCCCACTTGCATCCTCATCTCACTTGGTAGTCTCACTAAATAGGCAGGTATCATCAGTGCTGTTAAAGTCTAACAGCATCTCTTTACTAATTAAAATAATTATATTAATAGCAATAATCTCAGATGTTCATATAATCTGAGTGTTAGGCACAAGCCTCTAGCAGACTCCGGAGGCAGCTAGCCATATGGCCAGATAGGTCATGTGACATAGTTGCATGTACATAGTTTGTCAGCTATGCTGGGCCATGGCGCCTTCAGAGGCCAGCAGTCTCACAACAACCCACTCATATTGCTTAACTCACTACTTCACCATGCTATCCATATCTATTAACCAGGCCTTTTTGGCAAGCACCTAATACTGGGCTACTTATCTCTTGTTTCTATAAAAACCTGATAAAAAGACCTCATCAACATATTTAATATTGCTATAGAAGACCAGTTTTATATTTAATGATTTAACCGAAATCTTAATAATTAATATAATAAAATCGTGGTTACTAGATAACAGTCAATATATATAGTTTGAAAAAATAGCAATATTATTATTATTTTTAAAAAGTAGTATTCTTGCTGCTGTAATAAAATCTAAGATTAAGCATATTATACTTTCTAGCTATATAATTCAGATCTTATAGATATAAGCGGAAATTTAGAGATATATAGTAAAAAAAGATAATCAGCTTAAGTTATAGTAATATCAAAGAGTATTCAAAATAGTATCTGAACATAGTTAAGTAAGAAGAGATTTCCAAAGAATAATTACAGAAAAAAAGCTATGATAATACTGCTATTCTATAAATTTATTTAAAGAAAAAAATAGAATATTAAATGGATTATAATTAAATTATCTAAAAATAGAAATGTTTTTTAATCTGTTCTTATTATTATTGCAGGGTACAATTTCCAGTAACATTTAATTTATATTTAAATTAATTCCAATAATAATATTTTATTTTGCTACTAAGACTTTTTAAGAGTCATATAGAAAAATTTTCAGTCATTAAATAATTAAATTACTAATTAAAAGTATTGTTCATTTTTAATTAATATTATATCTTATAACTTTCTTAATAAGAGATAGAAAATTAGCAAAGATAAATTCTAAAAATTAAATAAAGAGATAAAAAGAAACTATTAATATCAGTATATAATAGCTAATAGAGCTCAACTTTTTAATAATATATAGATGTGCAGTAGAGTTATAAAATTTATTTGACTTAATCTAATTACTAATAATATTAATTAATAACATAACCCACAAGCAAACCACTCACTCAATTAAACCACTTACCTGCTCACCTGCACAAATCCTATACAGAAATCAATCAAATTCAACACACCATCATGCCACCAAAAGTGTGTATAAATTTGAAAAATTCAGCTCATCAGGAGGGGCAAATCCTATTGACTATATCTGCCATAAAAAATCATGAGAATCCACTGAGTATTTATAAAGCAGTATATCTTTATAATGTTTCTTTCTCTACTCTAAAGGACTGACTCCACAGCACTGTTGCCAGGACCAATATATGTGTTAATGGGCATAAATTAACTAATACTGAAGAGAATATACTTCTATAATAGATATTATTTCTAGATTAGTGTGGAGCAGCTCCTCAGCCAGTTTTTATATAGAATATGGCCAATATTCTTTTTTCTAAGCACAGTCCATCCAATATTCAATGTTATGTTGGTAAGAATTAGGTATACAACTTTATCAAGCACTATAAAGACCTAAAAACATGATATTCACAAAGATATAACTATGAGCATGCCAAATGTGAAGATCTAAAGATTATCTATAAATAGTTTAAGTATGTATAAACCACTATTTAACAATATAGGATTCTTAATAATAATATCTATAATTTTAATGAGATAGGCTTTGCAATGAGCTTGATTGCCACTATAAAAATAGTTATTAGAGCAGAAACATCTGGTCATCCACCTCTTTTACAGTCTGAGAATCAGGAATGAGTAACAATTATTAAATTAATTAATTCAGCAGAATAAGCACTACCATCTTATATTATTTTCAAAGAGAAGGCTCAACTCCAAGCCTGGTATAAGAATAACATCTTGCTGCATAACTGAAGAATTGAAATCAGTCCTAATAAATAGACTACAAATAAGATTAGCATATTATAGCTTCAAAATCTGTTTATTCTATATACAAATAATCAGATAAAGGAAAAATATCAGATGCTGATTCTTAATAAATATAAAAGCCATCTAACACCTCAATTTGATCACACCTGTGTCTAAAATTATATTATATTAATTTACATGCTATCTTATTTATCTCATCTCCTGCAGTCTCTTGATGTCAGCTGTTTTGCTGTTCTAAAGCACACATATAGCCACTTAGTTAAGAATAATATGCAACTTGATATTAATTATATTGACAAGCTAGATTTTCTCACAGCCTATTCCAAAGCTTATACAGAAGCCTTCAAATCAGAGAATATCAAAAATGGCTTTGCAGCAGCCAGATTAATGCTATTCTGCCCAGATTGAGTGCTTATACAGCTTAATATATAACTTAAGACCCTTACATCTCTTGGAAGCTGTGCTGGCAATATTCTAACCAATTGAGTATCAGAGACACCTCATAATATTCTTGAATTACAGTATCAGGCAACTACAATCAAGGCCTTACTCAAACAATGCATGCAGAGCCCATCAAGCCCTATAAATGCTGCTCTGGATCAGCTTATCAAGGGCTGTCAGTTGGCTATAAATAATACTGCTATCCTTGCAAAGAAAAATTGTGATCTACAAACTGCAAATAAAAAGCAGAAGTAGAAGCATAAGCAATCAATAAACCAGCTATTGCATAGAGAAGGCTTTTCAGTTCAGAAAGCATAAGAGCTTATACAAAGTTGAAATTTGGATGAGAATCAGGCACTGAAGGATATAACTGTTCAGGCTGTGGAGGCAGCTTCTGCACCCTGTATATATGCACTGCCAAGGTGTAGTGACTGCAATACTGTTAGGCATATACAGACTTGATGCTCAAATTGCTCTAATTCTTGATTCTGTAAATAATTGCTGTTTTGAGTCAATAATAAAGCTTCAGATTCTATATAGTATTTGCGCGGGTGGGCGGGTGAGTGGTTCAGTTGGGTGAGTGGCTTGCTTGTGGGTTACATTATTATAAAAAGCTTTCTGTGTTACTGTACTAGAAGTATCACATTATCTCCAGTTCTAGATGCCTCTACTTCTTTTAGCTAGTTTAATAGTTAGTTTAGTTTAATAATTAGTATATAAGATACTGATTTTATAATTCTACTGCTGATAATACTGCATTAATATAATAGTAATATTTAAAAATTCAGACTAAATCTCACAGTTAAAGTCTCTTGAGTCAATCTCTTTATATAATTTATCTTTCAACTTTATTCTTCTCCTTAATTATATTATTTTCTTTAAAGTGACCATTTTATAAGTAAAGAAATATAACTGATATATAAAACTAAAATATTACAGATATTATATATGGAATTATATTATTTGGATAAAGACTGTAAAAATAATGGAGTAATAAATAATTATCTATTAATTCTATAATTCTTATTAATTTAACTACTTTATAATCTAGTGACATTTTAGAAGCTTTTTGAAGTTGCTTTTTTTGTTTAAGATTTATTATAATAATTCAATTGTTAATTATAGTATCTTTATTATTTATAATTATCCTGATTAACTTTTATAATATATTCGGCTCTCAGCCTATATTTAGATTTTATATAAGTTAATTCTTATTTAATAGAGAGATTATAGAAATAAATTACTATTCTATTTTTAATAGACTAATTAATTAATAGATCTTAAATTTAACTGTATTTTTTTATGTATAATTAAATCAGTGCTATTAATAAATAAAATATTATTATCAGACTAGAATATTTAAGTCTTAATAATAATATAATATTTTTATGTCAGCCTAAACTTCTTTGTTTCTTAAAGCTTAGAGCCTTCAAACATTTTTTAAGCTTTATTTTCTGAAGTACTTAATTTTATATCTTTTTATTTGTGCTACTAATTTGAATTATATTAGCAAATAATATCACTGTATAAAAGTATTCTTTAATAAATTATAATAAAAATTGATGAAACAGTAAATATTTAAATATTATATAAATATTTTGACTTCAGCTATTTAAGAATTATTTAAATTTAATTAAATTTTATCTTAAATCTTTTGCAGCATAATAATGAAATCTAATACAGCGTATATTTATATCGGAAGCTAGAGAGAGGCTCTTGACAAGAGAATCTATAAGAATAATGTGAAGAAGACTGTATTATATATAGCTGGAGTATAGTAATAATAGATAATTGTTGATCACAGGACTGATTTTTATTTTTCTAAATTATCAGAAGGCTGAAATCATATATACTAATATATATTATAAAGGTCATAATAACTTTACAGTAAGAACTTATAAGATTTTTCTTGCAGTAAGATCCAGTAGATATCAGTATGGACTTTTCAGTAAGTTGCATATAATGGAATTAAGTTCTAAACTCTAGTTTTTGAGTTAGTTCTAACATTTATCTCTTAAGACTCTTAGAGAATCTAACCTTAGATCTTGTATAGCTTTACTACTTAGTAATCTTTTTAGATTTTTATTCACACTGAGAGATAAGTTGCATCTATGTAATCAACCACCAAGTGATGAATACCACTGAGCAATGAATTTTCACCGCACCCACTATAATTTTGAAGCTTTTCAACCACAAATACAATTAAATTAGACTATCTAGTAGTTGAATATATAGCTATTTATTAGGATAATTCCTTATGGTATGTCCAATAGTCTTATAGCCACTGCAGTGTTGTGGAGCTTGCAAGCTATTAAGATATAAGTGTAGGCTCATCAAGCTTCTCATTAAACTGTGTATCAAGCTGCTGAATACAATTTTGGCCTTCTTGTACAGATAAAAGGATATTATTATCTAGAATAGCACATCTTCTTGCCTTCTTTCTAGTTTTCTGCTCAGTCTCAGCTTGTAGAATCCTAATTTTATCTCAAAGAAGAAGATTCATATTCATTACCATTTATGCAGCCTTTTCAAGATAATAAATATAAGATATTGAGCTGCTAAAAAGCTTTTGCTTTCTTGCACTAAGGCTTTTTTGCAAGCTGTGAACCTTGTGATCCAGCTGGCAAGGATTCTGAGAAGTTTGAAAAACAGGGAAAACTGAACTTTCAACTGAAGCTGGTGATGCTAATATATGAAGCTGAAAAATAATCTTTGCAAGGACCCACTCTTTATTAAGTGGCTTAAGTCCAGCTCCTGCAAAGCCTTTGCATATATTGTCTGGAGTAAACACTTTTGCACAAGCAGATGGATATAGAGATAGAAAGTCTTTCTTGTTAATATAGTTGTTGCCAGCAATCATTCTCTTTTCAAGCAGTTTTCTGTACACACACTTAAGCAGGCCAAAAAACATCAACATCAAATGGTTGCAGGAGATGAGAGGAATATGCAGGCATGCAAAAATAGATAATTGCATTCTTCTTACAGAAAGTATCAAACTCTGCAATTAAATAACTACTATGGCTATCAAGAATAAGCAACTGCTTTGCACCAGTTGTATAGCATCTGGAATATGATTCAAACATCTTTTTAACTTTGCATGCTAGTATGTAATCCTTCAATTATATCTTATACACAGCTCAGGATGGTGCTTGACAAATTTATAAGCTCAGTTGATGTCAAGAACTACAGTAGAATTCTGTAAACACTCACAGAATAATATTTGTGCCATTGAACACAGAAACTCTGGCTGAATTAGAAAACCTCATTTATCTGCCTCTAGTAATTGCTGAATAAGTGTTTCTTCTTCAATAGCCTTTAATCTATGGCTATTAGCACATGTTTCTGCATGTGGTTATCTTAATTCAGTTTTCTTAAGATAAAGGCATTTTTGATAGTGGTAGTGATAAAATAATGTGTTGAAAAAGGAAGTGGTAGAATAGAGGAAATTTTATTGCTTGATAATATTTATTACTTGATGGTTGATTATGTTATATAATTAATGTGCATCTTATAGTATATTTAATATGCTTCTTACTGCATACTTAGTCAGACTTCACTATAATGTAATCAGACACCGAGCGGGCCCGGACACCAAGCGGGCCACATAACCAACCAACACAACATATTCATCAACTTCAACTACAAATATGCCACCAAAACAAGCAAAACAAGTGGATTCAGCAGTTCAGCAAGAGGGCTATATCTTGCTTGCTATCAAAGCAATTCAATCAGGTCAAATAAAAAGCATTCAAGCAGCTGCAAAAGCATATAATGTGAAGTGATACAGAATATCTACAACTTTGATAAGACTGGCTTTTCAATGGGATTGATAACAACTGCAAAGATTGTTATTGGCTCTGAGATGAGAGGCCAGCCTAGAGCAATTCAACCAGGGAATTGAGAATAGATGACTGTGATTAAAAAAGTCAATTCAGCTAGCTGAGCCCTACCCCCAATGATTATCTTTGCAGCCCAGAATCACCAATCTAATTGGTATACAGAACTACTAAAGGGCAGGACAATTGGGACCAGTAAAACAGCTGGACCACTAATGAGCTTGAGATGTGTTGGCTGAAGGATGTTTTTAATAAATATACTAAAGCCTGTACAGCAGGGAGATATTGCCTGCTAATTCTTGATAGTTATAGCAGCCATGCATCTGCTGAATTTAATCAATTCTGCACTGAGAATATGATCATTCCTCTATATCTTCTATTATATTCATCACATCTATTACAGCCGCTTGATATTGCCTGCTTTAGGCCATTGAAACACATATATGGGCAGGAAACACAGATCTATATACAGCACAGCATTAATCATATTAACAAGAAAGATTTTATTGCAATCTACCAGCAAGTGCATCTGCATGCACTAACAGCATCTAGTATATGCAGTGGATTTGCTGCAGGAGGCCTGGTTCTATATAAACTAAAGCAGGTGCTTGACCAGCTTCATATTCAGTTAAAAACATCTACTCTGCCAGGCATATCTCATAGCAATCAATCATCTAGCTGGACTGCTGAAATACCAAAGAATGCTAAGGAGCTGGAGAAGCAGGCAAAGCTTATTAAGAACCTCTGACAACAGTGTATACATAGTCCTCCTAGCCCAATCAGTGAAGCAGTTGATCAAGTAGTCAAGGGCTGCCAAATTGCAATGAATAATGCAGTGCTTTTAGAGCATGAAAACAAGCAGCTATATGCAGCAAATCAATGTCAAAAACATAAGTGAGAGACAACTAGATCCTATATTGGTACAGGGGGTATTTTGACTGCTGAAGAAGATCAGCAGCTTGCTCAGCAAGCTGCAGAGCTGCAAGCAGAGGGGGTAGTGGAAGATGATGAACAGCCTAGAAAACATGCATCACTGCAGTGCAGCAACTGCAATATTCAAGATCATACTAGGGTCAGCTGCCCAAACAGATAGACAATTATTTTATGTGTATATAGCTTCAATTTAGAGGTGTTGTGGTGAGATAACTAGATATTTAATATAATAGGTGTTGGTTATGTGGCCCGCTCGGTGTCCTGGCCTGCTCAGTGTCCGATTACATTATTAAAGCTGCAGTGACTAATCATCAGCAAATTGAAAGCTTACTAGTAGAAGCTCAAAAGCTTGCTCTCTATTTAATGTAATCCACAACCGAGCAACACATACAACTGAGCAACACAGTTTTGCTGCACTCACCATGTTTTTGAAGCTTTTCAGCCATCAACACCATTAAATTAGACTATCTTGTAGTTGAATATATAGCTATTTACTAGGACAATTTCTTATAGTATGTCTAACAATCCCACAGCCACTGCAGTGTGCTGGAGCTCATTGGCAAGGCCTAGATGTAGGCTCATCAACATGCTTATTAAGCTGTGTATCAAGCTGCTGAACACAATTTTGATCTTCCTGTACAAATAAAATAAGATTATCATCTTGAATAGCATGCCTTCTTGTCTTTTTTTTCATTTTCTACTTGTTCTCAGCCTGTAAAACTTTTATTTCTTATTGAAGAAGAAGATTCACATTCATTTCTATCTGTGCAGTCTTTTCAAGATATTAAATATAAGATATTAGACTGCTGAAGAGCTTTCTTGTATTAAGGCTTTTCTGTAAGCTGCAAACCTTGAAATCTAGCTGGTAAGAATTCTAAGATGTTTAAAAAGCAGAGGAGATTGAGCCTTCAACAAAAAATGATATTAATGTATAAAGTTAAAAATAATCTTTTTAAGAACTTGATTTTTATTAAGTAGCTTAAGACCAGTTCCTGTGAAGCCACTGTATATATTCTTTCTAGTAAATACTATTTTATAAGTAGGTGAATAAAGAGATAAGAAATCCTTCTTATCAATATAATTATTGCCAGCAGCTATTATTCCCTCAACCAATTTCCCATACATGTGTTTAATAAGCAGGCTAAAAACATCAATATTCAGTAGTTATAGAAGGTGAGAGGTATAAGAAGGTATATAAAAACAGATAATTATATTCTTCTTGCAGAAAATATTAAATTCTGCAGTCTAATAACTAGAATAATTATCAACAATAAGCAACTGCTTTACACCAGAAATGGTGTTTAGAATGTGGTTCAAACATCTCTTTTAGTCAGTGAAGATCTATTTTATCTGTTGTTCAGCCATTCTAATTTCCCATAAGAGTATAGCTCTTATTAAAAAGAGCAGGTTGAAACCAAGCAGCTTATTAAGATCCTGCTTTTAAGATAATTTATAGGGGTATATAGATCCCTTTTAAGCTCACACATTCAATGATTGTGACTCACGATTTTTTTAAATAACTCTCTGAAGTCTTTTACTACACTTTACTGCAGTAATAACTTTAGAGATGGAACAGAGTCCCATTATAAAGTTAGTTTCATCAAAATTCCAAATATTATTCTTATAGATATTATGTTCCTGAATAGCTTCTTGTACAGTTTTAAACCACTGTCTTATAATATTTAGATCCTCCTGCTTGTAACAACAGGCCTAGGTGACTAGACTAAATAGGGTTGTTGAGTTTATCTTGAAGACAAGAAACAAGGGGGTGAGCAATATAATAGCAAGAATAGACCTGTGTTACTAGCAATGCCTATATAACAGGTTGCTATATGAGTTGACCACAAGGGTTGAAATCTGTCTGAAAGGAGTGTCATTACATACATGTCTGTCTTCCTAGGTTCCTGGAGATTATAGAATAGAATTAGCTTTGAATCATTAATTTAGATCATGGGGTTGGATTGTAGAATTGGATTGTAGACAATATATCACGTGACCTCCTTCCTAATTCGTAACACTGCTTTACACATTGATATGATATACGTTGATTATATTGTGTATACAGTGCTGGGTGGCACTTGATAAAGTTATACTCAGTTGATGCCAATAAATACAGTAGAATCTTGTGTCTGCTCACAAAGTAAAATCTGTGCTATTCTATACAGAAACTCTAACTGAATTGAAAAGCCTCACTTATCTGCATCTAGCAGTTGCTAGTAAGGACTTCCTCTTTAATAACTGTCAATTTATGGCCATTGATGTGTGTTTCTGAGTGTGGTTTTCTTTCTTCAAGCTGTTTGTGAAGAGTAGCTTCTGACACCTCAAATATATTAGCAGCTTTTTTTTGATTGAATTCTTTGATTTCTAATAGCTGAAATAGCTATTTGCATTTGATTTTCTTGAGAAAGAGGCATTTTGCATGATAGAAATAAAAAAAGATGTGTTGAAGAATATTGATGATAGAATGTTTTGAGGGGGTGGCAAAACTGTGTTGCTTAGTTGTATGCATTACTCAGTTGTGGATTATATTATATTTAAATGTATTAGATAATAGATTTGAATGTGCAGACTTTATATAATTTTAAATTATACAAATTTAATTTTTTGATGAGATCATTCTGACTCAAATCTTTTTTTTCTAAAGTTAATTATAATTAATTGTCTTGATTTTAGAGAGATATTTAGAATATCATATTAAAAGAAGAAAACACTAAATATTTTATATGCATTAACTTATTAGTTTAAGAATCTTTTAAGTTAATTTCAACAGTTAAGCAAGTGATTGATAAATATAATATATAATTTAAAGATATCTATATAGAATTTTAATAAGACTAAATTTTAAATTGACATGAATAAACATTATAATATAAATAATAACTTAAGATATTATTAGAGAGTTATATCTTGCCAACTTTAGTAGTCACAAGCTACTAACTGTTATAAAGATAATGAGTAGAAATAAATTATATCTATCATCTATGCTCATAACTGGCCTCAAAGCATATAAATTATGATATCATCATGAGATCTATCAGATGACTAACTGAGATATCGGAATCAGACTATTTAAATAATTAATTAGTTTATAAACCTTTTGACTAATACAGTGTCTGGCAGTCTGCAGATCAAAGAGAAGTCATTAACTCACATGTGAAATTTTCATTATATGTATAAATTTGCAAATTATTGCAATAAAGAAGATTATTTTATTCTGTCTATATTTTTATACTACTTACCTTTTTCAGTTTTTGGATGTCGTTTTTTATCTTATCTTCTAGAATCTCTCAATATTAGCTGTTTTGTAGTTCTGAAGCAGATATACAGTCGCTTAATAAAGAAAAGTATACGGCTTAAAATTAATTATATCAATAAGCTAGATTTTCTTATAGCATAACAGAAGCATAAATAATTAATTAATTAGTTATTAATTGCTGTTTTGCATATATAACCAATTTCTGTATAGGAGACATGGATAGGAGGGATGTTTGGCTCAAGTTGAGTATTCAGGTGGCTTGTGGATTATATTAGTTTGTTACAAACCTTGCCATACAAAGGCCGGATAATTGTAGGACCAAAGGTAGTAACTGATTGGCACATGACTGATCTGATCACTGCAATCACCTTGATCACCGCGATCACCTTGATCACTGTGATCACCATGATCACTATGATTATCAAGGCTTGGGAAAAAGGCATGTATATAATGATGCTCCTTTCAGACAGAATCTGACCCTTGTGGTCAACTCACATAGCAAACCATCATATAGACATTGCTAGTAACACAGGCTATTCTCACTATTATATTGCTCACCCCCTTGTTTCTTGTCTTTAAGATAAACCAACTGCCCTTTTAGGTCTAGTTATCTAGGCCTGTTGTTACATAGTTATAAGCTAATTATATAATAAGAGAATATCAACACAGTCTATAAGTGAGAGCCACATATAACTGAGTGCCACACCATCCACTAGATTATGGCTTTATCACCAATTTCAACCATTATATTTGAATTAGAATATGTACTATCAAGTAGATCTTAAATATCTAATAATTGGAGCACTCTTTAATAATATCTTCTAGTATTAAATATTCACTGTATTTTGATGATATCTGTTTTGCTGATTATAGATCTGCTTAATCATTTTTTATATATTCTTGCTGAGTGTATTGCAGTTCTTTTATATTTGTTAAAATATCTTCACTAGTAATATACTATAGAATTTAGATATATTCTGCTTTTGACACTGATTTTTAGCTTACAGCTTCTTATTTTCTCGTGCAAGAATTATATTATATATTGTAATCTGACAACTCTTAATTATTAAAAACTTATTTTGTTGAATTTGATAAGTTTTATAAATAATACTTTAAAAGATGCTTAAGAGCTCAGATCTGAAGCTTCAATTTCTTAATATTATGTACAAATTAAGATGCTGATTGATTGCTGTGGATGTAGAAGATAATATAAACGTTTTTATCTAAATATAAAATTATAAAAATATTTAGTTAATCTAAGATCAGTTCAATAGCTGCAAATCCACTGCAGATATTAAATATATTTCGCATATTAATATGCAATCAGGAAGTTTTATTAATATGATTAATGCTCATCTGTATGCTAGGTTCAATCCTTTGGTGATATATCTTCTTTAAGATGCGGTCGGGTTGGACCACACAAGGATGACCTGAGGGGAGGATAGACAGAGGAGTATCAACATCAAATAATTAAAAAGATAAATGAAATGCAATGATAATTATTAAATAGAATGATCATATTTTAAGTGTAAATTAATCAAATTCAGATGTAATATAATTATTAATTAATAATTGATACTTATCAATTGCACAGACATGAATATGCTTATAAAATATCTTTTTTATTTAAAATAAGTTAAATTAATTATCTGTCTAGCTATTTTTTACTGATGTCGATCGCTCAGATAATATATCTTTATGAGCTTAATGTATCTTTCCTGCAAATATAATTATGAGAGATAAGACTAATTCAGATAAATTAATTGATTTGATCACAATAATTTATTCACAATTTTCATTGCATAAATCTAGCATGACTAGTTAATTAATCTGATCCAATAATTATTCTGATAGTTAATATCATATTTAAATCAGTCTCATCAAAGTTATGAAAAGCACAGTTTGTAGCAGAGTTTATAGCAGATCAAACTGCAGCTTTATAAATCTATTTAGAGTTATTCTCAGAAGCCTCTAAAGAAGCTCTCTTTATTTTAGAGTCTCTACGGAGATCTCTTTTTTTTGCTTCTGGAGCTCTTAAAGAGGCCTCTTTTATTGCTATATTCTCCGAAGTCTCTGTAGAAACCTCTCCTTCTGCTCATAGGGCCCCTAGAGAGGCCCCCTAAGAAATTTAAATAAGTGTATTAAGTATTTTAAGAATAAAACCTCAATGTCTTCTCTAGTAAGAACTTATGTAAAGATAATATTAATAATAGTCCACTTTCTATAAGCTCTTAGACTACTATAATAGTGTTTATCTTAAATATCATTACAAACTATAAGGATTTTTATTCTAATTAATATTGAAGTGGAAATTCAGTACTGTATTAAGAGGAAAAAGTTCAATATAAACTTAAATATTATGATATTGACTTTACAACGGCTTATACAAATAGTTGAAAAATAAAACAATTAAATAACTTTAAAAAAATATCTGGCTGCCTATCTCATAAAAATTAAGATTAAAATTCATTATTAATTTATATTTGGTTATTAATAAATAACACTATAATATTAAAATAATATCAATTTTACTAAAGTATTAGATTTATAGATTATATTATATTTTTTTACTATTTAATCTGTTTTAATTAAATCACAATTTAAGTGATAATTATCTGCTACAGTGTCAGTTAGAGTATACTATAATTAACTAAAGTTTACTCTTGAGCATTTAATGTATTAAATGTATCTGAAAAGTGCTCTATAACATAATCCACCAAGCAAGCCTCACCAACAAGTGAGTGGTGGTCCAGGCCACTGAGCAAGCCACCCCCCTATTCAACCACATCATCTACTACTATATCAAATTCCATCAAATATGCCATCAAAGACTTTAAAGGTGCAAATAGAAGGCTGTATGCTGCTTGCAATTAAAGCAGTTAAAGAAAGTCAAATCTCTTCTGCAAAAGCAGCAGCTGACATCTATGATGTCCCATATTCTATCCTAAAACACTACATTTAGGGGTGTATGAGCTCGCCTTGATACCTCAGCAAATAATCAAAGGCTTATCAAGCTGGAGGAATCTTCACTAAAGCAATAGATTTTTGATATAAATGAGTGAGGCCTGCCACCATCTCATAATATGATGTGCAAAATGGCAACTATATTACTATCTGATTGCAAAGGCAATATATCAATTGGTCTAAATTGGGTGATCTGATTTATCAAGTAGCATAGTGATCTTGCCTCTAAATATAATTGCAAGTACAACTATTAACAGGCACAATATAAGGATCCAGAGATTGCCAGGAATTAATTCAATCTTGTTCAGAATACCATAGCAAAATGTGGTATTCTTGAATAAGATATCTACAATTGTGATAAAACAGGCTTTCAAATGGATGTGGCATTAACAGCCAAAGTTATTACTGGATCTCATCATACCACAAGCTGTGTACAAGCTATACAGCCTGAAAATTGCAAATGGGTGACAGCCATTGAATTAATCAATATTATGAGCTAGGCCCTACCCCCTTTGATTATTTTTGCTGGCAAGATCCACCAATTTTCATGGTATCAAGATCTGCCACCAGACTGGACAATAGGCCTAACGTAATCCACTACCGAGCGGTGCAAAGATTCTAGCAGAACACAATGCTGCAATGCTGCAAATTCTATTAGGAATCTATCCACAGATGAATATGATAATAATGCTATATACTAGGTAGGCCTATTTACTAGGGCATTAAGTTCTAATATGACCAATCAGATAGCAGTTACTGCACTGTGGTGATGCTTGTTTTTTCTGCTCCTGCAATTCCCCCTCTAATGCTTGCTCAGCTTCTTGAGCAAGCTGCTGGCCTTGAGCACCTGTTAGAATGCCTCCTGAAGCAATAAAGAATCTAGGGGCTTCTCTCTTTTGCTTTTAATACTGATTAGCAGCATGAAGCTCTTTTATCTGCTGCCAAAGTATAAGAACCTCATGCATAGTAGATTTGCATGCCTTACTAGCTGTCAACAAGACCCTGGATGCAAGGGTTACGTGGACGCAGGGAATAAAGATAATCTGAATCAGTCAAACCATGTGATATGATGACATATCAGGAGATTGGATCATATCAGGAGATTGGACATTAAAGAGTGTGATATAATGGAATAAGCATAAATAGGCCCAACTATCTAAGCATGTATCTAGTCTACCACATCTTATTCTCATACAGATCTAAGGATCAATATAGAGAATCTACTTGTTACTTGTTGAAGCTTTCTACTAATCTTCACTCACATTAAGAAGCCTAAGGGTTGTTCTAATACTTGTTAGATCACCAGATTACCCTATATTTTGACAATAAGACACCCTCATTGTGAGCACTGATGGGAGCTTTGATATCATTATGTCCACAGTGAGTTAACTGACCAAGCAACCTGCTCCAACAAAGTTGACTATTGTGCAGGAAGCCCTAAAAGTCAATATAGAGGTTGTGGACAAGTTGAAGGAACAGATTGCCCAGCTTGCAAATCAAGTTCAAACAATACAATTGCTCAAGGGAATTAAGGTTGCTGATGCTAAAGTGTTTGAAGATAAGTGTTCCACCCTGAGAAGGTATCTAACTTTAATAAATATGCATATTTGAATCAACAACCTCTCCACTGCAATAAAAAGTGATAAAGTTATGTTTATGGGCACCTACCTCTGAGGAGCAGTGTTTGACTAATTTGAGCTCTATATGAGAGATTTCAACAAAAATTTGCTGGAAGATCAGAAAGCTGAAACCAGGGAAATTTTTGGGAGTTACAAGAAATTCAAGAAAAGACTTGAAGCAACTTTTGAAGATCCTGATGAGGAATGCACAGCAGAAAGAAAGTTATACTTCTTTCAGCAAGCAACTTTGATGGCAAGTTATATATTGGAATTCTATTAAATTGCTTCTCACTTGAATTGGGATGAGTCTGCTCTTATGGCCAAATTCTACCAAGGCCTGAAGAGTGAGATCAAAGATGGGATGCTTTATATCAATAATCAACCTGAGACTTTAAATGAGATGATTGAGCAAGCAACCCAAGTTGATAATTGACTTTATAAAAGAAAAATGGAGAACCACCAAAATAACTAAAAACCTTGAAAATCAGTTGATCAGTAATAAATTGTTTGACCAAAGAAAGATTAAGACAGAGATATTATTATAAAACTTGGTGTGACTGAGACCAAGGAGTCAAAGGACAAACTACAAAAGAAGAATGTATATTTTAAGTACAAAAAACCAGGACATTACACAAAAGCTTGTTGTCAGAGGAAATTGAAGACTGGACTAACTATCCAGAAATCAAGAATCAAGATGCTAGCTGCTGCAAGACAATTTGTGATCTGTGAGGACTTGAATGATTACTTAAGTGAATCTAAATACAGCTTTAGCAGTGACCAGTTGGCAAAGCCTAAATTCTGGGAGAGATGGATAAGAGAAGAATACAGAATCAGCAAAGAAAAATATATGTGCAGGTATAAAAAAAACAAAGAGCTCAAGCCAGAAGAAACAGAAGAGAGAGAGAAGAATTGCAATCAAAACAAAAATAAAGAACAAGAAGAGAAAAGCTGCAGCCAGAATTTCCCTAAGTATTCTGAAGAAAAAGGTCAGTACAAAAGACCAAATATCTGAGAAGAAGAACTTGATGAGAGATAAGCTGCTTAGAATAAAGATTTACCTATCAGAATGCCTCAGAAGGACTGGGAAGATTACTGCAGAAGCAAGAACTCACAAGATAGTGATACAGAACCCCTTTCAGACAGTGAGTTCCACAGCTGTCTGACAGCTCAGAACATGAAGGAATGGGAGATAAAGCTATTTAAATCTGAGTTAAGAATTGCAGAAGAAAACCCTGCTGGGAATGAAGCCCAGGAGGATGAACCTTGCAGCTACACTCTCTTAAAAGCAGACTGTTGGGAAGAATCCTGCATGACTTGAAAAAAACACATAAATAGCTATTAGAGATGCTGAGAATGGATCTTTCATGAGTGCCTATTTCACAAGAAAAGAAATTTGCAAATTGCTAAAGACTTAAAACAAGCTTCATAAAGTTGAGGAACCTGGTTTTGCAATTGTTAATTAAATTATATGCCAAACTGCAGTTGCCCTTACTATTAAAAATGGTCTGGGAGACTACACCAAGAAATTAATTAACATGTATGTTATAATAAATGATGTACCCTCTATAAAGGACTAAAGGAACAGCATGAATGATATCCTCAATTGCTCAAGATTGTTGAGAAAAGAGCATTTGAATGCTCACTACAGAATCCAACATGCAACTGCCTGAAGGAAGAATCTGGACACCCAAGCCATTACTTGCTCAAGAAGGAAGAATGTCAAGTGTGACAATTATGCTATTAGCACTGATTAGAAGAAGGAGAATCATGTTACCTATCTAGTCAGATAAGAGAAGAATTCAAAAAAGTATGGAGCTGAGGAAACCAGAAAATCAAAGAATATAAAAACCAGCATTAAAAACCAATCACATTAGCAGCCACAAAGAATAATATGCCAGTATACATTCAAGAATGGATTGAGGAAAAGCTAGCCAGAATCATAATTAATTCAGAAGCCTCTGGAAACTTCATTAGCCCAGATTATGTTAAGAAATTCAAATTGGTGACCCAGAAGAGTGGAACAAATATACAAATTGAGGGCTTAAATGAGGAAACAATCTATCAGGGATCAGAGCTCAGAACCAAGAAAGTAATGTTACAGTCAGGACATTATGCTTTGATAACAACTTTTGAAATTGTGCCTCTGGGAAAACAGTATGATGCTATACTAGAAATATTATGGCTGCACAAACAGAACCCTCAGATTGACTGAAAAACTGGCAGAGTGATGATTGATGAATAACTAGTTAGTCACAACACCTGTCAACAAGAGTTGAGGGCAAGCTTCACAAGTATGCTAAAGAGATCAGAGATAACCCTCAGTAAATACACTGACAAATCCAAGAAGGATTTAATCTAGAAAATGAGAGAGAGATAAAAGGCAATATCTAACCCTGAAAGCTAAGAAAGGCAAGATTGAAGTATTGTGCAACAGAAATGTGGAACAGCCAGCAAGACAACTGAAGGGAAAATAGTTGAGAAAAAAGAAGCACTAAAGATCCAGAAAAAGCCCAGAGAGATATATAAACAGGAAGTTCAGGAAGTTCTTATTAAACTGCCTGAGAAATACTTCAAGTTCCTTAAGCTGTTTGTGAAGAAAGAATATTGACTACTACAACACAAGAAAGAATATAAAGTGCAGATACTGTTGAAGAAAGAGTACAAGTTACCACAGATAAAGCAACAACAGATATCATAAGATAAGCTAAAGACCATAAAAGAGTTTATTGACAAGTTTTTGAAAGCTGGATATATCAGAGAATCAAAATCACCAATATCATTACAAGTGATGTTTGTACTGAAGAAGGATAGAACTCCAAGAATGATGATTAATTATTAACAACTGAATAATGCAACTGAAGATGATGCAAACAAGGCACCACATCAAGAACAGAAGAGAGATCTTTTGCAAGGAGCAAGAATTATAACAGTGTTTAATGTCAAGGTTGTATAAATGGGTTGTTGCCCCTATGGGGTTAAAGCAATTACTAGCTGAATTCACCAGATATATGACCCATGTGCTCTGAGAATATATTAACAACTTTGTTGCTGTCTACTTTGATGACATTATTGTCTTTTCAAAAGATGTCACTGAGCATGACAAACATGTCAGGAAAACAATGAGAAAGTTAATGAAAGCTGAAATCACACTAAATATTAAGAAATGCAAATTCAACACAACCAAGGTTAACTATCTTGAGATGGTCTTTTTATTGGAAGGGTTGGAGATCCCTAAAGAAAAACTGGACTCAATTCTAGAATGGCTGATACTGACTGATCTCAAGCAAGTTTAAGGGTTTTTAGGAGCAACAGGATATTGTTGATGATTTATACAAAAATATGCCAAAATCACAAAGCCACTAACAAAGTTGACAAGGAAAGAAGAGCTTTTCAAATAAAAAAACAAACAACAGCAAGTATTTAAGCAACTAAAAAAGAAAATTCAGGAAGCACCAATATTAAAGCTTTTCAATCCTGAAAAACCTATTGTGGTTCAAACAGATGTGTCCAAGTTCACTATTGGACTTGTCTTGGAACAATCAGATGACCAAGGGAAATTGAGACCTGTGGCCTTCTATTCTTGACAATTGACTGGACCAGAACAAAATTATAATGTGCACAACCAAGAACTGCTAGCAATTGTGACTGTGTTTGACAAATGGAGGCATTATCTTCAAGGAGTAAAATATAAAATTGTTATAAAAAGCAACCATCACAATTTGAAATACTTCATCATCACAAAGAGACTAGTTGGACAACAGATCCAATAGGCAGAAGAGCTGTCAAGATTCAACTTTCAAATTGAACACATCAAAGAAAAGGAAAATACTATTGCTAATGCCTTAAGTTGCCAACCTGACTATGAAATTGAAATCAAATCACCAAAAACCAACATTTTGGAAGAAACTGAAGAAGGACTTTGATATAACCAAAAAACAACCTTAACCACAACTATATCAGTGACTGAAGATGATTTGTATAACCAAATGATTGAAGAGACTGCAAAAGACAAAAAGATCCAAGAAAAACTGCAAGAAGGGAAACTCAAAAAACAGAATAGGCTAGTATTCTAAAATCAATTTATTATTGTACCAGCAACTATAGAAAGTGAGATAATTTGAAAATCTCATGATCCACCTGCTAAAGGACACCCAGGAGTCAAAAAAACCATGGAAAAGATTCAAAAAACTTACTACTTTAAGCAGATGCATCAGAAAGTCCAGAAGTATATCCAACAGTGTGAAGAATGCAACTGCAATAAATCAACAAGACATATATTATATGGAAAGATGCAAATTCCAGAACCACCAACACAAGCATGGCAAAAAATCACTGCTGATTTCATAACTGAACTATTACTCTTCAAGGATCTGATTACAGGAATTGCCTATACAACTATACTAGTTGTTGTGGACTGGCTCACCAAATATACTATTCTTCAACCAGTTCCTAAAGGAATTACTGCAGAAGGATTAGCAATTCTAATGTTGAGAAAAGTCTTTATTTAGATCAGACTACCAGAAGAATTTACATCAGACTGAGATATGCTATTCTCTTCAAAATTCTGGACAACAATTATGAAAGCCACTGGAATTGATCAACAACTATTAACAGCAAATCACCCACAGACAGATGGACAATCAGAAAGAATAATTCAGACTGTGAAACAATATCTGTAACATTACCTTAATTATAAGCAGGATAATTGAGTTGAACTTCTACTGATAGCCCAATTTGCCATTAACAATTCAAGGAATGCAACCACCCACAAAACACTGTATTTTGTGAACCTAGGAAGACATCCAAGGATAACCTGAAATCAAGTTGAAAGAGAACATGGATCTGAAAAGGCTATAATTATGGCTGCCAAACTGGAACAATTGCACTCACAAATTGCCAAAGATATACAATGGGCTGAGAACCAGGTAAAGCAATATTACAATTAATATTGCAAGAATGTGCTAAACCTGAGAGAGAGAGAGAGAGTTTACCTCTTAAAACAAACAAAAGATCAGAAAAATTTCAATTTAAAAAGCAAACAACCAAGCAATAAACTAGATGCCATTAAATATGGATTATTCATGATTAAGAAGAAACTATCCAATAACAACTATAAACTTAAACTGCCAGAATAAATGAAGGTTTACTCAATATTCCATATCTCCCTGCTTGAACCAACATCCAACAAAGAGTCAAGCCAAGACAAAGTGACTGAAGAAGAATGGGAAGTCAAAAAGATTCTAGCAAGAAAGTCAGAGAAAGAAAGAATTTATTACCTTATCAAATAAAAAGAATACTCACTGGAGGAAAGTACTTGAGAACCAATCAAGAACTTGAACTGCCCTGAGAAGATTCAGGAATTTCAACATCAAAAAGAGAAAGTGAGAACACTAAGATCTTGTTAACTTGACTATCTAATAATTGTGGAAGGAAGAGATTCTCTGACAAAGAAGAATTATTGACAGAGGCATCTTGAGCCCTGAAATTCAATTCTCTTTGTTCTTCTTCCTCTAACTTTTCAAGCTCCTTAATCTCTTTTATTTCCTGGGTGATGAAATCACCAGCTCTTTTCTGAAGAAGCTGCTCTTGCTTTTGAAGATGATGAGACTGAGCCATAAGAACTTCAATTTCTTCCTGAATTTTCATCTCCTTTGCATGAATTTCTTGCTGAGCCTGAATCAATTGTTTCCATTCCACCTCTGAAAACTCAGGTTGGGTATTGACACATTTCCAACAAGCACAAATGCATTTGCTGCAACAAGCAGAATCTTCCAACTTAACACAGGATTTATTAAGATGAGTGCAATAATTGTAAGGAAAAACCATAATGAACCCCTCCTCAAGGATTTGATGTTTTAGGTTGTTTCTGTGAATACAGGAATCAGTTGCCATCTTGATCAACACATTGAAGAAGTGGGGAAACTAAGAGAAAGAATCTTACTAATGCAGAAAAAATTGCTATTTATGTCTTTTGAGGATGAAAGCCTTAAAGAAAGGGGGATTGTCAACAAGACTCTAAATGCAAGAGTTATGTGGACACAGGGAATAAAGATAATCCAAACCAGTTAAACCATACAATATGATGACATATCAGGAGATTGGATCATATCAGGAGATTGGATCATATCAGGAGATTGAACATCAAAGAGTGTGATATAATAGAATAAGCATAAATAGGCCCAACTACCCAAGCATGTATCTAGTCTACTGTGTCTTATTCTTATACAGATCTAAGGATCAATATAGGGAATCTACTTATTACTTGTTAAAGCTTCTTACCAACCTTCACTCACATTAAGAAGTCTAAGAGTTATCCCAATACCTGTTAGATCACTGGATTACCCTATATTTTGACACTAGCTGACCAATTGCTTGATTTGAGGGGCTTTGAGAATGCTAGTCAATAAGCTTCTTAATAAATTGCATCTGCTTTTGCACCTCTGCAGTAGAATGAGGAGTCTTTGCAACCTATAGGCCATAAGAAGAAGGTGAAGTAATCTTTTTAGACTAAATATTGAGCATATCCAGCATACACTGTGGATTGAATGGCACTAGGCCTGTTGCTGCAAATCCACTCTGTATATTAGCTGCTGAAAGTGCTTTTTATGAAGACTGATATAGCAATAAGAAGCCTTGCTTATCAATATAATTGATGTCAAGATGCATGCTCTTCTGAACCTGCTGCCCATAGGCCTGCTTTAGGGGAGCAAAGCAAGAGACATCAAGAGACTATAGGCAATGAAATGAATGTGCCAGCATATAGAGAGGAATAATTTGATGATTCTTGCAGAAAAAGTTAAAATCTGCTATAGCATAACTGCTATAGCCATCCAGAATAAGAAGGTGATATCTCTATTATATATGCTGCTGTATGCCTCTCAAAGACCTCTTTTAGTTATAGCAAGCCCAGCTCATTATTGGTTCACTCATTATCACTTAGGCCTATTGTCCAGTCATGAGGCAGATCTTGATACCATGTAGATTGGTGGATCTTGCCAGCAAAGATGATCATAGAGGGTAGAGCTCAGTCTGTAGCATTAACTGATTTAATAGCTGTCACTCATTCATAATTTCCAGGCTGTATAGCTCACACACAGCTTGTAGAATAGTAAGATCCAGTGATAATTTTTGCTGTAAATACCACACCTATTTGAAAGCTTGTTTTATTATAATTGTAGATATCCTGTTCAAGAATACCATATTTTGCTACAGTATTTTGAACAAGATTGAACCAATTCTTGATAATATCTGGATTCTCACATTATGCTTGTTGATAATCATACTTGCAATTGTATTTTGATGCAAGATTATTATGCTGCTTGATAAATTGGGTTACTCAATTTGGATCAATTAATGCAGTATTGCCTTTACAATCAGATAGTAATAGATCTGCCATTCTGCATACAGTGGTATAAGATAGTGGTAGACCTTGCTTATCCATATTAAGAATCCATTTTTGAGTGAATATTCTTCTGATTTTGTGAGCTTTTGACTATTTAGCATGGTATCTGAACATGCTGTTCTGCCACAAAGCTAATACTGGAGGGTCTGTGGAGGCACATCAAATGCTGTTGCTGCTGCTGCTTTACTCTGAAACTGCCTATTCTGATAGACTCTTATAGCTAATAGAAGACAATCTTCTTGATTAACTGCAGAATCTGATAATTTTGGTGGCATATTGAGTGGTTGAATAAGAGAAGATGGATAGGGGGGAAGCTCAGAACTTTTATACTGCTCAGTAATATATGCTGCTTGATAGTGGATTACATTAAGTGAGAATAGATAGACTAATGATGAGCTGGGATTGCTTTAGCTAAAAAAGGTTTTTAAGAAGTATAGATCAGCAGACTATAAGAAAATATTGTCTTCTTATTCTGGATGGCCATGGCAGCCATGCCACTGCAGAATTTGACTACTTCTGTAAGAATCAGCAAATTATCTCTCTTTATATGCCACTATATTTTTTCTATTACCTGTAGTCTCTTGATGTCTCTTGCTTTGCTCCCTTAAAGAAGGCCTATAAACAGGGGGTTCAGAAAAGCATGCAGCTTAGCATTAATTATATTGACAAGCAAGGCTTCTTATCACTATATCAATCTTTATAAAAAGCACTTTCAGAAGCCAATATAAAGAGTAGATTTGTGGCAATAGGCCTAGTACCATTCAATCCACAGCATGTGCTGAATATACTTAATATTCAGATTAAAGAGATTACACCATCTTCTTCTTCTTATAGTCTCTGGACTGCAAAGACTCCTCATTCTACTGCAGAGGTGCAAAAGTAGATGCAACTTATTAAGAAGCTTATTAACTAGTATTCTCAAAGCCCCCCAAATTAAGTAATTGGTCAGCTAGTAAGGCATGCAAATCTACTATACATGAGGTTCTTATACTTTGGCAGCAGATAAAAGAGCTTCAAGCTGCTAATAAGTATTAAAGATAAAAGAGAGAAGCCCCTAGATTTTTTATTGCTTCAGGAGAGATCCTAACAGGTGCTCAAGGCCAGCAGCTTATTCAAGAAGCTGATCAAGCAGTAGGTGAGGTACAGGAGCCAAAAAAGTGAGCACCACTACAGTGCAGTAACTGCCATAAGATTGGACATATTAGAACTGGATGCCCTAGTAAATAGCTTCAATTTCATGTATATAGGTGCTTTTTTATAGAATATTTAATATAATAGGTGTTGCAGCATTCAGGGCAAATATTCAGGCACAGCTCACTTGAACTGCTGCTTGCTCATTGGTGACACTCGCTTGTTGGTGGATTATGTTATAGTATTAAACCCAGAATAATGAAAATAAACAGAGAGTAGCATAAAAAAAACTAATGAATAGAGTGAATTATGCCTGCAGGCAAAATATATAAGAAGATATTAGAAGCAGAATAGAAACTGTGAAAAGTAGTAGAAATAGAAATAAAATAAAGAAAACTCAGAAGAGTGAGGTTAGAAAATTAGTGATTATGTTATTATTACTTATTTAAAGAAGTGGAAAACAACAGCAATAATAATCTGAAAAATATTTGCAACTAAATCTAATTTATAGAAATCAGTGTGTATTACTACTTAATAAGTTCATCTAAAGAGCGAAAGATAGAATAGTAATGCTGAGCAGCATGCTAATAGAAGTTTTAATAGAGTATCTATAACTATATCGCAATATTCAATAAGATAATCACACTATAATGTAACTCACAAGTGAGCCACTCATCTAACTGAACTGCTCACCCGCTCACCCGCGTGAATACTATATAGAATCCAAAGCTTTATTATTGACTCAAAACAGCAATTATTTAAAATCAAGAATTAGAGCAATTCAGGCATCAAGTCTGTATATGCTCAACAGTATTGCAGTCACTACACCTTGGCAGTGTATGTATACAGGGTGCAGAAGCTGCCTTCACAGCCTAAGCAATTATACTCTTTAGTGTTTGATTCTTATTCAAAATTCAACTTTATATAAGCTCTTGTGCTTTCTGAACTGAAAGGCCTTCTCTATATAATAGCTGGTTTGTTGATTGCTTCTGCTTCTGCTTCTGCTTTTTATTTGCAGTCTGTAGATCACAATTTTCCTTTGCAAGGATGGCAGCATTATTCATGGCTAACTGACAGCCCTTGATAAGCTGATCCAGAGCAGCATTTATAGGGCTTAATAGGCTCTATATATACTGTTTGAGTAAGGCCTTAATTGTAGTTGCCTAATGCTGTAATTCAAGAATATTATGAGGTGTCTCTGATACTTAATTGGCTAGAATACTGCCAGCACAGCTTTTAAAGAATGTAAAGGTCTTGAGCTATATATTAAGTTGTATAAGCATCTGATTTGGACAGAATAGTATCAATCCAGCTGCTGTAAAGCTGTTTTTAATATTCTCTGATTTGAAGGCTTCTGTACAAGCTTTGAGATAAGACTATGAGAAAATCTAGCTTGTCAATATAATTAATATCAAGTTGCATATTATCCTTAACTAAGTGGCTATATGTGCACTTTAGAACAGCAAAACAGCCAACATCAAGAAACTGCAGGAGATAAGATGAATAAAATAATATGCAAATTAATATAATATAATTTTAGGTGCAGGTGCAATTAAATTAAGGTGTTAAATAGCTTTTATACTTATTAAGAATCAGCATCTGATATTTTCCCTTTGTCCAATTATTTGTATATGGAATAAACAGATTTTAAAGCTATAATATGTCAATCTCATTTGTAGTTTATTTATTAGAACTGATCTCAATCCTCCAGTCATGCAGCAAGATGTTATTCTTATATCAGGCCTGGAATTGAGCCTTCTCTTAAAAATAATACAAGGTGGTAGTGCTCATTCTACTAAATTAACTGATTTAATAATTATTACCCATTCCTGATTCCCAGGCTGTAAAAAAATAGACAATCAGATATCTCTGCTCTAGTGACTATCTTTGCAGTGGCAATCAAGCCCATTGCAAAACCTGTCTTATTAAGATTGTAGATATCATCATTAAGGATTCTGTATTGTTGAATAGTGGTTTGTACACATTCAAATTATTTATAGATAATCTTCAGATCCTCACACTTAGCACACTTATATCTTTATAAATATCACATTTTTAGATCTTTATGATGCTTGATAAAGTTGTAGACCCAATTCTTGTCAATATGACATTAAATATTGGATAGACTGTGCTCAGAAAGAAGAATATTGGCCATATCCTATATAGAGGCTGGCTGAGGAGCTGCTCTATATTGATCCAGAGATAATATCTATTGTAGAAGTGTATCCTCTTTAGTATCAGTCAATTTATGCCCATTGGCATATATATTGGTCCTGGCAACAGTGCTGTGGAGTCAGTCCTTTAGAATAGAGAAAGGAACATCATAAAAATATGCTGTTTTATAAATACTCAGTGGATTCTCATGATTTTTTATGGCAGATATAGTCAATAGGATTCACCCCTCCTGATGAGCTGAATTTTTCAAATTTATACACACTTTTGGTGGCATGGTGGCGCGTTGAATTTGATCGATTTCTGTATAGGATTCGCGCGGGTGAGCAGGTCAGTAGTTTAGTTGGGTGAGCAGTTCACTTGTGGGTTACATTATATAAAGCTAGAGTTATTATTAATAATACAAATCTAAACAAGATTACTAAATCTAATATCTATTCTATATCTCTTCAGTCTCACATGATTTAGTGTTTAGTGAGAAAAAAACTATAACAGAATCTATAAGTGAGCAAGACACATGAGTGAGATACCTCCCCACCACTAAATATATTCAATAACTAATTGTCTAACAACAAACTCAAAAATTGAAGCTATATATTCTAGACATCAACTGCTTAGCAGTTAGGATATTAAACTCTTAATATAATCTAATATATGGCATGTGCTGCATTGTGATATCCACTTTACTGATCATGATCTGACTGCTTAACCACCCCTTCATATATTTGATCAGCTTGTTGAGCATAATGTAACATCCGCACCCCCTAAACAGAACATTATATCAAAACCTCTCATATTTGATGTTCTTGAAACTATATACAGCACCACTTAATAAGCTTATCATTCATATAGTAAAGACTGTATTCCTGTCTCTAATACTACTTCTAACTGCTTCTTGACTTTGATTTTTGATTGTCTAGCTTCTATATATGCCAGTAAAGTCTTTGCTTTCTCTATTTCTTAATCTGTATAATGTCTGCAAAATATATATTTAAAATCTACAATAATCTCCTTTGATTTCTAAATCTAGGAAGATCTATAGTTCAGAATTCTGCTTTAAAATAGTTACTTCTTAAAATATCTGTTGTGCAGTAAGCTAGCCTATAGTCTTTTCTGCTTTTTTAAATATTATATAGGCTATTTAAGAGAGATTTTTTTCTGATAAAGCTCAATTATCTTATATATCACCAATTTCTTGAAATTGTAAGAAGATTTGGAACTAAAGAAGAAAATCCAGCATTAGAACTTAGAAGATATAATAGATCTTATAGAAAATGGCTGAATTTAGATTTAGCTAAAATTGAAGTTATAACACAATTGCAAACGAAACTATATAGTATTATATAAAACAGCATTTTTTAATTAGGCTTCATTATCAAAAATATAAAATCTTCTAGATTTAATATTAATATTAATTTTTATATTTAAGAAAGTGCTCAAATTAAGCAGCTGAAGCGGAAAAAAGAATATAATAATAAAAAATGATTTAAACATTATTTATAAAGCAGTCATATAAGTTATCAACTATTATATCTGTTCATGAAAAAAATTAAAATAGTTTTTAGATTCTGACTTTATTTCTGAATGAAAACATATACAAAATCAGTAATATATATATAATATTCACTGGGATTCAGTTATTCTTAAATATTATAAAATGCCAATCTGAGACATCTATATTAAATTATAAACTTTGTGAATTCTTTCTCCTGAAGATGATTAACTGATACATTTTAGTCTTCAGAAGCACTTATAATCTTAATTATAATCACTCATTTATAATTTGCTGATGTTTGAAGATAAGTATGCTTCTTAATTTTAATAAGAATCTAAACTTATAAGATGTCTACGCCAATCCATGCTTATCTATATTTTAAATATTCTTTGAGTGTAACATTGTACTGTATTTGAATTTTCTTAAATTAAAAGTCTTGTATAGCTTCTAACTATATATTTCAATTCTTTGAATATTAATTCTTTGTTCAATATAAGAAGCAACTTATAAACTGTATTAAATAAATTTTAAGATTTATATCTTCTCTAAAGAAGTAGTATCTTCATTTGTTAAAGAATTCAAGTTGCCATCTTTTGCATTCTTATATATACAGGTAAAAATCCTTGAGAATTTTATTTAATGAGACTTTTTATATGCAGGAGTCAAACACTACTGTAGTTCTAAACTAATATATTGATTTGTTGAGTCGGTCCTTCAACTAAAAAAAAATAGTTAAAAGAGATATTATATATCTTTGCAGCAGCTTAAAAGAACTAATTTTGCCAGATTCCAAATTAAAAAGTGCTAATTGTATAGATTTTTTTTCACAGCAAGCCATATTGATAATGAGGTGGTTGAGAAAACATATGGAATTAGAGCTCTATAGGTGAGGTCTTGACACAGTGTTCTGTTCAGGGATATTCCATTTGGGGGTGTGAATCTTAATCCAACCACGGAGTGGATTACCTCATTGAATGGATCACCCACATACCATCTACTATATTCAGTAACTAATTATATAACAGCAACCTCAAAAATAAGCTATATACGGTAAAATTCATTGCTTGATGATTAAAACATTAAACTTTGACATGATCTAATATATTGCATGTGCTGCACTGTGATGATGTTTGCTTTGCTGATCATCTGACTACTTAATCAGCTCTTTATATATTTGATCAGCTTGCTGTGCACATTGCAATCTCTTTATATCTATTAAAATATTCTTGATAGCCATATAAAATTTACATGCATTTCTCTTTTAATATTAATTAATAATTTATAGTTTTCTATTTTTCTGTGCAAGAAAAACAATATTATGTATTATAATTTGATAGTTCTCAATTAGTTGATTAGAAGCTTATTTTACTGGACTTAATAAGCTTTATAATTGATATTTTAATAGATTCTCAAAAGCCCTAATCTAAAGCTTCAATTTCTTGATATTATAAAATGTTTCAGAGATTTAGAATACTGATCGATTGCTATAAAACATAGAAGATGATATAAACATCTTTATCTAAATATAAAATTGTAAAAGCACTTAATCTAATTAATATAAGATTAATTCAGTAATTGTAGATCTACTACAGATATTAAAAAGCTTTTTTGTATCTTAACGTACAATCAGAAAATCTTATATAATCAATGCTCAGCTATATATTAGATTCAATTCTTTGCTTATATATCTTTTTTAAATTATGCACATATATCTATCATAGGTATTGACTAAGTTGCAAAACAGATTATTAAATATAAAAATATAAATATTAAGAGTAGCTCTTAATTTATAGAGATCTATACTAGGCAACTTATATTTATCTCTATAGTCTTAATAAAGATCTATCTTGACATAGCATCTATTAAATAATTTAAAAATTTTATAAAGATACTTAAAAAGATAATAAAACAGCAATAATTTTAATATTAATAGTATACTATTAAACGTAATATCTTAATAATTTTTTTAAATTTTCTTATTTAATTAAGTTTATATTACTTATAATAATAATACAGTAGATATGCAGCATAATATATTTATATAAAAACAATAGATATAAAAAGAATAAAGGCAGAGAATAAGAAATAAAAGAAAGAATATTTATATTTAATATATAGATATGATTACTATACAGCAGATGTTATATGTCAGTCTGGATCTGCTGTCTATATATCTGCTTCAATAATAAAAAGCAGCTAACATTAAGTGATTGTAGCTGATATAGAAGTGTAATAATATATAAAGAGATATAATTTAATGCTTTTTATAGAAATGATTAATCTCTGCAGTTACATAACTACTATAGCTATCTAGAATTGATAGCTGATATCTCTTAACTATATATGCTGCTATATATCTGTTAAATATCTTTTTCAATCAGAATATATCTAACTTATTATTGGTCCATTTATTTTTACTTATATCAATCATCTAATTATATGACATCTTGATATTATATAGATTGACAGACTTTATTAGCAAAGATAAGGGCTGTAACACAATCAATAGTATAATAGGATTCAGCAATAACCTTGACTGTAGATGCCATATTTATTTAAAATTAGTTTTATCAAAGTTGAGACATTCTGTTCTGAAATACCATATTTTTGCATAATATTATAGACAAGCTAAAACCATTCTTTAATAATCTTTGGATCCTCACATTGAGCCTGTTGATGATCATACAGAAGCTCTTCATGGTGATTAATAAATCTGTGCACTTATTTCTTTTTAATTATGGCTAGAGATGATGCTTTTAGCTGAGCAAATAGCAATAAATTGGCCATATTCATATAATATCTAGATGTGATGATAAGCTCTTTTGATCTATGTTCAATATCTATTTGATAAGCAAAGATTCTTCAGTAGTAGTGAGCTTTTAACAAGCATAGTAAGTTCTGAAGCATTAATATTCTTAAAATATAAAATATAAACGGTAAACTTAATAAACAGATAATAATTAAAGTAATACTATATTTCTTTCTCAGCTACTTTAACTATAGCAACTTTATTATAAAATCTGTAAATATTTAAATGTATTTGTCAAGACAGGCAGTAATTTAAGCTCTTTATATAATGAGCGGCCCAGGACACTGAGCGGCCCACTCATCAATACCAATATATTAAAAAAATCTAGTCATCTAACAGCACTACCTAAATTAAAGCTATCTACCCTAGATATTAGATTCATAAGTCTTAGAGCATCTAATTCTTGTATGTCTTACTATCTCACATGTGCTGCGCTGCAGTGATGTCTGTTTTTTAGGCCCTGGATTCTGCTGCTCAATCACCTCTATCTGTATCTGCTCAGCTTTCTGAGCATGTCTTTCTCTTTAGCATCCATTAGAATTTCTTCAGCAGCAATATAGAATCTAGCTGCCTCTTACTTTCTTTTCTGATATTAATTGATTATATAGAGCTCTTTTAACTTCTTTAAGATGACTTCATCATTATCATCTGATATTCTTTTGCTAGTTGATTGATTGTTAGACTTGATGGACTCTGTGAATGGCAATCAATCAGATGCTTTATTAGCTGTACCTGACACCGCAGACTCTTTGTTGAATGTGATATTTATGCAGTTCAGTTAGCTGAGCTATTGCTATAAGAAAAGTTGATGATATTGATGTCTAATTAAACATCAAGATGTGATAGCACTTTATCTGACTGATAGAATGCTAAGCCAGTAACACCAAATCCATTTTGAATATTAGATGCAGATAGAGCCAGAAAGTCTGACTTATCAATATAATTGATGCCAAGCTGCATGCTGGATTGAACCTGCTGGCTATATATTTGCTTTAATGGTGCAAAGCATCCAATATCATGAGGCTGTAGCTAATATAATAAATAAGATAATATATAAAGAGATATAATTTGATGCTTCTTATAGAAATAATCAACATCTGCAGTTGTATAACTCTTATGATTATCTAAAATCAGTAGATAATATCTTCCAACTGTATATGCTGCTGTATACTTATTAAACACCTCTTTTAATCAGACTATAGCTTATTATTGATCCATTTATTTTTGCTCACACCAATTACCCAATTATGTAGTATATTTTGATACCATATAGATTGATGAATCTTGCCAGCAAAGATGATCACTAAAAATAGGGCCTAGTCAGTTACATTGAGTGCCTCAATTATAGTCACTTATTTATGATTGTCTGGCTGCAGAGCTCTAACACAACTAGTAGAATAATGAGATCAGCGATAACCTTAGCTGTAGATACTATATTTATTTGAAAGCCAGTTTTATTAAAGTTGTAGATACCTTGTTCTAGAATGCCATATTTTTATATAATACTATGAACAAGCTGAAATCATTTTTAATAATCTTTGAATCCTCACATTAAGCCTGTTGATAATTATATTTGTGGTTATATTTAGATTGAAGCTTTTTATGGCAATCAACAAATCTGCACACCCACTTCTTATCAACTATGACTGGAGATAATGTTTTTAGCTGAGCAGATAGCAATAGATTAGCCATATTGTGTACAGTAGCTAAGTGTGATGATAGACCCCATTGATCCATATCCAACATCTATTTGATAAGTGAAGATTCTTCAGTAGTGGTAAGCTTTTAATTATTTAATGCCAAATCAATATGAGCAGCACAATCACAAAGACAATAAATATACAAGTGTTCAACATGGACATTATATGCTTTTGCAATTGCTCGTATACTTCATATTTGACAATCTTTATAAGTTTTGATTGCAAGCAAAATACAGCCCTCAATATCAGCATAAGCCTTTGAATCTGCTGTTTTTGGTGAGATCTTGATGGTTGAAGCTGTTGAACATGCTGTGTGTTGGGGAATGTGGGCTGCTTGATATCTTGGGCTGCTTGGTGTCAGTTTATGTTAACATAATCTATTAGCAAGAGCTCAAATTAATATATATATAGTGTGATCATAGACACTAAGCATGCTATAGTTGAATATAAGATATTATATACATTTATGGCAGCCTAGAAACTTGAAAATTAGTCATTTAAGTTTGAATGAGTAAAAGAATTCTATCTTTTTAAAGTATCTTGATTGTATTGCAATGTTGACATCTTGATTTGAATCCATTGACTGTATTATAGATTGGGGATTATGTGGTGCTCAGTTATATGTATGATCTAGCACTTAGAGCTAATACAATTCAGCAAATTGTCAATTTATTATTAGCTTAATATATAAATCTATCTAATTTATCTACTATTGAAAAAGCTGGATTTAAATTTTTATTAACTGTCATAAGAAGCTTCAATCAAAATATAACTATAATATAATTATTAATAGACTCAATATAAAGATTTTAAGATTATTTGTGAATGATTTCAATATGTGCAACATATTATTCAATAATATAATGTAATCAAATTAATCAGTATATTTAGAATGAGATAAAAATAATAATAGGAAGATGAGAAAATTAACAAACAACTGAAAGAATTAATAAATTATAAGTTAATCTTTAAGTTTGACACTAGTAATTAGACCTTATTTTATTTTCCTATATTTTGCAGCTTTTGAAACTTATTAGTAAAACGAACATTAAAAAACTGCTGATACTAAAACAGAACTGCTCAATCTATCAGATAACAACTTAAAATAATAAGGAATAAGCTGATGATATTATTACTAAAATTATACTTTCAAAAGTATAAATCTGTTTAATCTTGAGGAATAAATATATTTACAATTAAATCTCCAGGGTAAAGTACTGGCTATTTCTTGTCAATAGCGCTTATGCATGAGTCTGCTTTTCAAAATATAAGTTAGAAGTCATATAAGTTGTAAAAAAAATTTTTATCAATATCGCTAAAGCATATAATCTTTAAATTATTATTTTCTACTCTAATAGCAGCATTAAACCAAGATAATACAACCCTACAGTACCTTAGAGAAATATCTATATTTTTATTTTATATATTTACACATAGAATTGCAAAGTGGAATGAGTTACTGAGATCTGTTTAAGAAGGATATAATTCATTTTATACAATACTAAATTTACTATTTTATAAACTTTTTGAGATTAAATTCTCCAGACCTGTATTTCTGATGATAATCATTATAAAGAATAAAAATTATAAGAGCTTCTATATAAAGAATAATTGGATCTTTCTAAGCTGCACACTATTAGAAGCTAAGAATATCTTTATATTTTAGAGAAAGTTTAAACAGCTAAGAGAATTATAAAAATTAACTCTTATATCAAAAGATGCTGTCTCATCAGATACGCTAATTAAAGATATATATAATTTAAAAGCTAAATATTTATACTATGTGCTACATATAGTCTTTAATAAAGAATCAGACTGTATAATATATAAAAAACTCAGATTTTAATTATAAAATGTAAGATGCTCAGAACAACTAAACTAAAAAATAGATCTTAAATTTAATTAAATTTAAAAGATGAAATTATTGATATCTATGCTACTGAAGTTAAAGACTATATTTATAAATAATAAATATTTAATCTACTATTGCTACTTAAACTGCTGAATTTGTAACTGAAGCTGATAGTACTTAAAATAATATATCTGGCTGAGTAAGACAGTGCAACTATCTATAGAGACTTCTAACATATCTAATAATTTAATAATCTATAAAGAAGCTCTTTAACATCCTGATACTAATAAATAAAAAGGCTAATCCCTTTGGCTGTCAAGATGTTGAAATTGACATGGTTTTAGTGCGACCAGGGTTCTCATTGGCCAACACGCTCACCACCTACCGGCAGTATTCCCCCTACAAAACATGTGTTGTATAGCAATGTGTAGAAGGCAGATCTCACTGTCAAAACTACTATTATAGAACGGTCATCACCTCCTCCGACACGGGCTTGTTGAGCCTATTAATATATCTCAGTCTATTAAGATTGAAGGCTTTGTCTCAATCTTTTGGTAAAAGTATATAGTCATCAACTTAATTTCTACTAGAGAATTCCAGATATTAAAATAGTTAAATATGAGCCTCTCAAGACGAATCTATCCATATCTTTAAATTTTTATCTTTCATCTGGCATAGATTCTAACAACTCATATTAACTCTTTATACTATTCTAGCATGAAGATATATAGAATATAATGGCATAAAACATCATAGAAATATAAAAGTCAAGCAATAGCAAGATGGCCTGAGAGATTATAATCATAGTCTACAACTACTGACAAACTGAAAGTCTTTATTGAAATCTTTATATATATGAGCATCTACAAGGAGTCCTGTATTAAGTTATATTAGCTGCGAGATCTATCAATTATACTGATTCATTCCCACATTTGAAATTCAATATTAATTCAATATTCTAGAAACAATATAGAAGATATAAAATAATTTGAAATTTTTATAAAAATTATGCAAGCAACCTACTGCTTATAATTATTATAATGTTCTAATCTCTATATATTATCTTCCTATTTATAGAATTAGATTAGTTCAGTTAAAATTTATCTATTTCCGGAGTTCATTCTCAGCTAGTGTAGTATAATCTTCCATAGATCATAAGCCAGAAGTCTCTATAAATCTTCAGAAATAAACTATCTACTACTAAATAATATAATGTTCTGAACTAAGCTAAATTTTTATTAAAGAGTTCAGGATTGTATACTGCAGCCATATCAGATTTTTAAAGTATAATATGTATATACAGTTTGAATAGCTGATCTTGAGAGTTATAATAAAAAACATGATTGTAGTTGAACTTTAGACTAAATATCTATAAGATGACTGTAGACTGTTAAAGAATTGTTCTAATCTATAAAGTTAAATTCTTCTATATTTAATAAAGATACTCAGTAGCTTCTAAATTAAAGGCACTTCAAGCTAAATATTATAAGAAAAGTAATATAATAAACAACATCAGAAGATTTATAGATAATTAAATAAGAATTACAGAGATCAACTATGAAATTGCAGAAATGGGGCATGCAAATAAATCATAAAAATGTTGGCAGCTATTCCAACAATCTAATATAAGAATTATATTAAATTGGTCAATATCTTGCAGTAAGATATTTTTAGAATTAAATTCTTAATTATTTTTTAAATATAGTAGATCTTAAAGATTGCTGAGACATGTTTAAAATAATATATGCAAATAGCATCTTTTTATAAAGTATTATTAATAATATTTTAATTATATTATACAGAGCTGACTGATTAAAAACCTTTAATTAAAATAATTTAAGTTGATTATTAGTCCAGTCATTATCATTGACTTCAAAAATCTAATTAGAAGATAGTTGATTATTTTAAATTTATACTGCTTAATATGTTTTCTCTGCAAAGATAATTATAAATATTAAAGCTGACTGCTTTAATGGCTGTAACTATTTATAATTATCAGATTGTATAAACTGAATAATCAATTTTTTTTAAATGATCAATGACACTTATAATAAAGTTAGTCTCATCAAAACTAATAGATATTTTTATTCACAACCTTATATTGCTTAATTGCTTACTGTATATACTAAATTTCATTCTTTAATTTTTTAAATCTTTATATTGAGCTTATTGATGATTATATTTGTAAGAAAATAATATTTTAAGATTATTATAATGACTAAGAAAGTTACAAATCTAATTCTTGTTAATGGTAGATAAAATAGTTAATCTGACCCACTCAGAAAAAAGAATATTACTCATTTATTATATATTACTAGATCTAGAAGACATTCCTTGCTTATAGATATTATTCGTTTGATAAGAGACTTCTCTTTAATTAAGTTAATTTTGATTTCTAGACAGAGAACATCAAGTATAGTCTTGAAGCCAATCACAGAAAATAGAGTGGGAAACGTTATATGCACACATAGCTGCTTGAAAATTCGAAATTTAATGCTTTTTCAACGCTTTAATGATCAATGATATTCTGTCTTCTTGATAAGGGCCTTTTTGACAGATTTTGCGAACACCTTGATGGTTGATTTGTTGAACATGTTGCATGTTGGGAGATGAGCAGCTTGCTTGGAGATTACATCAAAGAATATATTTATTACTGCTTTAATTTTCTTCCCAAATAAATCACAAAATTATTAGCTCTACAATTTGCTTTAATTAATACTATTATCTTTTATTTTTTATATTATTACTATAGACTTTATTGCAGCATCATTACTACCATATTTTAAAGAATGTAATATACTTCAATAGTAACGATAATTTCATAAAATAAGTTATTTTACTAGCTGATAAAGATACTTAAAATACTTAATAATAAGCTAAACAATAAACACTGTTATAACTCCAGACAGTGTTCAATTTTATAAAAAAAATTGAGATGGGTTGTCTGAAATTAATATCTAATATTATTATAGAAATAGTGATGTCCTTATCGAATAATAATATTTTAAGATTTTATTAATAAGATCCATTTCTGAGAAGACCATAACAATAGCAGCTATAGTATCTAAAAAACTTATATAATAGAATATATAAGCTGATCTGCTTTACTTCTACTAATTATATTCCTATATAGCTTTTAAAACATAGTATATATCTGCTGATAGTCTGAAATTTAGTATAGTTCAGCTAGCTAAGCGATTGCTATAAAAAGAAATTAATAGTATTAACATCTTATTGAATATTAAGATGTGATTGCACTCTATTTAACTGATAAGTACTAAATAGCAGCAATAAATCCACTTTGTATATTAAATACAGATAGCGCCCACATATATATGTATATTAATATATAATTAGAAAGTCTGACTTATTAATATAATTAATATCAAGCTATAAGTGTTTGATATAATGTATTATATATAGCTTTTATGGCTGCTTATATACTTAATATTTGATTATCTTTTATAAGCTTTGATTCCAAGCAAAATATAACTTTATAAGTCTTTGAATCTGCTGTTTTGATATCTTGACGATTTGAAGCTGTTGAAAATATTATATGTTGAGGAATGTGAGCTGCTTGATGGTCCGGGCTGCTTAGTGTGAATTATATTATAAAGAGACATGATTTAATATTTTTTATAATTAAACTCTGCAGTTATATAACTGTTATAGCTGTTTAGGATATAGCATGACCAAGAACATGAAAAAACATGGCAAAGAACATAATGAGCTTAGGGATAAATTAGAGTTGTTTACTCAGATATGTACTTACTCTAGTGTGTCTATTTCAAAGCAGATCCTAGAATCCATAGGGAATCAACTAAGTTTTTCTGTAGCTCCTACCTACTTTACTCACATTAAGAAGCCTTATATCAACTATTGTCTAGCGACACCCCTATAATTTGGCAGTTATCTTTGATGAAACAACAGCAAATATTGCAGGATGAGCTGAAGACAGTGAAAAATTTGAAAAAGTTTTGAGACAGAATATATCTGAGAATCAAAGTTGCTAATATTGTCATAAGTGATGTTTGTCTCAAAGAAGAATGAAATATCTAGAATAATAATTAATTACAGACAATTGAACAACCTAATCTGTCAGAAGATGACACAAATAGAACATTATATTAAGAACAGAAGCAAGATCTTTTGCAAGAAGCTAAGATCATAACTGTGTTTAATATCAAATAAGAATATTACAACTTATAAATAAAGTCAGAAGATATCTGGAAAATCGCATTTCCGACAAATCTAAGATTATATGAATGTATTTTTGCACCCATAAGATTGAAGAGATTATTAGTAAAGTTTGTAAAATATATAACACATGTGCTCAGAGAGTACATCAACAACTTTGTTGCTGTCTACTTGAATGACAGTATTGTCTTTTTGAAAAATGTCACTAGACATGATGAACACATCTGGAAAATAATGAAAAAGCCTATAAAAGCTGAAATCACATTAAATATCAAGAAGTGCAAATTTTATATAATAAGAGTCGACAATTTTAGAATGGTTTTTTCATCAGAAGAACTGAAGATCCTAAAAAAATGGATTCAATCTAGATTAGCTGGTGCCAACAGACCTGAAACAAGTTTAAGGATTTCTAGGAGCAACTAAATATTGTTAATAATTTATCAAAGAAGCTGAGATTGCTTGCAAGACCCCTAACGAAGCTAATAAAGAAAAAAGAATCTTAAATAAAAAAATAATAAGCATTTAATCAGTTAAAACAATTTAAAAAGCACTAATCTTAATACTATTTGATCTAGAGAAACTGATAGTGGTTTAAACAAACATGTTCAAATTCACTATTACATTTATCTTAAAACAGCCAGACGATCAAGGAAAATTAAGAACTGTAATATTTTACTCTTAACAGTTAACTGGACCAGAACAGAATTATGATGTCTGTGACCGAGAATTACTGGCAATTGCGACCATATTCATGAAATAAATGAAAGCATTATCTTTAAGAAGTCAAACATGAAATACTTATAAAAAGTGATTATTATGACCTAAAATACTTTACAACAACAAAAAGACTCGTTGGATGACAAATTTAATGGGCAGAATAATTATCAAGATTTAGTTTTCAGATTAAATATATTAAAAGAAAAAAGAATATTATTGTAAATACCTTAAGCCAACAACTGAATTATGAAATAGAGATTTGAGTCATCAGAAACAAACATCTTAAAAAAAAGAAGAACTCCAGTATAATTACAAAGCAATATTGACAGCAATTATCTTAATAAATCAAGAATAAGTTATACAATAAAATAATTAAGAGCAACTGCAAAAGATAAGAAAATCCAGAAAAAGATTCAAGAAAAGAAACTCAGAGAACAAAATAACTTAGCCTTCTGAAATCAGCTTATTGTTGTACCAGCAATTATAGAGACTGAGATAATTCAAAAATCTTATGATCCATCGGCTAAAGAATATCCAGGAGTTGAAAAACTATCAAAAAATCCAAAGGACTTACTACTTTAAGCAAATACATCAGAAAATCCAGAGATATATTTAATAATGTGAGGGAGTGCGACTGCAATAAACCATTAAAATATCAATCATATAAAAAATGCAAATTCTGGAGTTATATAAGTATAATAAAAGATCACTGTAGACTTTATAACAGAATTACTGCCTTTAGTGGAACCAATCACAAGGATTGCTTATACTATTATATTACTTATTGTGAATCAATTAATCATACAATTATTTAGTCAGTGTCTAAAAAATTACTGCAGAAGGATTAATAATTCTAATACTCTGAGAAGTCTTTATTTGAACTAAAAGAATAAGTTATATCTGAGCAAGATACACTATTCTTCTTAAGAATTCTGAATGGATTACTAATCATGAAGACTAACTTACTGGAATTGATCAACAACTATTTAGTAAACAGTAAATTATCTACAAACCAATGAAGAATCAGAGAGAATAATTTAAACTATGGAGCAATATCTACAATATTATTGCTAGTATAACCAAGATAATTGAATTGAAAATTTGCCAATAGCTTAGTTTATTATTAATAATTTAAGAAATGTAACTACTTACAAAACATCATATTTTGCAAATTTGAGAAGACACCCAAGAATAACCTGAAATTGAATTAAAAGAGAATATAAATCTTAAAAAGCTGTAATTATAGCTGCAAGACTCGAACAGTTGTATTTGCAAATTGCTAAATATATAGTGGGCCAAAGACTGGATGAAACAATATTATGATCAATATCATAAGAATATGCCAAGCTAAAGAAAGAGAGAAAGAGTTTATTTCTTAAAAGACAAAAAACCAGAAAATTCTTAATTTGAAAAGCAAGTAATCAAGTGATAATATTATTAAATATAGATTATTCACAGTCAAGAGAAAACTGCTGAACAACTATAAACTTAAGCTGTCAACAAGAATAAAGATTCATCTAATTTTCTATATTTTATTACTTGAACGTTGACAACATCCAACACAGAATTGAATCAGGATGAAGCAACTGAAGAAGAATAAAAAAATTCTAGCAAGAAAATCAGAAAAGAGAAAGACCTATTATCTTATTGAATAAAAAAAATCGTCAGAAGAAAATACTTGAGAATCAGAAATTGAATTGTTTTAAAAAGATCCAAGAATTTCATCAGCAATAATATTAAGTAAATTTGAAGACTAGTTAAAAATCTTATTTATTTGACTCTCAATTAAATCAGGAACCTCAGATGATACTGCAAGAAACTGATTGATTTCAATTAAAGAATCAGAAAAAACACCAGCTAAATCTTTATCTAACTTTCCATTATCAAAATATTATAATCTAATATGTTTGAACTCTGTTCCTTTAGAAGCTTTTGATAAGTCTTTAATTGTTTGACTTTTGCAAGAGACTCTGAAGCTGAGCTAGTAAAACTTCAACTTAATACTTGATCTCTTCAATCTGTGCTAAGATCTTTAATTGTGCCTCTTTAAGACTGCACTATTCTTTATTGCTATGAAATTACTTTATATTTTTTGATCACAACAAGTATATGAAGCACAATTTCAACTTTTTAAATCTATTATGCACAACTGGTTTTTGTGTTTACAATAATAACAAGAAGGGTCAACTAAAAAGTTATTGCAAGCAATCAAGTCAGCTTGACAGAGATACTCTTTATACTGTCATTGGAACTGCCATTGGACATGTTATTCAACTGAAATCTAAATAAGTCAGTTCTATTTAAAAAGGCAGATATAGTGTTAGGCGCAAGTATGCAGTAGGTTTTGAGCACAGCCAGCCCTAAGGCTGGCTGTGTCGCATAACTTAAACCGCATATATATAGTCTGTTGGCCACAATTGGAGGCCAGCAGTCAGTTCTCACTATCATTAAGAGTGTTATCATTTAGCTTATAGCTCCACTATATTATTTATATCTATTTTCTAGGTCTTTTACTTAAGTATTTAATACTCTGACCATTCTAAACATCAGAAAATAGTCTAGTAAAAGAATGAATTAAAAATGACACTAATATATTTAGCATCTAATTATAGTCTAAATATCTGTTATAATCAGAAATTTTATTTACTAGTTAGAAAAGAATACTGAGTCTCTAACTTAAGAGAAGAGTCTTCTACTTAATATTAGCTCTGAAAAAGAGAATTTAAATACTTAATTTAAAAGAAGAACAATCTGGAGAGAACTTAATTAATAAAATAACTATTACTGACAGCTTCTCTATTAAAAATATCTTTTTATTTTTTTTTACAAAGGATTGTACTGAGCAATCTTTTTAGAATCTAATATTAGTAATCTATTAAATAGAAATGTTTAGAGAATAAGAAAGAGCATTATCTTTTTATACTTAAGAGACTTAAAGACTTAATATATTAATATAATATTATATATTAGCAACAGAAATAAGATATTAACTATATTTATACTAAGCATTTATTCTATAAACAATACTGAAAGTATTACTATATAAATTAATGATCTAACTACTAAAGAGGCTTAACTAATATTTTAAAAAAAAGAGTTAATATCAGTTATTCTAGAAGAGAAATCATAAATATAAAAATAATTTTATATTAAGAGTATCGCTACTAGCAGCAGCTCTAAAGAAGTAAAAAACAAAAGAAGTTCTATAGTCTACTTAGAGAAATATTATAAGAGAAATATGAAAGTTTATATAGTCTTTTATAATATATCTTAGATCTTCTTTAAATACTAAAGGTATTATTAAAAAGAAGAAATACTGAAAATAGAATATCCTGCTAATAAAATAATATAAATATTAACTAAGATTAAACTTAAGAAATTTCAGAAATTTCTTTTACATTAGATAAGTAATTCAGCTAGCTAATTTGCTGTAATAAGTTCAAAATACAGTAATATTGTAAATCACTATATCAATCTGTTTATAATTTTACCGACTATTTGAATTAATAAAAAATAAATAAATTTTATACTTAAATATCAGAAGAAGCATCTTGTTACAAACTAGAAAGGAGGTCACATGATGGATTGTTTACAATCTAATCCTACAATCCAACTATGATTCAAACCCACAATTCAACCCCATGATTCAAGACTATGATTCAAGGCCATGATCCCATTCTATAATCCTCAGAAATCCAGGATAAGCAGCATGCATATAAAGACACTCTTTTTAGACAAATTTCAACTCTTGTGGTCAACTCACACAGCAACCTGTCATATAGATGTGTTAGTAATATAGGCTTGTTCTACTATTATATTGCTCACCCCATTGTTTTCTGTTCTTAACAGCTTTTTCTTGGTCTAGTTATCTAGGCCTGTTATTACACTTCAACCACCCTTCTTGCAGGAAGCAAGGTGTGTTGTAGGCATTTAAGAGAATTGCAAGCATGGAGAAACACATCTCCACTTAGAAACTGGCTCAAGCAGTAAGGGCCCTACAGGAACAGATTCAGCAGTTACAGGAGCAGCTACAGAGACAGATCAATAAGAATATGCAGCTGTGAGAACAGATGAAATATCTTAAATATCAGACACAAAAGAGCAATATAAGAAGATAATTAAAACAAGCCCTGTCCAGAATCTGACCCAACAAATTAAAATGGCCAAGCCAGTCCTCTTTTATAATAAAAGAAAGAAGCTCCAGATATTTATTTCCCAGTTGAAACTCTATTTCTTTTTCAATATTCCAGACTTTTTAGATTGCAGCAATCTACCTTTGAGATATAGCAGCTCAGTGGTTTGAACTCTATTTTAGAGATTGAATGCAAAAGGCATCTAAAGAACATTGATCAAAGATCAATAAAATATTCAATAGATTTCCTACTTTTGTGGCCAAAATAAAACAGGACTTTAAAGATCTTAATAGAGTTCAGAAGGCTACTCATTACTGTTATAATTATCTGATAAAAAATATCTGTTGCCACTTATATCACAGAATTCCAACAAGCTGCAGCATATCTAGACAATTGATTAGATAAATCATTTATAGAACACTACCATCAGGAACTGAGGAACAAAGTCAAGAATGAATTTACAAAAACTCTAAGAATCTGAATGCACTCATTAATCTGGCTATTAAGATGACAATCATCTCTTTGAAAGTTGGTATTAGGCCAACACCCTACAGCAGACCAACCGGCAGCATATTAATAATAAGGGAGATGCTATGAAACTGAACAGCACTAACCAAAAGAACTCCCAGAAGAATAAGTTCAAACAGTTTAACAAGAAATTTTAAGAACCCAATTCTAATTAAATTAAGAAGCAGAAGAAATGATATAAACAGAAACTATATAATATTTATTATAAAAAGAATGACCATATAGAATAAAATACCTCAACAAGCTTAGAAAAGAGAAAAAGAAGCAAGCTGCTGCTACTTAAAAAAAGATCATGCTGTTTATCACTAAATTGTCTGTTATGATAATGACTGCAGCATCCACCAATCAGAAAAGGATGCTATAGAGTGATATTTAAAGCTATCTAAATCAAAAACTAATTAACTGTGCTAGAAAAAGACACAGGGAGCACAGCTAGAGTCTCTATATTCTGATATAAGCATCACAAAACAGAATCTATATCAGCAACTTGTTGTTGGAAGATCAATAAGAAGAGGGCAAGAATTATAATTAATAATAGAATAATGTAATCCACTACCGAGCTGCACAGACCACCAAGCTGTGCAGCCACCACCTCAGCCACCCCCTATCATCAGATTTATTGCGATTTACCAACGCACCGTGTCATGGCTAATATATCAAAAGAAGGGTGTATGCAATTAGCACTTAAAGCCTATAAGAAAGGTCTTTTTCCATCAAAAACTGCAGCTGCCAAAGCTTTTGATGTGCCTCCAAGGACCTTTATCACATGTGTTAATAGGACTACTGCTCACAAAAATTCAACTGCAAATTATCACAAATTGACAGATACTGAAGAATCTACACTTTCAGCATGGATTCTTGATATGGACTGATGTGGTTTACCTCCACAAATATCAACAGTATGCTATCTAGTGCAATTGTTGCTTTCTGTGTGATTATCTTCATCTCAAGAAGCTTCTATTGGGGAGAACTGAGTAAACTGATTTATCAAGCACCATAAAGAACTTTGCTCTAAATACAGCTGAAAGTACAATTATCAGTGAGCTAAATGCAAAGATCCAGAGCTTATTAAGGGCTGGTTTACACAGTTTTATGATGCTATTCAGAAGTATGGGATCCTTGAGCAAGATATCTATAATATGAATGAGACTGGCTTTCAAATGGGTGTGATATCAACTGCCAAAGTTATCTGCAGTTCAGAGACAAGAGAAAGTCATGCAAAGACTATACAATCTAAAAACTACAAATAGATTACTACAATTATAGCAGTAAATGCAACTGGATGAGTTTTGCCTCCACAGATTATTCTTGCTGTAAAGAACTATTAATTCTAATAATACTTATTAAGATTGTTCTAAAGAATTATCAAATCAGCATCAATAATAACTAGACAAATGATAAATTAGATCTTGAATAGCTTCAAGAAATGTTTGAAAAGTATACAGCTTTTTATACTGTTGAGAGATATTGCCTCTTGATTCTAAATAGTTATAGCAGTTATGCTACAGCAGGATTTGATAAATTTTACACAGAAAGAAATATTATTCCTTTATATCTATTATTATATTTATTATATTTTTTAATTACTTGATGTAAGCTGCTTCTTGCCACTAAAGTGCCTTTATAGCCAGAAGACTAAGAAGATAATGCAGAATAAAATCTATTTAATTAATAAAAAAGACTTTATATTTAGAATTCTAAGTCTATCAATGTGCTTTATCCTTATCAAATATTCAAAGCAGATTTGCAGTAACTGGCCTGGTTTTATTATCATCTAAAAAAAATGCTTTTAAAGCTTTATATTTAATTGAAAACACCAACACCATCTTCTATAGTATATAGCAATCAATCTTTTAATGGCCCAGATAAAACTCCAGCTAATATATTAATTAAACCAGCAAAAGAAGCAAATTCAATATCTTTAAAATTATTAAATAGTGTCTTCTTCCACACTGGAACAGGCAGTTAATAAGATGATCAAAAATGCAGAGGTTATTATACAGAATGCAATAGTATTCTATTATAGTAAGAAGTTAATCAACTTTGTGCAGCAAATCAGTATCTAAAAAAAAGCAAGAGACATCAAGATACTTTATAGCAACTAATAGTAGCTTAACAGGTGCTAAAGAACAGCAAAAAGCTCAAGAGCATAAGAAGCAACTACAGGAATCATCTAGATCACAGACTTAAAGACCATCAAGATATAGTAATTGCAATCAAACAGGCTATAATTGGCTTAAATACTCTAGTAAATAGTCTCCTTCTTTATATAGTCAAATTCATTAAATTTGGTTGCAAAATGCTTCAAAATTTATAGTTGTGTTGGTGATTGAATTTTTTTCTCAGGGATCACACAGCTTGGTGGTCTGCATAGCTCAGTGGTGGATTACATTAATGGCAGAGTTTGATTATTTCTATAAAAAGTAATCAATTATATCTTTTATATATTATCTTATTTATTGTATTGACTATAGCATCTTAATATTAACTATAAAGTAGATATATAGTAGTAAATTCAGTATTAATACTAAATAATGTTAAAGCAGTAGAATCTAACCATAATAATAATATAAATATTAAGATTTTAAAGAGACCTCTTATAAACTAGAAGCAGAAGCTAACTTTATTAATTATTGATAAATAATAGATTATTAACTTAATATTAAAAAATCTGTTGAGAAAAATCTAAATTAAGTATCATATAATCTTTAAAATCTAAGAAAATTGTGAACACGTCCAGAATCATAAAAAAGTGAAAAGATAAAAATTATATTATTATAAGTTGTATAACTATAATATTATACTTAGATATTTTTAGCTTTCTAATGTTAATTCACTCTCTAAATGATTGATTTAGATCTAAGTATATATATATATATATATATATTATTTATTTATTCTTTTATTGTAGATAATACTAAAGAGAAGAAGCAGCCAGCAGAGAATATATCTATTATTCTTAATATTATGAAGATTAAAGAGTCAGTACTTTTTGCACTGTATGAAAATTATAAAAAATATTTTTTAAAACACTGAGATTCTATCTTTTTACATTAACATAGTCAACCACCAAGCAACAAATACCACTGAGCAATGAATTTTCACCACACCCACTATAATTTTGAAGCTTTTCAACCACCAATACAATTAAATTAGACTATCTAGTAGTTGAATATATAGCTATTTATTAGGACAATTTCTTATAGTATGTCCAATAGTCTCATGGCCACTGCAGTGTTGTGGAGCTTGCTATTAAGACATAGGTATAGGCTCATCAAGCTTTTTATTAAGCTGTGCATCAAGCTGCTAAATGCAATTTTGGCCTTCTTGTACAGATAATGTAATCCACCACTGAGCTGGTCACACCACTGAGCTGGTCAGCCACAACACCAACACTGAGTTTTTGACTATTACTACCACCACCACCCACCACCACCACCTAATAGCTGATATATCTAGGAAGGAATATCTTCAATTGACTCTTTAGACCTATAAAAAGAGCCAATTTCCATTAATCTGAAAGGCTGCAGATGCATTTGATGTGCCTAAAAGCATCTTAATAACATATGTCAGTGGGACTACTTCTTGCAGAGATTTAATCACTAATTGTCAAAAATTAATAGAGACTGAAGAGAATACACTTTCAATATAAATTTTAAATATAGATCAATATGGTTTACCTCTGCAAATATCAACTGTATACTATCTAATATAGTTATTATTATCTATTCAGCTATCATCCTCTCAAAGAGCCTTCATCAGTGAGAACTGGGTAAACTGATATATTAAGCACTGCAATAAACTTTGCTCTAAATACAGCCAAAAGTATGATTACCAGCAAGCTAAATGTGAAGATCTAGAGCTGATCAAGGGGTGGTTCAAGTAGTTCTATAATATTATTTAAAATTATAGAATCCTTACTCAAGATATCTACAACATGAATGAGACTGGCTTTTAAATGAGTGTGATTTCAACTGCTAAAGTTGTCTGTGGATCAGAAACACAAGAGAGTCATACAAGAGCTATACAACCTGGGAATTGTGAATGAGTGACTGCAATTATTATAATAAATATAGCTAAATGGGTTTTACCTCCTCAAATTATTCTTGCTGTAGAAAATCATCAATCTTGTTGATATTAAGTTGTTCTAAATGACTACCAAATCAGCATCAGCAAGAATAGTTGAACAAATAATGAGATAGGCCTTAAATAGCTTCAGGAAATCTTTAAAATATATATAGCTTTATATACAGTTGGGAGATATTGCCTTTTGATTCTAGATAAGCACAGTAGCTATACTACTGCAGAATTTAATAAGTTCTGTACAGAAAGGAAGATAATTTCTTTATATATACTATTATATTCTTCTTATCTGCTATAACTGCTGGATATGAGCTGCTTTTCACCATTAAAGTGCTTATATAGCCAGAAGACTTAGGAGATAATGCAGAGAGAGATCTATTCTATTGATAAAAAAGATTTTCTATATATCTATTCTGCAGTCCATCAATAAGCTTTATCAGCATCAAACATCTAAAGCAGATTTGCAGTAATTAACCTAATTTTATTGTTCTCTAAAAGAGTCTTTTTAAAGCTTTATATCCAGCTCAAGACACTAATACTATCTTCTACAGTACACAGCAATCGATCTTTTGGCCCAGACAAGACATCAACTGATATGTATCAACTGGACCAGCAAAAGAAGCAAATTCAACATCTTTAAAGTTATCAATCATTATCTTCTTCTACTATAGAACAGGCAGTAAATAAGGTGATTAAATATGTAGAGATCACTATATAAAATGCTATTCTATTGTAGCAAGAGATTCATCAGCTTTATGCAGAAAATCAACACCAAAAAAGAAAGTAACAAGCATCTAGATATTTTATTCAAGCAGAGAGAAGCTTAACAGATGCTAAAAAGCAGCAAAAAGCTCAAGAGTATAAGCAACTGCAGAAATCATCTTGACAACCACAGAGACTATCAAGATACAGTAATTGCAATCAAGAAGGCTATAATTGGCTTAAATATTCTAATAAATAATGCCTTTTTCTTTTATATAGGAAAATATAATAGATTTTGTTGCAATAATCTTCAAGATTTTCAGTTGCATTGAGCTGCAACTCTTGGCCAAGGACTGACCAGCTCAGTGATGTGACTAGCTTGGTGGTGGATTACATTAACTCGCCTATCTGACTAACTTGCTTATAGCTTGATGTAATCAGTCAATGAGTGGATCACCTCACTGAATAGATCATCCATATATCACCTACTATGTTCAATAACTAATTATATAACAGCAACTCAAAAATTGAAGCTATATACAGTAGAAATTAATTACTTAGCAACTAGGATATTGAAAACTGATATTATCTAATATATTGCATATACTATACCATAATAGTGCTCACTTTACTAGCTGTGAATCTGACTGCTCAATCATCTCTTTATATACTTGATTAGCTTGCTGTGTATATTGCAGCCTCTCTATATGTATTAGAATACTCACAGTAGCTATATAGAATCTAGATGTATTCCTCTTTTTTAATACTAATTAGCAGCTTGTAGCTCTCTATTTTCCTACGCAAGAAGAACAGCATTATGTGTTGCAATCTGACAGCCCTTAACTAGTTAATTAAGAGCTTGCTTTACTAGACTTAATAGGCTTTATAAATAATATTTTTAGACACATAAGAGCCTTAATCTGAAGCTTTAATTCTCTGATATTATAAAATATCTCAAAGATTCAGGATGCTGATTAATTGCTGTGAGATATAGAAGATAATATAAATATCTTCTAGATATAAAGTTATAAAAGTACTTAGTCTGATTAATATAAAATTAATTCAGTAATTGCAGATTCATTGCAGATATTGAATATAAACAAAGCTTTCTTTTTTATATATTTATATGCAATCAGAAAGTCCTGTTTATCAATATAATTAATATTTAGCTGCATGATAGATTCAATCTTCTGCCTATATATTTTTTTAAAGATGAAAAACAGCTAACATTAAGTGATTAAAGAAAATAAGAGGAATGTAGTAACATAATAAAATAATCATATTCTGAATGCAGAACTGATCAAATTCAGATATAATTTTTATAGCTATTAAAGATCAATAATCAATATTTTTCAATTGCATAGACATAAATATGCTTATAAAATATCTCTTTCACTTAAAGCAAGCTAAGCTAATTATCTATTTAATTATTTTTACTGATATCAATAATCTAGTCAGATGATGTATCTCTTTTATAAAGCTTGATGCATCTTTCCTGCAAATATAATTATGGGAGATAAGACTCATTTAAATGAATTAATTAATTTAATTATAGTCACTTATTTGCAATTCTCTAATTGTATAAATCTTAAATAACTAAATTGATCTGAGCTAGGATAATCTTTAATATTGATATTACACATATTTAAAAGCCAGTTTCATTAAAGTTGTAAATATCTTGATCAACCACATTATATTGTTAAATCCTGCATTTGTTAAAACCATTTATAAATAATGAGACCGATAACATACAAGTAAAGCAATTGAAAGATGAAAAGCACTTTGAAAAGAGAGTTAAATAGCATGTGATCTTTAGATTTTTACATTGAGCCTATTGATAATTATATTTGTAGTTATATTTTGATTGGAGTTTTTTATAGCAATTAATAAACTTATATATCTAGTTCTTGCCAACAGAAGATGTTAATTGCTCAAATAACAGTCAATTAATCATTTGCTGCACAGTAGCAGTCTACAATAGCATGTATGCTACACTAATTTATAGATAATATCCATTTCACAAAAGTAGATTCTTCAATAGATGTGAGCTTCTGACAATTTAGTGTTGAATCCGTGTATGTAGTATGACCATAAAGATGGCAATTAAGTGTTGAATAATTCATATCAAATGCCTGCACAGCTGCTTGTATGCTTGATTGATCTTTTTAAATGGCATCAATAACTAAAAGAATTCTGCCTTCTTTATGAGCATTAGAATCTGCTTGTTTTGGTGGCATCTTGGTGGTTGAAGCTGTTGAATGCGTCGCATGGTGGGTGGCTGATCCATTTAGTGGGGTGATCCACTCGGTGGTTGATTACATTATAGGTTATGTTAACTAAGCCTCTGACCTTGCTGCTTTTGCTTTATTGTGACTGGACTGACTATGCTTGAGTCTTTACTTATCATAGTAACTGATTACACTTCAATAGCTTCAAAATAACGCGGGTTTAAATAGCAATCTACCAAAGCTGCTAGGAAAGAAACCCTTAATAACAAAAGTTTTAGCAACCTACTGTACAGTATACAAGCTACATGGAATATTGTTTGGATGTCTCGCATTGACTCCAATTGCTGACTTATATAGTCTCCAAATAGGCTATTTCCGGGGCTATTGCTATCTCTTCATATTGCTCTTTGGAGGTCATTTGCAAGCTCAACGGTTAAAAAGGTGTTCCTCTGCTTTACCATAAACTGGACATACAAGGACACATGAACCATCAGGATTTAAAACAATGTTCTAATGGGGCGTAGTCACTCTACCCATACTTGGAGCACAGCCGTTTTGCATCTTGAGTCAAATATTATTATATTCCTCAAGGTCAAGAATAGAGCCCCTGCCCGCCACCCGGTATGCTTCTTCTGTTAAGTGAGATGCATTCTGAAATAGATGTGACTTCATTAGTATATAACTATGGTAACGAACCTACGAACCTATGTTTGCTTTGCCAAAGATCTGTGCAACACAGGGTATCCAACGACCAAACAAAGTGTATCCTAGCTAGGATCGATGCATGCAAAAACGGCCACACCGGATCGTCCCAGACAGCACGTCTTCCCATGCCCCGCATTTCAGGCTGATAACAGGCTCCATCACTTCCACCAAATCACAACTATTATTTGGAAGCGACTCTGAAGCAACCTGACCTGCTGGTTCTCCTCTCATGACAGTTTCCCTGTATTCTCACTGTAGGAAACGCATCAAAATGTCATTCATCTCATAGTTCAACGTCGATATCCATCGAATCGTTGTGTTCTGTCGCACTAGAGGCGCCTGAAGAGCTGTGCGACGTATCTGTCATGGTATTGATGTCAGCTTTGGAGCGGGCTTTTAGATCCTCAGCTTGCTTCTCCCTGGCCCGAGCTCTAGATTCGATAATAGCCTTTCGAACACAATCTCGTTCCTTGGGGACGGTTAAAGAGGTGGGCTCTCGGTAGAGCACGATTTCGTTGTTTTTCGGCTTAGGATCCGTGAGAATGGATTTGGGAATCGAGGTTAATTTCTTTTCGATTTCCGGGAGAAACGCAATGCACTGTTCCTGAGCTTCTATCTCCGCCAGTTCACTATCCAGATCGTGCACGTAGGTTGTGTGCTTCGTATCGTCCAACAACATCGACTCGCTCGGCCATGAAATTTCCTGGGTTACCGGTTTCTTAGCTGCCTTCTCAAGGCCATTGGAATTTGCCGGTGCACCTGTGATGGACACCTATTAGTACATGCTTAAAAATGGTGAGCTGTCGAGAGAAATAGTTGAGATTACCGATGTGCAGACGTCCGAATTTCTTGGTCAGCGGCTGTTCGCCCTCGGGGTCGCTGTCCGCGGGCCGCTTTTGGCCGCGACTTCCAACTGCCGCGTCGAAATGTCGCGCCATCCACAACCTCCAGAGCCACAGCGACCGCAAAGAGCCTGGGTTTGGTTTGCAAAGTGGAATTCCCTTTCTTTGGCCTGTCTCTGTGTAAAAAATAGCGGCAGCTGAGTCATCCTCCTGCTGGTTCGCTTGATGCGAGTTTTGAGGGTTCTGGGAGATGGGGAGCTGGCTTTGACTCGCGTATTCTCGCCATCCAAGTCAATTCCCAGAACATTCTATCGTCTTTACCTTGTCCGAAACGCAACACCCCCACGCCCGACTGGTTCGTACACACCGTTCAGGATGACTTCCAGTTCTCAAAGCAGTCCTGAGTGGACTGCTCGTCGCGTCAGACAGACTTTTATTGATTATTTCGTGGAAAATGGCCATACATTCGGTAGGCGAATTTTTTCTACAGGGTTGCTCTCCCGTCGCTAACTTGCAAACTTTTATGCAGTTCCTTCATCATCCGTCGTTCCCTTCTCGGATCCCACTTTGCTTTTCACAAATGCTGGAATGAATCAATACAAGTCAATTTTCCTAGGGACAGTCGACCCGCAGTCTGATTTCGCGCATCTGAAACGAGCTGTCAACTCGCAGAAGGTGTGTCGTGCTTCTACACCCCTTCACATCATTCTTCCATGCTAAGTTCAATAACAGTGTATCCGTGCCGGTGGTAAGCACAATGTATGTATCGCGAAAAGCGGACTTTCCGGCGTACAGATTGCTGATGAGCCTAGGACCTCGATGATGTGGGGAAGGATAGTTACCATCATGTAAGTCGACCGAAAAGTAATGTGAAAGTAATAAGGCTAATGCGGCTATTCTTGCAGACGTTCTTTGAAATGCTCGGTAACTGGAGCTTTGGGGATTATTTCAAAGAAGGCGCCATCCGGTATTCCTGGGAGCTCCTGACGAAGGTTTATGGTTTGGATCCGGACCGTCTTTATGTCACCTACTTTGAAGGAAATGAGGCCGGTGGCCTTGAACCTGACTTGGAGACTAAGAATTTATGGAGATCAGTTGGAGTTGCGGAGGATCACATTCTTCCTGGTAGCTTCAAAGATAACTTTTGGGAGATGGGTGATCAAGGCCCCTGTGGACCTTGTAGTGAGGTTCACTACGATAGAGTTGGGGGTCGAAATGCTTCCCATCTTGTTAACCAGGATGATCCGGACGTGCTTGAGATTTGGAACAACGTCTTCATCGAGTATAACCGTGAACCGGATGGGTCTTTGCGACCTTTGCCAAACAAGCATATCGACACTGGCATGGGATTCGAGCGACTCGTTTCCGTACTCCAGGGGAAGTCATCAAATTATGACACTGATGTTTTCTATCCTCTATTCAAGACTATACAGGACATCACTGGTGCCCGGGAGTACCGAGGGCGATTCGGTGCCGAAGACCCTGATGGCATCGATACTGCGTACCGAGTGGTCGCGGACCACGTTCGGACCCTGACGTTCGCAATTACCGATGGAGCTATTCCTAATAATGAGGGCCGCGGTTATGTCGTTCGCCGAGTGCTCCGCAGGGGAGCACGTTACGCTCGCAAATATTTTAGAGTTGAGATTGGAAGTTTCTTCTCCAAAATTGTCCCGACTGTCGTAGAACAGATGGGCGACGTGTTTCCAGAGCTCAGAAAAAAGCAAAATGAGGTCATGGAAATACTTGATGAAGAAGAAATTTCTTTTGCAAAGACCCTCGATCGCGGTGAGCGACAATTCGAAAACTATGCCCAACAGGCCAAGGTAAAGGGTTTGGATAAACTGCACGGTGCTGATGTTTGGAGGCTCTACGACACTTTCGGATTTCCTGTCGATCTGACGCAAATTATGGCCGAGGAACGAGGTCTCCGAATCGATAGTGCTGAGTTTGAAAAGGCGCGGCTGAAAGCCAAGGAGGCAAGTAGGGGCGAAAAGAGAGCCGCTGCGGACACCGTCAAACTTGACGTGCATGATATCGGGAAACTAGAGAAGATGAATGACGTGCCGAAAACAGATGATAGCGCCAAGTTTGAAAAAGGCAACATTACAGCTCAGGTCAAGGCTATCTACTACCGCAAGCAGTTCGTCGGCTCTACAAAGGATATACCCGAAGGTGAGCAGCTTGGTATTATCCTCAACCGTACCAACTTTTATGCCGAGCAAGGTGGGCAGGAGAACGACACTGGCAGGATTATCATAGACGGACAAGCAGAACTCGAGGTTGGTGATGTCCAGTCATATGCCGGTTACGTTCTCCACACGGGTTTCATGAAGTATGGCTCCTTTTCTGTGGGTGACACTGTTATCTGTGAATATGATGAGCTTCGTCGTCGGCCAATTATGAATAATCACACCGGGACGCACATTCTCAATTTCGCATTGAGGGAAATCCTTGGGGATGGGGTAGATCAGAAGGGTTCACTCGTCGCAGCTGAAAAACTGCGGTTTGACTTTTCTCACAAATCCCCTATATCCGACGAAGATCTCGAGAAAATTGAGGACCAGGCAACAAAATATATACGACAAAATTGCACAGTCTATGCCAAAGAGATTCCTCTAGCGACTGCCAAAGAGATTGTAGGGGTTCGCGCAGTTTTTGGCGAAACCTATCCCGATCCTGTCCGCGTTGTGTCTATTGGCGTGGAGCTGGAGGAGATACTGAAGAACGTCAAAGATCCACGCTGGAGAGGAGTCAGTATTGAGTTCTGCGGTGGAACACATGTCCAAAAAACGGGTGACATCAAAGACCTGGTCATCTTGGAAGAAAGCGGCATTGCCAAAGGAATTCGGCGGATAATCGCCGTCACTGGGGACCATGCTCATGAAGTGCAGAGGGTGGCAAGAGAATTCGAAGAGCGATTAAGCCGCTTTGAAGCGATGGAGTTAGGTCCCCAGAAAGAGCATGAAGCCAAGCAGATTCAAGTCGAGCTGAGCCAGCTTTCGATATCTGCAGTACAGAAGGCGAAGTTCCGAGATCGTTTCGCCCAAATAAACAAGCAGGTTGTCGAGGGACAGAAGGCCCAGCAGAAGCTTGAATCCAAGAAAGCACTTGAAACGATAACTTCCTACTTCCAAGCCGCAGAGAACAAGGACAAAGCTTGGCTCGTGGTGAAGCTCCCGATTTCTGCAAACCCCAAGGCAGTAAGCGAATCGTTGAACTATGTCAAGTCGAAACTCCAGGAGAAGACAGTCTATGTGTTCGCGGCAGATGCTCAGCAAGGCAAAGTCACCCACGGGTGTCATGTATCAAAGGTAAGGTCACTGCTTATGTTGCTATTACTTGACTTTCGATTGACGTTTCCATGTAGGGCTTGAGCGAACAAGGCGCTTCAGCAAATGAGTGGGCTGGGATTGTCTCAAGTGTCGTAGGAGGAAAAGCTGGAGGAAAGGCTCCCACCGCTATCGGCAATGGTACTAACGTTGATAAGGTGGAAGAAGCCATTGCACTGGCCACAGAGTATCTCAACAAGTTCAAACTGTAGCTTGGATCATCCCTTCGCGTTACCTTTTCCTTCTGGGGACATATTTTGGCACATCCAATGTCCAAACCATTAGATTGTCAACACTTGATTTAGGTCTTGGTGACTTAAGCATGGCATTGTGGCATCTATGTTTAGACGTTAGAGTCGGCAATGGTAGATTCATTCTTATCTGGAAGTATTGCATTGTCTATCCTTTCTGGGCCAGTCCATTCCCTTGTGTTTGGAGGTGACTTTATCAATTGTGAAGTAGATCACATCTCACCACACTGTACAATTACTACATCCTGGTTAGGCTTGTCTCTAGTTGTGCGAGTATTTTCCACCATTCGAACAACATCCATCCCATCAATTACTTGGCCAAAGACAACATGTTTGTTGTTCAGAAATGGAGTTGCAGTAGTTGTGATGAAAAACTGACATCCATTTGTGTTTGGACCGGAATTCTCATACTACTAGTCAGTAGGTCTATTCCCAAGGAGAAGGGCAACACCGGTCTGATAGCGCTAGATGGACAATACTCACAGCCATGCTTAGCAGTCCCGCACGATCGTGCTTCAAGATGAAGTTTTCATCTGCAAATTTTTGCGTGCCATAGATTGTGGCACTGCCTGTTCCATCACCATTAACAAAATCACCTCCCTGGATCATGAAGTCTTTGATCTATGTAGTGAAGCATTAGTGAGGGCTCTTCCATATCCTGAAACTGTATTTCATACCACACGATGAAACTTGCTCCCCTTATAACCCATTGGTCGTCCCTGAGCATCCTTGTGCTCTCCTGTGCAGAATTGGCGGAAATTCTCTGCAGTGCGAGGGGTAACATCTGCAAAGAGTTCCATTTTTATACGACCTAGTGGTTGCCCTATGGAACAATGCCTGCTTAGTTTTTGTTTCTTGCTGTTGTCTTGTTAGGGACCCAGGGGTTTTGTAATGAATTCTGGGGGAGGGTGGGGGATTCGGATGCCATCGCCGTCGTCATTGTCTACTTTCCCACCTCTGCCATCGTCGGTTGCCAGATGACCATGTATGCAGTCTACCTCCGTTTTGCATCTTTGAGCTTTTGCGGGGAATGTGCACAGAGGCGAGACTTACCGCCGAGAGTCAGGTCGAAAAAGACCACTGGGTTCGAAGGGTTTTGACGACCGGACTCCGCCATCATAGACCCGGGAATCGAAAGTGAGATGATCTGTCGACGATGTCGAGAGGCCTGAAGGTTCCTTAGGTTGACTAGCTAGCAGACGCTTTTTTTTCCCCTGTAATAGAGTGACCGCTAAGTCGTCATGTCGCGGTCCGCTCCAGGGCTTTTATTGCTGTGGCCGGCCTAATGCAATATGCCCCCGTAATGTAAGGTACCTGGTAATACTCGAGTGGTCAACCACGGCCTTCTCCAAACGCACATGCACGCATGGCAGATACATTGTCTCAGCCTAAAGGGTGGAAGATTGGAACCACCTTGGTATTTCTGGGCCCAGGTGAAGCTGCTGTATAGAAGATGCATTTAATTGATTACTATGGCATCACAATATTTAAACCCGGGATCTGCCGAAATTGTTCAGAACACTCAACCAAGCAGACGAAAGCCATATAGATATAGACGCTATCTGAAGCTCTATGGCCAGTGCCCTTAGTGTATGTATTTCTGCCTGCAGTGGTGATCATCAATCTCCAATATGTGTAACCTCCCAGCCACATTAATTTCCACCTGCAACTACATCCATGGTATTACTTTACATGCTCGCTGATCCCCGCGACTATTATGTTTGAAGCGACATCAGATGACAGAGAAGGCGAGAGATATACTAACAGAGCGACCATCATCGCACAGTTCTTAAGTCAGAAATCCCTGTCACGCGGGCGGCCAGGAAGCAAGGAATGGGGGACTGAAAGTGTGCAACGGGGCTTGGTGCAACATGCCCCAGACGAGTTTAGGATACGCTCCAAGTACCAACAACTAAGAGGGGGGTACGCAAGTAGGCCATATATATAGTTGCTGCGCCCGCTCGGCGGCGGAAAACCCCGTAATCCGAGTTCCCGCCCAGCTTCACCGTACTCGTACTTACCTCCACCCAGCCCTGGAGACCTCGACGCTGACCATCTCGGTACGTACTACGACCGACTTCTTCCACCGTCCAGGGGCCCGATTCTAATATCCCGCTATTCCCGAACTCTGGCCTCTTCCCCTGGCATAATTGTCATCATCATCATCATCAGCAGCAGCAGCAGCAGCAGCAGCGTCTCTGTTTTTAAAGCCTTTGCACGTCAGCCTCTGGCCCCTCCTTTGACCCCGTCCCTCGGTGTCCGCCGCCTTGCCCTCAAAAATCCCCTCCCTTCCCCCCCCC